>MDSZ01155464.1_pt1 | contig 26531 bp, 7 predicted proteins | sample 811201 | NCBI WGS metagenome assembly MDSZ01 (sample SAMN05326647, study PRJNA326480) | marine metagenome | isolation source: seawater | place: Indian Ocean: North | collected 2010 | reverse complement strand
ATGGAGGTCATGTTACCTCCTTGTAGGAAGAAATCTGGTACGGCTGCGCAGAAATTGTTGGCCATCAAGGAATACAAGTTATCACCCTGACCTTGCCAAGAAGCTGTAACATCCATTGAGCAAGATGGGTGCGCCACATAATCAAGCAAGTCAATATTTTTTAGATAGTTTTCTGGGTTAATGATCGCTTCGAATGGAATTCTCTTATCCCATGTTCCCAGATTCGGGCCGGGTCCCATCGACGCTGTAATTTCAATTTTATTGAAAATCAAAGTATCAGGATCACGCTTGATGTTCATCGTATACGTCGTTTCTTTGATCCCCGGCAAGTCACCAACGTTAATCTTTGTTGCGTAGAAACCACCCTGATGTTGTTGCTTGTTTCCAGTAGTGTCATCATCCCATACATCGATGTCTGCAGCGCCTCCGCGATTTGGATCATCAAAAACTGCGTCCGGTGTAATAACTCTAAAGCCATCCGATATGCCGGCAATGGAGGCTGATTGTACAATCAAAGATTGTGTAATGGCACTCTTTCTAAGATCGTCTCTAATCTTATAGATACCAGTTTTAAGGAGCGAATAACCCTTGTAGAAGTTTTGAGAGACATTAACTTTTGCAACGTACTCAGCTTGGGTGTCAGATGATTTTTTGCCATATGTTTCATCGAAATAGTCGTGCAACTCCTGATCTGCCTCTGGGCCCCTGAATCCTAATCCCCAATAGTCGGATTTGCCGACGCGGGTTTTGTACATCTTTTCGCCATCAGTATACACTGGCCAGTCACATGCAATACCAGCCTTGATGGTGTTAAACATGATCCCGGGAGCGTAAAGTGGACTTAAGAAGTTTCTAAATGCCAAGTTCGTCGGAATGCCGGCGGTTTCACCTTTCGGCTGGAGCCATCTGGAGGGATTAACGTAGTCGTAGTCGTTAACGGTTTGCCAGTCGAGGACATTGGCGCGCTCCAAATCGTCTTTGTGTTCGTTTTCATAATCAAGGCCCGGGCCTGTGTAGTTGACGTGGCGACCGTAGGAAGCAGAAAATTGGCGCGCCAATTGTAAAGTTCTCTGTGCAGGATAGAACCCATCGTATGGGTTAAATTTAATAACAGCGTTGCACTGTAATGTTAGAGAAGAAGGGGCAAAATGTTCTTCAATATCATTTTTCAAAACATCAAAGTGCTTGAGGAAGTCAGTTGTACCGTAAATCTTATAAAAATTATCCTCTGAGCTATTTGCTGCCAAGGAATCAGAACCAGAGGGCATGCCAACCATTCTGAACAGCGAATTCTGTTCTGCTAGATAATCACCAGATTTGTTGTTAATGTAGTCCTCCATGTGATCTTCCATTCTAAACTCTGGGAGGACGGAATAATCTTTCGCTTTGTACTTGATATCGTTATAGAATTGTTCATAATTTCCGAACCATGGATCTGATGAGCCAGTTTCAAAGACTGTTGACTGAGGCCCTTGTGCTCTGGATACGGTTGTTCCATCTTTCGCAACTGTGATTTCTCTTAATTTTCCGGCTAATTCGTTTGCTTGCCAGCCGACATAGCCACCTAACAATGGTACAAATCCATAAAAATTCGCATTTTTGTTAAGAGCCATCATCGTAGTATTTCCACCTTCGAGTGGCGATTGAGAACCCATGTTCCACTGCACGTTGGCCCAGAAGTCGCGGAGTCCGAGAACGCTAAGGTTGTAGTCGACACCGCGAGATGAGGCAGCGTCTATTTGGTCTGCAAACCATTCAGTGGTGGTGAATATTCCGTAGGCAGTTGTACCATCTAAGAAAAACGAAGGCCCGTCTTCGCCGGCTGTTGTAGCTCTGATTCCGAACACTGCTTGGGCAGGATTTTTATCAGTATTCAGATCGGTCATCGCCTTTTGGTGATAGGCGTGTGTCTTATAGGGTTTGACCGATGCTGATGATGCAACCAGTGGTAAGCCTGTAGGAGAGTTAATTGATGAGGTGGAATGAAGCAAGTGCGGCATTGCAAAGACCGGACAAGCTTCCGGCCACATGCGGTTGGTGCCGTCGTCGGTACCGCCCCACTTAATATCAGGATCTTGTGAAGCGGTTGGATACCCTGTTCCTAATGTATAGTGGCCTCCATTTGTCCATTTGATCGGATATGTCCAGCGATTCATGAGTTCGCCCTCACCTTTTCCTACTAAGTCACTCTTTGTATCTCCATGAGCCCAAACGGCTGTATATGAATCATGAGGCCAATTATCCATAGCACCTGTTGCATGATCCAATGGCCAAACTGACATTGCTGGAACTCCAACACTTGATACGGAATCATTGAAGTGTGTCATGTCCGCATCTCCATCGAAGTTTCTAGAGCGCCCATAGGTTGTCTGTCCGTGGATAGTCTTAGGTTGTAAAAGAATTCTGTCATTTTGATGAGGGCGCCAGAAGTTTTGAGTATAGCCCTTCTTAATTCTCACATCACCCATGTACATGTTTTGACTAGCCGGATAGATCGTCTCTTTGTATACAAATTTGCTGATCTCGGTTACTGGCGAGATAGAAGTTTCAAGGGCGCCCTTTGTGAACATCGCTTTTACTTCATCGTAAGCCGCAACTTTATCTCGGGATAAGTCAAGTTCCTTATCAACTGCTGGGCGGTTAAAGTACACCAACTCATTACCATAAGTGGTGTTAATGTCAATTGGCAACGTTCTTGTTGTTTCCTTACCAAAACTGTTGCGAATTTTCGTAGCAATACCCAAAGTAGATTCAATAGGTTTAAATTTACTGGTTACCGGTGTGATACGTTCCCAGTGATGCAGTTTTCCATATCTTGGTTGAATAACCATGTGGCCACTAGATGAACTAATATGCAATTCATCAGCATCGGGCAGAACAAAAGTAAACTCATTTAGCCTTTTCTGCGCTCTGATAATCGGGTGGTTGCCACCTCGAATTTGCTTCCATGATGGCCAACCATAAGGCCCTTGGCGATGATGAATTAAACCACAAAATACGAATGGTGCAGCTGCGGTGGTTTTGTTTCTGATGAATTTGTTGTTGATATAAGTGCTGTAATGGCCATACCCATAGGCATCGTTGGAGCTAAGCGCGCCGTCGCGTCCTCGCGATGTCATCTTGGCCGGGGTCCAACCTTGAAGGTTTGTTTTAGTATTAATGGGATCTTGGATTACATGGTTTAAGCCTACAAAATCAAGATATCCCCCAACGATAGAATATCGGTAGTCGCCAACGCCGTCGCTATTTTCGTCCTTGCCGGTCTGGTCAATGCGGTACCTCTCATTCGTGTTACCACCCCACCAGAAAGCTCGCTCTGGGTATGCCGTCGAGTTAAATGCATTGTTTGTGGACTCGTTTAGATGAAGCGACCATCTTATCTCGGATTGTTCTATAAAGGCTAACGAATCTGAAGATGTTGGAAGGCCAGCGGGGATGAATCCGTCAATTAAAGATGCTGTAACCCAGCTATAGTTAGAGTGGTTTCTGGGGATCTGATGTTGCACATACCAGTTATCATGCTGACTTTTTGTGTAAAACTCAAAGTTGTCCATCCACTGAAGACCTGTGTGTGACGCGGCTCGTAGGGGCGGGTCTTCGGGGGCGTAGCGATCACCGGAGCCTAGGCCATCGGAATCGCCTCTCGCGTGGACATTGTTAGTGCCCTTGACATCATAGATTAAAGAACCAGATGTTCGAACGGCTAGACCGGAGGTAGGATCGCTCTCATGATCCCCCATTCTCCACCAAGATACCAAGCTTTCTGTTGAATCGATTGTGCCAAGTTGAGTTCTTGGATGACCACCCAGAGAACTGGTAAGGTTTGGCATCATGCCTCTAGCATAAATTTGAGCAACACTGGTTGCGTTTAAGGCTGAATTCCATATTGCTGCCTCAAAAATACTGGTATCTTTTGTAGATCTCCATGTTCCACCAGCGTTACCGCCGCCCAGCCAGATGCCGCCGGCCGAAGAAATCGTGTTCATGGTCGCCGATGCGTCGGAGTGATTTGCAGTCAAGCTTTTTTGTTCGCCGTCGATGTATATGACCGGATCATTTGCAGCATTAGACCCATCGTAAGTTATAATAATAGAGTGAAGAGTGTCCTCCGAGACCGCACCTGATGCAGTATGCCATTTTTTAACACCTGTGGTTGTACGGTTATTGATTTTAAATCGAACATGCTCATTTCCGTCGTATGACAAGAAACAAATTGGCCGGTTTGCATTAAGTGTGGTGCTGTTTGAATTTCCAATGTTGAAATAGCACCTTTCGTTGCCCGCCAAAGAGTGATGATATACCCACAAGGCTACCGTAAACTCTTGAGTGTCCATACCATTAAGTTCATAGTTGACCAATCTGAAACTTTCTGCATCGTCGTCGCCCGAACCAAGCTTTGTGAACCTGATTGCAGTATTGGATTCAACTCCATAAGTTGTTGTAATGTTATTCAGGGCCCGATCTTGCGTGAAATCATTAAGCACTGCTCTGTTTCTGTGTACTTTATGGTACCCGGGAATCTCATGATCCGAGATTAGATTATCTGAACCAACTGGTGGTGCTTCATTAATAGTTACAGGACCGTGAGATAATACCGAATCTCGGCCGAATGGCGCAGTATATCTTGCAAGATGTGAACGAAGACCCCATGGTTCACCGTGGATATCCACAACTCTAAAGGTTGTTGCGTTCTCGCCATAGTGGGCCCAACTAGCGTTTCCGTCTGTGTAACGGTCATCATACCCCTCGATGCGGCCGTATCGGCGATCCTTGAAGTTGTTATATGGATTCAGGGCATGAGCGGGACCGAGTTGGAAGCCGACTGATCCACTAGTCACAACATATTGTGAATCACCACGTACTGCTCGGTTTCGCCATGGCATTGCATTATGAGTTGAATATTCTTCATGGGCAGGATCTAAGAATCCGCGACTCATAACTTCATAACCGCCCGGGGCGCTAAATCTAGAAACTATTACAGTTTTGTTCTTAGTACGCGTTGGGAGTGGATTAGAATCGCGAGAACTGTGTGACATGCCTTGTGCATTCCGATGCCAGAAGTTTGGATTTCCAATACTAGTGGGCGGTTCGGTGTCGCCATTTGATATTTCTCTTTGTAGCAGTCTTCTTCGATATGACACAGCATCGACGTCATGGCCACCATGAGCAAGGACTGAGTGTTCGTGGTCCAGCCTACCTGTTTTTCTAAAATCTAAATCGTTCGCAGAGCGACCAGCAGATTGAACAATTTCATAGTTATGCGTATAGTTTCCAATGGGGCCGTGCTGTCTGGAAGCCGCTACTACTGTATCGGCAGATGCAGTAGTTTGTCTAATATTCTTAAAGTTTACGGGGCGTTTAATTAATTCTTCGCGGTATCTTGTGGCTTTGGGTGCATTGTAATTAAGAATAATCGGATCCATGCCGCCAGTCATATTTGTAAGAGAACCGCCGTTGGTTTCGAATGTTACCGTGATGCCAGCATGTGTCCATGGGCCCAAGGAAAAGATGCCGCCGCCAACTTGTGCGTATGAATGGGCCATATAAATCGGATTACTTGTTAGAGAACCAGTAAGGCCAACCAGAGCGCATCTTGTATCGACGCCACTGACGTTATCATATGAGAACCACTTAACATCTGTGTTATCATACATATGATCTCTGAAGCCATCAGTTTGACCTTGGCCCGAGTCATAAGGCTGCAACACATCATCATCGCCGTCATCAGTATGATCCTCGCCAAAACGCCACCAATATTTTGGCTTGTTGTCGAAGCCGGTCTTGAGGTTCGTTGGACCGGGCATGATTCCTACAGAAGTTATACCTCTTGGATCATAAACGTCATAGTCATCATTGCCCTCTTCAGTATACAGAGATTCTGCGAAGGTACCTGTTGTATTGTAAAGATCCACCATCTCGTCGCGAGTGAGCGCGTCATCCCAATATGCCATACTTGCAATGGTGGCGCCGTACAGTTCGGTACCAGCTACGCCGTTTCCATTGGAGTTTAATTGCCGGAAACCGATTGAGTTGTAACTGGAGCCTGTTTTAGACGCGCCTAAATTGCCGTCTCTGGCGCCAGAAGATCTTGATGTGTCTGTCGATGCACTGACGCCGTTAATATATACCAAAGGAAAGTTATCCATTTGGTTAATGTTACCGCTGTGGTTATAAGAAACTACGATATGATACCAACCACCGTTGGGGCGCCCGAAAACGCTAGAGGTTAGTGACTCGTCTGAAGTCCATGTCATGTCTCCACTTACGTGTTTTTGCACATATCTCAACCTAAGCGAATCGTCAGTAGAGCCTTGTGGCAATCTATATAGCCACTTGTTCACATCTGTTTCACCATCGCGGCCAATAGCCCAAAAAGTGCGGTTACCATTGTTGTCTAACGTAGACTGGCCTGTGTCGGACAGCGAACAAGATACCCATATATCCATTGCAAATGATCGACTAGAAAGCCTGTTATTGGCGCTGCCCGGGCCGTATGTAGTGAGTCCGTATCCGTGAGTACCCCTTTCTGCTGTCCATTTGACACCCTTTGTATTGTTTGGGGTCCACGCAAAATTTCGCCAGTCAGTTGTAGTATTACCTTTCGAGCCTAATAGCTTGTTACCAATTGAGCCGGCTGTGCCATATATGTTGTTTGTAAAGTACACGGTGGCGGGATATAGTGCGTCGTCCGTATGTCGATAATCATTGTCTGTTCCAAGAACTGCTGTAATGTAAAGATCGGAATTATTGACAGCGGTTACCAATGAAGCCGCGAGATTGGTTGCATGATCCGTTGACGAGTCAAAGTCAATTATTGTTCTCTTGTTGCTAGCATTATGCCAATTCCAGCCGCCGGCGGTATCATTGTATTGGAAGTAACCTTTTTTGGTACCGTCATCCAAAATGATGATCTTGCCATCCATAATTCCACTAGTGACTTGGCCAATTTTAATCGAACCTTGTGCTTGAACAGCGTTTCTCCCAATGACAGGGAAGGGGTAGTCTTGTGAAACGAATCCAAAGGCTCCCTTTGGATCACTTACTTCCTTAAAATCTCTGCATTTTCCGATTAAAATTCTCCAAGCTTCTGGTCTGTTTTGGAATGTATCGGTTCCCGGGTTGAGCCTAACGTGTCTGGACTGGTGGCCTCCAACGTACTTTTCCGTGAAGGGCCCTTGAAGTGGAATTTCTCTATCTTGCCCGTAGAAGTCATGGTGTATATTGGTTATTGCCGTGCCGGTTACAAACCCTTCTGTTTCAACGCCGGCGAAAACTTTGTTGTATCCTGTAACTACAGAACTGGATACAATGGTAGCTGGTAACGCTTTCGCTATAGATGTTACTGAGTATGTCTCATTTCTGTGCTGTTCAAATTCTTTTGGTTGAGCCAGTTGAACAGTACCTTTATGTTTTCTTTTTCCCTTGTTGAGTTCCAAATTATCATTGACGTCTTTGAACGACTCAAGCTTTTCGCCATCGACAAACAATACACCTGTTGGCACACCTGCGACAACCCTATCGTTTGGATCGGTTGATGAACTCAGGGTCAATGGCGAACCGGGCTGAAGTATATTCTTTGCTACCTGAACGTTCTTACCTCTTTCAAAATTGATGCCGGAACGGATCTCGGGAGATAGATTCATACCTAACTCGTATGGCTTCGTAAATCTTCGAAGGGAGTATTCCCGGGCTCCGTAAGAAGTTCCATCTGGTCTCGTTAGAGAATTGCTTTTTGCTTCTCTGTGAATTCCACGTATTTTGCGAATCTGATTTTTATCGCCGTCTACCGGGTTGTCGTCTAATTGGAAGAACGATGAGCCGGCTGAAGATGTTACGGATAGCGGAAATTCATTTCGCTCGGCACGATCTTTCCAATATAAAGCATTGCTAGACTGTTTGCCGTCAACAGGGCGATGGCCGTGTTTCCAACTGTAAGACATCTCTTGAATACCGCGTAAGCCGGCTTCGGGGTCGTCTTGTTTAAATTCGATTGTAGGGAACTTGGTCCAGTATTTGTTTCTTTCGAGAACATGACTTTCAACCATGTTGTGCAACTCATCGGACACTTCGGCTGAAGCCGGGATCAGATTTTGAATGACCGTAATAATTGCAGAATCAACCCATTTGTAAAACTCAATGTATCTATCGAGGTTGGGTGTGTTGCCGATTCTTTCAAAGAATAGTTGTCTTAATTTGCTTAAATCCTTATATTCTTGCCGATAACGGTTGACTGGTTCTCCAATTAGGTTATTAAAATCAACTATTGAAGCAAACATGTTGATCATTTCTTCAGAAATGGTCTGGTACATACTCTTTTCAATGGCGTAATAATGCTGAACAATTGAGTGTTCTCTGGTAAACTTATCATCATCTTGTCTGAGGATTTGAACTGCATCCTTAGTGCTGAGCACTTCTGGCAGCTGTCTTCTAGCAGATGAGATGTAGTTTACATCAATTGGGTTTCGATCCCCGCTCTCCGGTGGTAAGAACTGATCTCCTTTTCCGCTGTGCTGTTGGTGCACAATGTTGCTTAACCAACTGTATCTCCCATCTGTTACTGTTTCGGCTGAACCTGATGACACATCGTCTACAAAGAAATATGAATCAGAACTTGAGGGGTCTGCAGAATCTGAGGATGCTGAGACACAATTGTCAAAAGTCCAGTTTAGGGCCAGTGTATCAATCTTGGGAACATATACACCGTTTAAGCTGGCTACCTGTAGCGAGATGTTCTTATAGGGGTCTACAATACCGTAGTTTTCTGCATCGCTGGCGTGTGCATTGAGATCTTCGTTTTCTAGACATGTAGCCCAATATTTAATATTAGATACTTTAACATCAGAATATTGCAGAATACCGCCATTAAAGTTTGTCTTGTGAGCGCCGGCATAAATCTTCTTCGAAGCTCTCAAGAAGTCTCTTGCATGGTGCGCTTCCATAGAAGCAGAAAGGTGGAAAGTGTGTTCCGCATATCCAGTTTCCATATTGACGCCATAAAAGTGAACTTCATAATCGCTCACTCTGGCGGCATATCGGTCTGTCGGATCGGTTTGATTATCTTGCACAAAGTTGGTGACAGGAGTAATCGGTTTAATGCGCACAGAGATGTTCCATCTCTGATTGTCATACACATCGGTAAACATACTTGACGTAAGTTCTGGAATTGGGTATGGATCAAACGAAGATGTTAGTCTAAAGTATACATGATTAGATTCTAGTTTCGATTTGACAGCGCTTACCTGAAAGTTTGCATAGTCTTTCGTGTCGAACGCTAGGGTCGATTTCGTAGGGGTATGCATACCAAAAAGCGAAACTTCTGTAAATGGCGTGCGGAAGTATCCCTGATCTCTGTCAGTCAACTTGATAGGAAAGATAAACTCTCCCTCTGCTGTCATTCCCAGCAATTCTTCGTGCCCCAGTGACGCAGTGGCAGTAGTTACGCCTGAACCGGTAATATAATCTGTGGTGTTTGGGTTATTCGGATCTGCTGCTTGATAAATTGTAGCGTCAAATTTATCGACGTCGTTGAAGTTTACACTTTTTGACTTTACCGTCTTAGTCCTAATATTATCTTTTAATTCATATGTAAGATTGCTTGCGTATAAATTAAGCCTTATCAGCTCTTCATCGACGCCGAAACATCTTATAATATTTCTAATTGACTTTTCTGTTCCTTTTGATTTATAAACATAAGTCAAGTTGTTGTAAATGTTGTGATAAATTAAGTTTTTTAATTCAGTTAAATCTTGTGTATATTCTCTATCTTCGTCTCTTTTTCCTAACGATTCTAAAACATTAGCTTGTACAAAAAGTTCAGGAGAATTAAGTCCGATACTTTCAAGAAGATGTGTAGCAAATGGATATGGTTTCGCGGAGGCAGTTAAATAAGATGTGGCACGGATCTTAGGCAGGGCCTCAATCAAGTGATGAAGCTTATCAAAATAAGAACCCATCATCTGCAAAGTATTCGTAAGTGAGCCGTCTCCGATTGACTCGTCTTCTTCTCTCATGAAAGTAGGAAGAGCATTTAGTAATGAAGCATTGTTCTGATCATCCCATACCGAACCGCTGGCTTTCAACTCTGCCTTAAGATTTTTAACTTTTGTGTGGGCATTATACAGGATTGGATCTTTAAACTCTGTTGTAACAACATTAGCTTCAACCATAGCCGAATTTGTCGAGCGAGCATTATTGCCATAACCGGGGTAACCCACCCAGACACCATTTGAAACGCGGCCAGAATAGTCGAGAACCTTCTTATCGTATTCTAAGCCAACAGTATCAGCAGATGAAGATTGTACAATACCTTCGTTGAATTTATAGTATACGCCTAAAGTAGTATTTGGGGTCTCTGTGTTTGAACCGCCGTCTACCTGACTCCACCAGTACCTACCGATTTGTTCAGATGTTCTGGCTTCTTTCCAGTATCTGAATTCATCCAAAGATGCCATGAGGAGACCAGAGCCCTTAGCGCCGCCGAGTACGGTACCAGTTTGTAGAGCGCCGATGTGGGCCTTGAGGGCGCCAGTTACCTCGTTAATATAACCAGAAGCGTTTGTTTGTTTGTTTAGATCACCATTGACATAAAATTTAATAACCGTTTCGTTACTTGGTATATCCGACTTAACAGATAAAGCATAGTGATTCCATGCGCCGGCGGCGACTGCAGAACTCGATACTGCAGTGTCACAAATAGCTAAGTCGCCGGCTACAGATGTTGAACCTGAACGATATGTTAAACGGAAGGATGGAGTATCTGCCGCGCTTGTAAGCTCAAGAAGAAGTCGGCCGGCAGTTGAAGCAGGAGTTGCACCCAGTGTCTCACCGTTCCATAGATCAAAAATGACCTCTCTTTTCGTTTTCGTTGCGTCAAACGAATCCTTCTTAAGCCAAAACTCAACAGTCATTCCGTCTTCTGGATTGAACCTTAAGTTCGAGAGTTGACTGCCCAACTTAGAACCACGCTGGTCTCCAGACTTGCTGTATGGATCGGAAGCTAGCTTGTTCGAATACTTGAATGTTTCATGTAGAGGACGGCCAGTCATGCCGTCGACGCCATATTGTAAACTTGATGCAGTGTGTGGCCCACCAACAATTTCGATATACTCGTTGGTTTCTACGCCACCGTATGAACCAGATAAGCTATCAAATGTAGCATTTGTCGCCAATGAGATATACCCATTAGTTCTAGGGTATCTCTTATCAAGAATGTATCTTGTAAGATAATTTAGATTTAACTCATACTCTTTTTTCTCATGAGATGAGCCATCATATGGATATTGCCTATAAATTGCAGTTAAGGCATCTTCGTAATATTTCTCAGCAGAACCATAAATGGCGAAATTGGATGCAGACGAGTGATCGATGTAGGGAACGAATTCTTCTTTTTGGCGCACCACTGCATCAAGGTTGTCGAGCGATTCGACTTTATCCTTTGTTACGTTCTCGGCATCTTCCGAGGTCAGTACCTGCTGCGGTTTCTCAAATAAATCTTTGATTGCCATTTTGCTATATCACCACTATTCCACTCTAAATTTAAACTTTTGCGGCTGTACAATCCAGTCTCCTATTGAATCTTCATAATAGCTGAAGTCTACTGTGTAAGAGTATCCCGATTGGAGCATAGAAAAGTCTACATCAAAATAATTTCCCGAAACATCATAGGACATTACTGTGTGTAAATCAGAACCTGTTCCGAATGGTACCACTTCTAACTTGTCAATATTCCTTGTAATCCTATAAGAACCGCTTTCAATAATCAACCTCTCTATTGTACTACTTGCCTTTTTATAAATAGTTGGAGACCAATCTTTTTCTCTAGTATACAAACGTAATCTGTCTGTATCGCTCCTACTATATGATTTTTTAAGATTTGGTATTGTTGTGACGTATGTTCGATTGCGGTGCCATGTGGCGCCGGTGTCTGATTTTGGCTTAATACTACCTGTGTAAAAATGTGTGTACCCATCTGTACCCTGCATGCTCTTTGTTCTGATTTGCCACACATCGTACAAAGTAGAGTGCGAACTAACTGCCCCTGTAACGGCCAGAGAGACGCTGTAGATCCCAGTTGTCGATGTACTTGCCGTAGCATTAACATCGCCGGCAGAAGCGACACCACCGCCTGCAGCAAGAGCGACTTTTCCATCGCCTGTGTCGGGAACGGCTGTGTATAGACTCACAACAATCTCAGAGTCATCGCTGATTGGAATGTCTCTTAATCTGCCACGTACAAAGTTGTAATAATATAGAGTGTTGAGATTATCTGCTTCCGTAGCAAGAGAACTACTATAATAAAAGTTATTACGATCATCTCTAGTGGAAGAGTCCCAACGAGCTTCTAATACTGGTTTTTTATAGAAAAATTCCGTATTTCTTCCAAAAAATTTCTTTGTGTAATATGATTTTTCTGCGTCTTCCATTTCTGGGGCTAACCGCACGATCACACCATAGTTGTTTTTTGTGCCGGCAATCCATTTCTCAACAATCGGAGTGACGTTAACTTCTAAATTTTCCACTCCCGTATCGAAAGAGGCTGTAACACCTGAAGAATCATCATTATCCCAATCGCCTCCTTCCGAAGTCCACGTAGTCCCCAACGATGCGGATATCCAATTTGAACCCTTCATCTGGCCATACAAAATATCTGTATAATTGTCCATGTCCAGTCCGTGGCCCTCGTCCCATTCTCTATTAAGCGCGGATACTACAAGGTTATAATCCCTAGGAGTTGTCAGTCCGTGGGGTGCATTGTACATTTTAAGATAAAAGTTCACACTGCCGGAAGCTGGGATTTTTCCTAACGTCCTATCTTTTTTAATAGAATTGGCACTGTTATATAGCGATGAGCCAGTAGCAGGAAATTGTATTAAAACTCTTGCATACTCGTCTTGATTTGCAGAACTAGTGCCGGCTTGCTGATAAATACTAAAGACTTCTAAAATATCAGAACCACCCATATTCGAGCCAGTTGCTCTGTACGTCAGATTAGACTCAAAAGCATTTGTGATTGTGTTATCTTTTAGGGCATAATATCTTTTAATAGCCATTAGGTAATAGTTCCTTTGATATCATTATTAGGAAATTTAATCTCTACTGCACAGTTTTGTGGGATAACGATATATCTTCCGTCTGCAGATTTTTGTTGTGAAATATCAATCTTAGAATCGGAGTATATGCCGCCACTCTCGCACCTAACAATAACCTTTTTAACATCGGTTACACCATCGATGTCATTAAGCATACGCTGGATATCTGAAATGTAGAACGGTTCACCCATATATTTAGGCTGTGCAAACTCTGTTTTAAGTTCTTGGATACACTGATTTAATACGTCATGCTTGTTATAGTCGCGGTGTGCAACAACTTGAAAATCAATTTTAAAGTTAAGAATTTTGCCATCCAAAATATCAACAGTATCATTGATCATCCTATATTGATTGATCCATGTTTTAAGGTTACTTTTTAATGAATCATTTGCAGTTGTCAGCTTGCCTTCAGGTGATTCGGATAAAATGTACATATTTAAATTTCTTTTCAAAGAATCTGGATCTCTGAGGATATTGCAACGTTTAATCTTTCCAAACTTAGGATCCATCGAATAAACCAGTGATATGTAATCCTGCTTCGTTACGGCGCGATTTTGAGTTGCAAAATTGTCGTATACCATTCTTTTAATATCATCACTCTGTGGCAATTCCACTGAGCCGATGATAGGCTCTTCGTTATAGGACTCCAGTGAGCGACGTACATCTCTTAATTTCTTTTCACTCAATACGCTTTCGTCCTTGAATACCATTTCATTACTTGTGGCTTGCACAACTGTTCCGACAGCAGCATTTGCGACAGACTGAGAGTTTATACGGAAAACTATGTACAATTTTGTGTTTGACGGACTGATCCCCAGTTTGTCTGTTGACAATAGATTGTTCGGGTCAAAAGATTCATCGGTAATATAACTCTTACCATGTTGCTGCAGTGTTAAATTTGTGGGTTCTACAACAGACGGCGTTGCTGCCTCAGAATCAGAACCATGACCAAATTGAATATAAAGACTATTGCCCTCTGGCTCTATAATGTAACGTCTTGGGACAGAATATGGCCGCATTACAGAAGGAACTCCTGAAATTCTTGCTTCTTTGTTGACCACTTCCTTATAAACCACATCTTGTGACAAATATTCAACTTGATGATACTCATGCCCCTCTTCATCTGTAACTCGTAGAATTTCCGAAACGTTACTTAAGGAGCCTACCTGAACTTTTAAGAATTTTTGAAAGTTCCCAATATTAACAGTCTTTCTCATAATCTCGCCCGAGATTACTTTTCCATATGCTTTAATCGCATAATGAGTTGGAAGCCCAGTAGTGCTATCTTTTTTCGCTGCGACGATCTCATTCGAACTTAAGGAGAAATCAACGTCCTGCATCAACAAGAAACTACCACCGGATTGTGATTTAAATTGTGCGCCGGCTTTTAAAACCGGGACATAGTTGAAGTCGACCCCCATTCCTAAGCCGGCAGCGGGAGCAATAATATACATTGCCAAAACACCGATGCTTGAAGGCGCGCCCTTCCAACGATAGCCCAAGCTTTTCGCGTGTCGGACAACATTGTTATATTCGATTGCTGTATCTAAAAAGCTTTCGTTTACTTGATAGTCAAGATAGAAGTTTAACTGGTCTGCAACATACGCAACAGAATCCAGCATCATAGAACCAAAACTGGCTTGATTAAAATCTTTATACGTGTCTGGGTAGTAAATCTTAGCCTGTTCAATCAAATCGTGCTTAACCGATGTGAAATCCCTGTTAGTATATCGAATCTGTCTATTAAATCTTTTATCTTTTGACATCGTAAAACTCCATCACCTAACTAGCTTAAATTTGTATTTTTTAAGCGGTTATGTATATTTCTCTAACCTCGCCAAACCCATAGCTATAGCTTATGGTGATTCCCAGCAAGTTTTCATCTAGCCCCTCTAGCAATGCGTTGGGACCAGAATCTAAAGCGCTGGAGAATTGTATATTTCTTATCGTAATGAAGCTAAGGTACTTTTGAACTTGTGAGTTTATCTTAGCTTCTATATCTCCCAACGTAGTGGTGGTAAGCGGTTCAAATAAAAATCTTTTTAGGCCAACCCCAAACAGTGGATCCATGACCCTTTCCCCGGGATTTGTTAACAAAAGTATTCTTAAATCCTGATGTACAGCGTCAGCTAATTCATCTACACTGGCAAAACCAGTTATGGGATCTCTTCTAAATGGTAGTGCGGCGTCAAAAGCCATTTTAATTTGCCTCTTTTAGTTGGTTACAAAGTATATAGTTTTTACTTTAGTATCAATTACCATTTTTATCATAAGGTCTATCGCGCTCTCTTCTTTGCTGTTTGCGGAAGGTTCGCTTCATGCCCTTATCTTTCTTACGCTTCTTCTTCCTCTTCTTCTTCTTTTCTGGTAGTTTGAAATCGGATTCAATCGCTGGACTATCGCCCTCATCATCGCCTCCTGACAATAATTGTCTGGATTTAAAGTATGTTCTGAACATACGAATTAGGCGGCGCTTTGTTCTTCTAAACAAAAATTCATCGTCCCAACGATCAAATGATGGTCCGTTACGTCCAACCTGTAATCTAACATTGAATATCTGCCATTCACCGAGAGAAGAGTCGGGCTGGGGGTAGCCGTCTTTTATATATTTATTGTATTTTTCTTGATCCGGTGTCATTGTTTTTTCACCGATAGATGGCAAAAAGGCTCGGCTAGTATAAATGCTCATTATAGATACAAGCCTATTAAGCGGAAACACGTATCTGAAAAGTAATTCGAACTCTGGATCACTTATAAGATCTTCTGCTAAACATGTCAAATCAAGTTCATCATCTATCGCCTCAATATGGTTTCCGATAGAGTGATCTAAGGCGTCATATTCGGCAGACATTAATGGAATTACATATTTTGTGTTTTGCGGACTATAGCCCTCGTAATGCACAAAGGTGTGTGCACCGCCGGCGGCGCCGGGATCGAAATAGCCGCCATCGCCGGAATCTTTTGCGATTGCATCTTGCGCTTCAATCTTCTCAATAAGTTCACCAGTTGCGGCGCCGTAGGTTCCAGCCACCATATAGTCGCCACTTTCGTTTACTACAGTGATGTTGGCTGCAGCCATTGAATCGTCATGGAATCCAAAAAGTGGGGCGCTCAAGAAAAACGCCTTCTCTTTTTCTGCAGCATCCTGAATAGATGCCCAGTTTTCTGATTGTGTTCGTAATTCTATAAGAACGTTATCTAGTTCTTCAACCATGCTCTCTGGAGGTATGTAGCTGAGCCTCAGTCCGTACTTTACACCCATCGAACCTTCAATGCCAGTAGGTTCTCCTACTTCGTTACCATCTTCATCGGTTGCAAAAATAAACTCTAGATCTCCGAAGAATTCAGAAAGCTTTTTATCATGATGTTCAACCATCTGGGCACTGTTAAGAAACTGCTTCCAAGTATCGATATTTACAACTCCGCGTAGTGCATTGGAGCGGTTAAGGATATTTTCTGGCAAGTCGTCTGTAACGCCTAATTCGCTCTTGTCTTCTATTCTAATATACTTTTCCAAAATGAATTCACCAGATGTCAATCTTGAAGTATAAGCCTCTTCATCAATCGCGGTGGTGGCGACTGCACCGTCTGTTGTATCTGTGCCGGTATTAACAACCTGAACATTTACCGGCAGGGGCTCCCACTCTTCCTTCTTAAATGTGTCGAACGGGTTTGATTCTCTATCTACAGCTACATCCATAATCATACCATTACCAGCATAGCTTTCCAGATCTGGCCAGAAACCTTGGTTGCCTGCTACAAAGTCTCCAGAGCCAATAAAATATTTGTGGATATCAGTGATCTCAGGCTTCAAATCGATTGCTTCAAGGGCCTCTGAGAATCTTTCTGCCATGTATTCCAATTGTTCTTCAACCAATGCCCGGGCGACAACATTTGCATACTCCTCACTATCCTTAACTGCCTGAAGCAAGTGCCAGCGGCGGTACCATTCAAGTTTAGTATTGGTTTTGACCTTTCGATCAAACACAATTTCGGGTTCTAGTCCTTCAACGCTTACCCCATACTTTTCCCATGGATTATGGCCGTCTGCCATTTTAGCCCTTACAAGTTCCTCTTCTGTTGGATAATGAAAATCGTTTTGGACATTATTCAGATAGCTCAAAGCCTCTTTAACATCGTCTGGCGGTTCGAGTCCATCGACTTGAATCCTTCTTCCATAAGACTGGACACATTGCTCCAAGAATGTGTACCACAGGGCATCTCCTTTTAAGAAGCCTCTTTTCTTTCCTAAGTTTTCGGTAAAATCAATCTTCATTTTAGCTAAGATATATTCTACATAAGTATGATCCATGACTTCGGGGATGGCTGCTTTAAAGTTTGAAAATACCGGCATAGCCTTGAGCATTTCTTCGACCACATAGACCCTGATCATCCCAAGGATCGGACCCTCCATTCCGGCAGCTGCGGCTCTATCGAGAATTCTAGAATAAGGCAATTCTACGACACAATCAGGGCACTCAGCCAACCTTGGGTCATCGGGCATATTTTTTGTTAGCTCGTCAACTCTTTCCTTAATATCTTCAAAATTACAAACCGAAGTTCTCTTAGGCTCTTTACCGTCTACCTCTGGCAAGAGGGCATCTCTGATCCCTAGCCACCCTTCTGATACGGGAGGAGTAATGTAGTACGGAGGAGCCATCCAGCTTCCTCCAAATTCAGCGGGGCTCAAAAATTCTAATCTTGGGTGATTCGATGTACCCATAATTTGGTTCTTTCTAATATACTTTTTCAGTCGGCGCCATTTTGGTTTACCGTTACTTCTAAGATACTTATCTCCTAAAGATGGTGCTAAATCTTCGGCCACCCATTCAGCGAACAGTTTGTCTCCTTCAGGAGACATGTATGCCTTATCTGACGCATTAAGGTCATCATCCTCACCGGGAGTATACCCGAATAGATAGGCTGGTTCGTTGGCTGCAATGTTCCTGCCTATATAGGCTAGCAAAGTGTTAGCTATGTTGTCGTACACATCAGTCGCTGCGTCGGAAGAAAACAGGGTATCGCTATTAAACTTAGCCTGCTGATCTTCGTTCAGTCCCACACTTGACAATTTTTCTAATAGATATTGACTCCACACATTAGTTTGTGGACTGACTGAAGAGTTTTGTGTTAAATCGTAGCTTTCTCTCTTCTCTTCTGCCTCTTCCGATAGTGAGCCAAAAATCTCAATATCAATAACTTCGTCTTCGGCCGCTAATTCTACATCACCGAGAAAGGGTGGTGGGGAATCCATAGTCATCTGCTTGGGCCGGCGGGGAAGTGTTGCTAATTCATTTGAGATCTCTGTCACTTTTAATCTGTATACATTATCAGTATTTGCAGTTTGGTTACCCTCGCTATCCTCTTCAATCACATAAGAGCTATATTCAATATTAAATCCTTCTGCAAACTGGTATGTATCACTAAGATATTCTATAGCTACTCCTTTATTGTTGTCTCTAAACTCTAATACTAAGTCTGGTTCTTTTTCTCCCTCTATAACAATTGGGTTGTCTTCGGTTCCAACAGGATTTCCCTTAGAATCAACTGGGAATGTTCCTGCTGGGAGTGATGCCCCGGGAATGCCGTCGTCGTACACAATATACTCAGCGGGAGTATATTCAGATGTAGAAACGTAACCTTCATCTCCGAGATGACGGGCATCATTCAAATAATCTCTCAAATATTGTGCAATATAGGTTGGGTATGCGCCTTTTTCTTGTTTGGTTATAATGTTCCAGATAGTACCTTCGGCGACGTCTTCAGAATCTAATCCTAAATCATCAATAATTTGACCACTATAATCTGAATAAAGAACGGACGTGTCAGATTTTCTTTCATGCCTAGAATACGGCACTCCACATGTGTCTGACAAAATCATGTCTATCATGCCTTTTCTTCCTATAAGATCTAACTCAAATGCGTTACCAACGAGATCGTACATAGTTTCATTAGCATTAGCCATAACATTCGCCAACTCTTCTGGGTCTCTCGGTATCAAAGCATCAGGCGGGACAGCAACGCCGCCACCGGTGTCACTCGGCGAGCAGCTTGGCTCCAGTGGCTGGGGTTCTCCGACTATAGGAGGTAAGTTGTTAGCAATAAAGTTTCCAACGCCGCCCTGAAGCAAGTCAGCAGCTTCAGCTAAATCGTTCAAAGCACGGCCTCTTAGCGCATCAAACTGCTGGTTTGCTTGGTCAAGAGTCGTACCATCCTTGTTCTGCAAAATTGCATTTCTAAGATCTCTAAATCGGGCAATATCCGTTGGCGTAGTACACAGGTTTGGATTTGCAGGTCTCTCTCCCTTCGGAACACTCAGATCATCCCTCAACTGTTTTCTGAATTGAGGTGGCATCATATTACCCATATTTTTCATAAGGTCTCGAATTTGGCCGGGTGAGCCAAAGGCTGGGCCAAAGTCTGGGTTTTCGGTCTGAACGACTTCTTGAATCATTTGGACGGCGCCGGGGTTTGGGTTACCCAAGAGCAAATCGGAGAGTTCATCTCCAGTAAGCACGCTTGAAATATCAGCAACCAATTGATTAACTGCGTCTGGATCTGACATTCTTGCAGCGTCGGCTTCTGTTACTCCACCCATGGCGCGCATGAGTTCGTTTGTGGTTGCATCCACTTGTGCGTCGGAAGCGTTTTTCCCGCAGAAGGCACCGGCAATAAGATCCTTCAGGCTTCGGGCTGGCATTTCACACATAGATGAACCTTCAACAGATTCTTCCAAGCCGGTTTCTCTATTGTGCACTACATCATCTGTAGCCATGTTGTTCGCTATGTCTTCGCCTAAGCCGCCGGCCTGAGACAAGGCGTTACAAGCTGCATCGGCAAGCGCATTGCTAGCTATTTCGCCCAGTTTTTGCAGAGCTTTGCATAGTGAGTCGAACAACATCAATACAATCTTTGTCAAGATGTATAGCAAGAGTCTGAATAGGATATATAGAAGAATGGCTTTGGCGTATTCTAACAGATATTTGAAAAAATCCTTCCAGTTGGGGAGTTGAATTGCCGTGAGCCTAGGTAGCACAATACCATATTGGTTATTACAAAAGTCAATCTCTAGTGTATTCAAGAAATCAAATAGCGGCGGGTCAAACAGAGGCGGCACAATACAGTCAATAGCTGCAATTACCTTTGCTACCAGCTTGGCGCCGGGGAGCTTTTCGAGTTCCTTCATCAAATCTTCTAGACCCTGAACCACATAATAATCGAGCAAAGCTTGGGCATATGCGGAAAGCAGTGTCGATACAGCGGATCCCATTGCGGCGCCGAGGGATCCCCTTGTTCCGTAGGGCCCATTCGAACCAATCTTCCCATCATCAGCGACGTTAGCTGCTTCCCCTGCCGCCTTGGCAACAGCGATGGCTCCTTCTGTTTCGCGGCATTCTTCTTTGTAATCTTTGTAGTCAGAGTCGTCGTCGTGATCGGATGCCCACAGATCCCTACAATAATCATCGATAGCTTGTTCATATGCTGTTTGATAAGCAACTGTCTGGTCTGCTTCAACGGTACCAGCGGCGTCTCCCGCGAGTGATATAGAAGATGATCCATTTGCAAAGTCGACAAGTTGCTGCGCAATACTAATAAGATTACTGGCGCCTGATGCTGCAATTCCTAGTTCATATTCTTCTGTAAATGACTGTAGGTCTCCCGTTATCGAAGATTGCAACTCGTTAACAGCCAATGAAAAGGCAGATTCTTCTGTTAAGCCATATTTCTTTTCTGTGTTGCCATTTTCATCTGGATCGGTGTAATAAACTGACTCTTCTCTCAATTGATTAGCTGTTGATTCCAATTTTCGCACAGTTGACATGTACTTGGCTGGAATATTTGACGGGTCTTGGCGGGATGCAGACTTTTCTGCGTTTAATGGTGTGCCCGGGCCACCCCATGATACAACTGTTCCCGCTGAAGGCTTGTTTCCGTGAGGTGATTGGCCAGCAGGATCTGGCTTGCCTTGCATATCGAATGCTTCCCAAGGCATCATATGTGAGCCAAGATCAGCCTGAACTTTTTGCATGACTGCGCTTTGAGCTTCGGGGGGCAACCCAACAAACAACTTTTCAAAGGACTTGACATCCATATTTTTGAGGGCGGCAGCAATAATAGGCTGCAACATCTCTTCTAAATCGAGACCCATTGCAAGACATTCGATAAACGCCAAAAGTAAGTTGAAAAGACCGCAGAGCTTAATTTCATCGAGAGCCATTGGATAAAGCATTTTCATGTCTTTAATTTCGTCAAGGCTCTCCATAAACGAAGTGATCATTTCCATGAAACCAAACATCAGTGCAATCATTTCAGCAAACGCTGCGGCCATGGCTTGGTTCTGCATTTCTTGCAAGTCCGCTAATAGTTGGGCTCTCTCTTCAGGAGACATGCAAAGATAGTTTTGGAACTGATACGAAATGGCGTCCCAGATACTAAAGAGTTCATCCATGAACCCATCAGCGAAATCGCTCATCCACTGATCGACGTCACCATAACATGCAGCATTTGCCAACTCTTCCGAATCAAGCGTTTTGCGGTCGATCATTTGTTCATAGTTTTCTTTTCGGCCCATTTTTTGATCAAACTCTGAGCCCTTATAGTCGTCTGCAGATGATCTATCTTTATAATCTTGGTATGCGTCTTCGGCGCCATCCCAAGAGCCGGGTGTTTGAGCCGCCATCTTGTCGGCGCCAGACATAGTAACAGCGGTGTTAGCTAGAACCTCCATGTCCTTATCAGTAGCATGCCCTGTAGCGGCAGATGCAAATGCTGCTATTGTAGATGCCAAATCTACACCCTCTTCCACTTTTGGTTTGGGCCATATATATGTCTCAACAAATTCAGTCCATGGCATCATACCCTCGCGTCGGCGCAAGTCGTCAATCATGCCATCGATGTTAGCCATAAATGCTACTGTTGTTGGTCTATCAAACGGATATGTCTTTTGTAATGTATAAAGTTTCATTCCTGTAAACTCTATGGGAGTTTCTTCACAGGAGCCGTGCCTATATACTACAACTTTTGTAATCTTATAATCATTATCAAATTCAAGATCGACTTTGTTTGCTAACTTTGGGCTACCGGGGATTTTTCCAAGAGTATTGTTTCCGCGTTGTTCACGCATAACAAATCCCTTAGTTCGTAACCATTTTGAAAGCCCGGGATATAACTTCTTAAAATGTTTCGATTCTTGCAACAAGTTTACCATTTGGCCACCGGGGAAACGAACGGTACCGTTTTGGGTCTTCAGGTAAATTGCTTGGAATCTAGCATATGCTTCTAAACCATGGTGTACTTGATTGAACTTTTCCTCTAGGCCCTCGAAATTCAGGCTAGCCTTAAAAGATGCACTAGGGGTTGGGTTCTCTGGATCCTCTTCGGGAGTCGTGCTATCTTCTGTGACCTCTTGAGCAGACGGCATGCTATCAAAATCATCTGCGGGGATCTCAATTAGCACCTTCATTTTAAGGCGGGCGCGTGGAGGGATAAAGTGGTCAGTTGCGCCGGCAACTGATAGCATAGCTGTAATTGTGTTTTCGTCTAAAGCTTTGTCATAATGAGCTAATAATTTTATGACCCCCTCTTCTACATATTCATCTAGTCTCTCTTGCAGGATTGAGCCGCCACCTCCGGTACCCTCATATTGAGTTCTAAGAGTGATGGAATACATACATTTGCGCTCATTCAAGAACGGTTCTGCGTCTGTGCGTTTAGTCCAGTCAATTACTGGTGCATGTGGATTTGGCTTACACTTTGGACAGTTTTCATCATCATCGCCAGATCCAGCGTCATCGTCCGATATAGCGGTGCCGGCTGTTAACTCACAATTGTTGGATGATTCTGGAATCGACTGATAGTTTACAAAATCGTATTCTTCATCACCAGTAGTCGGTTCTGTAGTATCGTCTGTTTCAGATTCGTATTCTGCCATCTTAAAAATTCCTAAGTAATAGCAACACTTCTACTATTAATGTATTGCATTCCGAAGGGTTGCAAATAATTCATCTCATAAAACATTGTATTAACTTTTTGCATAAACAAGGGGATGTGTACGTCGGTAACCATCTTAATCATATTGTTGATTCCAGACATAGCCATCTCTGGGGAAGGTGTTGTATAAGCCAGTGCAACCGGGTGTGTGTGCATCGCCATTACGCCATTTAATACTGATTGTTGAATTGCAAAGTTAGCCAAAGCTCCTTGGAGTTGATTGACCAACTCAATTAATTCATTCATAGCCTCAACCATATTGTCACCTAATACGGCAGGTTGAATATTGTTTACTGTGAAGAATCCCTTATCTATAGAAAAATGTCTTGCGGAACCATCTTGGTTTCCGGCGATTAATTCAATTTTTGGTGAGGGCCGAATGTCCTTGGAACCCATAGACAACTTTTCACCACCTGCGCCGGCCTTGACATTCTGTGCTTTACCGGTCACAATCTTAACACCTGCTCGTCCGACAACCCGAACCGCGTCGGCTTTGATTCCAATACCAGACACAGCCTTCTTGTTACCCTGTAGGCCCCTAGACAGTCCGAAGTTTTTATCAATATCGGTTTTTGAACTTATATAGATTCTGGCCGCATCGTTGAAAAAGCTGTTGCCGATTACATCATCGTCACTCGGGCCGGCGGCTTTAAGGCCGTTATTCTTACTAGAGGCTCGACCAACAACCAAGTCGATATGCCCACAATGAGAGTGACCAGCGCCACCGTAGCCGGTAGCGCGGTTGCCCGGTCGGTCGCGACCTAAAACAATCCATTGATTATTCTGGCCACTTATAACCTTTTCGCAGGGCGCTGCATCATATTGGGGCACTGGTTCAATGAACTTCTCACAGCCGACGCCGCCCATAACTCGACGTCGAGCTTCCTTCGCCTCTTCCGATCCGCTGGTTGAATCGCCTGCTCTAATTTCTTCAACTTTATTCTTTTTGGGGTTGCCGATGTTTTTTGTTTCTCGACCACCGTCTCTTCCCTTACTGAATAGACTCATTTATTTCCTCTTTATTCTACTGGGTCGCCGGGTTGCGGTTCATCGCTATCTGATTGTGGGGTTGTGCCCCACAGATCCGGCGCGTCCTCTGCGCGGATCAAGACATAATCTACCCATTCTCTAGTACCTTTTTGGATCTGCTGTTGCCACAAAGATAACCAAAATTCGTAATCTGCCCACGACTGCCATACTTGGCAACCTTCGCCCCATGACCATGTAGAGCCATCGGCGCGACGACCCGACATATTATTAGCGACATAACCCTCGGGATCGGGCTTTGTCCCGTGAATCTGACATTGTTGGCAACCACCGATACTATTGGGATCGTAATTGAACACATTATCATTGTTTGAATCACGATACGCTTGTACTGGGTCGGGGCCAATACCTGCATAACTTTTGGCACTGTCAGAGTTTCTACCACGGACCGGGTTTTGGTTTCCGTAGTAATAAGTTTTCTGTCCTTTCGATGACGGGCGCCCAGAACGAATAGGATCGGGAGTTGCCCAATAGTTTGGCGCTGAAGGCACCATAATAGCGATTGAAGAGCGACCGTCAGTCATAGCATACAAGCCGGGGCGGGTGGTTGCTGGCCACGTATAGACATGTTTCTGGCCACTGTCATCTGTGTATCCACACATGATTTTATCTTCGAATTTGTTACTCGATACTGTGCTTGTGTTTCTCATGCCCCACAAATTCATTATCATTGGATCATCGTACCATGTAAAATCGTGTTCTTCGTAATATGCTCTAGCTATTTCATGAATATCCTCTGCTTCCTCTCCCTGTGCGTGTTCGGCGGTTTGTGAAACCGGCCAAGTGGACGGGTCGCCGGGGTAACCACCAGAGGGGGCATAATCATTACCGCCAACTGTACTACCGTTTCCATTAGCTACCATCTCAGCTAAATCTGAACATGCGTCTGATATGTTATTTGTGCCTTGACCTGCGCTGTATCTGCCAACGTAAGTTGCTCCTCCCATTCGGCCGGCTGCAGGGCCTTTTTCGAATTCAATCCAAACAATGTCTCCCATTGCTGGCTCTGGTAATTCACTGTTACCACCCTCTGTATCACTAGCACTATATGCCATCGGATGGAGTGCGACAAATTTCCTAACCTTGTCTTCCAAGTTGGCGCCGGAGCCGCCGTCTGGAGGTATCGCACACGGATCTTGGATGCCACTATGTAATTCTGGAATTCTTACCCTGAACTCATATCTTTCTTTGCCGCCCATTCCCATGAAACCGCCAACTTTGGTGGTCCTAACTTCGGAAATCACCATTGCTTTATATCTATTGACACCCTCAAAACTATTCAGCGATTGTCCTCTTTGGAAAGAGCCACGAATCTGTGCAAATAGATTGTTACCATCTGTGCCGGGGGTGAAGCCGTCGTGATGATCGCCGGGCGTTTTCATCGCTTCAGGGTTTAATGTACCGGGGAGATATCTGTCGTCTGTTGATTCGCTAGTACTCATACTACATCTCCCGAGCTAATCATATCTAAAAGCTGTTTTTTGTCATCGTCTGACAGAGTTTCTGATTTGTTTTGTTCTTGTTTATGTACAAGACCAGCAATCTTTACAAGCTGCTCATTGGAGCGCTGAAGTGTCTCTACATATTTAGCCGCGACCTGACCCACTGATTCGTGGGCATCGGCCTTAGCTGTCATATAATTGATCGCATCATTCAATAGTTCTTTAGTGACCTCACGGTCTGCTCGAATGTTGTCCACAACCTCTGCTATGTATTGATCTAATTTCACAATTCTCCACCATTCCACTTGTCTTTAAAGACTCTATACCGCTTTCTCATCTTATTCAAGTTGTTGACAACTTGCTTCGTATTCAAACCGGTAATTTCTCTCAAGTACAAATAAATAGCTTTTTTATTAAAAATTTCTATGTCATCAGGGTTCGATAATAAAATTTTAACGGCTTCATAAACCTTTCTTTCATTTTCTTTCATGGTCGCGACATCCCAAGACTCCATCTCTTTCCACAAAAGTTCCCAGAATTCGCGCTCCATTCTTTCTGGCAAGTATTTATTCGTTGTTGACATATGGTCAAGATGTGCTTGGCTGGACATTGAATCCAGATCAGTTTCGCGAACCAGTCTCTTTTGCTGTCTCTTTACTTTATGAATGAACCAATTTTTGGTAATTACCGAAAAATAGGAAAAGGCTTTCGAACCTTTGCTTGGATCATATTTGTCTAAAATCGTTGTAAGCCATATCTTACATTCTTCTTGCAACTCTTCAATGTTTGGCAGATTGGTAAATCGATATGTAAACACAATTTTGTCTACCATTTCTGAAAATGCTGGTCCAATCCAATTTTCGTATAGGAATGCACGCTCTCGCATGTCTTCAGTTTGAGCATACCTGATGATGGCATCTTCGTGTTCTTTTCTAAAATATTGTTTTTTAGGATTTTTTTTGCT
>MDSZ01019898.1_pt1 | contig 26532 bp, 27 predicted proteins | sample 811201 | NCBI WGS metagenome assembly MDSZ01 (sample SAMN05326647, study PRJNA326480) | marine metagenome | isolation source: seawater | place: Indian Ocean: North | collected 2010 | reverse complement strand
TACCATCGGCGCTGAAGGACTTAACTTCCGAGTTCGGGATGGGATCGGGTGTGGCCCCTTCGCAATAATCACCAGGCAAAGTTTTATATTATTTTTATATAAGTATGTAAATAGATTAAAATCCTGCTTTTACTGCCTTTTTGGTGGGCGTGATAAGAATTGAACTTATGACCTCTTCGATGTCAACGAAGCGTTCTACCACTGAACTACACGCCCAAATGAAAAACAAAAAATTTATAAAACAATTTAACAAATCTTTTTTTTATATTGAATATTAATAACAGTTTTTCAAATAAAGTCAGATTAAAATTTTTTAAAACAAAATAATTATTTCTAATCATTTCGGATTCTCTTACTCGATCATATTTTCTTGAATGAGTCATATTGTTTTTTGTGACTCTACATTTTGTTAAATTTTCATTTAGTATGAAAATTTCTGTGTGTTGAAGAAATTTTAACCACAATGCGTAATCTTGAGCATATTTAAATTCTTTTGGATAAAAATAACCAATTTTTTTGAAAAATTTTTTTCTAATCATTACTGAAGAGTGAGGTAAAAAATTATCAAATACCATTTTTTTATTAAAATTTTTGATTTGAGAAGGAATATAAAAATCTTTCAGTTTTTTTCCATTATTATCTATAAGAGTAGTTTTTGTTCCCACCACATTATTTTTAAAATTCTCTTCTAGATAATTCACTTGTTTAAATAATCTCTTGCTTGATGAAATATCATCTGAGTCCAAAATTGCGATATATTTACCTTTGCACTTCCTAAGACCATAGTTAAGGGCAGGTGTTCTTCCAATATGTTTCTTAAGGAAGAATTTTTTAATTTTTTTATTTTTGTAATTTTTTATGATTTGTGTTGATCCATCAGTTGACTTATCATCTACCAATATAAATTCAAAATTTTTATAAGTTTGGCTAATTATTGAATTTATCGCTTCCTCAAGGTATCTTTCAGTGTTAAATACTGTCATTAAAACTGAAACTTTTATCATTTATTTAAAAAATTTTTCTATTTGTTTGTTAGTTACATCAATTGCGAGATTATTTTTTGAAAAGTGATTATACCAATCTACTGTATATCTAATCATGGACTCAGAATTAATTAAATTTTTCCATTTTAATTTTTTTTCTGACTTTTGACTACTAAGTTTAAGAATTTTTGTTTCTTTAAAATTTTTATTTTTGAGTTTTTTTATTTTAAATTTTTTTTTTGAGATTTCTCTAAATTTTAAAACCAAATCTAAAACTTTTAAATCGTTTTTTTTTGGTCCAAAATTCCATGGACCTGAGTACGCCTTAGGACTTGAGTAAAGTTTTTTTGAGAGCATAAGATACCCCCTGCAGACGTCCATTACATGTTGCCAAGGTCTAATAGCTTTTGGATTTCTTAATGTAATTTTTTTTGAATTAATTGATTTGAAACAGTCAGGTATAATCCTGTTTTTTGAAAAATCACCGCCCCCAATTACATTCCCAGCTCTTACTGTTGCTATACCAGTTATATTTTTCATGTCTAAATTTAAGTAACTATTAAAAATTATTTCTGCTGCTGCTTTTGATGAACTATATGGATCTAATCCTCCTAGTTCATCAGTTTCTTTAAAAATTTTTTTTCCATTAACTTTATAGCATTTGTCAGAGGTAGCAATTACTATAGATTTTACAAAGTTAGACTTCCTCGTAATCTCTAAAATATTTAAGACACCATTACAATTTTCTAAAAAAGTTTTGTATGGCTTTTTATAACCTTCTAAAACTAAAGATTGAGCCGCTAAATGAAAGATTATCTCAGGTTTGTGATCATTTATTTTTTTTTGTAGAAATTTAATATTCAATATGTTTCCGTAAATGTTGTTAACTTTTTTATAATCTACAAACTTTTCATAATAATGTTTTTTTTCGTCTTTAATTGAAAAACCAGTCACTTTCGAACCAAAATTTAAAAGAATACTAGTAAGCCACGATCCTTTAAATCCGGTGTGTCCAGTGATAAAAATCCTTTTTTTTTGAAAAAATTTTTTTAGGTGATCCATGGAGAATTACCCTGGTTTACCAATAGTTCTAAATATTCTTTTTCTTTTAAAGTATCCATGCACTGCCAAAATCCTTTATGCCTAAATCCAATCAAATTTCTCTTTTTTGAAAGTTTCTCCATAGGTCTTGCCTCTAACATCTCTTTTTCGTTTTTGCTTAAATAACTAAAAATTTTTTGATTTATGACCATAAACCCACCATTTATCCAACCTGAGTTTGGTTTTCGTTTTTCTTTATAACCGACAATGGTAGAATTATTTACTTTCACCTCACCAAATCGTGCTGGCGGCCTTACTATAGTCATGGTGCATATTTTTTTCATTTTTAAATGTAACTTCACTAGCTTATTTAAGTTTTGATTAGTTAAACCGTCTCCGTAAGTAAGGTGAAAATCTTCATTTTTATTTATATACTTTTTCATTTTTAATAATCTTCCAGCTGTGCCAGTTTTAATTCCAGTTTGCAAATATGTAATCTTAAATTTTTTTTTTTTCTTGAAATATTCCTTAATTTGATCCCCCTTATACCCTAACAATAAAAAGAAGTTATTGTATCCGAAATTATAATAGATATTCATGATATGCTCTAAAATAGCAAGTCTACCTATCTTGATCAGTGGTTTTGGTTTATTTCTAGTTTCACTAGATATTCTTTGACCTAATCCTCCACATAAAATGACTATTTTAAATTTACTTCTTTTAAAATTTTTCATAGTTTTTATCAAATTGAATCAATTTTTTTGATATAAATTTAACTTTATCTTTTTTTAAATCAGGAAATAAAGGTAAAGTAATTAACTGAAGCCATATTTTATTAGCATTAGGAGTTTTGGAATTAAACTTTTTATAAACTTTTAGTTTTGGCAATGGTTTAAGATGGACGCTTGTTGAAATTTTATGAGATTTTAGGAAGTTAATTAATTTTTCTCTTTTTTTGCATCTGATAGTCATCATCCAATATGAAGACCTTGCTAATCTATATTCAAATGATGTCTTTATGTGTTTAAGATTTTTTATATATTTTAGGTAAACTTTTATTAAATTAATTCTAGAACTATTTAACCATTTGATTTTCTTTAGCTGCTCCCTCCCAATGCAAGCTGTTAGATCATTCATATTGTATTTATAACCTAATGTTTTAACATCATAATCCCAATGATTATTCTTCTTTTCAACTTTCAAACTTTTTTTATGTCTTAGATAAGGATCTCTATTCCAGCCATGAAAAGAGAATGATTTTATAAGGTTTAATTTTTTTGAGTTATTTGTGCATATCATGCCTCCATCACCGGTTGTCATTATTTTTTTTTCTTCAAAACTAAAGCAACCGTAGTCTCCCCATGTCCCTAATCTTTTATTTTTATAAAATCCTCCGCAAGTTTCTGCACAATCCTCTATAACAACAAGTTTCCTTTTTTTTGCCCATGGTATAATTTTTTCCATTTCACAAGGTTGGCCTCCAAAATGAACAATCATTAAAGCAACACAATCTTTCGAATATTTTTTTTTTAAATCCTTGAAACTAATATTTAGATCGTAAGGATTTATATCTACAAAAACTGGCTTCAACCCACAATATAAAACGCTTGCTGCTGTAGCGCTGAATGTAATCGCTGGCACTAAAACTTTTTTATTTTTTTTAAAATTATTTACAGCCAAAGATGTATGCAATGCAGCAGTACATGAATTTACAGCTACAGCGTGTTTGACCTTAAAATACCTTTTCCACTCATCTTCAAATTTTTTTACCTCGCTCCCGTATCCTATCCATGATCTCTTAAAAACTCTTTTTATAGAATTAAGTTCGGTATTGCCCAGTGCTGGTTTAAAAAGTCTAATATTTTTTTTTTTCATTATTATACTATAATTTTTTTTATTCTTCTTAATACAAAATAAATTAAAGATAAATAAACATTTGGATAAAGTAGATTGTAAAAAATATGTTTCTTAAAATTAACATATTGATATCTAGCTTTTTTTTTTAATATGAATATTTTAATCATATAATTTGAGAAGTTTCTCAATGAATAGTTTTTACAATAAATATAGCGAAAAAAATTCATACCTTGTTTTCTATAATAATCTAAAATTTCTGGAATTCTAATAATCTCAACTAAATAGTAAACGCTAGTCCACTCTCTAACACCTTGAAGGTTAATACTCAGAGGCTTAGCGCAAAAGAAAGCTTTTGATTTCTTAAAAGCTTTTGCACATGTTTTTAAATAAAAAAAAGTATTGTCGGTATTAGACATCCAATTTTTATCTTTTATTTTTTGATTATCGAATGCATCTAAATTTTCGCAAAATTTTTCTCTTTTAAACATCAAAACAAACATTGCTAACATAAAATCCCACGCGATTTTAGGATCAACGAGGTCCCAGAAGTCACAATTCTTATTCTTGGTCAAATTTGAAAATTTTGGTAGTCCTCTTGGTAATTTTTTTGTATTAAATGGGTGAGGGAATTTATTTAATTTATCCTTATGTAATGAGTAAGAATTGACAAATATAAAATCCGTCCTTCTATTATTTCTATAAATATAATCTAAATATCTAAATGCATCCGGCGTTAACATATCATCGCTTCCTATCATCCAGACAAACTCTCCCCTAGCCATTTTAATAACTTTTAAAAAATTAATTGATATACCCATGTTCCTGTTAAATTTATGAAATTTAATATCCAGCTTTTTTTTAAATTTTTTAATAATTCTATGTATATTATGTTTTGAACCATTATCAGAAACACATACTTCAAATTTAATTTTTTTTTCATTTTTTGCTATTACTATCGAATTAAGACAGTTTTCTAAATAATAAGGTCGATTGTAAGTAGGTATGCATATAGATAATTTCATTTTAAAAGTTGTAAGAAAATGATGAAAAATCTTTTTTAAGAAAATCTCTATAATTATTTTTATCAATAATATGAAGCATTGGAAGATGAAATATAAGTTTTCCTCCTTTTTTCAAAAAATTAATTTCTTGTTTGATCACTTCTGATCTAAAAGACCAGATTAAAACTAATAAATATTTTGGTCTTATTTTTCTCATTTTTTCTTTTGAAATAATTTTTATATTTGAGCCAGGTGTATATCTGCCAAGTTTATATGGATTAGCATCACAGATGTATGCTAAATCTTTAGAATTAATATCACAATGATTTAAAACTATGTTACCCTTCGTAGAAGCTCCGTAACCAACAATATCATTTTTCTTAATATTTTTTAAAAGTAATTTTAATATTTGTTTAGTATTTTCGATTCTATATCCTAGGTTTTTATAGCTTTCTTCGTTAATCTTTTTTTCTTTTTCTAGAATCTTATTAATTTTTTCGGTTTTTTGTTCATGAATACCATTTTTTTTTCCACAAATGACTTCGATACTACCTCCATTAATTTCATTAAAAGAGATATCTAAAATTTTAAATCCATTTTTTTTTGCAATTTTTTGAAATGTATTTAGAGTATAGTAAGTAACATGTTCATGGCAGATTTGGTCGTAAGTTAGGTTTTTCAAAAGAAGAGGAAAATACGAAAATTCAAGTACCCAGACTCCATTTTTTTTTAAACAGTTAAATATATCTTTTGAAAAGCTGTTTGGGTCTTCTATGTCGTAAAACATCGCGTAAGATGTAATCAAGTCAAATTTTTCATCCAATCCTAATTCTCTGCAATATCTATCTAATTTTTTTTTTGAGAAATAGTCCGAAATCAAATTAATCTTTTTATTATAATTGTTTTTAAATTTAAATGAAGAAGGATCCATTCCAAAAAGCTTTAATTTTCTATTTCTATTATTAGCAAAAAAATTTAAAAATGTGCCATCATTTGATCCAATATCTAAAATACTAGAATTTTTCTTTAAAAAACTCTCTTTATTTAATTTAAGATACTTTTCTTTCATATGGTTAATCATATATTTACTCAACGAAGTTCTATATCCATAGGTGCTACCGTACATATCTTTTAGCGGCGCTAATTTAGAAAATTGAATTAAATCACAAGACCTACATTTAAATAAATTAAGAGGATATTTTTTTAAGTTATTTTTTTTCTTATTATGAAATACACTACTTATAGGCTGAGAACCCAAATGTAATATTTTTTCTAATTTTTTACTTTTACAATTTTTACATTTCATTTTTTTTTATAAATACATACAATTTAATTTGAGAAAAATCTTCGCTTAAAATTTTTTTATTAATTGAACTTGCGATAATATTAAGTGGATCTGTAAAATTAACTTTAATATTTTTTAATTTTGCATATGCAGCATAAATTATTCTAGTAATAAAATAAAAATTTGATGAAAAATTTTCGATTTTTTTAAGTTTAACATTTTTAAATCTATATTTCTTCAATATTTCATCGTCTAGAAAAAAGATTATGCCATGGTGGTGTAATTTTATGTAAATTAAATATTTTTCTATATTTGTTTATATTTTTTTGTGCATTAATAGATGACTCCATCAATAACATTTTTCCCCCTTTTTTAAGAAAAAATCCTAAATTATCGATTGATTTTAGTTGGAGTTTTTTTGATAAAACATTCTGAATTGCTCGTTTAGATATTATGTAATCAAATTTCCTTTTAAACGTTTTGTTATTTACTAAAGTCATATCTAGACTCTCAAAAAAGATATTTTTTTTTTTGATTGTTTTCTTATTATACTCTGTTAATTCCTTCACAAACTCTGTGCCAAGATAATATTTAGGTTTTTTTAAAGTAAGTTTTTTTAAAAGAACTGCGTTACCGCAACCTATTTCTAATATAGATTTATTTTTTTTTATATTTTTTACCATAAAATCATTTTCTAAGTTATTTAGACGCACATCTTTTGAACACACTAAATGACCTTTATTTTTTTTTAGTCTATCTAGCCAAAAGTTATAGTTTTTTTGTTTGTTTTTATAATTTGAATAGTTTTTTTTGTTCATAGATTTAATCCTTTTTAATTTGCTCAATGAAATTTTCAAATTCTTTTTTACTACCTTTTATGTTAAAATTATGATTAAAATTATTTATTTGAGTTTGGATTTCTTCACTAAACCACCATTTATGTACATCATCCCAAATATTATTTAGGTGGTTTATAAAATTTTTTTCATCGTCAAAAATAATTTTTGCATTTATCAAATTCTGATATTTTATCTTAAATTCTTCTTTTATATGATTTAATCCATTTGCTAGAATTACAATTGAGGGGATATTTAAGGTAAGATTTTCTAAAAATCCTGTGCTATCGTAGTTAAAACATATAATTCTACTATCTTTAATTAATTCTTTATAATCGATTCTTCCGAATTCTAAGTGATTTTTACTTTCGTTAAAAAATTTATTTAAAAAATACTTCGATCTATTAAGTCTAAAAGAGTGGTGAAGTCGTATGATGCTTTTTTCCTTAATTTTAGGTGGTAACAACGAAAAGATTTCTGATGTTTTTTTTATACCTTGTAAACCCTCATAATATCTATCCCATGGTGCAGAATTATAACCTAATGATCTACAAACAATAAGAAATTTACCTTTATTATTATTTGAAATGTTTCTTTTAAAAGTCTTGAAGTTAAATGCGGGATATATATTTTTTTTTGGATTACTAAAACCCCATGAAAAAAATTTATCTGCCGTATTTACTTCAGTTCTAAAATTAGCATCATGGTCAGTAAAATAAGAAGCACCATGTTGTCCAACAAAATATTTTGTGTTTTCAGTAACATTTTTTGCGATATAAAACTTCAACTTTTCGTCGTGATCGAAACCCGTAGAAATATAAATAAATTTTGGATTTTTTGGAAAATCATAATGACCTGTACTTTTCATTATATCTTTAAATGACTCGACAAAACTTATAGGTAAACTGTTAGGTAAAATTTTTCTGATAAAATTTTCGAGATTTTTTTCACTTCCTTTTTTAAAGGAAATTAAGTTTCTTTTTTCAGAGTTAAAATTTTTGAAATTATAGTTATTTAGAGACCAAAATTGAGGTAGTTGATTACATTTAATTTCAAAATATTTTTCATAGAGGAATGGAAGATATGAATTAAATATTAAGCAATCATCGTCTTTTACAAAAAATCTATTAATTTTTAAAATTTTTTCGGCAATTCTTACTTTTAAATTTTTTTTAGCGCTTAGTACTCTTTCGCTATAACTTGGATAATTTATATTTTCTAGTTCATTATTTTCTATTTCTATATCTAATTTAAAGCCAAAATATTTTAATAGCTTGTAGTACAAATTACTATTCCACAAATCATCAGCAGACAGAGAATATTGCCCTTCACAATCTTTTGAAAAGAACAAAAATTTATCATTCTTTTTTAAATAAATTTTTTTAATATTAAAATTATTAATCGTCTGCTGTAAGCTTTTATGTCTAAAAAAACAAATATAAATAAATCTTTTTAACCAACTCTCTGTGATAATTTTCCAAGCTCTTTCATTAAGATTAATGTTGTGAAACTTATTCAATTCTTTGTAAAAATTTTCAAATAAAGATTTGAAGATATTCTCACAAATTTTATAATTTTCTATTCTTTCTTGAGATTTAATACCTATTGGATCTTGCATTTTAAAATTAAAATTATTAATCTCCTCCTCACTGAATTGCTCTAGGACTGAGTGGTTGATTAAATAAAAATTTTCTTTGTTTGCCTTTTTTAATTTAGAAATCTTGCAAATTATTAAATTATTTTTCATTAGCCATTAAAAATTTTAAATCAGAAATAGTATCTACTTCGAACCATTCCTTTGAATAATTTACAACTTGAATTACTTTTTTATTTGTTTCCAAAAATTTTGATAAAAAGGATGTGATATCAATTTTTTTTATATTTATCTTTTTTTCTTTAATAAATTTTTCTATTTTCATCCACCCTCTTGGAGAAATTTTAAATAGCCCACAAAATTGTCCATTGATATCTTTATATGATTTAGTTTTTTTTCCGATTGCTGTAAGATAATTTATCTTATTTTTTTTTGAAAATTTAAAAGTTTCTAGGTCTTTTAGAGGTTTTTTATATCTATTTTTCCAATTATGTCGCCAGTTTGTGTAATTAAGAATTATCAAATCGCCCTTTTGATCTTTAAGTTTTTTTATTGCCTCTTTTTTAAAAATAATATCGGCATAAGAAATTATTGTATGATTTTTTCTTAATATTTTTTTTGCTTTATAAAGAGAATAGAAAATATTTGATTTATTCCATTCTAAATTAAGTATTTTGTTATAATTATAATTCTTAAATGATTTTCTTCTATAACCAAGAACTAGAGAAATATTTTTTATTTTATTAAATTTGAAATTTTCTAAAATTAAATCAATTATTCTTTTGTTGTTATAAATATAGAAAGATTTTGGCTTATATTTTGTCAGATTTTTTAATCTTGATCCTCTACCTGCAGCTAAAATAATGCCATTTATCATTTTTTAAAAATTTTTTTTGCTAGTTTTTGTAATTTTTTATTGAACTTTTGATCTCTTTCAGGATGCCACATCCATCCATGCCAATTAAATTTTTTATGCTTAATTGCTTCAACTATACCATTTTGATCTTTAGCGGTTACAAAATAGTTTTTTGGAGAGTCTGTAAATCCATAATTATGATAACTATTTACTTGTTTTGGAAATTCATAAGAAAGCAAAGATTGAATTTTGTGGTTTTTTTTAACGTGACCATTAATTTTCTTAAGCTCAATGCCATCTTTATGAGACAAAAATTGCATGCCATAACAAATTCCTAACACAGGTTTTTTATTTTTTTTTGCCCAATTTAGTAAAGTTTCATCTATTATATATCTAAATGAGAATTTTTTTACATCACTGCCACCACTTATTATCAATCCGTCCGCATCTAGGTTTTTCAAATGTTTCAATTCAAATTTATTTGAAATTATAATAGGTAAAATATTCAAAGATAAAATCCACTCTACCAACTTTTGATCTATAGAATCGCATATCTCTTGCCTCGAGATAATAAGATCTTCCCTAACCGTTAAAAATACTTTTTTCATAAATTAATTTTTTGCATCTTTTACCACAAAATTTTTACAGTTTAAGTTTATACTTTTACAATTAATTAACTTCTTATATAAATTTTCACCACATCCGATAGCTGCAGGAATATTTAATTCTGTGCATCTAATTGCCATATGTGAATTAACTCCTCCATATTTTGTTATTAGTCCTTTTATCCCGTGTGCAAAAATCCAGTCATAGCCAGGATCAGCACTTTCAATAAGAACAATTTTTCCTTTTAAATTCAAATTTTTATCTTTATTATTAAGAATGATACTATCAGCCGTAACATCGCTATATGTTACAAAATTTGGTACACTTACTACAGACGCTCCAATAAAAACATTATTAGGCTCTACAATAATTTCTGGAATATTTATAGAATTATTTAAATCTCTCTTTTTAGTATTTTTTTCTATTTGTCTTTTTAAAAAATTTTTTTTATTAGTATTTTTTAATATTTCATTAATATTTAAGTTTTCAAAATCTTTAAGAGATAAGTTGTGTTTTTTTGAAACGAGTTTTAATTTTTCTAAAATAAAACTTATACTTTTTGTAAATACAAATTTTGCATATTCGCGTCCCTGAATACCTCTCTTAATATAGTTTAATAACTTAAGTGGAGTTATTTTTATTTTTTCTTTTTTAAGTATTTTTTTAAGCGCTTTAGTAACTTTTGGATTAAAACTAAATTGTTTTTTCTTTTTACTCTTTAAATTAATTTTGGTATTTTTTAGGAAGATATTTTTGTCGGTTTTGTCGTATCTTTTTGATTTAATATCATAAGTTCCGGGTCTTAAATGACCATATATTTTAACAAATTTATTGTAATTTTTTAAGCTTAATTGCTTAAGATCTTCTAAAAATGATGAAGTTACAGTTTGAATACTATTTTCAAATTTTTTTTTATCAATTTCAGTTATTAATTTTTTTCTAGATAAAGAATTTAAAATTTCTTTGGAGATAAAAGCGTGTCTAGCAAGTATTGAAAAAGGTATAACTCCATAATTAATACATTCATTAATTACTCTACTAAGTGATTCAACACCATCATTTAAATTTAATTTTTCTTGTTTAATCTTTAATTCATAAATTTTTTTTAAATTATGATCAATACTCCCTTTTTTTATACTTTGTAAATTTTCATAAAAGATTTTTTTATATTCTAATTTTAATTTTTTAATTTCTAGCGGTGTTAATTTAGCATTGATTTTTTTAATTCTATTTTCAAAATCGAAGCAATAACATGTCGGCAAAAGTTCAAATTCAATTTTGTCATGATTTGAAGGACTATGCATCAACTTGTTTATAGATGCGTTTATTAATTTTTTAGTAGTATTAGTATTGACTTTTTTTGGAATTAAAGACATCAAACTTTTGCTTACGTCAATATAAGGTCTATCAAATATTGAGTGCATTAAATTGGTGTTTTTAAAAGATTTATATCCCATTATTTCTCTAGCCCGTAGCCAACTTTTATTAGTAATTAAAAGTTTATATAAACTAAAACTTAATTCTGAGGGCATTTGACCAATCATTTCAGCTGGATTCCAATCCGACATTTGACTTAGAATTGTTTTTATCTTTTTAAATTCTCTTTCTTTTTTATTAAAAATTTTTAAAAGCTTTTCCTTTTCTTTTTTCAATTGAATTTCAATTTTTTTAAATTTGATGAGTTTTCTATCTTTTAAATTAACTACTGGCCTAACTTGAAAAAGATATAAATCTAAATTAGCATTCTGAGCAAATTCAATATCTAAATTGATATTCTTAAAAATATTTTCTAATTCTTTAACTCCTTTTATTATTTTTTTAAACCTATTTGAACGAATTAAGTCTTTTCTTTTTTTTAAAATAAAAAGTGTCTTATTTGAAAATTCTGTTTTTCCTGATGTAATAGTATCTGTAGAACCAGTAACATCGTCATAATTAATTGTGTAATAAAAATTTCCATTTTTATTATTTCCAGTAAAAATTACTCCACTCATTTTAGCATCAATAATCATCTCCTGAACTAAAATTTGTTCTTGATCAATTTGTTTTAAATGAAGTTTATAACTTTTAATAATATTATGTATCGCTCGAGATATATTTTTCTTATTTTTTTTTTTATATTCAAAAATGAGACAAATTTACCTGCATTTGATTGGCTAAGGCTATCTTCCTTTGATGTCGATGATCTAATTATAATTTTATCTTTAAATTCTTTCTCTATTTTTTTTAAAATTATTTTTTTATTGTTCTTCCAATCCTTAACATTAAAAAAATAAGTTTTTGGAATTTTAAAATATTTTACTCTATTTTTTAAATTTACTAAAGTTTCAGCTTTAGTTAAAATTTTAATATTTGAATTTAAATAAGTCATTTATAAAATTTAAGATTATTTTTGATGCTGTTCGATTTCCTAGATTATTTAGGTGACCACCATATTTATCTTCAAAATAAAGTTTTGAGTAGTTTAAGCTAGAAATTTTTGTAGTTAAGTCTAATATTGGTACTGAGTTATCAAATGATTTAAAATATTTTATATAGTTGTTAATTCCTTTTGTGAAATTTTCTAAGTCATATTTTTGAGGAAATATTATAATTAATGGAAGGTGATTTCTTTTATATGCTTGTTTTTTAAATTCTTTAATTAGTTTATTGAATAAGTTTGTATAATTTTTGTTTTTATATAAACTATTATTAAAATTGATATTAAATCTATAGATTTTCTTAAAAAGTTCTATATTTGCTTTATCTTTTTTAACTTGAACTATTTTTAAATAAAAGGCTTTCGCTAGTAGAAAAATCTTAAATGGAAAAAAATGTAAAGATGAAATTAAATAGGGAAAGGTAAACTTTAATTTTAAAAATTTTTTTCTATAAAAAATATCGTTTTTTTTGGCATTTTCGATAATTATATTTATATTTTTGAATGATTTTTCATCTTTAATAGAATTTTTCTTTAAATATAACTTTTTTTTTTTTAAATAAAACTTTGGTTTAAAACCCATTATATTTCCATGTTCATAAAAATACTTCCATTCTGAATGAACTCTTGCAAGCGTTTCTGGAACTACGCCGATAATAACTAATTTTATTGAAGAAGGTAATCTTGTTTGTTTATATTTTAAAAGTGCTTGATCAAAACCATAATTTCCTACTCCAAAATTCATTATTTGTGAATTTACTTTTTTAGAAATTTTTTCTGGCCAAGTTTGATTATCATTCACATATCTGCAAAAAACAAACGAGTCACCAAAAACTGCTATTTTTTTATTTCTATTTTTTGAGAAATTCGATCTTCTCGCGCCATTTTTATCCATATAGAATTTTGTTTTTTTATTGTGTAAATTTTCTATCCCTTTGGAGAAGGGTTTCCTTGACCAACCTAAGTCTTTATTGAATGAGTTCTTGAAAAATTTATTAATTTTCTTACTTTCAAATGTTGGATATTCATCTTTTTCTGTAATGATCCATAGACTTCCTTTTTTTATAATTTTTACAATAAAAAAAAGTAATAGTTCGATAAGAGCTATTACTAAAAAAAACTTTAAAAGGAAATTAATCATATATTTTTAACTTTTTACTTAATTCTTTTAAAAAAAAATTTAATTTCTTGTTATTAAAATTATTTTTAAAAATAATGTTGGGCTTTTTAGGGGGATAAAATTTTATATCTTTTCCAACTACATTTTTTTTTCTGCTAAGATATAAATTTTTTTTATTTCTTTTGAAAAGTTCCTTCTTATCAACCTGAATGAAAATTTCATAATAATTTTTTATATTTTTTTTGTTCCAAGATAACCAGTGTGGGAAGTTGCTTAAAACTGATACAATTAGATTAATATTCTTGTCACTCAAAAACTTTACCAATTTACTTATCCTTTCTGCATTTATTTCTCTATCCTTTAGGGAGTAACCTAAGTCTTTTGATATATATTCTCTAAATTCATCTCCATCTAAATGAATAAATTTTTTCTTATTTGATATTTTTTTTAAAATTTTTTTTGATAGATAAGTTTTTCCACTTCCAGATAAACCAATAATCCAAATAACCATTAATTTCCTCTTTCCAAATGATCAAGATATTTTTTTTCTAAATTTAATAATTTGTAGACAAACTTTTTTTTAACCTTTTTTTTAATTTTATTTAGCTTTTTCAATCTTTCAAATTGATGAATTTTTCTTGGTAATCTCTCCCTTTTTAATATTTTAGCTGTATACTTTGTTTTTTGTTTTCCAATAAATTTTGTAATTTTTTTGAGATAAAAATTTGTATATTTTGCAAAATTATCAAAATCAATTCTAATTATGTTTTTATTTTTTTTTATTTTTTCATAATTTCTTAATTCTTCTTCAACACAAGTACAAACCATTTCAATAATAATTTCATTTTTATTCAATTTTTTATTTTTTAAATTTTTATATAAGTAAAATGGTTTTAATTTTTTCTTTTCCTTAATTAAAGGTATTTGACATAACAATTGCTTTTCTGCCTGACCTAAATCAGCATTGACCCATGAATTTACGATGTCGATTGGATTTCTTGAAATATTAATTATTTTTAAATTTTGTATACATAGACTATACCAAAATTTATTAAACCAGACACCATCATGTGTATCTAGTAACATATAAGTTTTTCTTTTGTGGTGATATTTGATAACTTCAGGCCCACGCTTGATCTTAAGTCTTTTTTTATAAAAGTTTGGATTTTTAGAAACTGTAACACTTGTTTCATCCTCGTATCTAAAATTCATATTTCTTCCAATTAGTTGCTCATAAAAGCTTAGATCTAATATATGATTACCTAAAAATTTTGCAGCTTTAGGCGAAACAGCTTTAAAAAAATTCATCATTGCAATTTGATCTAAATAATAAATTTTCCTCAACATTTCTACATCATTTAAACTTGCTATAATTGGAGAAATCATACTTTTTCCAGATGTGTGAGTTCCAGTTACAAGTATTAAATTTTTCAAAAAAGTTTTTTTTGAAAATTGTGTTTTTTTCAAATTTTTCATTTTTTAATTCTTAAAATTTTTTTCCAATCTGTCATAGTATCTAAGTCTATAATTCTCTTACCTTCCATTAAAATTACTTTTGAATTATTTGAAAAAATACTCTTTTTATTTAACCAGCTTTTTTTCTCTCCCCAATAAAACTGGCCAGCATCTTTATAGGTTACGGGTAAAGCTTGAGTGAAATAGTCTTTAAAGGCTGGTTGGATAAGACATAGTTTGCCCTTATTGAAAAAAAAATTTTTTAGGACTGACTTTTCATCTGCTATCGCCGAAAAAACATAATTAGTATTTGCTGTTAATTTACGCAAACCTTTCTTAAGACTGTCACTGTGTAACAAGATTGCTGTTGGAAAAATACAGCAAACTTTTTGGAACTTAATTTTTTTTTCTAATTTTTTAATCTCAAAATGCATTACATCAATAATTCTAGCAAAATCCCCAGATAATCTTTTTGGTCTAGGATACAAAACCTGAGCTCCTGCGCTTTCTGAAATTTTTTTTATCTTTTTTGAGTCTGTGCTAACAAAAACTTTGTCAAATAATTTTGTTTTTAAAACAATTTTAATTGTCCAGTATATTAAAGGCTTGCCATTAAAGAGTTTGATATTTTTATTTTTTATTCTTTTGCTATTTTTCCTAGCTGGAATAATGGCAATATTTTTTCTTAATTTATTTTTTTTCATATTGATATTCTAGTTTGTAAAAAAATTTTTTTGAATTTTTTGACATAAACCTCAAGTATTTTTTCTTTAATTTAGATCTTAAGGAACGATCTATAATTCTATTACCTTTCTGCTTTTGAATTATTTTTTTTGTAAAACTTGATGGATTTGAATTTAGAAATTTACAGATTTTTTTAACTTCGCTATTAGTTTTTGAAACTAAGTTATCAAATTTTAAGATAAGCAGTTTTTTTTTATACTTCTTGTCTAATTTAATTAAATTTTTTTTTTGCTGCAAAAGTAAAGCACCAAGTGAATAAATTGTTTTTTCAATTTCATTGTTTGAATTAATCATTAATTTAATTTTTTTAAGACTCCAAAATGGGAAAGAGTTATTTTTAATTTTAAATGTTAATGTTGTATTTCTTGGATTTTTCCAAAATTTTGAGGAGTATTTTTTAATTACCCATTCATTTATAATTTCAACTGGATGTCTTTCAATATATATAATTTTTGCATTTTTGAAACTTTCAAGTAAAATTTTAGGATTTATCAGTACATCGTGAAACATAACTGGATAAAAATGATCTTGTTTTTTTATTTTTCTCAAAACTTGATCACCTTCAACTTTTGATGCAATTCTTCTCAAATATTGTTTTGGTTGTTTGTATTGAAAAAAAGATGAATAGTCTTTTTTTCTTGCATTTAAATTTCTTCCTATGTTTAAGTTATAGACACTTTCGTTAAAGGTTAATTTTAATAAATATTGAGATAAATCTTTATCAAGCTTTTTCAAACTATTTGAATACGCAATGTTTTCAGCCAAAGAATTAATTAAAAACATTTCTGTTTTTTTAAAGCTAGAAATTATTGGGCAAAGAAAACTTTTTCCACTTCTTGAAACACCTCCAATAAAAATAAATTTAGAAGTTATAGTCTGTATGCTTGGAGTAATTCTCATAACTACTTTTTAATTTTTGTTAATATAACTATATTGTCAGCTATTAAAATAAGAATTGGTAAAATTTTCGTGTCTAATATTTTTTGTAAAATTAAATTTAAATATTTTTTGATAATACTTGTTTTGTTTTCGGAGTTATATAAGAAGGGGCCGCCTGATATTCTTAAAATTTTAAAATTATATTTTTGTACCATTTTTTTAAGCCTAGATAGTGAGAATAATCTTTTATGTATTTTGTACTTCCATTTATTGCTTTTATTAGTCATAAAACTCGAGTTCATAAACTTACTATCTTTGTATTTTAAAAAAAACTTAGCTAGTTTACTTTCAAAAATCATATCTCTGTATGAAAGTGAATATGAGTGCATAAAGGTTTCTTTAGTAAAAAACCAGATTAAGCATTTTAAAAATTTTCTAGGCACTATCAGGTCGTTTAGGGTATACATATTGCCTTGGCCAATAATATAATATGAATTATTCTTTAAAACTCTTTTAACTTCATTAAAAGACTTTGTTAAATTTCCTGCGTAATGAATAGCACCACATATTATCACTAAGTCGAAAAAATTTTCTTTGAATGGAAAATCTTTTTCTAAACTCCCTGCTATAAATTTTGCCTTGCCTGATTCGACGTACTTAGAATATTTTTTTGTTGCTTGAGAACATAGTTGATCAGAAATATCAATACCATAATAATTAAAACCCTTTTCTAAAATTTTTTCAGCTGTTTCTCCGCCGCCAAAGCCTAATTCTAAAATGTTAGAATTTTTTTCTAATTTAAGATTATCTAAAAATTCCAAAGTTTTTTTTTGTCTAATCCAATAATGCAAATGGGTTTCAAATTCCTTGTTATAAGTTAAGCCATCCCATTTTTTTGCATTCAAGCTTAGATTCCACCAATCTTTAACAGCATTTTCATGTACCTGTTGGTCATTTTTTTCTAAATCATATTTTTCCATATTTAATTAACCGTAATATTAGATAAGTTTTGGTAGTTTTTTTTTTTATAATTTTTTATTTCTTTTGTCTGAGCTTTTTTATTAGATATCTCAATTAACTTATTACAATATCTTAAATTATTGATATTGTGTGAGACAAATATTATTGTTTTATTAAAGTAAGTTTTAAATACCTCATCAATTATTTTTTCCTCAGTTTTTTCATCTAAAGAGCTTGTAGCCTCATCAAAAATTAAAATTTCTGGTTTATTATAAAGTGCCCTTGCTATACCTATTCTTTGTCTTTGACCGCCTGATAACCTAGTGCCTTTTTCTCCCATTATAGTATTCACACCAAATTTTAAACTCTGTTTTAAGTCTTCAATATTGGCTTCCTTTATACATTTATCTAAATGTTTAAAATCTATTTTATCTTTTGGTAAGCTAAAGGCAATATTTTCAGCTAAACTTTTATCCATGATAAATACTTCTTGTGGTACACAACCAATAATTTTTTGCCATTGTTTTTTAATTTTCATTAATTCAATTTCATCGACATAAATCTTTCCAGAAGAAGGGTCTAAAAATCCTATAATTAAATCAACTAAAGTGCTTTTTCCTGAACCGCTTTCCCCAATTATTCCTACTTTATCTCCTTTTTTTATATCTAAACTTAAGTTTTGCAAAATTTCGGAATTATAATTTTTCTGATTTTTTTCGTATGAAAAATTTAAATTTGATATCTTTAAATTTTTACTAAAAACATTATCCATTATTATCTCTTTTTCTATTATTGAATTGTTAGTTTTGAATTTTTCATGATCAATATATATTTTTTTTATCGCTTGTAAGCTAAAAGACATACGGTGCAAGCTAGATAAAATTCTTCCAAAAGATGGGACCATCCTATATCCCGCTGTTAAAAAAACTCCTAATACTGGAATAAGGTTTTTCATTTCCATGTTACTTTGAAGAGCGAAAAAAATTATAAAAACAGTTAAAAATAAAACTAATATTTCGAATAACGTTCTTGGAAGAGAAAGTCTAAAACCAACATGATGAACGATCTTAGCTATACCGCTGTTTTGAGTCTCAAAATCAGAAATTAGTTTTTTTTCTGTTCCAGTTAATGTGAAAATTTTTGCTCCGGAAATTCCCTCAATAATATTTTGTAAACGATTTTTAGTAAAAACCACTCTACTTCTACCCATTGAATTTACAGGTTTTGAGTTTAAAAAATGTAAAATAAAAGAGAAAATTAGTAATATAGAAAATGTCAATATTGTTACTTTAAAATTAATGAATAAAAGAAAAATAGTGAGACCAAACAACGTTAAAATCTCCATAGTCAATGTGCTTAGTGACCTTATAGCATAGATTAGATGCTGTACTTCAAAAGTGATCACTTTAACTGTTTCTGAAATATTAGTTCTTATATGAAAAATTTTAGGCATAGAAATATATCCGTTAAATAATTTGAGAGCCAAATCTTTCTCAGTATTTGCAAAAAACTTGTTTTCATACCAGCTGATCAAAATTGTCATCAAACTTTTAAATAAAAAACTTAGTAAAAATATTGTAATTATGAATGTCTCAAAATTAAAATTGTTTGAAAATTTATAAATTTTATTGAAAAATAAATTTGAGTTTAAAATATCAGGATTTGAAAAGAAACTTAATAAAACAAATAGTACATTTAGTGAAAAAACTTCAGCTAACATTGTTAAAAACATCAATAAAGTTATAAAAATTAAGTTTTTTTTTTGGTTATAATTTAGAACAGATTTAAGTTTTATTAGATTTTCTAACATAAAAAATAATTTTAGTTTTCACTAACATTTTTTATTATCTTGTTAATTTGTTTAATAGTAAGACGATTTTCTAAACTTGAAGAAATATATTCAAAATTTGATTTAACAAATTTTCCTTTTTCATTTAAATTATTAGTCAAAAAAGTAGAAATATTATTTGTTTCAAAATTTGGTGCTATTACGTAATGATCCTTAAAACCAATTGTATTTCTTGCCTCATCAACACCACCAAGAGACTCATGTAGTTTTTCACCAGGTCGCACTCCTATTTGTTTAATTTTAGCTTTACTTTCTAGGGCTACGACAATATCTAAAATTTTTATTGTGGGAAGTTTAGGTATAAATATTTCACCTCCCTTCATTCTTTCAAAAGCTTTTAAAACAAACATGACACTTTCATCTAATGTGATAAAAAATCTTGTCATATTTTTATCAGTAATTGGATAAATCTTTTTATTACTTTCGTAAATTTTTTTAAATAAAGGTATTACTGAGCCTCTTGAATTTATTACATTTCCATATCTAACAACTGAAAAACTTATATTTTGTGCTCCAGCTAAAGTGTTTGCAGATATGAAAAGTTTATCTGCTGCAAGTTTTGTAGCTCCGTATAAGTTAATAGGATTACAAGCCTTATCAGTTGATAAAGCAATTACTTTTTTTATTTTTTTTTCTAAGGCTGCAAAAATTACATTCTCAGCACCATATATATTTGTTTTAATACACTCATGAGGATTGTACTCAGCAGCTGGTATTTGTTTTAAAGCTGCAGCATGAATAACAAAATCTACTTCATGAAAAGCTAATTTTAGACGATCTCTGTCTCTTACATCTCCTATAAAAAATCTTATTTTTGTTTTTTTATTTAGGTTTTTTATCTCATGTGCCATATGGTATTGTTTAAGCTCATCTCTTGAAAAAATAATTATTTTTTTTAAGTTGAACTTTTTAAGCAAATATTTTACACAATGCTTTCCAAAAGAACCTGTGCCACCAGTAATTAGTAATGTTTTGTTATTAAGCATTTTAATTATTTTTTTGAATTTTTAAGCTCTTTGTACTCTTTTTTAAGTTCATCATATTCTTGCATTTTTCTTTTCATATAATTGATTGTAAGCTCCATTTTTTGGGCAATTCCTGTTGGGGTTAAAATGTAGGCGTAACCGAGTTTATTATTATTTTTTTTAAAATTATTAAGCTTTATCAATCCCTTTTCTTTTAGGGCTTTTAAACAATAGTTTAATTTTCCTAGACTAAAACCTAAATCATTGGCCAACTTTCTTTGAGAAAGTGGTTCCTTTTCGTTAATTTTTCTTAATGTTTCAAATTCATCATTATTCAACATCCGGTTTAAATACATCATTGTTCAATTTTTGTACAGAAAAATGTTCATTTTTTGAACATTTTGAACTATAATACTCAAATAATCATGAAATATTGTACAAAATGCTTAATACCAGATACTAGGCCCGATCAAATTTTTGATAAAAAAGGTGTTTGTAACGCCTGCAGCAGTCATGAACTAAAAGAAAAAATAAATTGGAGCGAGAGACAAAAAGAGCTGGACGATATAATACAGAAAATTAAAAAAATTAAAAACAAATGGAATTGTGTTATTCCATCTAGCGGAGGTAAGGATAGTACTTACCAGGCTTTGTGGGCTAAAAAAAAAGGTCTTAACCCTGTTCTAGTAACTGCCTCAACTTGTGATTTATCAATAGTTGGAAGAAAAAATATTGAAAATCTAAAGAATATTGGTTTTGATACAATAGAGATTTCAACTAATACAATTGTAAGAAAAAAACTAAATAAAATATCTTTAGAAACCATTGGTGATATTTCGTGGCCTGAACACGTATCTATTTTTACAGCTCCTATAAAATTTGCTCTTCATTACAAAATCCCTCTAATTCTTTATGGTGAAAACCCACAATTAGAGTACGGTGGACCAGAAAAATCTCTTAATAATTCAATTTTAGATAGAAAATGGATGGAAGAGTTCGGAGGACTAATTGGTTTTAGAGTTAATGACTTAAAAGAAAATTATGGCTTCAGTTCAGCAGATTTAAATATATTTGAATATCCTAGCGAAGAGGAGCTAGAAAATTTTAAAATTAAAAGTTTATTTTTAGGTTACTACGAAAAGTGGGATCCTTATAGAAATTACGACTCTGCAAAAAAAAATGGTTTTGAAAATTATAATGGAGATTTAGAGGGTTGTTATTTTAATTGGGAAAAAATTGATAATTATCAACATGGTATTCATGATTACTTTAAATACTTAAAATTTGGGTTTGGCAGAGCAACAGATCAATTAAGTTACCTAATTAGATCAAAAAAAATTAGTAGAGAAAACGCTATTAAAAAAATTAAAAATTTAGAGGGAAATTTTCCAAAATCTTACATGGATAAATCGCTTATAGAAATTTTAAAAAAGATTGATATGTCATTAGAAGATTTTAAAAAAATATGCAATCGTTTTACAAATAAAAAAATTTTTGAGTGTGATCAAGGAGGAAATCTAAGATTTGACGATTATGGAAATTTAATAAAAAAGGTAAAATATTAAATGCGAGTTGGAATTATTAATTATGGACTGGGTAATTTGAAATCACTTGAAATGATAATAAAAAACTTAGACTATGATGTTGAGATAATTTTTTCACCAAAAAATTTAAAAAATCTAGATAAAGCTATATTACCAGGTGTGGGTTCCTATAGTCAAGCGATGAAATTAATCAATGCAAATTTTTGGAATGAACATATAAACGAATTTGCTGTAAGCAAAAAAAATTATTTGTTAGGTATCTGTTTAGGTATGCAAATTCTATCTAGTTCAGGCGAAGAAATTAAAGAAACAAAAGGTTTAGATATTATAAAAGGAAAAGTTGTTAGCTTAAAAAGCTTAGGCTGCAATGAAAGAATTCCTCATATCGGGTGGAATAGCGTAAAAAATAGGGTAGACACAATTTTATTAGACGGAATATCACAAAATACAGATTTTTATTTTGTGCACAGCTATGTCTTTAAACCAGATGATGACTCCCACATTGTTTCAACAACAAATTATGGTGTTGACTTTTGTAGCGTTATTAAAAAAGATAATATATTTGGAACACAGTTTCATCCCGAAAAAAGTTCTTTTTCTGGAAGAAAAATTTTACAAAATTTTTTAGATGCTTAAAAAAAGGGTAATTACAACGATGCTGTGGAATGGCACTACTTTGGTAAAAGGCACAAATTTTGACAATTCTAGAAGAGCTGGACACCCAATAACTACAATGCAAATTTATAATAATAGAGATGTAGATGAGATTATCTTCTTTGATATTGAAAAAAATACAAAAAGGCAAAATGAAAAAATAGACCAAGATTTTATAAGAGAGCTTACTACAAACTGTAGGGTTCCAATTACTATTGGTGGTGGAGTGAATTCATTACAAAATATTAATGATCTACTTTTGTCAGGAGCTGATAAAATTTCAATTAATTCTTTTTTATATGAAAATGAAAATCTTCTTGTAAATGCAGTAAAAACTTTTGGGTCGCAAACCATTGTTGTTGGTATAGACTATGATAACAATTTAAATTGCTATAGTCATTCAGGTAAAGTTAAAACAGATAAAAAATTATTTGACTGGGCAAAAATGTGCGAGGAGAAAGGTGCTGGAGAGCTTGTAATTAATTGTATTGACAAAGATGGTCTCATGAAAGGATATGATTTTGAAAATTTAAAAAAATTATCTGAAAAGATTTTAATACCGATAATTATTTCAGGTGGTGCGGGTAATTTAGAAGATTTTTACAAAGCTTTTACCTGCGGGGCATCAGCGGCTGCAGCTTCAAGTGTTTTTCATTTTACTTCTATTACTCCAGCTGAAATAAAGAAATATTTAAGTAATAAAAAAATTTGCGTAAGAAAAAATTATAGATAATGAAATATATAAATTACGGAAGACAAAGCATTTCACGAGATGACATCAGAGAGGTAAATAAAACTCTACGATCTAATTTTTTAACTACAGGTCCTAAAGTTTATCAGTTTGAAAATAAATTTTCAAAGTACACAGGTGCGAAATATTCTGTCTCTTGCTCTAATGGAACTGCTGCTCTATATCTTGCTTTTAGAGCAATCGGATTAACAAAAAATGATGTAGTCATTATCCCAGCAATTAACTTTATAGCAGCGGCTAACACTGCCTCAATTTTAAATGCAAAAATTTATTTATCTGATGTTGATCCATCTAATGGTCAAATGACACCCGAATTATTAAAAAAATGTATTAAAGAAAATAAAATAAAAAAATTAAAAGCTATCTGCACAATGCACAACGGAGGTAATCCCCTTTACGCAAAAGAAATCTATAAAATCAGTAGAGATGAAAGTTGTTTTCTTATTGAGGATGCTTGTCACTCTCTTGGAGGTAAATATGATTTAAATAATAATTTCAAAGTAGGAAGTTGTAAATATAGTGATATTTCAACATTTTCTTTCCATCCAGTAAAAACAATTACAACTGGTGAAGGTGGCATGATAACAACAAATAAGTTATTTCTTAAAAATAATATTTTGACATATAGAAATCATGGGATACATAAAACTATTACTCCTAAAAAAAATAATTGGTCGTATGATGTTATAGACCACAGCTTTAATTTTAGATTAAGTGATATTCAAGCTGCTCTTGGATATTCGCAGCTAAAGAAAATTGATAAATTTATTTTCAAAAGAAAAAAAATTTCTGAAATTTACAACTCTGAACTTAAAAATCATAATTTTTTAAACATTAAAAATAATATTGTCAAAGGAACCTTGTCTTCATGGCATTTATATATTTTGAATATCAATTTTAAAAAACTAAAGATAAAAAAAGAAACATTAATACAAAAACTTTATGAAAAAAAAATAGTTGTGCAAATTCATTATATACCCTCTTTTTTTTACAAAAAATTTAGATATTTAAATAATAAGAGAAATTATCCAGGTGCTAACAACTTTTTTAAAAATTGTATAAGCCTCCCTATTTATCCAAACCTGAAAAATGCAGAAATAAAAAAGATAATTAAAGTATTGAAAAGAATTTTGACTGAAAATGTTAGGTAAAAAAAATAAGCCATTTTTTGTTGCGGAAATTTCATCAAATCACAATGGTGTTTTTAAAAACGCTAAAAAATTGATTAAAGCGGCAAAATTTGGAGGTGCTGATGCCGTAAAATTACAAACTTATAGCCCTAAAACCATGACTGTAAATTCGTCTAAAAATTATTTTATTATTAAAGAGGGATTGTGGAAAGGGTATAAACTTTGGGATTTGTACAAAAAGGCTAACACTCCTTACTCTTGGCATGAAGAATTGTTTAGCTATGGAAAAAAGATTGGAATTACAGTTTTCAGCACGCCTTTTGATGAAAGCGCGGTTGATTTTTTAGAGAAAATGGATTGTCCGATTTATAAAGTGGCATCATTTGAAATGAATGATCTTCCATTGATAAAAAGGATTGTAAGTACAAACAAACCATTAATTATTTCGACAGGAATGGCTTCTTTAAAAGAAATTTCTGATGTTTATCTCAAGGCTAAAGAATACGGGGCAAAAAAAATATCCTTGTTATATTGTGTCAGCAACTATCCGTCAAAAATTTCTGATTTCAATTTTAATAATATCAAAATTATGAAAGAAAAATTTAACTGTGAAATAGGTTTCTCAGATCATTCGAAGAATCTGATGGTTGCTGCAGCAGCCTCTAAAGCTGGAGCAACAATTTTTGAAAAACACATATGTTTAAAGAATGTCAAATCTCTTGATTACGAATTTTCTATAAGCCAAGATCAAATATCCTTATACAAAAAAGCTATTATCAAACCAATTTTAAATTCTGCTTCTTATAAAAGATTACTAGGAAAAAAAAGCTTTACTAGGAGAAAAACTGAAGAAATGAGTAAAAAGTTCAGACGATCAATATTTGTCACTAAAAAAATTAAAAAAGGTGATTATTTTTCAAAAAAAAATTTAAAAAAAATTAGGCCAGGTTATGGGATATCTCCATCATTTTATGATGAGATAATAGGTCAGGTGTCCAATTATACAATAAATCCTAATGAACCTTTAACAAAAAAACATTTAAAGACGAAAATCAAAAATGTCGATTAATTTAAGAATTGCTAATAAAAAAGATGTCAATTATTTTTTTAACATAAGAAAGTTTGATTCTAACAAATTTAGTTTTATAAAAAATCAAAATTTAGAATTTGAAAATCATAAAAATTGGTTTTTGAAATCTTTAAAAAATAAAAAAAATCTAATGTATATAATAAAATTAAACAATAGATCAAAATGCGGTTACATAAGATTAGATATAAAAAGTAAAGATTATTATGTATCAATTTGTATTGCAAAAAAGTTTAGAAGAAAAGGTATAGGCTCTAAAGCACTGAGTTTAATAGAAAAAAAAATAAATAATTCAAAAATTATAACTGCATTAGTAAACAAAAAAAATTTAAATTCTATAGAAATGTTTTCTAAACATGGTTATACTGTTCACTCAAAAAAAAAAAATTATTTAATTATGACAAAAAAACTAAATAAAGTTAAAATTATAGATCAAATTGAGATGATTAGACGAAAAAACAACGGCAATTGGATGGATTTACTACGTCTAGCTTATAAAAACTCTCCAAGAGAGTCTACGATGATTATGGCTAAAATTTATAAAGATGACAATAGAATTTCAAAATTAGTGAAAAAATTAATTAAATAAATTTAATATTTAATTATAAAAGATGGCCTACATGGAAATTTAAACTTCTCTATTTTAAGATTTTGCTTTTTTTTTAGAAATTCTCTAATTGCTTTTGTAGTATTGCTAATATGATTGTAATCATCAATTAAAATTACACCTTTTTTGACTATTAGCGGATATAATTTTTCCAAGACATATTTTGTAGCTTGATAAACATCTAAATCAAGATGAAGTAAGGAAATTTTTCTTTTACTTTTTGAATAGATTTCCAAAGTATCAAAAACGTCACCTTTTATAAGCTCAAAATTATTGGCTTTATTTCTTTTCAAAAAATAATTTAAATCT
>MDSZ01025318.1_pt1 | contig 26533 bp, 21 predicted proteins | sample 811201 | NCBI WGS metagenome assembly MDSZ01 (sample SAMN05326647, study PRJNA326480) | marine metagenome | isolation source: seawater | place: Indian Ocean: North | collected 2010 | reverse complement strand
TTGATAATGAGGGGAGAATTATTTTGACATCAAAATTATTAAAACATTCTAAAATTAAAAATAACGTACTTTTTGTTGGTCAAGGAAAAACATTCCAAATTTGGGAACCAATGCTTTTTGAAAAATTTAGGGTAAATGCCAGAAAAAAATCAAATATTAATAGAGCAAGCCTTAAATGGGAACAACAAATAAACAACTAAGAGGGGACAAAATGATAAACTTTAAAGCACCAGACATAAGAGAATTGAAACCAAGAATATTGGTTTTAGGAATTGGGGGAGCTGGCGGAAATGCTATCGATGGTATGATTGACGCTGGACTTCAAGGAGTTGAATTTATAGCTGTAAATACAGATGCTCAAGATCTAAAGTTAAATAAAGCAAAAACAAAAATACAATTAGGCGTAAATCTTACAAAAGGTTTAGGTGCAGGTGCAAAACATGATATTGGACAAGCTTCTGCAGATGAATCTTTAAATGAAATAGTAAATATTTTACAAGGCGCAAATATGTGTTTTATAACTGCTGGTATGGGCGGTGGAACAGGAACAGGAGCGGCCCATGTAATAGCAAGAGCAGCAAAGGAATTAAATATTCTTACAGTAGGAGTAGTTACTTTACCCTTTTTATATGAAGGTCCATCCAGAATGAGAAGAGCCCAACAAGGTTTGGAAGAATTAAGAAGACACGTTGACACAATTATAGTTGTCCCAAATCAGAATCTTTTTAAAATTGCAAATGAAGAAACTACTTTTGAATCATCTTTTGAACTATCAAATGATGTTTTATTGCATGGCGTGCAAAGTATAACGGACTTAATGGTAAGACCTGGTCTTATAAATCTTGATTTCGCGGACGTCGAGTCAGTTATGAGCGCTATGGGCAAAGCTATGATGGGAACTGGAGAAGCCGATGGAGAGGGAAGAGCAATAAAAGCTGCTGAAATGGCAATTACAAATCCCTTAATTGATGATTATACTTTAAAAGGTGCAAAAGGATTATTGGTAAACATTACTGGAGGAAAAGATCTTAAACTGTTTGAAGTAGATGAAGCGGTAAATAAAGTTAGAGCTGAAGTAGATCCAGAAGCTGAATTAATTATTGGCGCAATTACCGACCCTCTACTTGATGGTAAAATGCGTGTATCTATTGTAGCTACATCTTTAGATGGTCAGCAGCCAGAGACTAAATCTGTAATTAACATGGTTCACAGAATACAGAATAGAAACCCTGGATATTCTGACTTTTCAGGCATGAATATGTCAGAGTCGTTTAATTTTCAAAAATCATCAAACAATCCTATTTCAGATGGCGCTACGGCTCTAAAATTAGAAGATGAGGTACATATTAATGCTGAAGCTAAATTAACTCAAAATTTAAATTCTGAAAATATTAATGAGAACACATCTCATTCAGTTTCAGAAGCTTCAAATAACAATTTAGTAAATGATACTAATGATATTGATATTCAAGAAGAAATAAATTCAGAGCCTTCCAATGGATTAGAAAACTTTGGTCTCCAAGAAGAGTCAAGCTTTGAATTTTTTGATGATAATAAAAAAGAAGTTCAAGACTCCTTAACAGAAGAGAAAGAAGAAGCCGAGGAGGATGAGCTAGAGATTCCTGCATTTTTGAGAAGACAAAAAAATTAATGTTCTTCAAAAAAATAGATGAGTGCCACTATAAATCTGGAAAAACAACACTTTCCAGTATTGCTTGATGAATTAATCAAGATCATTTCCCCTCGATATAGTGGCACTTTTTTAGATTGTACTTTTGGACAAGGCGGTTATTCAGAAAAAATATTAGAAAATTCTAAAAACAAAGTAATTGCATTTGATAGAGACGTTAAGGCTATTAAATTGTCCGAAAAATTTAAAAAATATTTTAAAAATAGATTTGAATTCAATCATAAAAAATTTAGTGAAATTGAAAAAATTGAAAGCAGAGATATTAAAGCAGCAATATTTGATCTAGGATATTCAACTGATCAGATATTTGATCAAGAAAAAGGATTATCATTTAATTCTAAAGGTAAACTAAACATGAGAATGGGTTTAAATTCATTTTCTGCTCATGAAGTAATAAATAAACTTAACAAAGATGAGCTGACGAAAATTTTTAAGTTTTATGGTGATGAAAAAGATGCAAAAAAAATATCCCAAGGAATTTTGAAAAAAAGGTTTAAAAATTTGTTAACTACCAAAGATTTAGTGGAAATCATTAACAAAGAAAAAAAAAATTTTAATTTTAGAGTTAATAAATCTACAAAGATTTTTCAATCTTTGAGAATTTTTGTAAATCAAGAGATAAGTGAGCTAATTAATGGATTAATTAACGCTTATAAAGTATTACCGGTAGGGGGATATATAGTCGTTGTAACTTTTAACTCTTTAGAAGATAGAATAGTTAAATTTTTTTTTAGAAATTATTCAGAAGATAAAAAAATTTCAAGATACTTACCAACTTATAAGAATAATAACAAAATATTTAAGTTATTAAATAAAAAACCTATTATTCCAACACCTCAAGAAATTAAAAAAAATCCTTCATCAAGATCAGCCAAAATGAGATATGTTATAAAAATAAAAGAGGGTGCTAATTTTGATGAATTTTTAATCAAATTTAAAACTTTATTAGAAATTGAAAGTATAGGTAAAAAACTATGCTAAAAAAAACGTTTATTGTAATAATTTTAGCCCTAATAATTTTAACTACTTTTATCAAAAATCACACAAAGAAATTAGATGAAAAAATTTTTTCAATCAAAGAAAATATTAATTATCTAATAAATGTAAAAGAGTTAGTTCAACTAGAATATAACTATCTTAGCTCACCCTCAAGACTTCAAGATTATAACAGCTTGTATTTTGATAATGAATTTCAATATACATCTTGGAAAAATATTGAGATAATAGAAACTATTAATCAAATTGAATATAAAACTTTAAATCAAAATGGACAGTGAAAATAACTTTGCAAATTTTGAAAATGATTTTAATAAACTCAGTGGAAAATATAATAAAAATAAATTAAATATCTCATTTAATAGAGTTGCATTTATTTTTTTTTCTTTCGTTTTGGTTTTATTTATTTTTTCTTTAAAGGCATTTTATTTAACTGGAAAAAAACTTCCTGAAAATAATCTCTATAGTTCAAAAAAAGAAGTCAGAAACAATATTGTAGATAGAAATAATAATATATTAGCTAAAACTATTTTAACAAGAAACATTGGAATTAATCCAAATCTGGTAATTGATAAAAAAACATTACTTTTAAAATTAAAAATATTATTTCCAGACAAAAATTACGACTTGGTCGAAAAAAAACTTAATGGAAAAAAGTTTTTTTATTTTGAAGAGGAGCTAGATCCAGAAAATTTTGAAAAACTGATTTTGCTTGGAGATAAAGCTTTGATACCAGAGAATAGAATAACAAGAATTTATCCTCAAAAAAATCTTTTTAGCCATATAATTGGACAAATAGATAACGATAATAATGGCATATCTGGACTTGAGAAAAGTTTTGATAGTATTTTAAAATCTTCAAATCAAAATCTTAAACTGACTGTAGATCTAAATCTTCAATATTTAATTCATGAAGAGTTATTGAAATTTCAAAATGTATTCAAGACCATTGGTTCTGCAGCAATTTTAATGAATTCTAAAAATGGAGAAATATTGTCCCTTATATCTTTACCTGATTATGACCTAAACAAAAGACAATTACTCGAAGATAAAAACTTAATTAATAGAGCAACAAAAGGGGTTTATGAGTTAGGATCTGTTTTTAAAACTTTTACCTATGCCGCAGGATTAAATGAAGGATTTATAGACTCTGATACTGAATTTAAAAACCTCGAAAAAAAAATATATTGTAGTAAATTTCCCATTGGAGAGTATGATGAAAAAATTCCATCAGATTTAACAGCTGAACAAATTTTAATTAGATCAGGAAATATTGGATCAGTAAGAATAGCTCAAAAAGTCGGAGAAGAGAAATTTAAAAATTTTTTAAGTGACCTAGGTTTGCTTGATACTTTAGATTTCGATATCGAGGAAATTGGAACCCCTTTAAAATTTAAATGGGGGAAATGTAAACTTGCAACTTCTTCATATGGTCATGGTATTACAACTACTCCTATACAACTGGCAAAGGGGTATTCAATAATTTCTAATGGTGGCTATGAGGTAAAACCAACATTAATACTCGGTAAAAATAATAAGGACACAAGATATCAACAAATTATTTCTGAAGAAACTTCTAATAAAGTAAATTTAGCTTTAAGAAAAATAGTCACCACAAAGGAAGGAACAGCAAGTTTTGCAAATATTGAAGGCTATGAAATTGGTGGAAAAACTGGAACTGCACAGAAGTCAATCGAAGGTGGCTACTCAAGAAAAAAGATAAATACATTTGCATCAATTTTTCCAACTACAGATCCAAAATATGTTCTAATAGTGATGTTGGATGAGCCAATGGCAAATCCAGAATATGTTTATGAGTACAAAGATGGCTCTGGATGGAAAATAAAAGGCACACAATTTAATACTGCAGGGTGGACTGCCGTTGAGGTTGCTGGAAAAATAATTGAAAAAATAGGACCTATTTTAGCCACAAAATACTAAGAATTTAAATTAAATGTTATTAGGTAAAGTTTTTAAAAATATCAATCGTAAATATAAATCAATTAAATTTAACAATATTAGATTTAATAGTAAGGATTGTAAATCGAATGATATATTTTTTGCAATAAAAGGTGATAATTACAATGGAAATAATTTTATAAACGATGCCATAAACAATGGAGCAAAAATTATTGTTTCTAGTTTAAAATTTGAAGGAATTAATAAAAATAAAGTTTTATTTATTCATAACAAAAATCCTAGAGAAATATTACCAGAAATTGCAGGCCGCTTTTATCCTTTAAAACCAAAAAATATAATTGGCGTAACGGGCACAAATGGAAAAACCTCAATTGCAAATTTTTATTACCAAATCTTAACATTAAATAATAAAAATTCAGCCGCAATTGGAACCCTGGGTGTTTTGTCAAAAAAATTAAAATTAAAAACTAAAAATACAACAATTGACCCTTTAAATATTCACAAAGTTCTTCATAATCTAAAACAGCTTAAAGTTGATAATGTAATATTAGAAGCCTCTAGTCACGGGCTTAAACAACATAGGTTAAATAGTATTAATTTTAATTCAGCTATTTTTACAAATTTATCTAGAGATCATCTAGACTACCACAAAACTTTTAATGACTATTTAAATTCAAAATTAATTTTATTTAAAAAATTATTAAAAAATAATGGTAATTTAATATTTGACGAAAATATTTCAGAGTCTAGATCACTTAATGATATTTTAAAAAAAAGGAAATTAAATAAGTATACCTTTGGAAATAAAAAATCTTTTATTAATATAATTAAAATTAAAAAATTTAATAACCAGAAAAAAGTAGATTTTCAAATAAGGAACAAAAGATACTCTTTTAAAACATCATTAGTTGGAAAAATTCAAATTAAAAACTTAATTTATGCAATTGTTGCAGCATATTTATCCAATATAAATATTGAGGATATTTTAAAATCAGTAAGCAAAATCAAACCGATTAATGGTAGATTGGAAAAAATTGGAAATTTATTTAATAAATCAAATGTTATTCTTGATTATGCCCATACGCCAGATGCTTTAAAAACAGTAATTTTAAATATTAGAGAAGATTTTCCTTTAAGTAAAATTTCTTTGTTATTTGGTTGTGGAGGAGAAAGAGATAAACGCAAAAGACAAATTATGGGATCTATTGCTAGCAAATATTGTGATAAAGTATATCTTACTGATGATAACCCAAGGAAAGAAAATCCTAAATTAATTCGAAATCAAATCAAATTAGGTATCAAAAAAAATAATTTTCTTGAAATTCCTTCAAGATCAAAAGCTATTTCTACAGCTATTAGGATGTTAGGTTCAGGGGATGTTTTAATAGTAGCCGGCAAAGGACATGAAAATTATCAAGAATATAGAAAAAAAAAAATATTTTTCAGATAAAGAAGAAATTTTAAAAGCTATAAATAAAAAAAACTCATCTTTATCAAAATCAATTAAAACAAATATATTAATGGAGGACTTAAAAATAAAATTTTCTAGAAAAAATACTTATATTAATTTGGCTTCTATTAACTCAAAAAAAATAAATAAAAATTCAATTTTTATTGGAATTAAAGGAAAAAAATTTGATGGTAATCTCTATGCCCATGAAGCAATTAAAAATGGTGCAGTTCTAGCTATATCTAATAAAAAGACCAAAGACTCAAAAATAATATTTAATCAAAAACCATTAGATGTATTTAATAAAATAAGTAAAAATTTTAGGAAATCTCTTAACGCAAATAATATAGCAATTACAGGATCTGCAGGAAAAACTTCTGTTAAAGAGCTTGCAGGTTTTTGTTTAAGTAAATTAGCAAAAACATATTACTCAAAAAAATCATTTAACAACAAATATGGTGTGCCAATTAGTATGTTCAATACACCTCAATCATCAAAATTTTCTGTTCTTGAGGTAGGGATGAGCAAAAAAGGGGAAATTAATTATTTAACGAAATTAATTAAACCAGATTTGGGTTTAATTACAAATATATCATATGCACATATTGAAAATTTCAATAACCTAAATCAAATTGCGCAAGCCAAGGGAGAAATAATTAATAATATAATTCCCGGCGGAACAATTATTATTAATATGGATGATAAATATTATAAATACTTTTTAAAAAGAGCAAAAAGTAAAAATTTAAAAGTTATGTCATTTAGTAAAATAAATAAAAGAGCTGATATTTCGTTTTTAAATCAAAAAAGAAATAAAAAAAATTACTTACTTGACTTTATGATCAAAAATAAAAAAAAATCATTTTTGGTTTCAAAGGAATTATTAAATTATAAAGAGAACATTTTGGCAGCCTTGACTATAATTATTAATTATTATGATATTAATCAATTAAAAAAAAATTTGTTTTTAAGTTTTAAAATACCTAAAAGTAGAGGCTCAATAATAAAATATACAAACGGTTTAAAAAAAATAATTATTATTGATGAAAGTTATAATTCAAACCCTCTTTCCTTAAAATTTGCACTAGAAAGATTCGATATGAATTTTAAGAATAGTAAAAAGAAATTTCTTTTACTTGGAAATATGCTTGAACTTGGAAAATATTCAAAAAGACTTCATGTCGAAATTGCGAAATATATAAATAAATGCAAAATAAATAAAACATTTGTTTATGGAAACCTAGTAAAACATACGTTTAACAAATTAAAACCACAAATTAGAGGCAGAGTATTAAATAATAAGATGGATATTTTAGATTTAATTAGTAAAGAGTTACCTAATAATAGTTTTTTAATGATAAAAGGATCTAACTCAACAGGTTTAAATAAAATTATTCAAAATATATAATAAAATGCTTTATAATTTACTCACAAGTTATTCAGATACTTACTCATTTTTAAATTTTTTTAACTTTTTAACAGTTAGAACCGGACTAGCAATAATCACAGCTATGATCGTTGTTTTTCTTATAGGAGATAAATTTATAAATTATTTTTCATCAAAAAAAATCATGAATCCCATACGTTCTGATGGACCTGAAGGTCATCTAATTAAAAAAATTGGAACACCAACTATGGGAGGTGTGCTTATTTTAATTGGATTATTTACAGGAGTATTTTTATGGGCAGATCTTTACAATCCATATAATTGGTTATTAATCTTTATAACTTTTTCATTTGGGATTTTAGGTGCATTTGATGATTATAAAAAAATTAAAAAGAATGATTCAAATGGCATTTCCTCGAAATTCAAAATAGTTATTCAAATTTTATTAGGTCTAATATCACTTTTAATTTTTTATAATTTTATAGACTCTGACATAAGTACTAATTTATATTTTCCATTTTTTAAAAACCTGGTAATTAATTTAGGTTGGTTCTTTATCCCATTCTACTTATTTGTAATAGTAGGTTCATCCAACGCAGTAAATTTAACTGATGGACTCGACGGTTTGGCAACTGTTCCTGTAATTTTAGTCGCAGGTTGTTTTGCATTCATAAGTTATGTTTCTGGAAATATTATTTTTGCAGATTACTTGTTAATTCCTTACATAGAAGGAGTAGGAGAAGTAGCAGTATTTTGTGGAGGAATAATTGGAGCCTCAATAGGATTTCTTTGGTTTAATGCACCACCTGCAAAAATTTTTATGGGCGATACGGGATCATTAGCTTTAGGCGGATCTCTAGGGGCTGTTGGAGTAGTAACTAAACATGAAATTGTTTTAGCAATTACAGGAGGACTTTTTGTTCTAGAAGCTGTCTCAGTAATAGTGCAAGTTATTTCTTTCAAATTGACAGGCAAAAGAATTTTTATGATGGCACCCATACACCATCATTTTGAAAAAAAAGGCTGGGCAGAGTCAACTGTAGTAATTAGATTTTGGATTATTTCATTAATTTTGGCAATGATTGGGCTTGCAACATTAAAATTAAGATAATGTTTAGCAAAGAATTTTTTATTAATAAAAAAATATTAATCTACGGCCTAGGTCTCTCTGGCAAATCTTGTTTTCAATACCTTTACAAAAATAACAAAGTTGGAATTTTTGATGATAATAATTTGCTTAAGAACAAGAATAATAAAAATTTATTTTTAGGGGTAAAATCAATTTTAAAAACTCAATTTGATTTTATTGTTATTAGTCCAGGTATAAATATTAAAGATTGTAAATTAAAAAATTATTTGCAAAAAAACCAAAATATAATAATTACTGAACTAGATATTTTTTATTTATCTTATCCAAACAATATTAAAATTACAATTACAGGAACGAATGGAAAATCAACTGTTTGTCAAATGCTCTATAAGATTTTTAAATCAACAAAAGCAGATGTGAGAATAGTTGGTAATATTGGAAACCCACCTTTATTGGAAAAAAAAATCAAAAAACAAACCGTTTTTATTATTGAGGCATCATCATATCAAATATTTTATAGTAAATACTTTAAAACTAATCACGCTGCAATTCTGAATTTGAGCCCAGATCACCTAGAGAGACATGGGAATATAAATGAATATGCCAAAGCAAAACTAAAACTGTTTTTAAATCAAGAAAAAAATATGTATTCTTATATGGAGAAAAATAACAATATTTTAAATAAAAATATTCTTGATAATAAAATAAAAACAAAACTTTATAAAATAAGTTATAGTAAATATTATTTTTTCAAGAAAAAATTAAAAAATATATATTTACAAGACAAAAATAATTTAAGAAATATTCATTTCGTATACTTTATTTGTAGAAAATTTAAAATTTCTGACAAAAAAATATTTAAATCATTAAATAGTTTTGAGGGATTAAAATATAGAAATCAATTAATTTATAACAAAAATAATTTAAAAATTATAAATGACTCTAAATCTACAAGCTTTTCCTCAACGGTAGGTCTTCTTTCTTCATATAATAATATTTTTTGGATAGTTGGTGGAATGTTCAAAAAAGGTGATAAACTAACTTTGAATAGTAAATATTATAAAAACATCGATGCCTATGTGATTGGTAAAAATAAAAGCTTTTTTGAAAATCAATTAAAAAATAAAATCAATTTCAAATGTTTCACAGACTTAAAAAAAGCTATTTTAGTAATAAAAAATAAAATCAAGAAAAATACAACTGAAAAAACAATATTATTCAGTCCAGCCGCCGCTTCTTTCGATCAATTTAAAAATTTTGAGGAGAGAGGCGAGTATTTTAATAAAGTAGCTAATAAAATATTAATTAAGTGACATGTTTTTAAGTAAATTAAATTTTTATAATAATTATTACAGCTGGTGGAAAAATGTTGATAAAACAATTCTAATATTAATAATCTCATTTTTTTTGGCAGGTTTGTTTTTTTCTCTTGTTTCAACATCACTTATTGCCTCAGACAGATTAAATACAAACTCTTATTATTTTTTTATAAAGCATCTGGCATTTATTCTGTTGGGTTTATCAGTAATGTTTTTATTTTCTTTGATCAAGGAAGAATACTTGATCAGAATATCATTAGTTCTTTTTGTTATATGTTTTTTGCTTCTTTTAGTTGTCCCATTTATAGGTTCAGAGGTAAAGGGCTCTAAAAGATGGCTTGATCTTCCATTTTTACCCAGATTTCAACCTGTGGAACTAATAAAACCATTTTATATTGTAATTCTTGCCTCTTTATTAAATCACAATAAATATAATTTATATTTTAAATATTTATTAACATTATTTTTAATAGTACCAATAATTTTACTACTTATATCTCAACCTGATATGGGCCAATCCATATTAATTATATTCACATGGTTAGCTTTAATTTTTGTTTCAGGAATAAATTTATTTGTTTTTTTTGGAATATTTATTTTTTTTATTTCAGTTCTATTTTATTTAATTTTTTTTATTGAAAGATTTACTTACATTAAAATTAGAATTGCTTCATTTTTTGACAGTTCATCAAATAATTATTCTCAAGCCAAAAAAGCATCAGAAGCAATAATTGATGGAGGATTCTTTGGAAAAGGAATAGGAGAAGGCACTTTAAATTCTAAAATCCCAGAAGCTCATACTGATTTTATTATTTCTGTTATTTCTGAAGAATTTGGAATAATTATTATTCTTTTAATAATGTTATCCTTTGTATTTTTTGCATATAACATCTTTAAAAAAATTAGAGATACTAATGATAATATGTTCAAAATGATACTTATAGGGTTAATATCTTTACTCATGATGCAGGCATTTGTGCATGTAGGGGTAAACTTAAGAGTTTTACCTACTACAGGCATGACTTTGCCATATTTAAGTTATGGTGGATCTTCAATAATTAGCATTTCTATAATCTCTGGAATTATTTTAAATTTAACCAAAAGAAGAGTTTATTAGTTGAAAAAAATATTAATATCTACAGGGGGGTCAGGAGGGCATGTTATTCCCGCGTTAAACCTATATGATTTTTTAAAGGAAGAGTTTGACGTAAAACTTTATACCGATGTTAGAGGCGCAAAATATATTACAAAAGAGATTGATAAAACTATTTTTGAAGTTAAACAAATTCCTGATAAAATATATTTTTTACCTATTAAGGTAATATTTTTGTTTTTTGCTTTTATTAAATCAATAATCCACCTAATTTTTAATAAATTCGAAATTATAATTAGTACTGGAGGTTATATGTCCCTACCTTTAGTATTAGCAGCGAAATTTTTTAATAAAAAAATTTTCTTATTAGAACCAAATTCCATTATTGGAAAATCAAATAAATTTTTACTAAACTTATCGAATAAAATTTTTTGTTATGATAAAAATATAAAAGGTATAAATCCAAAATTTAAAGGAAAAATAATTGAAATTTCTCCAATTTTACAAAAATGTTTTTATCGTAAAATGAATAATAGTGATATTGGAAATGATGTTTTAAAAATACTAATCATTGGAGGAAGCCAAGCATCATTATTTTTTAGTAAAAATTTAAAGTCTGAAATAATAAAATTAGCTCAAAATCATAATATAGAAATAACACAACAAATATCACAAGGATACGATCTCGAGATTTATAAACAAGAATACAATCAAAATAATATTAAAAATAATTTATTTTTTTTTGAGGATAATTTTTTGTGTAAAAATCATAATTATGATATAGCCATATCTAGATCTGGCGCTTCATCGTTAGCAGAACTTGCTCATTGTAATATCCCATTTATTGCTATTCCGTTTCCATATGCAACAGATAATCATCAATATTTAAATGCTAAAAGGTATCATGATTTGAACTGTTGCTGGATATTAGAAGAAAAAAACTTTAAATCTGGTGATATATGCAGGATAATTAACGAAATAATTAATAATAAAAAAAATTATATAGAAGTAAAAAAAAACCTTAAAAAATATTTTGAAAATAAAAATTTGGAAAATGTGAGTCAAAAACTTAAAAGATGCTTAAATGACAATTAGTTTAGGAAAAAAAGAAATAATTCATTTTATAGGAATAGGTGGTATTGGAATGAGTGGTCTTGCACTAATAATGAAAGATTTAGGTTTTAATATTAAGGGCACAGATCAACAAGGTGGAAAAAATATTGATAGACTAAAAAAAAATAAAGTAATTGTTCAAATTGGACACAAAAAAAAATATCTCTCGAATGCTTCAATTGTTGTAATTTCCTCAGCAATAAAAAAAAATAATCCAGAATATTTGGAAGCTAAGAAAAAAAGAATTCCAATCTATAAAAGAGGAGAAATGTTAGCAAATATAGTTTCACTCTACAAAAATGTTGTGATAGCTGGATCACATGGAAAAACAACAACGACATCAATTGTTTCTACAATTTTTTCTAAATCGAAACTTGACCCTACTACCATTAATGGTGGGGTAATTAATTCAATTGGAAATTCTGCTAAATTAGGCAAAGGTGAATGGTGTGTGCTAGAGTCTGATGAGTCAGATGGAAGTTTTTTGCAACTTCCATTTACATATTCAATAATAACAAATATAGATTATGAGCATCTTGAATTTTACGGATCAATAGAAAACTTAAAAAAAAGCTTTATTAAATTTGCAGAAAAAACACCTTCTTTTGGCAAAACATTAGTTTGTTTAGATGATAAAAATAATAGGTCGATTTTAAAGAAAATAAAAAATCAAAATATATTAACTTATGGTCTAAATGAAAAATCAAATTTTAAAATTAAAAATATTAACCAAAATAATTATTTATCAAAATTTGATTTAGAAGTAAAATTGCCAAATCAAAAAAAAAAAATATTTAAATCATTTAAATTACCTTTGATTGGTATTCACAACATAAAGAATTGTTGTGCGTCAATTTCAATAGCAATCATGATGGGAATTTCCACAAGTTTAATTAAAAAATCTATATTAGAATTTAAAGGAGTTCAAAGAAGATTTAATTTTGTTTTCGAAAATCAAAAAAGTATTTATTATGATGATTATGCCCACCACCCAACCGAAATATCTGAGCTACTGAAATCTGTTAGAGGAGTATATAAATCAAGGAAAATAATATCAGTTTTTCAACCTCATAGAATTTCTAGATTAAATTCTTTGAAAACAAAGTTTACAAAATGCTTTAAATTTTCTGATCAAGTAATTTTATGTCCAGTTTATAAAGCAGGAGAAAATCTAAAATTAAAATTTGATTACTATAAGTTTGCAAAAGAAATAATTAAAAACTCTAATGTAAGTCTTATTATGATCAATAATGAGCGTGATCTGCAAAGATACGCAAAAAACAATATTTATGGGAAAAATATAGTAATAGGCATGGGTGCTGGTACAATATCAAGTTGGATGAGAAATTTACCAAACACAATTAAATGAAAATAGATGATATAGAAAATATAATTTTTTATGACAATTCGCGGTTAATTTTTAACCATGATTTATCAAAATTAAATTGGTTTAATATCGGTGGAAAAACAAAAGTTTTCTTATTGGCAAATTCATTAAAAGACCTTTCATTATTCCTTAAAAAATTTAGCAAAAGAGCAAAAATTTTTATTTTAGGAGCCGGCTCAAATACTTTGTTTGATGATGATATTTATGATGGTGTTGTAATTAAATTAGGTAAGAATTTTAATAATATTTCAAAATTAAAAGATAACCTAGTTGTTGCTGGGAGCTCATGTTTAGATAGAAAAATATCAAATTTTGCAATGGAAAATAATCTTGAAGGTTTTGAATTTTTATCCTGTATTCCAGGATCTATTGGAGGGGGAATTAGAATGAACGCGGGTTGTTATGGAAGAGAGATCAAAGATTTAATTTTATCCGTTCAAGCAATCGATTTTACTGGAAAAGTTTTAACTATTCCTTCTTCAGAAATTATTTTCAAATATAGAAATTGTAACCTTCCACAAGATTTAATTTTCTTGAGTGGCACTTTTAAAGGCGAAGTTTCTAATAAAGAAAAAATTAAAAACACAATAGATGGGCTAAAAAATAAAAAAGAGGCCTCTCAGCCAATTAGAGTTAAAACAAGCGGAAGTACTTTTAAAAACCCCTTGGAAAAATCAGATAAAAAAGTCTGGCAACTAATAAGAGAATCGATAGATATAAATGAAGCAAACAAAATGTTTGGCGATGCAAAGCTTTCTGAAAAACATTGTAACTTTTTAATTAACAAAGAAAAAGCATCATCCAAAGATATGAAAAACCTTATTAATTTTATTAAAGAAAATGTATATAAGAAAACAGGAGTTAATCTTGAATTAGAAATAGTTTTAGCTTCATAAAATAATGAAGAAAAAAATATTAATTTTAGCTGGCGGATATTCAAAAGAAAGAGATATTAGCCTCAAAACAGCAAAGGCTGTATATACTCAGATAAAAAAAAATTATAAATGTAATATTCTTGATCCAAGTAATAATTTTGTTGATAGAATCCGAAAGTTTAATCCAGATGTGGTATTCAATGCTCTTCACGGAAGATATGGAGAAGATGGTTTTATCCAACTAATATTAGAAAATGAAAAAATTAAGTATACTCATTCAGGAGTAAGAGCCTCATCTATATGCATTAACAAAATAATTTCAAAAGAAATTTTTGTTAAAAATAATATTCTTACACCAAAATATCTAATTCTAAATGAAAACTCTAAGAATAATTTAATTAAAATTTTTAAAAAGGTTCAGAAAAAATTAAAATTTCCAGTTGTTATAAAACCAATCAATGAAGGCTCAAGTGTCGGAGTTTTTATATGTAATAAGCATAATTTTATAAAAAATTTGAAAAAATTAAGTAATGAAAGAGAAATCTTAATTGAAAAATATATTCCAGGTAGGGAAATTCAAGTTGCAATATTAGGAAATAAAAAACTTGGCACAATAGAGCTTCTACCAAAAAGAAAATTTTATGATTATAAGGCAAAATACGACAAGAAGTCTGACACAAAACATATATTACCCGTTCAACTTCCAAATAGAAAATTAAATGAAATTGAAAATATTGCATTAAAAGCGCATCAAATTACTGGCTGTAGAGGAGTTACAAGAAGTGATTTTAGATATTATAAAAATAAATTTTATCTTTTGGAGGTTAATACACAGCCTGGAATGACAGAATTATCTTTAGTGCCTGAAATTGCAAAATACAAAGGTATAAACTTTTATAGTTTGATAAAATGGATGATTAATGATGCTTCAATCAACAGATAGAAGAAAAATTTATTTTTATTTATTTCTTTTATTTTTTTTATTGAGTATTCATAACTTTAACCATGCCAAAACAATTAATAGCTTTTTTAAAGTCAACAATATTATCTTAAGCACTGATATTCCCAATAGTTCAGCAAAGAAAATTTATCTTAATCTAGAGAAATTTTATGACACTAATATATTTATGATTAGTTCAAAAGAAATTGTAAATGAATTAAATAATTTCAATATCATAAGTGATTTTAAGATTAAGAAAGAATATCCTTCGGTTTTAAAAATTTATATTAAAAAAACAAAAGTCCTAGCCTATTATTTTGAAGATGCTAAAATAATTTTTATTGGAGATAATGGAAAAAAAATAACTCAATATCAATCAGATATAAATAATCTACCCATGATAATTGGTAACTTTGAAATTAATAATTTTTTGGAATTAACCAAAATTTTAGAACATAATGACTTTCATTTTGTCGATTTTAATAAATTGTATTTTTTCAAAACAAATAGGTGGGATTTACTTTATAAAAATAAAATTACCATCAAACTTCCAACAAATGACTTAGGAAAATCTATAGGTTTATTAAAAAATATTATTAAATCACTTGATATAAACAAAATTAAAATTATTGATTTAAGAATTAAAAATAATGTCATTTTATCATGAAAGAAATTATCAAGCCAATTTCAATTCTTGAACTTGGATCAACACATATATGCCTATCTATATTTGATAGTACAAATCTAAATAATAATTTGTTTTACGAGGAAAAAATTGATTATACGAGAGAAAAAAATTTTCTAGATGAAGAAAACATAATTAAACCAATTATTGATGCTGAAAAAGATTTAGGTAAACATTTAAATGAAATAATATTATTAATAGACTCATCTACTATACATTCTTTAGATTTCTCAATACAAAAAAACTTTGATAACAAAATTATTTCAAAAAAAGATATCAATTATTTAATAAATGAATGTGAAAAAATTATTAAAATAAATAACCAAAGTAAAGAAATTTTACATACTATAAAAAGTAGTATCTTACTTGATAACAAAATTATTAAAGATGTAGAGAAAATATCAAGCGAGGAAAGCAAAACAGGAAAAATAACAATCGAATTAAAGTTCATATTAATTGAAAGCAAACTTAGCAATGTTTTAAAAAATTTATTTATAAAAAAACATATTTCTTTAAAATATTTATATTGTACAAGTTTTATAAAATCATTAGGACTTATCAATAAAATTGGCATTTCAGGTTTTAATGCTTTTATTGATATTGGTCATAAAAAAAGTAGCTTAACAATTTTTCAAGCAGACAAATTAATTTATTTAAATAATATCCATCTCGGTGGTGATCATATAACAAAAGATATTTCTAAAATTCTTAAAATTAATTACAGAATGGCTGAGTCAAAAAAAATGAGGTTCTCAAAAAAAAGCCAAACTAATAATGAATTAGAGGAAGATGAACTTTTGAGAAAAATTATTAATTCTAGATTAGAAGAAATAGTTGAATTATTATTCTTAAGTTGTCCATTAATTAAAAGAGAATTGTTTATTTCAGATTTAAAAATTTATTTTATAGGAAGGGGCTCAAAAGTGCTAAACGAAAATCTTTTATCTTTTGGAAATGAATTTAATTTTATAAAGGATATGTCAATAATCGATGAAAATTTAAAAGATTGCTTGATGAGCGCATACAGTTTCGCCTCTTCTTTTGACAAAACACACCCTCAAAAGTTGAATCTCAATCTTGAAAACAAAGGTTTTTTTGAGAAATTATTCGAATATTTTATTAAAAAATAGCAATTTTCTGTAACATTAGTTGTTTTTTTAGTTAAATTTTTTTTTTGTATAAAGCTCAGATGTCAATTTTAAATCAAAAAACGATCAATAACAAAATAACTTTTAAAGGTTTAGGTTTGCATACAGGAAAATCTGTAGAGTTAAATTTGATACCGTCAGCCCCAAATACGGGAATAGTTTTTAAAAGAATTGATTTAAATGAAAATAACATTGTAATACCAAATTTTGAAAATGTTGTAGACACAACATTATGTACAACTTTAACGAATAATCATGGAGTTAAAGTTTCTACTGTAGAACACTTAATGGGAGCGTTATACGGATTAGGAATTGATAATTTAGTAGTTGAGATTAACTCCCAAGAGTTGCCAATCTTAGATGGCTCTGCAAAAAATTTTATTGAAGCTATTTTATCAACAGGAATTAAATCCTCGTCAACTCCAATTAAACTTATAAAAATAAACAAAAGAGTTACATATGAAGATGGTAAAAAAAACATATCAATTGAAAAATCTAAAGTAGCATCAGAAATAGATTTCGAAATTAAGTACGATAATAAGCACATAGGTATACAAAGAAACAAGATAAATGTTTTTAGTGACGAATTAGAAGATATTTTTAACTCTAGAACTTTTTGCCTATTTCATGATGTGGAAAAACTCCAAAAGGCAGGATTAGCAAAAGGCGGAAGCTTGGAAAATGCTATTGTTGTAGGAGAGAACGAAATTTTAAATAAAGAGGGATTAAGAAATCCGAAAGAATTTGTAAATCATAAAATTTTAGACTGTATGGGAGATCTTTATCTATCTGGATACAGAATCGTTGGAGCACTTAAATCATCTCAAGGAGGCCACGGTTTAACAAACAAGCTATTAAGAAAACTTTTTTCAGATAAATCGAACTTTACAGTTATAGAAATCAAGGAAAAAACTTTACCTTATCAAATATTAGATAGATCTTATCTAAAATCTATTGCATAAAAATAGAATTTTTCATTTAATTCTGATAAAAAAATGAAATGCAATATATTAGGTTTTTAATACTAGCCACTATTTTGTTCATTACTTCATGTGCTAAAGATGAAAGAGTTGTAGAGATAATACAAGATAAAGAAATTGACCTTCAAATGATTGGAGCGTACGAGGAAGGTTTAAAAGCACTAGATGAACAAGATGGTTTAACTGCTGCAAAAAAATTTAGCGAAGCCGAATTGCTTTTTCCACAATCAAGTTGGGCACCAAGATCTGCCCTAATGTCTGCATATTCGTATTTTACTCAAGAGTATTATAGGGATACAATATACGAAATAGAAAGATTTTTTAAAACATACCCTGGACACCCACGAACTGATTATGCTTATTATTTGTTAGCTGTAACGTATTATAATACAATAGTTGATGAGACAAAAGATTTAGAGGCACTTTTAAAATCTAAAGAATACTTTGAATTTATATTAAAAAATTATCCAAATACTGATTATGCTCTAGACTCAAAATTTAAACTTGAACTTATTAACGAAGCATTGGCGTCAAAAGAAATGTACTTGGCCAGATATTATTTTGAAAAAGAAAAATGGATACCGGCTATTAATAGATTTAAAATTGTTGTAGAAAACTACGATGATTCTATTTTTATAGAGGAGGCATTACATCGACTTGTTGAGATACATTTTAAATTAGGTCTAGAGGATGAAGCCAAAAAGTATGCATATTTATTGGGATATAACTACCAATCAAGTGAATGGTATGAAAAATCCTATAAAGTTTTTAATAAAAAATACATACCAAGAAAAGATGTAATTAAAAAAAATAAATCAAAAAAATCTTTAATTGAAAAAATTAAAACAAAAATATTTTAATGAAAGACAAGAAGTCGATTAAAAAAAACTATATCGATAAAATCAAACAGTTAATTGATCATAATGAGTCATATTATTCAAAAGATAGTCCAAATATTACAGATCAAGAATACGATAATTTAAAAAATGAAATTATAAAATTAGAAAATAAATATGATTTTTTAGATCATAAAAGTTCTCCTTCGAAAAATGTCGGCTTTAAACCTTCTAAAAACTTTAAAAAACAAAAACACAAAGTTCCAATGCTTTCGTTATCTAATGTTTTTGAAAAAGAAGATTTAATAAATTTTGAGAAAAAAATTCGAAACTATTTAAACTTAGAATCAAATCATATATTTGAATATAGTGTAGAGCCAAAAATTGATGGAATTTCAGCATCCCTGACATATATAGATGGAATTTTGGAGTCAGGCGTTTCAAGAGGAGATGGATATGAAGGAGAGTTGATAACCGAAAATCTTAAAACAATAAATGATATTCCAAAGAAAATAGTCTCTAAAAATTTTCCTAGAAATATAGAAATCCGAGGAGAGGTTTATATAAATAAAAAAGATTTTGAAAATTTAAAAGACAAATTTGCAAATCCTAGGAATGCAGCGTCTGGCTCTCTTAGGCAAAAAGAGTCTTCCGAAACAAAAAAAATTCCTTTAAAATTTATTGCTTATACATTTGGTTTATTTGAAAAAAATAATTTTTCAAAACAATCAAAATTTTTAGAATCATTAAAAAAATGGGGATTTAAAACAAGTGAATATAATAACATAATATCAAAAATAGATGATTTATTAAAAAATCATAAAAATTTTGAAAAAAATAGATATGAGTTAGAATACGATGTAGATGGATTAGTTTATAAAATAAATGATCTTCACCTTCAAAATAGATTAGGCTTTGTAGGAAATGCGCCCAGATGGGCTGCGGCTCATAAATTTTCTGCAGCTTCTTCTTTTTCAAAGATTTTAAATATAGATGTTCAGGTTGGAAGGACCGGTGCTCTTACTCCTGTTGCAAAAGTAGAACCAGTTAATATTGGTGGAGTAGTAGTATCTAACGCAACACTGCATAACGAAGATGAAATAAATAAGAAGGATATAAGAATTGGAGATATTGTAAAAATAGAAAGAGCAGGAGATGTAATTCCTTATGTAGTATCTGTTGATTTGAACAAAAGATCAATAAAATCAAAAAAATATAAGTTTCCACTTAAATGTCCATCTTGCGGATCACAGATTGAAAAAGAATTCAATAAACAAACAAAAAAATTTGATGCAGTTAAAAGATGTACTTCTGAAGGATATCAATGTGAAAAAATTGCTATCGAGAAGATAAAACATTTTGTATCAAAAGATGCAATTAATATCGAAGGCCTAGGTAAAAAGGTTGTAGAAAATTTTTGGGAAAAAAAAATTATACGTTTTCCACAAGATATCTTTAATCTAGATTATAATAAAATTGAAAAATTAGATGGTTGGGGAAAACAATCGGTATCAAATTTAAAATATTCAATTGAAGCTTCAAAAAATTTATCTTTGAATAAGTTTATTTATGCACTTGGTATCAGGCATATAGGTCAAGAAAATGCAAAGTTAATAGCCAAACACTTACAAAATGTTCAAAATTTTATTATAATAGATAAAAACTATAATTTTAAATCATTTACAAATATCGATGGTATTGGTGAGATCCAAATATCCTCAATCCAAAAATTCTTTTCTATAAAAGAAAATTTGACGGTAATTAAAGAACTATCTAATACTTTACATATTGCTGATGAGGTTATTAATAACTCAGGAAAGTTGAAAAATTTGAGCTTTATGATTACAGGTAAACTAGCAAATATGAGCAGAGCTGAAGCTAAATCAATTATTGAAAAAAATTCAGGAAAAATATTGAGCTCTGTAAATAAAAAATTAAATTTCTTAATTGCTGGAGAAAAACCAACAACAAAAAAAGTAAATCAAGCAAAAGAATTAGGAATCAAAATTATTGATCAAAATACATTAATAAAACTATTAAATTGATTTCAGTAACCAATTTTTTTCATTTTTATTTAAATATTTTGAAATTTTACTATAAACTTCCAAATTATATTTCAATAAATAATCTTTTTCTTTTTTATTAAGTAAATTTTTTTCAATTAAATCATTATCAATAGGTGCTAATGTTAAATTTTTAAATAACAGTTTATTTTTTTCTTTTATCGCATAAATCAAATTTTCAATTCTAATTCCAAATTTTCCCTCTTCATAGTAACCCGGCTCATTGCTTACAATCATTCCCTCTTTTATTTCAACTGAATTAAATTTCGAAATAGCTTGCGGTCCTTCATGTACATTTGAAAAAAAACCAACTCCATGTCCCGTACCGTGACCATAATCTAAATTAATTTTTTTTAAAAACTCTCTTGCCTTGTTATCAATTTGGTATCCTTTTTTAATTTTATCTAAATCATTAGTGGCAACGGCAATGTGACCTTTGAGAACTCTTGTAAAGATATTTTTAATTCTACTCTTCGGCTTTGAAAAACATACTGTCCTAGTAACATCTGTAGTTCCATATTTATATTGACCACCAGAGTCACATAAAAAAATATCATTTTTTTTAATTGTTCTATTTGTCTTTTTCGAACTTCTATAATGTATTATTGCACTATTAGGACCGGATCCTGCGATTGTATTAAAACTTGGATAAATATAATCTTTACACTTTTTCCTGAAAGACTCTAACTTTTTCTCCAAATACAATTCGTCAAATCCAAAATTTTTACTTTGTTTTATCCAATACAAAAATTTTGTAAGTGCAACACCATCTTTAATATGTGCAGATATCATATTATTTATTTCTACTTTGTTTTTAATTGATTTTAAGTAATAAATAGGATCCTCAAAATTGTTAATCTTAAATTTGGATTTAATTAGGCTCTGATAAAATATTGAACATGTAGATTTATCAATAGTAAAATATGAAGAATTTATTTTTAAAAGAATATTATAAAAATCTTTAAAATCATAAAATTGAATTTTTGGATAATTTAATCTATTTCTTATTTTTTTTGTCTTATTTAAATTACTAAAAAAATATATTTGCTTACCCTTATCCATAATTAATCTCGAATTTGGTATCGGACTATTTGGATTGTCTGCTCCCCTTATATTCAACAACCAAGCAACATTTTCTGGTGCTGAAACAAAAATACAATTTGATTTTTTTTTCTTTAAAATTTTATAAAGTCTATTTATCTTGGACAACACTGTTTCGCCTATAAATTTATCTTCAATTTTATAAAAAAAATTTTCCCTCTGTTTTTTTTGTCTATAAATAGTATCAATTAAATTTTTTCTAATAGGAATCAGTTGAAAATCACTACCAAAATAGTTTTCTAAAGTTAAAGTAGTAAATAATTTAGGATCATAACCAATTTTTCTTACTTGTTTATTTTTAAAAATTTTTTTTGGATAGGTATATGGTACTTCTATAATTTTAAAATTTGTTCCACTTTCAATTTTGCTTTGAATTAAGTATCGTCCATCAACAAACAAATAATTCTCTGATTTTGTAATTATTGAAAAACCAGCAGAACCCGAAAAATTAGATATAGTTTTGAGTCTGTTTGGAAATGCATATTCACTGAAAAATTCATCATTTTTAGGGACTATGTAGGCATCTAGGCCATAGGTATTAAGCTGTTCTTTCAATTTTAATAGTGTTTTCATCTCTTAATTCTTTTTTGATATCTGAGCCAGCCAGGACTTTTTATTTCATTTTCATAATCTATATCTTGATTAAATTCAAAATCATCATTCTCAGAGTCTAAAAAATGAGTATTTTTTTCAATATTTTTTTCTGGAAGCTCTTCTATAAACCTTGATGAAATACTATCTATCCAATCTCCTTGATAAAATCTATTCATAGAAAAAGAAATATATGCAATTTTTTTTGCTCTTGTAATTCCCACATATGCCAATCTTCTCTCTTCTTCCAAACCACTTTGACCTTTTTCCTCCATGGATTTCTGATGGGGAAAAAGTCCCTCTTCCCAACCAGGTAAAAATACTACATCAAATTCCAAACCTTTTGACGAATGCATAGTCATCAGATTTACTTTTTGACCCTCCCAGTTTTGATCCATAGAAGTAGCTAAAGCAACATGCTCTAAAAAACTTTCAAGATTGTCGAATTCTTTCATTGCATTTAATAGCTCTTTAATATTTTCGAGTCTATTTTCATTTTCTAAATCTTTTTTATCTTTAAGCATTTGGCTATATCCAGACTCGTCTAAAATTAATTGTAGTAATTTAACATGATTTATTTTTTTTCTAAGATCAAAGCGCCATTTATCTAATAAATTTAAAATCATATTTAATCCTAATTTAGGCTTTGGCTTAATTAAATTTAGTTCAATCATTTTTTTTGCACCTTCTTCAAGAGAAAAACTATTTTTTTTAGCATAATCATAAATTGTTTTAATCGTAGTTTCACCTATAGATCTTTTGGGCACATTAACTATTCTCTCAAAAGATAAATCATCCCTTGATTGATTAACAATCCTTAGGTATGCAATACAATCTTTTATTTCAGCTCTTTCATAAAACTTAATACCCCCAATAATTCTGTAAGGAATGCCTACCTTTAAAAACCGCTCTTCAAACTCTCTCGTTTGGAAAATTGCTCTAACTAATATTGAGATATGATTTAAATTAAATTTAGATTTTATTTTTTCAATTTTTTCTCCAATACCTATTGCCTCATCTTTTCCACTCCTATAGCTATCTAAATATACGTTTTCTCCTTCTTCACCATCTGTAAAAAGAGTTTTTCCAACTCGATTTTCATTATTTGAAATTAGACTAGAAGCAACCGATAAAATATTTTGTGTTGATCTATAATTTTTTTCCAATCGTATAATTTTTGTATTTTCATAAGTTTTATCAAATTCCAAAAAGTTTTTTATTTCAGCTCCTCGCCAACTATAAATAGATTGATCATCGTCTCCCACACAGCAAATATTATTATTTTCATTCGACAAGAGTTTGAGCCACTTACTTTGTATAAAATTAGTATCTTGATACTCATCGACTAATATGTATTTAAAGTTTTTTGAGTACATCTTTGTAATATCAGGATTGTTTTCAAATATTTTTATACAATGAAGTATTAAGTCATTAAAGTCACATGCATTAAGATCTAATAGTTTCTGTTGATAAATTTTATAAATTTTAAGAAACGATATTTCCAATCTTTCGCTTTTTTTTAGGATTACATCGTCTGGATACCAACCTTTATTTTTCCATTTTTCAATTATACTCATAATATAATTTGGTGATATTTTTTTAGTATCCACATTTTCTGATTTGCAAATATTTTTTATTAATTTTTTTTGATCATCTTGATCAATAATTGTAAAATTGTAATTAAGGTTTGCAGCTTGTGCATGTTTACGTAAAATTTTAACGCATATTGAGTGAAAAGTTCCAACCCAGGGCATACCAAATTTTTCTTTTTTTAAATTTGAAAGTACCCTAGAAAGCATTTCATTAGCCGCTTTGTTAGTAAAAGTTACAGCTAAAATTTCATTTGGTGAAGCTTTTCCAGATAAAACAATATGAGAAATACGAGATGTTAAAACTTTCGTTTTACCAGACCCAGCGCCAGCAACTATTAATAAAGGTCCATTTAAATGAGTTACAGCTTCTTTTTGCTTATCATTTAAACTTTTTAAATAATCAAAATTTAACATTTTAAATTTAAGTTGTATAAATACTTTTTAAAAATGAAAAAAAATTCATTCACACTACCTTTTAAAAGTAATTTTTTTAAAGAACAAGATCCTTTTCATCTGGTAATTGTTTTTTTTCTGATCTTTTTTGGCACAGCCATTTTTTTTTCTGTGCCTACATTCTATGATTATGCAAAATTTAACCAACAAATTGAAAAAACAATCAATGATGAATTCAAGATAAATATTCACAATTTAAAAAAAATTAGCTTTAAATTTATTCCATCACCTCATTTATTAATTAAAAAAGGTGATTTAAAAATAAACTCTAAAGAAATTGATAAAGTCTCAACTCTTGAAAATATAAAGGTATATATTTCTATTCTAGATTTTTATAAAGATAAAAAATTTAATATTAAAAGAATAGAGGTAAAAAAAGCAAATTTTTATTTTAACTTTATTTCTTTAAAAAACTTTATTCAAAATTTAAAAAAAAATATTGTAAATAATTTTATTATAAAAAAAAGTTCGTTTTTTTATAAAAATTCTAAAAATGAAATAATTTTAATATCAACAATTAAAAATTTTAATTATAAAATTGACTTCGTAAATAATAAAAAAATCTTAAAAATAAATGGTAATATTTTCGATTCCAATTACGAATTTAAATATTTAATTGACTATAAAAATCCAAACATTCAAAACGTTTACCTTAACCTACAAAATCCAAATATCATTATAGAGAATAAATTAATCTTTGATTACGATTCTTCAAATGTAAAGCAATTAGGAAATTTTAATATTGAGTTTCTAAATCAAAAAAATTATTTAAATTATGAAATTAAAAAAAATTCAATTAAGTTTTTACAAGCCAATAATAATAATTCAACTTTTGATTTAAGTGGCTTAGTGAATTTCAATCCATTTCATTTTGATCTAATTATGAATATTAAAAAAATCAATCTCGAACAGTTAGAGAGTTTTTTTTATACAATTTTTAAGAACCAGGAGTCTGAATTTGAAAATCTTTCTGGAAATTTAAAACTAAATTTTGAAGATATTGATTATAAAAACTTGCATAAAGGTCTTGTGTCATTGAATTTTCAGAACGCAAAAATAAATTCATATAATGAGAAATTTAACATAGGTGATTTCGCCGTTCTTGAAATAGTTGATTATGAATTTTTAGAGAATATAGATCAAATATTGCAAATGAAAATTAAAGTTAACATACTCAATAGTGAAAAATTTAATAGATTTTTATTTAATTATAAAAAAAATAAAATTTTATCAAAAAAAATATTTTTCACATATCAGTTTAATAGAAATACTAAAACTCATTTTATATCCCAAGTACACAAAAACGGATTTGGAAATATTAAAGAGTTTTATAAGTTTAATAATTTACAACAGTTAAAAAATTTATTAAGAGACGACAATTTGTTTAACTTGGATTAATCATTTTTTTTGGATTAACTATTTTTAAGTATTCTTTTTCTGTAATTAATCGACTTTTGATTGCCTCATATTTCAGAGTGGTTCCATTTTTAAGTGCTAATTTTGCAATTTTGGCTGCATTGTCATAACCAATTTTAGGTGCCAGTGCAGTTACTAACATTAATGAATTATCTAAATCTTTTTTAATCTGTTTTAAGTTAGGTTTTATTCCTTTAACACAAAACTTGGCAAAATTATTTGAGCTATCTGCTAGTAAATCAATTGACTGAAGAATGTTGTGAGCAATTAAAGGTTTAAAAACGTTTAACTCAAATTGACCCTGTGAGCCTGCAATAGTTATGCCACTATGATTACCAATAACTTTAACACAAACCATTGTTACCGCTTCAGATTGTGTTGGATTAACTTTGCCTGGCATTATTGATG
>MDSZ01033436.1_pt1 | contig 26556 bp, 19 predicted proteins | sample 811201 | NCBI WGS metagenome assembly MDSZ01 (sample SAMN05326647, study PRJNA326480) | marine metagenome | isolation source: seawater | place: Indian Ocean: North | collected 2010 | reverse complement strand
CGAAACGGACGCCCCGCGACCCCAACCGGTGAGCCATTGGCAGGAAGCACCGTCAATCGGTTCATCTCGACTCTGGCCGGCATCTTTAAGTACGCCAGACGAGTCCGCGCCCTGCCCCGCTCACACACACCGCCAACCCGAGGCATCGAAAAGGCGCCTGAGCCCGTCGATCCCGACAAATATTTCAGGCCCGAAGAGGTCGATAACCTCATCTATGTAAAGCACCGGATACCGACGCGGCGCGTAAGTTGTATTGTGATAAGACGGTGGTAATCCAACGAAGTACGAGCGTTCCTCGCCAAGCACTTCAGACTGGATGGTATTCAGGTTACCAATCTCGACGCTCTGGCCCGCGGCGGCGTACTGCGCGGGCATCCAAACAAGCAATATGACAAGTAACTTCTTCATTTTCTGCTCCTCACCTCGCCCTAAACGATGTTCCAGGGCCCAAGCACTTTCCAGTAATTGAGAATCAGCGCAAACAAAATAAGAAGTAAGACGATGATCGTGTAGCGAATGCGCGCCCAGAGGGTCCAAGTTTTTTGCCCCCAGATAGCTGGTACATGCAGGACAGCCCACAGCGTGAGTAGCCCGGCAATAACTGGCAGGCTGAATATGAAGCCTGCCGCCGGCAATCCAGTAAAAATCACCGTTTCGATACTGCCGGCAACCGCAACAACCAGGGCGATAGCGAAGAAGACATTAAAAAAACTCGCTGATAGAACAGCAATTCGTGCGCGCTTCTCGAGCACAGGTAGAGAGCGTATCAACTTGAAGCGCCTGAGAGACACAATCACGACCGCCACAAATATCAGCAGCGACACCCCCAGAACCAATTGATGCAGGTTGCCCGATTCAAAAGCACCAACCTTGTCATGTGCTATGTACGGATTGAGAAATAACTGCGTTACGTTTCCGTTTTCGTCCTCACGAAAGCTAATCACGTCGTCCGGATCATCAACACTGCGAAAAACACCTTGGTCATTAGTTTCAACGTAACGCTGAAACTTTCCTGGTGCGCGGAACTTCGGTATTACAACGCCGCCACTTGGCGACAGCTGCACCTGCAAATCTGACGGCAATGCCATAATCTTCTGCCAGTTCGAATACGCGCGCCGATTGCTCCTATAGCTACCGGCGTACTTCTGAAACGCAGAGAGATCGACGTCACCGTCTATTACAGGCGAAGGATGCGGGTCGTCATTCAAATCAGGTACAAACTCGTCCAGAAACGCTGCAAGCAGCTGCCGAACACCAGCACGGCCATCCCATGCATTGGTTGAAAGAAACACGCCAAGTTGCTCGGAAGGCACTAATACCAACTCGCTGTGGAACACTACTGTGTCCCCGCCATGCCCATAACCAAAACGGCCATTGACTGGATACTCCATGAAGCCATGGAGCACAGCCCGCTGTTTTGGGTGATGAGCAAACAGCGGTTCCCGCATTTGCAAAGCGGTTGCCTCTTTCAGAATACGACCGCTACCAACCGCGCCACCCTCGAGGTGGGCGAGCATAAACTGCGACATGTCGTTGGCGGATGACGACATCGAGCCCGCAGGCGCGGCGTCGGCAATGAACTCGAAGTAGCTATCGACGTAGTCTCCCAATTCGCGCCTCAGGTTCGCCGACTGGCCATCGGCAAGATTCGTAGGAACCGGTTCGCGAAAGGTCGAATAACTCATACCAAGTGGGGCGAAAATGTTCTCATCGACATAGGTTTCAAAGTCGGTACCGGATACCTGAGCAACGATGTACCCCGCAAGACCGGTGGCATAGTTGGAATAGCTGCCAAACGTACCGGGCGGCCGAACTCGCTTCGGCTGATAGCGAATCAACCATTCCTCAAAGCCGATCAAATCGCCCTCGTCGTTGCGAAACAAGTACCCCAGGCCACCGTCTTCAAATCCTGCAGTGTGCGTAAGAATATGGCGCAGGGTCACTGGCTCAGGATAGTTATCTTCGATTTTGAATGCGGTGAGATAGTCGTTTACGTCAGCGTCAAGATCCAACTGGCCCTTTTCGACCAGTTGCATAACAGCTGTCCACGTGAACAGTTTGGAGACGGAGCCAATTCGAAACAGACTCGTCGCTGGATCAACTGGACGCGCTCTCTCTGCGTCCAAAAACCCGTAACCACCTGAGAATAGCAGCCGACCGTCTTTGACGACCGCAACGGTTACACCGGGAATATCGTAGACCTCTTGGATTGCTCCGACCGCCCCGTTGAAGAATGCCTCGACATCATTTGCTGCAATACCAGCATCGATCTGCTCGTCGTCCACAGCATATGCCGCGTCTGTTCCGGTGTCACTCTGCAGTGCAGTCGCAACAGTTGAAATAGACAAACCCAGCAATATCGCAATACCTGTCTTCAGTAACCTGTTCATTTCGAAGTCTCCTCTTCCTGTTCACTGTCTCTATGTTCGTTGCTCGAGCTGAGATTGGCCGTCTTGCGCGGCAGTGGTTCGTGTCGCGGCGTGACGATGTCGCCATCTCTAAGCACGACTCGGCCGTCACGGATGACCAGCTCAACATTCGCCAGGTCTTCCAAGTCCTCATCCGGCCGGCCGTCGACAACGATGATGTCTGCGAGCCTGCCCTCTTGAAGTGTGCCCAGCTTGTCGTCCATCCCAATAATTTCGGCGTTGGTCCGAGTCGCCGCGATAAGTGCGGTGGCGGGCGTGTAGCCAACTACGTCCTGGAAGATCTGAAGCTCCTCGATGTATGCGGTGGTAAGATAACGAAACCAGTGAGCGACCAGGTCTGTTCCAATACCCAAGGTGACTCCCGCATCGTGTAAGTTTTTCAGCATTGCACGAATAGTCTGATGATTGAGCGTGAACCGCCGCGAAGTCGATCCGTGGTAGCCGCCCCACTCATCGAGAATAATGTCGTAGGGAATGATTGTTGGAATTGATGCGATATCTTGCTTCGCCATTTGGCGAATCGCGCTGGAACTGCGCGGCAGCGGGTGCTCAATCGAGTCCACACCGGCCTCTATTGCCATATCAATAAAGTGTGCTTCGGCATCTACGGTTACACGTAATCCAAGCAGATGTGCCTCATCGACCGCCGCAGACACTTCGGCCTGACTGTAGTGACTCGCCAGCTTGATGAAGTCAGCACCGGCCTTGAACTGCTCTCGAACTGCTTCACGCCAATCGTCAGGGCCGGAAGCTTCGCGCAGCGTAGAGTGTGGAATACGGGGAGCAGTAGAATAGTTCAGGCCTTCAGTACCATGACCACCGGTACCAACGATCAGCTGACCGCACGCGAATATTCTTGGGCCCGTTAGGCGTCCAGAATTGAACCAGTCTTTCAGCCGAAAGATGGCGTCGACCAACGAACCGGTATCACGCACGGTCGTAATGCCACTCTCAATGTAGTAACGGCCTCGCTCGACGCCCCGGAGCGCGCCGTCGCTAAGGTTGTTCATCATGCGCAGGTCTTTCTCGACATAAGTCAGGTGCGTGTGCATGTCGATCAGACCAGGCAGTACTGTTCTGCCACTTACATCTATTACCTCGGCACCCTCGGGAAATGCTCCGCTGTCCGGCGGCAGTACTTCCTGAATCCATTTACCCTGAGTAACGACGGTAGCGAATCGGGTTTCACCATCGACGGCGTCGAATACCCGGCCGCCTCTCAGAACCAGCACCGTGTCGTGGGCGCCATGATCTTTCGCCGTAGGAACCCGACGGGGATCATCCGTCGTAACCTCACCCTCCAACATCAAGTCTGACCTATCGACAGGCTTCGCAACGCTATGGTTGATAGCAAGAATGGAGCTCGCTAGAGCTATGGAGCACAGAAGTAATTTCATTAATACGCCCTCACTGGTTTCCGGGAGGAGTCGCGCCAAGCAAATGCTCAACAAAGTAATCCCAGGTACGTCGAGTCGCATATGCCGCTTCGCCAGCGTCTAACGTTGAGTATCTGTGAGCGGCGTTTGGCAAGATGACGACATCGAAAGATTTGTCGGCGGCGATCAGAGAGTTGATCAACTGATACGTTTGTGTGGGATGCACATTGTCATCCATAGCACCAAACATCAGCAGCAACTTACCCTGGAGGTTCTCCGCAAGGTCTGGGTTCGAGGCCAGACTGTAGTTTTCACCATCGTCTGCGCCGAGATAACTCTCGCCCCAGATTGGGAGATAAGAACGCTGCTCGTGGTTGCCCGCTGACGACACAGCTACCTTGAAGAACTCTGGATGCTCAAGCAATGCATGCGTTGACGCGTAACCTCCGCCGGAGTGGCCAGTAATGCCAACCGCGTCGAGGTTCATCCAACGCCGAGTTTCGGCAAGTTGGCGTATTGCTGCCACATGGTCATCGAGATAACCAGCCTCGCCCAACAAACTCTTATCGCTATCGTAGTTGAACGCCGGGGACCTTCCGGGCGTCCCGCGACCATCAACACACAACGTGACAAAGCCGAGCTGCGCCAAAGCAACCGGATTTGCGAAGTCAAAAAGGCCACAGGATCTAATGTCCGAATACGCATGACTTACCCGGTTCGACTGCGGGCCGGGATATATGAAGTCTACGACCGGGTAGGAATCCTGCGGACTAAACCCGGGCGGCTTGATTAGCCGCCCCCACAACCTTGTCTCTCCGTCGGCTGCCAACACCTCGAAGTCCTCTATCGACGCCAGCACCTCGGGATCGATGCGCGAAACATCGGCAGACTCAAGTTCTGCAACGACGTCTCCATTGACCCGACGCAGTAACGATTGGCCAGGATTCGATGTGCTGCTGAAATTGTCGACGATAAATGCACGATTGGGCGACAGGTGGGCCGGAGTGATCCGATGTACGGCTGGCTCTGGCGTGAGGTCTGTTGAACCATTAGCGTCGAGTGACGTCTTGGCAAGCCGCAAGTGATAGGGGTTACCCTCGCTCTCAGCCAGACTACGGGTGAAATAGACATCGTTGTTCTCATCATCCACTGCCAGGATGCTGACAACGTTCCAATCGCCACTGGTCAGCTGGCGCGTCACACCCCCAAAATCTGTAAAAAACAGATGCCCCCAACCGCTTTCATCGGAGTACCAAACGACACCCGAGTCCCCGACCGGCCTAACCTGCGCGGGAATAGCAGAGCTTATACTGGGGAAAGCTGTTCGCTCCGCCTGGCGTTCTACGATTTTTTTCACCTCACCAGTGGCGACATCCACACGATTGATCGAGTACCCCGCTCCATTTTCATGACGATGAACGAACACAAACGCATCGCTATCGGGCAACCAAAAGGCTTCCGGTGCTGCTGGGTGTAGATGTGGAACGAGTGCCAACTTTACTGACGGATAGTCAACCATCCGCTGTTTACGAGTCTCAAGATCAATCACGACGAACTTGGCCAATGGTTTGTGTTCGTCTAGCGCCATGGCGTAACGGATGGAGTAAAGAATCGGCCGATATCCGTCCGCCGGCGATTGATGCAAAAGGTGAAGTTCACCGACCGCGCGTTGATCAATTCTCTGCGTCAGCAGGTACTTTCCATTCGGCGAGAAGCTGACGATGGGTGCGTCGACCAGACCCAATCGTTGTCGCGAGATAGGTGATAGGTCCGTACCGGTACTGATGCCGTAGGTATCGTCTGCTTCGCCATCCGCCGTTAGCGCGGAGTCGCTGCTGCCATCCAGCGCTCGAATCCAAAGATTGTTGTTTCTGAAGTAGACCGCCCACTGACCGTCGGGCGAAGACGTCTCGCCCGGGTTCACCGTAGGTACTGGCGACTCACTTACCAAACACTCTTCATTGCCGCATTGAAACAACATTGAATGAGCCACGAACGAGATGCCCTCGTCGGCCGAGTACTGAAACGTGTCAAAAGGCAAGCTTGCAGCGAACGTCTCTTCGCCGGTAAGTCGGGTAACCTCGGTCGCAATTTGGTCATGGTCAAATGCGGGTACTTTCTCCCCTGTCGCAGGGTCGACACGAACAAATTCCTTTTCGCCCGGAGCTGGACTTCTCAAATACCAAAATTCGCCGCCCTCACCGATCCAGTTAGGCATCACACTGTCATTCAGTATGAGATTGGACTTATTCTCAAAAAGGTATCGGCGTGCGACGTCGTAGTCAGTTGTAGACACCTGCTTTGGAGCGGAGGCCTCGCGCTCAGGTACGCAAGCTGCGAGGACAATAGTGATGGCAACAAGGCGTCGCAATTGGGCGGTACAAGTCATCGCAACGGGCCCCTCGTCCGACCGGGTTAGTCTTTCGGTGTGAGTGTTTCGCGACGTATTGGGCGACCCGGCATTACGGACGTATCCAAAACGCCGTCCTTCACCAGCTGCGCGCCGGCAACAACAACATGCTCGAAACCAACCGATGTTTGCGCCGGCGTTTCATAAGTCGCCCGATCACTTACAGTTGTAGGATCAAAGACGACGATATCCGCGTCAGCCCCTACTTGAATGCGAGCCTTTAACCGCATATGGGGAACAGACTCCTCCAGGACTCGAGCTGGATAAAGCGTGAGCTTCGCAATCGCTTCTGGAAGTGATATCACTTCGCGCTCCCGCACATAGATGCGAAGAAACCGAGCGTAAGTACCTGCGCTTCGCGGATGCGATTTAGCGCTGATTGGAAGCGGCCAAGTATCTTGCGGCAACAAAATGCCATTTCGTGCAAACCACATACCGCCGTCGGATGCGATTGAGCCACCGGGAAATAGCACCGAACGATCGAGCACTTCCTGATCCTTGGGGTTGTCATCGGGGTCAAGCATGTGTACGACAATCACAGTGCCCGGCTCCTCATCTTGAAGCCGGTCAAACTCGTCGTCTGTCAGTGGTACGCCTCGCCTCGTGAAATCAGACTTTCTGATTCCTCCCAACCTTTCCTGCCAGGTTGCGCCGCGGAACATCGCGGCACCAATACCTGTTGAGCCCGCACCGTAGGGATAAGCTTCGACCGATAGCTTCACCCCATTACTCTGCGCGCGCCCGATTAGCTCAGTGGTCGCAGCACTGTCACGTAAACTCATGCTGTTGAGATGGCAGACGTGCATCTCTGCGCCGGTGGCAGCGGCAACCGCGACCATCTCCTGAAAGCCCTCGAAGGAACTCTGCGGTTCAATTGCCGACAAATACCTCGCATGCGTGAAGGTAGGGACGCCGTTATGCGCGGCCAGTTCATTAAGTGCGTAGTATTCTTTGCGACCGGTCCCCGGTGCGTAGCCAAGCAAGAACCCGATTCCAAGGCCACCCTCATCGAGACCCTGTTGCACACGCTCGACGATTCGCGCCGTTTCTTCATCACTTGCCAGATTATGCTGCCAGGACAAAATTCCCATGTTTGAAAAGAAGAAATCCATCCCGCCGGTTGGCTCCTTACCCGTCTTTTCCGCGATACGGGCGATGCCCCAGTTGACAGAAGCTCCGTAGTGAATCGGCCTGCCTTCCTCGCTGGCTCGGTCGTAGAAGAGCGAGATTGGAAGCGCCCCTCCCTCCAACTCGAGCGCCGTGGTCACCCCATCGAGCGCCTGAACTCGCGCCGCAAGAATTCGCTGGCCATGTGCATGAAGATCGATGAATCCCGGCGATACAACTTTGCCTGTTGCATCAATGATCGTCTTACCTTCGAGTCGCTCAGTCGACACGGCTTCGATGCGATCAGCGCGAATTCCAACTGATCGCAATGCATCGAGGCCCGTCTCTGGATCGATGACTCGGCCATTCTGGATCACCAGGTCAAAGACAGGTTCGCTACTGTGAGCGACAGTTACAGGTAAGTAGCAGCCGAAAAGTGCCGAATAGAAAAGTAGCAGGGCATAACGCAGTGTGTTCACAGACCCTCGGAATTCGTAGATCATTCGTTTCGACTAGGTACTGAGACAGAAGAGAAAGTGGCCACGAGAACCCTTTATCAGAACCGCGAAGAGTTCCCGTGGCCGCAGGGGAAAGGCTCGGTTAGAAGTCGAAACGTAGGTTGGCTCCAATCGTACGTGGCTGCACAAATGAGCCAGTCGAAAACAGCAGGGGTTCACCGGTAAACGGATCTACCCCCAACACTGAGTCTGACCGCGTTGTCAGCTTTCGGGTGTCCGTCAGATTGGTTGCGTACAGCCCAAAATGATAGCGGCCATTGGACAGTCCCAGGTTCATGTCAACAACCGTGCGTGCGTCAACCGTACCGGCGATCGATTGCGTGGTATTGAAACCAGACGTAAATTCGTCTACGTAACGGACGCCGGCGGTTGCCGAACCGACCCAGTCGCCACTGAAGTTATGCTGGTAGTTGAATCGAGCCGAAGCCTTCCATTCCGGAATCCCCGGATACTGGGCGCCGCCGATACCACCGAAACCGGGCTCGTCCTGCTTCAGGGAACTATCGGTGTAGCCGACGTTAACGTCTACGAAGAAACTATCGCTCACGTTGAAGATGAACGCTCCCTCAAAGCCTTTCGCATCAAGCCCGCCGACCGAATTCGCCAGGACGCCGAGCCCGTTGATACTAAAATTAGCTTGGAAGTTTTCATAGTCGCTATACCAAACGGCGACATCGTAGTCGACGACTCCGTCGAATGCAGTACCCTTGACACCCAACTCGTAACTGGTCATTTCGTCAGAGTCGACAACCGGAACGGTAACCAGCTCGCCAGTAAAAGGATCGACGATTGGGAAGTTTGGCGCCGGTCCGCGATAACCGGTCGCAATACGGGTGTACAGCGAGACATTTTCAGTCGGGCGGTATCGTGCATTGAACAGATAGGTCGTCACATCATCATCAATCGACTGAGTTGAAGAAATCGGCGGCCCGAATCCGACACTAAGCACACCGTCGGAAAGAAAACCGAGCGTGACGTCGTTTTGTGTGTGGCGCAGGCCCACAGTGACATCAAAGTTCTCCGTAAGGTAGTACGTGACGTTACCGAAAAACGCCAGCTCTTCGTACTCCGACGGGAAGTCGGCGAAAAAGAGCCCACCCCCAGGCAGCGCGGGCGTGATGACTGCGTCCTGAACATTAGTACCCTCTTCTTTTGAGTAGTACACACCGCCAAGCCACTCGAAGTTGTTGTCGCCGGCATCGTTTGATGTCAGTCGAAATTCCTGCGTGAACTTTTCAGTTGTGAGCGGAGACTCCAGAACCACGCTGGTCGTGGTACCCGGAGGGAGACCAAACAGAAAATCCGTCAATGGGGCGAACTGTGCCGTATAATCAGCGCTGACGTCTTGCGTCTGCTCGAGATCGGAGGTGCTCGACGTTAATGTCGCCCAGCCGAGATCAATATCGATCGATGCAGACAACAACTCCAGCGACAGGTCTATAGGACTCACGTCGGCCAAGGCCCCAAACTCGGTGCTGGTGAAAGCGGAATCGGTCGTATCGAGGCCCGCCAACTGCACCGTGTTGGCTCCGTCAGCCGATGTATCCTGATTCGAATACTTTAGCCGCAGCTCTACTCTGTCAGATGGCACATACAGGATGTCCGCCGCGAAGCCATCGATATCGGAACTTTCAATTTCGGATGCGATTACCTCTCCCGTCGCAGGATCCACGCGGTCAACGTACGCTGGTGTTTCCTGCCTGAAACCCGCCAGCGTCACCCCCAGCTTGTTCTCCATCACTGGAATACTGACACGACCGTTAATGATGTTGCCGTCGCCACCAGAGCTAACGGAGCTATAGTCAAAGCCCACGGTACCGCGAAACTCATCTAGCGCTGGCTTACGGGTGATGTAGCGCAGCATGCCGCCGACCGATGTCGCCCCAAAGAGCGTTCCTTGCGGCCCCTTTACGACCTCGACTCGCTCGACATCAAGCAGCAGGCCATCCGAACTGATAAATGCTCCCTGGTTGTAGGGTGTGTTGCTGTTGAGCGGCGTATCGTCGATGTACGTGGAAAACGTTGGCGTTGTACCGAACTGCGGTATACCGCGAGCGGTGATCGTACCCCGGCCGGGGCGCCCCCCATCGTTGTAAAACACGCCGGGCGTGTAGCGCACAATATCTTCGACGCTGGTCAAACCGGCAAGCACGAATTCCTCAGGATCGATCACAACGACCGCCGCGGGAACGTCTTTAAGTGATTCGTCGCGACGAGACGCCGATACGATTACTTCCTCGATCCTCCTTACTGAAGATTCTGAGTCCTGTGCTCCTGCCGGAAACGCGGTACCGACCGCGATAAAAGACGAAACTAAAACTGAAAAAGTCCTCACGACAACCCCCTGAATGCTTGTGAGCAGCGCTTTCGCTTGCGTTATTGGAACTGACGCAGGGAGTACAGCATGGAGGATGCAATACGTCAACTTTTTGGTGCGTATTTTTATTTTAATGCAGCATTAATTTATCTTTTGCAGTCATTCGTTAGCCTCAACAACGATGTCATGAGTGTAAAAGTGCTCGCCCGCAAAAACTGCGTTCAGTATGCGCTCCTCATTCTGCTCGAGCGTTTTTCGAACGATAGATGCAACGCGCGTAGGGTTATCTTCCTGCATCGCCTTAAAGTGTGACTCATGGTGAGACACAAACGGCAGCTTCCCGTGCTGCTTAACGTAGATCCAGTAGATGCGCATCGCCATGTCCTCGAGCAGCCGAGCCCACGCCTTCGGCAGGCTGTATTTACTACCCTCGATAAGCATCAGATTGAACTCCCGATTCAGCCGCAGCAGTTCAAGTACCCGATCATCGTCTCTGTTCACCTCGATGGAGGATATTTTCTGGTTCAATGAGTCCAGCGCCTCGAGATCGACGTCGGAGATCGACATGGCGATAAGCTCGGGCATGATCATGCGCCGCAGCAGGAAATTCTCCTTGATGGAAACTATTGTGAGAGGCGACACACGGGTCATCCTCGCTGAGACAGATACCAGGAAGCCTTGGACAATGAGTTGTTCCATCAAACTCCTGGCGACGGTCCGAGAGGTTGAAAGCATCTCGGCGAGACCGGTCTCCGTGACCTTTTGGCCCGGCGCCAACCTTTGGCAAATGATCGCGTCCATCAGTTGGCTACGCATTGCAGACTCAGTGCCTCCTGTATTGGAAACGATTGAATTCGACGACTGCAGCATTGACTACTCCCTTCTTCGCGACTTCGACGCGTGTCATTATAGTTTTCGCTGCACTAGTCAAGAATAGTGCTAATTAACAATCTCGAGTCCTCGATACCGAAGTCGCGGCCCATTCACGCCGGGATGTGCGCCACTTCCTTGTCGCGTTCATTCCTTTTCTGTGAATATCATGGGTGGACTGGTCGCGTCCGTATACAGGTTTGTGGTGCGTTGTCCGTCACTATCTGTTGCTACCTCAACGCGCCAGAATGAGTCTTGCACGGCAAATTCAGTGACCGATACAGGTTGCAAGTCCCACTCTCCGAACACTGCCCGAGCTTTTGCATCAGCACCGTCAAACCAGATCTCAAGATCACCGTAGCTGGCGTTGGCAAATGTCCCGGCCAATCCATTACGTTCGGCACGATTCAAAGTTACCGGCACGGGTTCGTGGTAGGGATCCCCGATTGCCATCGCGGCGAGGTTGACGCCAATATACTCAAGCATCGGCTTGAACGCATCGTTGTTTGTCAGCAAGACTACGATTACGTTCTCGTCCGGAATATGCAGGCCGTAGGACTGACCGCCATGAATGCCCCCGGCATGCGCGATTGCGACTCGGCCGCGAACGTCGTTAATCCGCAAGCCAAATCCGTACGGATACTCAGTGCCATCGTTTAGCAGTGTCGGAGTGATCATCTGCTGATACGACTCCGCAGAAACGACGCTGCCACTCGCCAGCGCTACCGTCCATTTCGCAAGCTCATCGACCGTTGATGTCAACATTCCTGCCGCATGAGGTTGCGTAACGCTCAAGTAACGGGCACGAAGTATAGTGCCGCCCTCAGACGTGTACCCCCTCGCCATGTTCGGCACAATCGATCGGTCTTCATAGCGAGTATTCGCGAGTCCCAGTGGCTCGCTGATGTTTTGCTCGATGAACTCCGCGTAGGACATCTCTGAGACATCTTCAATAATTGCGCCCAGCAACACGTATCCCGAATTGTTGTAGAGAAAACGTTCCCCCGGACCGAAATCCATCGGGTACGACTTAAACGCATCAACGAGTTCCGATGTTGTAAGATCTAATTGAATCTTCTCCTCAACCCAGCCTGGCACACCCGTGTAACTCTTGATGCCAGAGGTGTGATGCAACAGATGGCGCACCGTGATGACGTGCCCGTGAGTCGGGTAGTCGGGCAGGAACTTTGTGATCGGATCATCAATCGACAGCTTTCCCTGTTCCGCAAGCATCGCAACAGCCGCACCCGTGAATTGCTTGGTGATCGATCCAATGCGGTAGACGGTTTCAGGGGTCGCAGCGACACCATGCTCGATGCTGGCGAGGCCATAGCCCTCGTACAGTAGTTTTTCATCGCCCCGCTGCACGAGTACGGAGAGCCCCGGACCCGCAGCATCCGTATACGCGCTTACCCACCTATCCAGCTCCTCTGTGGATGCGCCCACAGCGTCCTGAGCGGCAGCGTAGCCGCATCCAACCACAACCAGGAAAAATGTGGCGACAAGCTTTTCGAACATCGTGATATTGAGTCTCTCAGCCCCAGATCTCAGGGGTGGTAGGGAACACCGTGGATTTTTCATAGGTCAGCGCCGGCTCCCGATCGCGTAACAAAAGTAGGGGCCCATCGAGGTCTACGAATCGACACAGTTGACCGATGACCGTTCCGGGCGCCATGGCCAGTGACGATCCCATCATGTTGCCAACCATTAGCTGAAGTCCGCGCTCTTCAGCCAGAGCGGCCATCGCCAAACCTTCCGTCAATCCGCCTGACTTATCCAACTTAATATTGATCATCTGATAGCGCCGCGACGCATCGTCCATTTCGCCGAGATGCAGACAGGACTCGTCGGCGCACAAGACGACCGGCGACTGATACCCCTCTAAAGCCTGATCCTCGCCCCGTGGTAACGGTTGCTCAATCATTGCAATGTTCAGATCTGCAAACTTGGGAGCAACCTCGACAAGCTGCTCAAACGTCCAGCCCTGATTCGCGTCAACAACGATCTGGGCATCAGGTCTCGCGGCACGAATCGCGCTAATACGTTCAGTCGGGCTGTTGCCGTCCAGTTTGATCTTCAGTACGGGATAGTCTTCTGCGGATGCCGCCTGGTCCGCCATTTCACCGGCCGTATCGGCGATTCCGATCGTAAACACAGTCGTCAGCGGCCTTGCCTTAATGTCGGCTAAATGCCAAACGGTGTTGCCAGACCGCTTAGCCTCCAGATCCCAAAGCGCATTATCAACCGCGTTGCGTGCGCCGCACGGCTTCATCAATCCGCGCAGCACCTCTCGAGATTGAACGCCCTTGATCTGCTCAGCCACTGATGTGAGCTCAGCCGCCATACTTTCGGCTGACTCGGCGAGGTAGTAAGCGCCGCTGGATTCTCCGCGACCAACCACGCCGTCGTCGTCAGTCAATGTGACTTCAATGACGCGAGAACCGTTGAATACGTGCCCGGTGATACGAAAAGGGCTCGCAAGTGGGTATTCTCGAATTTCGACTTCGAACTTCAATGTCGGCTCCTACAAATGACTATTGGTTTCTGATCAGGTCAAACTGATGGGGTCAAGAAAGAATGTCGGCGAGTGCAACGCCGATAAAACTGGCGATAGCGTAGCCAAGGACGCCACACAGCACTCCAGGTGTAATCAGGTGCCTCCACTGTCGGCTTGCCGCGACGGCAGCCGCATTGGCAGGACCGGTCATGCAAGCCACTGAGCCAACAATGGTCTCATCGATCCTCAGCTTGAATAACTTCGCTCCGAGCAGGACGACCACTATGTGGGTTGTCAGAATGATTCCGGCAAATAATGCAAGCGTCGGACCGTTCACGACGAGCTTAGTGAAATCCGCACTCGCTCCTATCGAGGCGAAGAATAGAAACATCAGGAGCATGCCAATTTCATAGCTGCCCGTGAGCGCCCGGAGGCGTGCAGGAAAAAGGTTGGCAACGATCAACGTATAGCCGGTTATAAAAAGGATACTGTAGCTGTCGATGCCCAGTGCGCCAGCGGTCCAGTAGCCAAGTTCACAGATAACAAAACTCAATGTCAGAACGAAGCTGACATCAAACAGCCGCAACTGCACGCCCCCGAGCTCGACGTCACCCTCTGGATCATCTGACATGCCTTCGTTGTCGGATGGCGCTGGAAGCCAACGCCGGACAACTGCCAGCGATGGAAGCATCACAAGCAGAATAAAGAACGTCATCCCAACAACGTTACTTGCGGCGAGCGCGGCGGTCAGCAGCGTTGCTTCGTCGAAACGTAGAGCTTCCGACACGGCAGCGAAGTTCATCGACCCGCCGATATACCCTGCGCTGAACACTGCGGCCAATTTCGGGGTTGAATCGCCAAGATCTAGTAGCGCGACACCTAGGAGCGTACCGAGCAATGTGCCAAGCGCACCAAAAAAGAATGCAGCCAGTATCGGCCCGGTCTCTGGAATAATTCGTCGCAGATCCGCCTGCAGCAGTAGCAATGGAACGGCAACGGGAACCGCAAACGACCAGACCGTGTCGTAAGCTGGTGCCGACTTGGGCACTACGCCAACATTCGCAAGGACCATGGCGGAAACCAACATGATTGATACTCCGCTAAGGCGCTTGCCGATCCGTGTTCCGTCGACCCAGAACCCGTACGCAGCGAGACCCAATAGCGTTGCCCAAACCGCGAAGGTCGAATCGGCAGGTATCAGAGACTGTTCCAAACTACATCGTCTCGCGTTGCTGTGTGAAACCGTAGTCGCCGATGATCCGGTCAACTATTTTCGCTGCGCCATCAATTATCGGATCAACCACTGGCAACCCGGTCTCTGCCTCATACTCCGCCAGCGCCTCCGCGCGCTCTTCTGCACTCAGCGCACTCGAGTTCACTGAGACTCCCACAAACCGAGCGCAGGGATTAACGCGACGGGCCATTTCCAGATTGACTCGAATAACCTCGGACAGGCTCAACAACGGGTACGGCTGACTTGTGCCGAGACCAAAGATATGCGTTCGGCTCGCGTCATGGCACAAAACCAATGCGTCCGGTTGCGAACCGTGCAGGAGCCCAAGGCTCACCCCGGCGAAGCTCGGGTGCGTTAACGCGCCTTGGCCCTCGATGACGTCCCAATGATCGACGTCGGCCGAGGGCGAAATCATCTCCGCGGCGCCGGAAATGAAATCGGAGACGACGCTATCAATAGGCATGCCGCGTCCAGCAATCATTATTCCCGTTTGCCCGGTGGCTCGAAAATCTGCCGACCAACCGCGAGCAAGCATCTCTTTCTCTATCGCAAGGGCCGTATACATTTTTCCAACCGCGCAATCCGTTCCTACCGTTAACAAACGATTGCCCGATCTTTTTTCGCCGGTACCAACCTTCAATCCCTTCGGCGGAACGCGAACATCAACCAGACGCGCGCCCGATTCTTTCTGAGCGGCAACAATTTCTGGGAAGTCCCGGAGTTTCACATGCATGCCCGACACCAGATCACATCCACGTCGGACAGCATCGGCAAGATCCGCGACCCACGAATCGGGGATGGACCCTCCAGCCGGGGCGACGCCGATAATTACGGACTTGACACCCTTGGATACGGCCTCGTCCAGCGTTAGATCTGGTATCCCCCCGTTGACACCGCAGCTTGGGTGCCGCAACTGTCCGGCACAAAGTGATCGACACCATTCAATTAGCCCGAGCCCTGTTTTTGCAAACTCCTCAGTGGCGACATCACCAAAGTAGATCAGGTAAGGCGGACTGAGGTCAGTCTTAAGAGTAGAGTTATTCACCATGTTCAGGCGGTTTCCTTAAAGTGGACGTGCGGTCGCGACGTCTGGCGACCGGTAATGAGAATGCTGCGCACCCCCAGGGTTAGCAGAGGCAAGACAACAACAACGATGAACGCGTAGGACAGCAGGCCGTAACCGCGCGCAATCAGGCTGGTTATTCCAAATGCATCGGCAAGAAAAACCGCAACCGCCATGGCACCGATTGCGATCGCGAGGCGAGCCCAGGCCGGAAACTTCCGTTTAGATTCTTGGAACGCGCTTGCAACGCGCTCATTGATCGCGTGTATGATCCCGGCGCCGGTTTCGATGAACGTGCCGAACAGGACCACCTGAAAGACGACGAAGAACCAGAGAGCATTGAGTGCGTGTAACAGATCCGTGATGGGTACCGGCGCATCCGCGATCTGTGGGTACTGCGCGAGCATGGAAACGTAAACAAAAAGACCCGGAAGAATACCAATCAGGCCTGCCAGCAGACCGGCCCCTATCGATTGCTGTCGCGTCTTCAGATGCGTGAGCACGAACAAAGTAGCCGCCAACGCGTTCAAATTGTAGGCAGCATAGCGAAGCCCATCCAGGTGCCAGGCTCCAAGCACCTCGCCAGTGCTGAGGTGCAAACCGATGACATCGCCGAATGCAGCTATGACCCAAATGACCAACAGTCCGTAAACAATGTAAAGCAAGATTGACCAGTAGGCTAAAGCGCGCTCTACCACCGAGCTGCCGAAGTAAACCAACGCGCCGACTGCCCCCATGAGCAGAATTGCGCCCACGGTTTTGGGAACTCCAAGTGTTTCGTAAAGCAACTCGCCCGCCGCAGACCCGAGCACAGCCAAAACCAGAAGCGCGATTAGCAGGTAGATAACTTCGAAGAGGCCCCAGAAACGGCCCAGCAGTGCCTTGAAGAAACTGCGGTAGTCATAGGCGCGCGACACGCGCGCAAATTCGAACGCGACCGCAAGAACAACGCCCCATGCAACACATGCAACCAGTATTGCGAGCAGCCCGCCCAGCGGGCCATGCCCAATGAAAAACTCGGCGATTTCTCGACCGGTCCCGTAGCCGCCTCCAACGATCACGGACTGAAAAACTAGCCCCGGTAACAAGCAGTGGCTCAGTGCCTGAACTTTGCTGCCACTCCCGAACATAAGCCACTAGCCCCCATCTGCCGTCTTGTCTACTCCCGACTGGATTCGACGTCGAACAGGAACACGCTACATCAATGCCGCCAAAATAACAAATAATGCTGCATTAATTATTTTTACTGCCGGCAGATGGGCATGGAGGGTTATTCGCTCACGCGGTAGATCCGCTTGATCTCTACGGGCGACTCCAACATTTGATCTCGAAGCTCAGCGATACCAGAGTTATCCGAGCGCGGGCGTTGCTGGATTGCCTCGACGATCTTCAGGCCCCGAAGGACACGGCCGAAAGCTGTATAGCCAGGGTTCGAATCCCCTTGCGAGTCCAGCACCTCATTGTTGGCGACGTTGATAAAGAATTCTGAATTCGCCGTGCCGGGCTGCAGTCGACCGAAAGAGATCGTGCCACGCTCATTGAGAATCTCAGTCTGCAGCGTCGTTTCATGAGCGACACTTGCCAGAGGGTAATCGTAGTCTTGGTAGCGGCGCTCAATTTCGGCAATGTCCGCAGAATTGTTCATGATCTCCGCAAACACTCCCCCCTGAACAAAGCCAGCACTTGATTCCGAATCAGCGAAAGAGGCGCGATAAAAGGACTGCCCGACGTAGAAGCCTGAGTCGACGTAAGCAAGAAAATGATCTACTGCTGCTGGCGCCCGCTGCGGGTACAAGGCGAGCTCAACATCGCCTAACTCCGTTTCTATCACTACCCTTACTGATTCGTCTTCGGGATGACTCGCCAGCCACCACTCGCGCACCTCCCCGATAGGCATAGGTTCGAGCGTGTCACTGTAGGTTTCGTAGTACTCACCAGCAAACTCAGTATTCTCACCACGCAGATACTTGTCAAAAAAGCCGAGAACCAGATCGTTCTGCATCTGAATCATCTTCGAACCATCTACGCCGCCAGCAAGAAGTGACCTTGCCGGGCCACGCAGGAACAGCGAAAAGTCCGAGTAAGCGAAATGAGTAGACTCGTTGATCATCATTCGATAGACATCGTCGCGTAGGCCAGCGAGTTCAGGACGCTCATAGGAGAAGTCGTTGAATCCTCGTTTAGGGATATCTGGATCCCCGCCAAGCATCTCAATAATGGACGTCGGATCCGAATACAGCATGAGGAACGGAACCGGAATATTGCTGAGCCATGCAGCTTCACTGTAGTCGCCGCCGTCTAGATTGACACCCGCAGCGCAGCGTCTATCGGTCATACAAATGCCACCAGTGGTCGATCCGCCAAACGACATTCCGATCTCACCGGTTCGACTAAGGTCACTGGCGCGAACGATCTCAATCACATCTGAAGCTACGGCTTGCTCTTCGAGCACATCGAGCACGAAAATACGGTCGTCTTCCCACACCGCCGCGGCCGCGTTAATGCGGCCTGTGGTACCTTCGGTAATGGCGCGCATCGCCTCGAATCCCTCGAACCTCTCTTCGAGCGTCGAACCTACGAATGCATCAATTACCTTCTCAGACCAACTCTCCGGCAGACCCGTATCGGGATCGACCGCTTCTGAAGTTGCTTCGTAATCACCGGACCGAGGAATGACATCGCCGTTCGGAAAGATGGTGGCTGCAGAAGTGTACGAATGCTGCACCGAATAGACGACGTAGCCGTGACTGGCAAGCTCCTCCATCAAAGCCATGTTTTGACTGGCGTAAGAACCGAAACCGTGGCTGTACACAACAACAGGCAAGTTACTTGCGCCTTCAACGAGTGGTGCATCAACGTAGGAGTTAGTCATTGCATGCCTGAAGTACTGCAACAACGGAGGGAAACCCACCAACTTTCCGACATCGACGATCATTAGATCAGCTTCTTCGTCGTTGATGTACGGCCGCGGTTCATCGCCTGGTATCGGGCTGGCCGGATACCACGTGTGAACGAGCAACCTCCGCGGCTCATAGTCTGCCGCGCTCAGCAATCCACGACGCGACTCGTCTACCACTTCAAATGTGCGCATTCCAACGGCATGGTCACCACTCGGTTTCGGAAGATCCCGAATTGGAAACATCAATAATGTTGCTGTGGCCAGGATCACCAGCAAAGTAACGACCACACCAGAGAACCAGGGCAAATTCAATCGAACATTCCCACCACGCACGAAGCCTACAAAAATGGATACAAGCAAAATAGCGGCAACAGTGACGCCGACAGCAGCCTGTACGCGATAGTTGGCGAAACTGGTAACACCTGCGACGAGTGCAACCGTCACGCATAGCCATAAGGTGTGTTTCCGGTATGACCAACGCCAGCAAAACCAAACGACCGAAAACGCCGCCAGCGCAGTAAGCATCAGGAAATCAGTTGGTAACATCATTAGACCTTCTGTAATCGCTGCATTCTTGTAATTAAGTATTTATTTACCCCAAACCTCGTCCAGAGCCAGCTCAAAGATGCCACCCGCAATCAGTCTAAAACTAGCTTCAGAGGCGCCTTGGGAACAATTTCGGCAGTGATATCAGAGATCATTTTCTGATGATCAGGATAAGCGTACCCATCGTGTAGCTGGACTTAACGCCAGCCGTACCTTCTCCAAGGTGCCTTCATCAGCAAAGTAGGACGCCTATCGATAGTTAGCGCATCCTTGACGAAATCAACATTGCTGGCCCTGTGCCAGTAATCGATTTCTGGCTGGACTCGAATTCGAACAGGTCCAAGCTACAACAATGTTGCCTAAATAACAATTAATGCTACAATAACCGCGTTTAACGCCGACAGATAACTTGCGCACTGTTACTCGTTCACGCAATGGACTCACATGATTTCTGCGCGAAAGAGTAACTTTCCTTCGAGTAGCGTGGCGATGAGCTAACGCGGTCGTTTCGGTGTCACCCCGGCGATTGTTGGACCTCCAACTACAAGGCAGGAAGCTGTGTTGATCGTCGGCACCCCCTGGCTAGCGTAAGACCGACTCATGCAAGGGACAGCACCGCCGGGCTTTTCGGCTAATAAAGCAGGTACTCTGCGAAGTACTCGCTTGATCGAGGACTGCGGCTGGAAGAAACTCAGCGGCGTTGCTGCTTTCTCGCATTTTGGACTTGTTCTGGAAACTAAATGATTCGAAATTTGTGCATTAACGTCTTGGCTAGCACCGTGTTTTGCCTGTGGTGTTCAACTGCTTTTGCTGACTTAAAGCGACTTGAAGCCGAACTAGTTCGGATATCCCAAACCGCCAAGGGCACGGTTGGGATTGGCATCCAGCACATAGAGTCCAAGCGAACTTTGCTGTTACACGGAGAGGACACCTTCCCGATGGCCAGCACTTACAAAATCCCAATGGCCGTACAACTGATGACATTGGTTGACCATGGAGATCTGGACCTCGATGCGCTTTACACAGTTACAAATGAAGATCGGAAGCTAACTCATAGTGTCATCTCCGACGATATTCTGGCCGGCTCAAAACTCACGTGGCGAAACCTGATGCAGTTGATGCTGCAGCACAGTGACAATGTCGCGACGGATATCGTCTTGAGGCGGGCCGGCGGCCCACAAGCTGTTGCTAGAAGAATGCAGGAACTCGGTCTTGAGATGCGTATCGATCGTCCGACATGGGAGCTCATCCTCGATTTTGTTGGAGAGCATGAGGGGGAGCAGCCTGCTATTTCTAGAGACGAGCATGACGCCAGGCTCAAGAGAGCGCTGGAAGCTGACCTGAGTGATGAGATGGTCGCCTTCGAAAAAGATCCACGCGATCAAAGCACGCCCGATGCCATGCTAAAACTGCTTGTCGGACTTTGGAACGCGGAGTATCTGACACGCAGCAGCGCCGATACCATAGTCGATATGATGTGGGGCACAAAAACCGGCGCAGGCAGGATAAAGGGCGCGTTGCCAGCGGGTACGAGGGTTGCTCACAAAACGGGCACGGCCGGGCGTACGACCAATGATGCTGGAATCATGGAACTACCAGACGGCCGTGGTCATGTTGCAGTGGTCATCTTTATTAAAGAATCAAAGATTGAAAATTACGTTGATCGCGAACCTGTGATTGCGCAGCTGTCAAGAACCATCTATGACTATTTTCTTTTTGTGGACGCAAACCAATGACTAGTCCGAAGCTACCACTCCGTTCAGCAGTGAGCGCCGGGGGATTTGTTTTTGTTTCAGGTCAGTTGGGATTCGGCGCAGACGGCCAGCTGGTCGGCGACGGCATCTCTGCGCAGGCGCATCAAACACTGGAGAACATAAAGCTGGTGCTGTCGGATAACGGAGCTCGGCTGTCCGACGTAGTTAAAGTAAACATCTGGCTCACCACCAAGTCCGACTTTATCGAGTTCAACAAGGTATATGCATCGTACTTTGCAGACGGCAAATTTCCGTCACGATCCACGGTATTATCACAGCTTCTGATTGACGGAGCACGAGTGGAGATTGACGCGGTCGCGTATGTCGGCCAAAGAACCGTCTGAAACTAGATAACTACCGTTCCGCCATAAACGCCGTCGTTCCGACCGGGGGCTTTCTCCCAAGCATGTCCGCTGCGAGCATCTCAGCGGATCCTACCGCCATCGTCCATCCGAGATGACCATGACCAGTATTGACCCACAACCCTTTCGGCCCAATTCCGCCGATGAGCGCTCGTCCATCTGCGCTCATCGGTCTCAAGCCCGCCCAGGTTCTCGCCCGACCACGATCGATTCTGTCGACGAGGTGAGGGTACAGACGACTTAAAAGATTGAACAGGTTATCAATTCGGTCCGGTTGAATCCGAGTATCGAAACCCGCAAATTCGGCCGTGCCGACGAACCGCAGCCGATCGCCAAGCGGCGTGACCGCTGCATGCATTGCATCATCGATGATGGGGATCGTAGGGGTTAGCTCCCAACCCTCAATGTCTACGGACACCGAGTACCCTTTCGCCGGTCTGATCGGTAACGACACACCGGCTGTCTTCGCCAAACCGAAACTCTGCGCACCTGCCGCGAGGACGATATCATCGGCTTCGACCCTACCCTGCTTTGTCTGCAACGCAACAACTCTCCCGCGCTCTACCTCGATACGCTGGACTTCGGAATGCGTTCGCACCTCGCCACCCATCGCTTTGCAGCAGTTCGCTAAGGCACGCGTAAACAGATGGGCGTCACCCGACGCATCGCCAGGATAAAACAAGGCCTGGACAATTCTATCCTTCACGTTTATCAGCGCCGGCTCTTTGTTGACAGCTTCCTCAGCACTGAGCGTTGCAAATTCCAACCCGAGCGGAACCAGTATTTCGGATATCGACCGAGAGGCTTCGAAGGCTTTGTCGGAATCAAATACCTTCAATGTCCCCGCGGAAGACGCGTCATATTCAATTCCAAGCTCATCGGTCAGGGCCGCGGTTCGCTCGACCGAGTAACGCGCAAGCCGGTAATTTTCTTGAGTCGTTTGCCGATGCCTGGCGGGTGTCGAGTTTCGAAGAAACTTCAGACCCCAAAACATCATGCCGGGGAAAACATGCGGGCGCAGCTTCATTGCCGCATAAGGATCGAACAAGGAAGCAATCAAGTGTTTGCCGACTCCCGGGCTATTCCAGGGGTCCGGCATCGAAGCTGTCAACATGCCGCCGTTGGCAAAACTGGCGCCTGTCGCAAGCTGCTCGCCGGTTTCCAGAAGAACCGCGGGGCGCCCGCTACGCAGGAGCTCATAGAACGTCGCTACGCCGAGCAATCCGCCGCCGACAACGACGGCTGGCTTCTCTCCGCTAGCCATCGTCATAGTCTTGGGTAATAAGGTTTGTTGAAGACTTCGTACGGTATCTCTGCCAAATCGTAGTTGATGGCCCCCGGTGAATTGACGTAGCAAATTTCACTAGCGAGCTCGTCGAAGAATGCGCGAAAGTGATGCGTTGATTTTACAAACACCGCTTTCTTACTTTCGAGTTGCATGCCGAGATGAGTAAACCGATTGGGAGAATACATCTGTATGCGTACTGAGCTGAGCACAATGTCTATCCCTTCGACATGGATCCATGCGGTATCACCCATTGCGAAGTCGACGATACCCGCGACATCCATACGTGCCTGCGAAGCGAGCGCTTTGACCTCCGCTGTCACGTTTACCGGGACACCCGAAAATTCGCCCAGCTTGCCGCCGATAGACAGTTCAATCCTCGCCCCAACCCCGGCCTCGTGGCACATACGAACGCTGTCGGGATCGAACATTAAACCTATGGCAATGTCTGAGAGCCCGTTCTCAAGGGCTGCTTGCAGAATAAACGTGCTGTCGGATCCGCCGCCACCACCGGGATTGTCCGCGATGTCCCCAAACACGATGGTCCCCTTCGAATTGCGCAGCGCAAGCTCGACGGCCTCATTGACCCCGATTGTATCGAACATCGTATCGCCCTTGATTTCCCAGACTGCGTCGGCGATTGACTTCGCTGTGGACTCTGCAAGTTTGTAGTCGCCGCTTGAGTAGACAAGCACCTTTGCTCCAACCTCTTCGCAATCGCCCCAGGGGAATCCGTGAACGAACGACACACTGATAACGCCATCCCGTTGCTCGACCTCATAAAGATCATCCACAAACGACCGCATCGGATCTGTGTCAGTGGGGAAAAAGCCTAATAGACGGCAGTTCTCGATCGCGACCTCGAGTTGCAGCGACTTGTCGAGCAACCCGTCGAGCACCGCAAACGCATCCTGCATTCGTTCAAGCCCATCCACATGGGGATACTCCTTCATGAAGACCAGAAAGTCCGATTTTGAAACCATCTTCTCGGTGAGATGCGCATGTGGATCGAGAACGGCAGCTACCGGTACATCATCACCAACAACTGCCCTGACATGCGACAAAATGTCACCCTCGCAGTCGCTGCACTGGGTTGACATCATCGCTCCATGAAGCCCGAGCAACACCGCTTTGACCGGCATCGCGCCTTTCAAGGACTCAACTAACTCTTCTCGCAGACGGCTGTAGTCGCTGTGTGCTATGGGAAGACCCGGCTCTGCGCTCGCGCTGATACCGGCAACCACTTCCAACTGCCGCACTTCCGCCCAATCGACCAGCGACCGCATCGCTGGTCGAACCTGCCCGGCCGAGTCATATACGATATCGGTACTGCGAAGAATGCCGTTAAGTTCAAAGCTCTCGTAGTCTGTGGGGATGCACGAAAAGCTGTTCGTTTCCGTTGCAAGACTTGAATAATAGACGGAGCCGCTCATCGCGCCATTGCAAAGGGGGAACCGATGTCATCAAGGGGCCAGATAGGCCTGGTCAATCCATCGAATTGATCGACCCGCATGCTTAGTGACAAGCCGCCAGGCGTATCGCAGTAAAGAATCTCACTGGCGAGGGGCGCGAACTGATCGTAGAAATGCTGCGTCGATTTCACAACCAATGCCGCATAATCTCCGATATCGATGCCAAAATCCGTAAAGCAGGTTGGACTAAAAACCTGACCACGAGTCGTGACCACGACAACGATGTTCCCGGATACCTCGAGCACGACGCAGTTACCCATTGGTTGGTTCAGCCCAATTCCGTGTTGCCAGCGGTTTTCGAAGACCCCAAGCACGGTTCCAGTCACGTCGAGGGGAGGACCCGCTTGTGGCCCGGTTTTACCACCGAGACGCAGATCAAAAGTCGCGCCCACACCGGCGTCCCTTGCAAACTGCACCGCAACTGGATCCCAAAAAAGCGCAAACGCGTAACCCGTCAAGCCACCCCGAAGTACCGCATCCAGAATAAAAGTCGAATCGGAGCCGGCTCCACCGCCTGGATTGTCGCAAGTGTCCGCAATCACGAACGGCTTGCTGGTGGACGGCGAACGCGCGGACTCAACTCTCGCCAGAACCTCATCGACACTTAGGCGCACCGATTGAGTCTCATTGCGTGCGGCAAAGAACAGTTTTCCAACTTCGGTCGACTTGTCCACAAAATCACCCGCAGAGCCATCGGCTATCGTCAGTACACCCGAACGACAATCCGCCGTGTTGCTCCACACGAAGCTGTGAATGAGTGAAACGGATAGTACGCCCGGTGAGTTTTGCAGTTCCAACGCAGCTGCGTTGGCCGCAGCCATTCTCGATTCAGTGGTGTAGAACATACCAACCATTCGCAATGGCAGGAAATGCATCATGGGCTGGACCCTGCCCAGCGCAGCCTGCTCAGCGATCTCAAAGAGATGACCTGCGCGCTCGTCAAAGTCTGTATGGGGGTAGTTTCGGCATGCGACCAATGCCGACGCGTTGTCCAGCATTGCTTGCGAGACGTTTGCATGCAAATCAAGAAGAGCACCAATGAAGACGTCCGGGCCTGCAATTTCGCGAGCACGCTTTAGCAGATCGCCCTCGCAGTCGTCGTAACCATGCGCCATTTGTGCCCCGTGCAAGAACAGCAACACAATGTCAAAGGACCCATTAGTACGAAGATCAGCGAGGATCTCATCGCGTATCGATTCGTAGCCTGCGCTGCTCGTTCGCGCGCTCGGTTGAGCCCAAGTGCATGTTGATGCGTACACATCATGCCCGTTCGCCTGCGAGCGCCGAATGAACTCTCCGTACGAGACGAGAGTCAGGCAATGATCGTCCGGCACCCCTTTGGCTGGCCGATAAAACTCAAACGATTCGAACGATTTTCGTGTCGTCGGGATAGGTGAAAAGGCACTGGTCTCATGGCTGAAAGCAGCAACAAATACTCGCATAATGTGCTCCTTACGGCTCGAACTGGTGGTCTGCTGCGCTAAGCCGTGTTATTCTCATATGAATAAAATATTGTCATAAGAATAGGCTTGGGCCTTAAAAGTGTCAATGCGGAATGACCGTGGCGGCAGCTGATTTCACCTCTAGGAGACACTCATTGAGAGAACCTGTAGCCGATAGAACCGAATCACCTGATCTTGGCGAAAACCTAAAGCGGTTGCGACGCAACCGTGGTTGGAACCTCTCGCGACTCGCGAAGGAAGCCGAGTTGCCGCAATCGACATTGTCCAAAGTCGAAGCAGGCCAGATGTCTCTCAACTACGAGAAACTACTGCGGATTTCACAGGCACTTGATGCTGACGTGCGCGAACTGTTTGCGACCGCGTCCGAGGCCGCGCTTGCGGGCGGAGCACTGGCGCGGCGTACCATTGACCGCGCATCACGGCGTTTCAAGTCGTTCGAAAACCTGCGCATACAGCACCTTTCGGCCGAGCTGAAACAGCGGCTCATGATCCCGGTACTGATGGAGGTGGCAGATCAGGACGGTGATCCGCCCATGATGGAAGTGGTGGGCGAACGCTTCGCCTACGTGGTTGAGGGCCCACTGGAGTTCCATTGCGCCCAATACGAGACGGTTACGCTGGAAACGGGTGACTCAATCTACGTCGATGCGTCCATGCCCCATGCGTTTGTTGCCGCCAAAGGAACGACGGCACGAGTAATAACAGTGCTAACAAGCACTAACTCTGAGTACCTGGCCATCGCGCGAGACACAGCATCCCGAGGAGGGTTCGATGCATCTCAGCGCTACCTGCACAGGAAAGAAAAGCGGCGTGAAAACAAAATGGAAAGGGGCTAAATTCTGGGCGTCCATGCGTGTCTTGGTGCGGCCAATCGGCCTTGACATGGTAGATGTCGGCGGTTCGAATCCGCCTGGTCCTAACACTCAGAGCCGCATAATTACTCACTTTTTCGCT
>MDSZ01190144.1_pt1 | contig 26562 bp, 9 predicted proteins | sample 811201 | NCBI WGS metagenome assembly MDSZ01 (sample SAMN05326647, study PRJNA326480) | marine metagenome | isolation source: seawater | place: Indian Ocean: North | collected 2010 | reverse complement strand
CAAAAACGTAAACTTGTTGAATTCAAAGACAAATATGTTATCACAATGGATCCAAAATGTTTTCCGGAAGAAAAATTAGACAAGGACCTACTGAAACAATTTGATTTACTGGACCAAGAAGAAGTTACGTTTAGTCCTCATAGAAGAGGCTCAGCGACACAGACACGTGAAGCAAGGATAAATTTTGCCAAATTGAAAGATAAGGACAATGTAATTAAAGTATTGGAAAATATAATGAAGTGCAATCGTAAGATGAATTTTTTGAAGTACGAGGAGTTTCGAAGTAAGTTAAATGCCAAAGGCGATGATGCCAAATTAAATTATCTTCAGGGTTTTGATCCAACCGATGAAAAATTTTATTACACATATTTTAAAATCGAAACGACAATTATACCTGACATAGGCCAGTTTGATAGGAAACGTGGCAAGAATCCAAAGATCATTACCTATCATATATCACCTTTTAAATTACACGCAATGACATATGCAAGGCCGGGTATACCTGTTGGAAAAGGTATGGAGCCTTTTGTGTACAAAACGTATAATTACATCTTCACAGGCGAAAATGTTGATATTATTAATTTAGATCTGAATTACAAATATGCATACTACCTAAGTAAATTGAAAGACGTCGATGGTGACCCCAATGATGCAACAGCATCGCAAGGCACGTCTACAGGAGACGATGTATATGAGGGAGACAAAAAATTTTTTACAGATGGCAACCTACATTTGACTGAGGAACTTTCAACTGCAAAAAGCGAAGGTGCCGGCCCAACTTTGGCAACAGACAGGGAGTTTGAATCATACCTAGACAGGATCAGCAATCCTACCGCGGACATGGTCGATATACAGTTACAAATATTGGGCGACCCTGCATGGCTAGGTCAATCGCAATACATTATGCCAGGTTACAAGAACAACGGCGACGGTACAGCAGTCAAAATAAGAACCAATGTGTACAGTGGCGGTGCAGATAATATTTGGGATCCGGTAAGACGTTGTTACAATCCAGAACGTGGAATGCCTGTAGTGCAATTAAATTTTAAAACTCCATCGGACGTGGAGGACAAAACAGGTGTATACGAAATGCCTAAAGGTCAGGCAGAATTCAATGGACTTTATAGGGTCTACAAGGTTATTAACGAATTCAACGAAGGTGCGTACACTTCAACCTTACACATGGCGAGATTCAATGAGCAAGGTATAGAAGTTGGTGATCCTGTAGTTGAGAAAACATTAATTAGTGTAGATGGTCAAGTTGCAGGAACAACAAACAGGGAAAAAGCAATAAATCTTTTTGCCGCTCTGGCAAAAGGAGGTAAAATAGACTTAGGAAGGATCAAACAAGAAATATTTAGGGGAATAGCAGGCAAGGTGCAGGAAGGAATCAGTAGGATTTTTAAAACATAATGGCAAAAATTAGTACATATTTAAAAGGTGGTGCATCGACTTCAACTGCACCAGGCGGCGATGACAGTTGGTCAAACAAGGAAGTTGGCCCATTTATTGGCATAGTAAAAGGAAATGTTGACCCTACCATGATGGGCAGGCTAAAAGTGCATATACCTGCTCTGACAAAATCAACAGATCCTATCAGAGATAATCTCTTTACCTGTGATTATTTGGCGCCTTTCTATGGGGCAAAAGGATCCAGATACTTACAACCAGATTCAAAAAATTACGAAGGATCACAACATTCTTATGGAATGTGGATGGTTCCACCTGATCTTGAAACAAAAGTTTTAGTAATTTTCGCTGAAGGTAAATCGGAACAAGCATATTGGATAGGATGTATACAGGAACCTTATGTAAACCACATGGTTCCAGGTATCGCTAGTAGTGAGATCACAAGAGATAAAACAAACGGAGGTGTCGATAAACTTGCCACATATGGTTCAAAAAATGTTCCTGCAGGAGAAGTCAACAGGGCAGACCCCACAGCCATCAGTGCTGAAAGTTTTGACAGGGTGCCAAAACCGGTTCATCCATTTGCAGATGTTTTGTTAAATCAAGGACTCAGCAACGATGATGTCCGGGGTAACACGTCTAGCACAGCACGAAGAGAATCACCCAGCAACGTATTCGGAATAAGCACACCTGGCAGAAAAGATCCAGGGACTACCAAAAGGCCGATAGGAACAAATGACAAACCTGCAACTGATTTTGTCACAAGAGGACCAGGACACACTTTTGTTCTTGATGACGGAGACAACGCAGGATTAAACCAATTAATAAGAATGCGAAGTGCCTCTGGTCATCAGGTCCTTCTTCATGACACAGAGGGTGTGGTTTATATTGCTAATGGATCAGGTAATTCATGGATCGAAATGACAAATGACGGAAGGATTGATGTCTATTCAGGTGTTGGAGGAATAAATCTAAGAACAGAAGGTGACTTCAATCTACACAGTGATGCCAACATTAACTTCCATGCCAACGGGCAGATAAGAATGAATTCAGAAAAAGAAATGATCATGTCAAGCGACAGCATGTTCAAACTAGGCAATCAAGGAGTATACACTTCTGCACAGAATGGAAGTGTGATGACATTTGGAAAACAAGGAATAAGTTCCTTCACTCCAGCACAGCAGTTGCATGGTTCTGGCGGCGCCTTTCACCTTGCAGGTGCTCAGGTGCATTTCAACTCGATTGGTGCCAGCAGTTCATGGGGTCCACAATGGTTGACCGAAGAAAAGGTAGGCATGGCCAGCAGAGAAGAAGGCGATGTTGAACTTGCCAAAAAAGGAATTGAGCCTCTAAAGAGTTTTACAAGGACCACAAAAACAACTGTCCACAGATTTGTTACGCATGAACCTATGCCAAGATTTACGGCATTTACAGCAGGTGGCACATTACCCACTGGTGGAATAGATGATAAAAAGATGTGGTCAAAATTATCAAACACTCCAGGCACAACAGAATTCCTTGCTCAAAAAAATAGATTATCCGACAATGAATCGGTAAGACTGGGACAGTATCAAGCAGATGCATTGGAATATGTAAAACAAAACATGGGAAATTCAAAAAATGTTGACAAGGCAAGAAACTTACTGACAAAGTTTGCAAGTGATTATGACAAAAGTTTTGACATTGTAAACCAGGCCGGTGGCAACTTTGACATAGCAAATAGTATTTCAAACAAATTAAAAAATGTAGACATAGGTCAGGCGGTCGGTGATGTTACAAAAAACTTTGCCAAAACAATATCAAGCCAAGTCATAGATAATTTTAGTGGTAAAGCGACAACATTATTCAAAGACAGTGTATTTGTCAACAAGTCGGGAGAACTGTTTTCGATCGGCAAACAGTTGCATGGTGAATTTGGACAAGGCATCAACACTGCAAATTTATTAAGCGGAAGTATTTCGTCTGTTGCCAACCTAAAAGGCAATTTAAGCATTGAAAATATAGGAAGTGCAGTTGGCAATGTGTCACAGGTGGCAAATCTTTACAAAAGTATAACTGCTGGTAACGTGACTGGAATATCTTCAATCACTTCCATAGCAGGAAAGTTTGGAGTTGGCGGTAGCACTGCAAGAGAATTGGCAATAAGTGGCGCACCTAAGTCATTGATCAACATAACTTCTATTGCAACAAAGGTTGGTGGATTATTCAAGTCAGGAGGGGCATTGGCCTCGGTTGGATCTTTTTTCAGTGGATTTAAATTCAGTGATCAACGTTTGAAAGAAGACATAAGATTCATTGGCAAATCGCCTTCTGGTATCAACATTTATTCATTTAAATACAAACAGTTGCCTGGAAGGTATATTGGCGTAATGGCACAGGAAGTGCCATGGGCAAGGCACATAACAGACACAGGATACTACGCTGTAGATTATGGCAAGGTTGATGTTGAATTTAGGAGATTGCATTAATGGCATATGGAAGTGGAGGAGGATCAGGAGGATCAGGAGGATCCGGCACAGGTGCTGACGCACCAGGTATCACGTTTAGGGGATTTTCATCTAGGGCAGATAGGCAGAACTTCAAAGTTTATGACTTTGAATGTGCCAAACAAGATTTGTTGAACAGATTATCGGTACGTAAGGGCGAAAGACTTGAAAATCCTGAATTTGGCACTATAATATATGATGTATTATTTGAGCCTTTCACAGATAATCTAAAGGACGCTATCACAGAAGACATCACTGCTAATCTAAACGCAGATCCACGTATAGCGACGGAAGAAATCTTAGTCAGACAACAGGATCATGGCATAGCAATACAAGCCACATTAAGGTATGTGCCATTGGATATAACTGAAAAACTTCAGTTCAGATTTGACGAAAATTCACTATTACGCCTATCTTAATATACGCACTTAATTTAGTATATAAATATCCATACAAACACTATGGCCACTACAGAACGACAGAACAGATTATTAGTTGCGGAAGATTGGAGAAAGATCTACCAAGCATTCCAACAGGCGGATTTCAAAAGTTACGATTTTGAAACACTACGTAGGACCATGGTGGCATACCTGCGTGAAAATTATCCAGATGATTTCAATGACTTTGTTGAAAGTTCAGAATATGTAGCACTGATAGATCTTATCGCCTACATTGCACAGGCACTTTCATTCAGAGTAGATTTGAACGCTAGGGAAAATTTCCTTGAAACTGCTGAAAGAAGAAACTCTATCTTAAGGTTAGCGAGATTAATTAACTATAACGCAAAAAGAAATTTGCCTGCTACTGGTTTATTGAAAGTAGATTCTGTGTCTACAACACAAGATGTAAATGACTCCACAGGCACTAACCTGGCAAACACAACTGTGGTTTGGAATGATTCATCTAATTCAAACTATAGAGAACAATTTATTACAATTATGAACGTTGCCAACCAGACTGGACAATTATTTGGCAAGCCAAGAGAGTCAGGAAGCATCGGCGGAATATCCACAGAGATATACACGTTAAGTTCAAATCAAAGTGACCTGCCAATTTTTACATTTAGTAAATCCATAGGTGGAGTAAGCAGACAGTTTGAGGTTGTACCATCTACTATACAAGGGTCCGAATCGATATTTGAATCAAACCCTGTGCCAGGCTCTGGATTAACATACTCTTACAGAAGCGATGGATCAGGGGACAGTTCACCTAACACAGGATTTTTCTTTTTGTTCAAACAAGGAACTATGAATAACACAGAGTTTACTGTGGATACATCGGTAACTAATTTTATACAAAGTATTAGTACGTCCAATATTAACAACAATGATGTATGGTTATACAAACTTGATCAATTTGGACAACTTCTAGAGCAGTGGAAACAAGTTCCGGCATTAGTTGGCAACAACACAATTTACAATTCATTAGCACAATCTGAAAGAAACATTTACAATGTTGTAACAAGAGTTGATGACGCAATTGATTTAGTTTTTGGTGACGGAAATTTTGCTAATTTACCCCTAGGGACTTTTAGAACCTATTACAGAACAAGTGACAATGCCAAGTACGCTATCCAACCAAGTGATATGACAGGTGTGCAATTGGCAGTCCCTTACACAGACTTGAATGGTGCACAACAGACTCTTACTTTGACATGTAGTTTGAAAAGTAGTGTTTATAATTCTAGCACCACTGAGTCTAACGATTCAATCAAAGAAAAAGCACCGCAAGTTTACTATTCACAAAATAGAATGATCACTGCAGAAGACTATCAGGTTGTGCCTTTAACTGCTTCACAAGAAATCATAAAAGTAAGATCAGTGAACAGGGCCGCATCTGGAATCAGCAGAGCAAAAGAAATTGTGGATCCAACCGGAGCATATTCAAATGTTAATGTGTTCGCCGAGGATGGAATACTATATAGAGAAGAAAAAATAAACACATTCACATTTACTTTTACAAGCAGAAATACGATTAGTAGCACAATAGATAATCAAGTTGAAAAAAAATTGACACAACCATATTCAAGACAATTTTATTATCTAAAATACGGAACCAAAGACCTAAGTTCTTTGAGTGCAACTTGGAATTCAACAACTACAGGTGCAAACACTAACACTGGATATTTCACATCAGGTGGTGCATTAGTAGTTGGCGATTTCGCTACATCAAATTTGAAATATGCTAAAGTTGGGTCATTAGTAAAATTTACTTCTCCCGACACAAGAGAATTTTTGAATAACAGTTTAGTTACTGCGGGCACCGACAATGCAGAAGACAGGAAATGGGCAAAGATTGGTGCAGTGACCGGAGATGGTGCAAATGGTGGAGACGGAAATTTAGATTCAGGATTGGGACCTATCACACTTAATAATATTTTACCAGATGGTTCTGTGTTGAATGCTATATTTCCACACTTGGTAACAACTTTTAGTTCTAGTCTCAAAACAGATTTGATTGATCGTATAGAAGCATTCGAACAATTTGGAATAAGATACGACGAGGACAATGAAGAATGGAAAGTTATTACAGCAACAAATTTAAGCAGTAGCAATATTTTTGACTTAACAAATAAAGGATCAACAGCAGGCACTAACCTGGATGCAAGTTGGTGGTTTAAATTTACAAACGACGGAAATACTTACACTGTAACATATAGATCTTTAGATTATATTTTTGAATCAGAATCACAAAACAAATTTCATTATTCAGTTGATGACAAAATTTATGACTACAAAACAGGCAAAACAGTGAAAGACAGTGTAAAAGTTCTAAAAACGAATTCAATTGTATCTACAGGAAATTCGATCGGCTATCCTATTAATTGGCAGGTGGTTGATGTGGTCACCGAAGCGGATGGTTATCAGGATAACAGGAAAGTAAAAGTAGGTTTTTTTGATGACGACGATGACGGAGTAGTAGATAATCCTGATATTTTTAATATTATAGTAGAACCAGATACTGCAACTACAACAAAATTTGTATTTTTTGAAAAATACATTTCATACGATAACATAGAAAGATATAGACCATATGCTTCTTCAAACTTTGTAGTGTCAAAAAACGAGAGCGACATCACATTGTCTAGTACATTGTATGACAACAATCAATTATTTTACTTTTATGACGAATCTGAAGACGTAATCAAAAAATATGATTCAAGCACAAACACATTAAGCACGTCTACAGATTACCTTGCACGTAGGGGAAGATCATCACTGTCATTTCAATACAAGCATAATGCAGGACAAGACACTAGAATTGACCCATCAGTTTCTAACATTGTTGATGTTTATATGCTTGAAAGAACTTATGATAATCTTTTTAGGATATGGCTTCAGGATGGTGGAACAAAACCAACTCCAAGCACTTCGGACCAATTAAGAATTTCATATGAAGGCACTTTGAATCCATTAAAGTCTTTATCGGATCAGGTGGTGTATCACACAGTAAAATACAGAATTCTTTTTGGATCCAATGCAGATGAAAATTTGCAGGCCACTTTCAAAGTTGTTAAAAATCCAAGTACAAATATCACCAATGCAGTAATACGAACAAGAGTGATCGCCGCAATCAATGAATTTTTTGCTTTAGACAACTGGGACTTTGGTGACAGTTTTTATTTTACAGAATTAGCCGCTTACATACACAATCAATTAGCACCAGATTTATTGACAGTCGTGATTGTTCCAAACCAAGCAGGGCAAACATTTGGTTCACTATTCCAAATTGCGTGTGCGGCGGACGAAATTTTCATCAGTGGGGCCACCGTTGATGATGTTTCAATAATTGATGCATTAGGCGCCAACCAATTGTTAGCGTCTGGCACAGTTGTAACATCAACAAGCACTGTTTCTACAACATCAACAAGTTCAGCAGTATCTGGTTCCACTTCAACAACCTCTGGGTCTACGTCATCCACAGGAAGTAGTGGGGCAGGATATTAATGTCGGATAGAGAAATAGATAGCAAATTTGGATTCGAGGTCATAAGTCAAGACCAAGGAAAAACAGAACTGCGAAGAACAGTAAATCAACTGCCTGCGTATTTTAGGACAGATTCAAACAAAAGATTTTTATCAAGCACATTAGATCCATTAGTCCAAAAAGGAAAATTAGATAGATTAGATGGATTTATTGGTAGAAGGGACGCATACACAAGAAAAGTATCCGAGAGATATGTCACTGCCACTGATAGGGATAGGATGGCATATCAGTTGGAACCAACTGTAACCTATACGGAATATGACACGACATCAATCAATCCAGAAGACCAAGTAAAATTTTCTGGCACGTATGATGATTACATAAACCAAATTAAGTATTTTGGCGGCAAGGTCAACAACCACGATAGATTGAACACCGAAAAAGTGTATTCATGGAATCCAGCAATAGATTATGACAAATTAATTAATTACAGAGAGTACTACTGGTTACCAGACGGTCCAAATGCAATTACGATCGACACTGCTGGTCCAACTGCAAGTGTAGATTATAAAGTAAAGGTCTGGCCCGATGATGGTAGTTCAGCAAAAGCATGGCACTTCCCCCACAAGGAAGACTTGCGTAATCCACAGATCACGCTGTACAGGGGTAACACTTACAAATTCAGCGTAGACGCAAAAGGTCATCAATTCTATATTATGACTGAACCTTATAAGGAAGGTGTTGATGTAGACGGTTCAACATCTACACACTATACAAATGGTGTAACAAATGCCGGCACAGCCGAAGGCACAGTAACATTTACAGTGCCTACATACAAAAATGACATTGACACTCCAAATGTTTTATATTATCAGTGCGGACAACACGATTCAATGTATGGTATACTTGTTATCAAAACAATTGATACTAACACAAAAATAAACGTGCAAGATGATATAATCGGTGTAAAAAATTATTCTTTACGTACTTTAAATTTAACAAACGGAATGAAAATTAAATTTGGCTCAAATGTTTCTGATTCAAAATATGCAGGAAAAGAATACTATGTAGAAGGTGTTGGTGATCATATAACACTAACAAACACACAGGATCTAATTACACCCGAAAGTTATGCCACAGAATACACCATCGAATATGATTCAGTTGAGTACGACACAAGACCATACGCTAAAGCAAGGTATAGACCTGAAGCACTAGACTACATAACAATTAATAGAAGTAGTCCCGATCAAAACGCCTGGTCAAGATACAACAGGTGGTTTCATAAGGAAACCATAGAGGCCACTGCTGATGCGATTGGCTTCACGCCGGATCTAAAAGAGACAGATAGAGCAAAAAGGCCTATCATTGAATTTGATTCTGGCCTATCACTTTATAATCACGGGACAAGAGCAAAAACTTCAGTAACACTATTTGATACAGTAACCAAAGATGCATTTAGCAATGTTGTAAAACAATCAGGTTATATTGTAGATGGAATTTCTCTGGTAGACGGAATGCGTATCATATTCTCAGCAGATACTGATCCGATAGTAAGAAATAAAATTTATAAAGTAAATTTTGTATCAATCAATGATGACTCCACACTTTTTATAAATTTAACTGAAGAGCCTGATGCCGCACCCATAGAAGGAGAAAGTGTTTTCGTAGAGCAAGGTACAGATGGTCAAGGCAAAACTTATTATTACGGATACGGGAGTGACAGCACATTAGGATGGAGAGAGGCACAGACTAAAACAAAAGTGAATCAACAACCACTTTTCAATATGTTCGACGAACAGCACGTGTCGTTTGATGACAGTGTAAAATACCCAAATAGTTCATTTTCAGGTGCGAAAGTTTTTGCGTTTCAAACTAGCGATTCTGCAACCAAAGACACAGTGCTAGGTATAAAAGTAAAATACAAAACAATCAATAACGTTGGTGACATTGTGTTTGATTCAGATCATACAAATGGCTCATTTACATATATTTCTGACAAAGTAACAATTACAAAAAGTCTAGCCACTGGACATTTACACTATACCACAAGTACCAGTACTTTAAATTACAAAAATGCTTGGGTTGAAAGACTAAATGAAAGCAAACAAAGGGTAATAAGAACATTCATTGTTGACGAAACTGAAAAACAATTATTCCCAATTGACTTTTATGAAAAATCTACAGCATTGACTGATTTAGATGTCCATGTAAGGGTAAACGGTCTACGTAAAGTTTTGACAACGGACTACACACTGGTAAATGGAACAGTCAACAAGTATGTTAAATTCAACGAAGACTTGAAAGTAAATGATCAGGTAAGAATTGCTGGACATAGTGCGGCAGATAAATTGGCAAACAAAGGAATATACGAAGTACCTGAAAATTTGTCAACCAACTCTGAAAATGCCCAACTTGGCGAGTTCACATACGGACAAATACTTGGTCACCTCAAAGACATATACGAAAAAAATTCAGACCTAACTGGCGACGTATTGCAATCTAGTAACTTACGAGATAAGCCTGATGCAAGGCTAAAAGGTGGTACAATAAAACAGCACACAGGATCATTGTTACCAACAATTTTTGGTTTGATAGATCAAGAATCAAATGTGCTAAGAGCCATAGATTATTGTAACCAAGAATACGAAAAATTTTATAATTCATTTTTAACTTACGGAGTAGGCACAGCCTATGAAGGAGTTGTAGCAGACAGGGTAGATGAAATAATCACAGGAATCAATAGAGGCAAGACAAGTTCTTTTGCATTTTACTATGATGACATGATTGGTGTAGGTGAAAACTATTCGTTACGGACTTATACCGTAAATGACGCATCTGAAACAGAGTATGCGATAGACTCGGTACATGCAATGACTTTCGAAAACAACAGAGCAGTCTATGTTTATAGGAACGATGTACAATTAATCAAGGACACAGATTACACTGTCAGCACAACTGATGATAGCATCAACATCACAAGCACACTCGTTGCAGGCGATATTATAAAAATTAGAGATTACAGCGATACAACTGGCAGTTTTATTCCACCAACTCCAACAAAACTTGGTTTGTATCCAAAATTCGTTCCAGAAAAATTTACAGATGACACGTACATCACATCTACGGATGTGATTAGAAGACATGACGGTTCGATCATCAAGCAATACGGAGATGAGCGTGATGATCTCATAATGGAACTTGAAAAAAGAATTTACAACAATATTAAAACTGAATACGATGCCACGCTATTAGGAGTTGGTGATGTAATGCCTTCTGCTTTTGTAGATACTGATTATACTTTGAAAGAAGTGAATGATATATTAGGACAGGATTTTTATTTTTGGGCAGGACGTAATGGTGTGCAATATATTAACAACACAACATTCAAAGAAGGGTCTGCGTTCACATACAACTATTCAAAATCTGTTGATAAGAAAAACGGTGAATTACTTCCTGGGTACTGGAGAGGCATTTACAAATACTACTATGATACAGATGCTCCACATGTTCGACCATGGGAGATGTTAGGACATTCAGTTAAACCAAGCACATGGGAGGACACGTATGGTGCCGCGCCTTATACCTCAGGCAACACTGTGTTATGGGACGCAATCGAAGCCGCGGGCGGTAGGTATGGAAAGCCAAAAATAAAAAGTTATCTACCGGTAAACGAATCGGGTGAATTGTTAGATCCATTAGCGGCGGGATTAATTAAAAATTTTAACATAGAAAATCGAAGATTTGCTTGGACGTTCGGTGATGAAGCACCTGCAGAAACATCTTGGCGTAGGTCCAGTTCTTATCCTTTTTCAGTGCTTAAATTATTGGCTCTTACAAAACCTGCTAAATTTTTTGGATTATTTTTTGATAATTCTAGAATTAAGAAAAACATCTCTAATAATTTAATTGATAAAGATACTGAATTAAGGCAAAAATTGTCAACGGCGAAATATCATTTAGAAACTGTAACTAATACTAAAACAGGTATTGTTACAAGATACGCAACAGCAGGATACCAAACGTTTGTCGTAAACTATCTTATCAGTAAAAATTTAGATCCCAAAACTTTTTATTATGATAAGATGAAAAATTTAAAAGTACAACTGGGATATAAACTTGGTGGCTTTACAGATAAAGAAAATTTAAAAGTTCTAACAGATTCAATCAGTCCAGGCTCAACATCAGGTAGTAAATTTATTCCAGATGAAAACTACAAAATATTGTTTAGAACTTCCAACCCTGTAGAATCATTCAATTATTCTGGAGTGCTAATAGAACTGAACACAGATTTAAGTGCCGACGGTTCAACTTTACTAGGCGGTTACAAAGTGTTAGGATACTCGACTGGCAAACCTTATTTCAATTTTTATTATCCAAACAAAAATATTAAACCAAAAAAAATTACTGTGGCCGGACAAACAGCCGAGTATTATGGATCTTATCAAACTCTTGTACAGACTGTTCCATATGGACATGTTTTCAACACAATACAAGACGTGGTCGATTTTTTAAATGGATACGGTAGATATCTTGAAACACAAGGTTACAAATTTGAAAGATTTAGTAACGAACTCAAAGAAGTTATCAATTGGGAAACTGCAATAAAAGAATTTTTATTTTGGGTCCAAAATAGTTTCAGTGCAGGATCCGCCATCACTGTGTCGCCAGCGGCGCAAGGTTTTAGTTTGGATACAGAAAATAGTGTGGTAGGCAAGTTAAAAAATATTGCAGGAGACTATTCAATATTAGATGCCGGCGGAAGAAAATTAGATATCAAAAATATCAGCACTAAACGTATTGGAAAAACTTTTGAATTGGAAGTAAAAGCAGGCAATGAAGGTTTGTATGGAATTGCTTTGAATACAGTTCAAAAAGAGCACGTGCTGTTGTTTGATAATAATACAGTGTTCTCAGACATAATTTATGATCCTTATACCGGCTTCAGGCAAGAAAGACTCAAACTTGTTGGATGGAAGACAGGTGGATGGAATGGTGACTATTATGCACCAGGCTTTATTTTTGATGCCGCACAGGTGACTTACTGGTTGCAAAACACAGACTATAAGATTGGTGATACCGTAGAATATCAAGGTAAGTTTTATGTGGCCAGTGCTAATCATAATTCAGGCGCAAAATTTGAAACAACAAATTGGTCAATCAAAACTGAAAAACCAGCACCACAATTAGTGCCAAATTTTGATTATAAAATTTCACAATTCAATGATTTTTATAGTTTAGAGTCAAACAACTTTGATGAATCACAACAGTCACTTGCACAACATTTAATAGGATATCAATCTAGGGACTATTTAGAAAATTTATTTGTCAACGATATTAGTCAGTACAAGTTTTATCAAGGATATATTAGAGAAAAAGGAACACAGTCAGCGATTGACAAATTATTGAAAGCAAAATACGAAGAACAAGATATAGACTTACAACTTTATCCGGAGTGGATGATAAGGGTTGGCCGTATAGGAAACGTAGATAGCACAGAAAGTGTGCAAATATCTTTGAAGAATTCAGAATTCACGTCTGATTATCAAAGTATAGAATTAAAAGATACTAAGAACGAATCAAGAAATTATGCACGATCAATTTTAGTTCCGAAGCAGGACTTGTATTTGAAACCAATTGATTATGATGCTAGTAATACTTTTAGTAGATATGATTACACCAAAGAAGGAGTTGATAGAGATTCAGTAAGGCCATACAAAACAGCCGGCTATGCCCAACTAGTACAGGTCCAACATACTGCATATGACATAGAAGATCTATTAAACTTAGACGTCAATGGGGTCAGTGGAAACGAACTGGTTTGGGTGGCAAATAAAAGCAACAAGGACTGGGACGTTTTTAGAATAACAAATCCTGGATTTACAGTGGCAAGTATACTACCTATTAATTCAGCCACACAGTTAGAAATTACTTTTGGAAATAGCCATGGACTACGTGAAGGCACACAAACAACCACTGCTGATTATTTTGCAATTAGAAACGCACAAAGTCCTGATTTGAATTCAGTGTTCCAAGTTGCTAGTGTAAAAGATCACAAAACAGTGGTTATTGATTTTACAGGCAATGTAGATTTTGCTCCACAACTGGCTGACGGATCAACTGCTGACGCATACGGAAATGTTTTAAAATTTATCAGTGTAAGAATAGATTCAATGGATGCTGTAAATGATAGACTTTCATATAAAGAATTTAATGACAGAATTGATTCTTTGCAGAAAGAAGGAGACAAGGTTTTTGCAGATTCTGATGCAGACGGTAAATGGCATGTGTATGAAAAAGTTGACCCATACTCTACTGTGAGAAAACTATCTCCGTCTTTGGATGTTTCAAATCAAGACTTTGGCTACAACATAGTCGCAAGAGAAGATGGAAGAACAGTGGTTGTCGCGGCACCAACCCATGGACAAGGAAAAGTACACTTCTTGTTCAGGAATGATGTGACAGCAGGTACAGAATATGGGGTCAGTTCGTCCACCACTACTACCGCGGGTGACGACAACACAGGTAAACTAGGATATAGTTTATCAATGAGCACAGATGAAAACTTTGTGTTGGCAGGAGCACCTTTCAATAATACTATTGGATCAGATGGAAGCACACGTATCACGGACGGTGGCCTTGTCAAAATTTATATTTGGGATCCATCAACTTTCAAATACACAATATTAAGTGAACTTTCTCCACCGGTGGATACTGCAAGTCAGAATTTTGGTTGGGCACACAAAGTTTGCGAGCCAGGACTCGACTCAGTAAGAAGCACTGCAACAAAATACATGTTTGTGTCTGCCCCTGGAGAAAACAATGATCAAGGGACTGTGTATATGTACGAGTGGGGCATTGGTGCAGACGGTTCAACTTATGATACATGGACACAGAATCTAACAATCACAAGTGCTGATCCAGGTGATGGCAAAAGATTTGGACACAAATTACAAGCAAACGATAACGGCGACATATTGGCAATTAGTTCGGTTGCGCCAGGACAGGCAGGTAAGGTTGAAATTTACATTAGGACGTCACAGAGTAATGATGACAGTGTTGACCATGCGTTTACATTGGCACAAACTTTGACTGGAGTCACTAGTGATGGATCGACTTTGAATACTTCGTTCGGTGATTCTTTAACAATGAGCAAAGATGGAACCACCTTGATAGTTGGATCTCCTGGTATAGATGACGAATCAACAGGTGATGCAGACACAGGTGCTGTCTACTATTACAAATGGAACGCTGACGGTTCTACTAACACTTACACCTTGCAACAAACTATTAAGGCACCTGACGCAGGATCTAACATGAGATTCGGATCAACGTTAGACATAAATGATGCTGGAAACAGAATCGTTATTGGTGCTGAAAAATTTGCAAACTCGAGAGAGATGAAATTTGATTTAGGTGAAACGACTTTTGATTTACAAGATACTGCAATAGTTGATCTTAATGTTGGCTCTGGAGGAGCCTACACGGCAACAATGTATCACACCAAATTTGTTATAGATGATAGATTGGTAACGACAAGTGTAACCGCAAATGACGACTTTGGACGTGGTGTTTGTGTCACGAATAAACAAGTGCTTGTTGGCGCACCGGATGATGATGGTAGCACAACTGCAGGTGTGACCAATGACGGAACTATTACTGTTTTTGATTTGACCACTACTGATCAATATGCATGGAAAGATCTAGTGAAAGAAACTGAATTGATAGATATCGAAAAATTAGGAAAAGTTTTCTTATTCAATTCGAGTTCAAAACAAATAACAAAATTTTTAGAACTATACGATCCTATAAAAGGGAGAATACTTGGAATAGCGGATGGAGAAATTGATATAAAAACAGAATGGGATCCTGCAACTTACAACGTGTCTCCGGAAGGCGTAAGCAAACTTCCATGGGGTGAAGAACATCTAGGTGAAGTATGGTGGGACCTAAGCAAGGTTAGATGGTTATGGTACGAGCAAGATACTCAGGAATACAAAGTAAACAATTGGGGAAAAATATTTCCTGGATCACGTATTGATGTTTACGAGTGGATTGAATCAATATATCTGCCAAGCGAATACAATTTAAGATCAGGAACCCAAGACGGTGTATCTCAAGGCATAAGCGGCCAACCATTACACGCCGATGATACGCACTATACAGTAAAACAAAAGTATAGCAGTTCTTTAGATGGTTTTGTAAATTATTATTATTATTGGGTAAGAAATAAACAGACTCTACCGACAAACCCTGTGCGTCCTAGACAAAACACTGTTGCATATGTGGCCAACCTAATTAGGGATCCACAAAATTTTGACTTTCCTTATTATGCTCCTAGCAACAAAGACAAGTTAATTGTTTTCAATGCAAACAATATAGTAAGCAGTGACAATCTTGTTTTAAATGTTGATGTAAGAACAAATAATTTTGACGGGCAGGCACATACTGTTTACAGACTAGTCAGAGAAGGTGATAAGAATTACAGACCTGCCAAGGACGTTGAAACACAGTGGTGGAACAGCCTTATTGGAAGTAATGAGGCAGGGAACAAAGTACCGGATCCTGATCTGCCTGTAAATGAAAGATACGGAAACAGCGTAAGGCCAAGACAATCCTGGTATGTTGATAGGTTTGAGGCACTAAAAGAAATAATAGATTATTCAAACACTGTGCTTAAGAAGAATCAATTGGCCGGCTTAATCAATTTAGATAATCTTAATTCCAAAGATCCTGAGCCTACAGAACAAAGTTTGGAGTGGGACGCAACTGTTGACACATACGCAGATCTCACGTACATAGACACAAAATCTCTATCTGGAACTGTAAACTATCTTGTGACGGCAGATGAAACAATCGATGGATATTGGGCAATCTATCAGTGGGACGGTTCAGTATTCTCAAGAACTAAAACACAATCTTATAATACAACAAAATTTTGGGAATACGTTGACTGGTACAAGACAGATGAAGACATGGCACATAGTGAAAACACACCAATTGACAAGCAAGTCACTTATCAATACGAACTTGATGCCATCACAGATGTCGCTGTAGGTGGGCACGTTAAAGTCACAAGTGCAGACACGGGAGGCTGGAAACTGTTTATGAAGACAGCAACAGGATGGACAAACGTTGGAACACAAAACGGTACAGTAAGATTGTCGACAAAACTTTATGATTATAGTCAAGATGCTTTTGGATACGCTGATCAGGATTTATTTGATGATAATTTCTTTGATCAAGAACCAGCCATTGAAACCAGAAAAATATTAACTGCTCTTAGGGACGATCTATTTGTAAATGAATTAGCAGTAGAGTACAATACAATTTTCTTTACTGGACTGAGAAGAGTTTTATCAGAACAAAGTTATGTTGATTGGATGTTCAAAACTTCTTTCATTAATGCAACAAACAGTGTAAGACAACTGGATCAAAGAAGAACTTATACGGCAGGCACAGATACTTGGGTTGAAAATTACATTAATGAAGTCAAACCATTCCATTCAACTTTAAGAGAGTACAAATTAGGATACCAAGGCACAGACACACAAGACGGTATATTCACAGATTTTGATAATCCACCTTTCTACGATCCATCGGAAGCAAAAATAAGAAATTTAAATGTTTCAAAGGATGTAAGCAAACTTTCAGAATATCCTTGGCAAATGTGGAATGATTATTATAAAAAACATGTTTCAAGCATTACATTGTTAAGTGGAGGTAGCGGTTATAGTACAGCACCGACCGTAACAGTGCTTGGCGGAACAGTGGGATCAACTGGTCCGTTTCAAATTTATGGAACAAGTTCCAGTGGTGCAACCTCGGGATCACTTGGATATTATTATCCATTATTCACTAGTGAATCACAAGCAAAAATTTATGATTCACAAAATGGTGGATCAGGTGCCGCACACTCACACACTTTTGTTGATTACGCTGGTACTTTTTATATGCCAACTAGCAGTATGAATCATGCGGTATCAACTAAAAACAATAATTTTAAAATGTATACCACACCTGACACTGTGGCCGCAACTGCTACCGCTGTTGTCAAAGATGGAAAAGTTACAAAAATTAATCTGGTTACAAAAGGTAGTAATTACACGTCAACTCCAAGTGTGATATTGACAGGCGGTGCATCTGACGGAAGCACCCCATCAGACACTGCTAAGGCATATGCAAACTTGAACAATGATCTTGTAAGAGATTTTGATACAACAATTAAATTTGACAGGATATCAAGCACCTCTGATGTAGTGGATTGGGCGGCATCAACAAGTTATGCTTATGGAACTCTTATAAGATATAACAATGAGTTATACAAGGCAACAAAAGCATTTACGTCAACTACGAAATTTGATGAAGGCACAAATAATCTGTATAAGATATTTGGAGACGAAACTGGATTTAGTGCCGCTGATAGGATAAAAGGATTTTACACTCCTGGTTCGGGTATGCCAGGAAATGAATTATCACAGGTCATGACTGGTGTTGATTATGGTGGAACAGTGGTAACTGGTTTACTATTTTCACAAGAAGGCGGTTGGGATAAGTCAGGTTGGTTTGATTTTCCATGGGATACTTTTGGCAAATCAAGAATACAGGCATTCAGAGCGGATGGATTATCAGCGTCGTTTGAATTTACTACTGCTCCTAGTGCCACAGATGTTTTACAAGTATACCAAACAAGAGATGACAGTACGAGAGAAAAGAGATCTGAGATTTTCCGTGGTGATGGCACAACAACAGTGTTTACGCTGAACAGCATACCTGATGCTAACGCCTTGATTGAATTTGTTCCATTTGATGATGACGGAGTTTTGACTCCTTCGGATGATAGGACACTAGACTCACTTGTTTCAGGTGGATTATTTAACAGTGCGTTAGGTACCGCACCTAGCGATATATTATTAGAAGGCGACGGATTTGTAACTCCAGACACTAGTTACGCTCCAGAAGAAGTCGTACCAGGACAGATGTTTGACACTGTTGATATAAAAGTTTATACTTCACCAGAGTCAGGTGTACCATTCATATCAGATCTTTTCAGCAGAGGTGATGGATCAACCACTACGTTCCCTATAGGGGATTTTCCAGGCACACTTGGATCTGTAACCGTAACTGTTAACAATGTTGTAAAAAAATTAACTACGGACTACACTGTTAATGTTGCAGATAAAACAATTACATTTAGCACAGCACCTGTCAATCAGGCGCTAATAGCAACTAAAACTTTTGCAATTTCAGGAGAAAACTTCCGTGTCCTAGATCAATACACTGGAGACGGATCAACAACAGCATTTACAACATCAACAAGGGGTGAATTCAATCTTGATTCAACTTCAAGTGAAATTTTTGTGACTATTGAAGGAGTGCCAACAACAGCATTTTCAACATCAATCACTGCAAACACAGTCACAGTAACTTTTAATACTGCTCCGGCGGCTGATAAACTTATACAGATTGCAGGTTTTAATAAGTCAGCAACTTCTACTAGAAGTTTTGCAAGTATAAGAAATGAACAAATTACTTTTGATGGATCAACCGAAAGATATGCACTCACTTATCCACCAGGATCAATAGGACCTTTTAGTGCATTAACTATTGTTGAAGCAAACGGAAAAGTCCTAAGAGGACCTGATGTGTCTTACTATGTTGGAGACGGAAGCACTTATGTGTATGGAGTTGTTTCAGGATTAGGAGAAGATTCAACCGTTGACCCCGAAAAAACAATTACTTCAGCGGACCAGTTAGAAGTCCATGTAAATGGAGTAGAAAAATTATTAAACACAGATTACACAGTTGATATCAGTAATCAATCAATAACTTTGATCACTGCTCCTGCATCCAATGATGTTGTAGCGATTACTACCTTAGTTAATAATCAATATTTTGTTGATGGTGGAGCAGACGCCGATGTGGTATTAGACACAGCACAAATATCATCCGATGGTTTAACTTTATCAGCAAGTGATGTTATTTCGGTCACCACTTTTAACAATGCGTTGGGAATGAAACTACGAAGAGAAGCACTAGAAGGCAAAGCGGACAATACATTCAAATTGAGATTTGACACTCTTAACGGTGTATACACGTATGTTTGGTTGAACGGTGAGCAACTGATGGACAACATAGACTACACAGTTTCTGGCAACACAATTACAATAGACAAATCAAGAACAATATCGTCGTCAGATAATTTAGATGTCATGTACTTTGCTGTCGAGACAGCAGGGGGAGCCACTGGATTCAGGATTTTCAAAGACATGTTGAACAGAACACATTACAAGCGTATATCAAAAGCAGGCACTACAAAATTAAAAAATGATATAAATTCAGCGACTCAGTCAATTGAGGTTGTTGATGGATCAATATTAGCCACACCAAGTGCGTCTTTAAACACGCCTGGTGTAATTTTCATAGACAAAGAAAGAATAGAGTACTTTACAAAAACAGGTAACACTTTAGGACAGTTAAGAAGGGGTACTCTAGGCACAGGAATTAAGGACCATAGCGGTGGCACAAACGTGGTTGATGCCAGCGGAACACAAACTATACCTTATAGTGACACAGTATACACAGACACCTATACAGGTGATGGTAGCACTGTCACTTTTACCACATCAGTAGCCGCGACCTCGGCAAGTCAATTCGACATATTCATTGGTGGCCAACGATTGTTGTTGACTTCCGAGGACGGCTCAACTATAAACTACTCTGTGGATGGTAGTTCGGCGGAGGTAACTTTAAGCACCGCTCCAGCAGACGGAACACAGGTTAAAATATTAATGAAGAAAGGACAGGTATGGTACACAGGATTAGACGGAAATCCAGCAGATGGTAAAGGATTACAGGCGTCTACTACTGCACAGGCTAAATTCATAGCAGAACAGCCTACAAATGCACCTGAATAAATACACTAGATGACACAAGAAACTAAACCAACAGAGCATAAAGAAGAGCAAAACAATAAGCCTCAGGATCACAGCGGCGTGATGATGACAGGGCATATAAAAATTTTCGATCCTGAAACAGGTGAAGTTTTAGTGGATAAAAGAAACGCTATCCATTATGAAAACATGTCACAAGGACTGGCAAATTCATTGGCTAACAAAACAACAGGTTTCATACACGAAATGGCATTTGGTAATGGTGGAACATCCGTCGATCCAACAGGTATCATCACTTACCTAACGCCAAATTCAACAGGATCCAACGCGGCACTTTACAATCAAACATATTACAAGGTTATCGATGACAATTCATCCACTAACAAAGACACCACAAGAAACAAAATGGAAGTGAGACACACAGCAGGAAACAAGTACACCGACATAGTTTGTACTTGCACTTTGGATTATGGTGAACCTACAGGACAATCAGCATTTGATAACACTACGAATTTCAATGGCGATTTTGTCTTTGATGAATTAGGATTGAAAAGTTGGGAAGGAACAGAAAACGGTTCAACTAACAAACTATTGACACATGTAATATTCCACCCTGTGCAAAAATCACTTAATAGATTAATTCAGATTGATTACACTTTACGAATACAAAGTTTAACAACTTTCACTGAAACAAGTTCAACTGCATTATCAACGTCGAACACAATTAGTGGAACAACATCAGGAAGTAGCACAGGATATTAATAGATGCCATATACAGTAAACAAAACAGATAGTTCAGCATCACCGAATCAATACACTGTCCAAGACGGAGTATTGAATACGCAAACAGATTTGAACCTTATCGGAAAAGGTTACGCAGGATATGGCGAAACAATAGCGGAAAATTTTTTACATTTATTAGAAAATTTTTCTAGTGGCACAGCACCAACAAAACCAATAGTAGGACAACTTTGGTATGACAGTGGTGCAGGTAGAATTAAGGTATACACAGGTTCTGCTTTTCAACCTGCAGGTGGTAACGTTCCATACCAATCTAATGCACCGTCTGCCTTGGCACAAGGAGACCTTTGGATTGATTCGGATACAGGACAACTGTATTTTTACAACGGAAGTTCGAGCATATTAGTTGGACCTCCAGGCACAACAGGAACAACAAACGGATTCACTTTCCAATCTATATTAGATTCAAGCGATGAAACACAAAATATAACAAATATTTTTAACGACGGAAACAAAATTGCTATTATTTCTGAAGATACTTTTACTCCGAAAACATCTATTTCTGGTTTTGCAACAGTTAAGAAAGGAATCACTTTATCAACTGCTATATCAGATTTGAAATTTCATGGAACTGCCACAGACGCAGACGCACTTGGCGGAGAGGCGGCATCTACTTTTTTGAAATCTAATGCAAATGATACAACATCAGGAACATTAGGAGTTATTAATGACACAGGTTTCACTTTAGGGGCAGACTCAGATTTACAGATTTCAGTCGACAGCACTGGGGTAGTAATACAAAACCAAATTTCAGACACAGACATAACTTTTAAAGTCAACGATGGCGGAACAGCAACCACAGTCGTTACAATTGACGGCGGAACATCACGAGTAGGGATAGGTACAACATCACCAACAACAAAATTAGACGTCGACGGGACAACGACATCTACTGCTTTTGCTGGTGCATTGACTGGAAATGTTACAGGAAATTTAGCAGGTAATGTAACAAGTTCTGGTGCGAACACTATGGGAAGTCTTACAATGAGTGGGAACATTGTGTCACAAACAATTTTGCCAGACACAGATGCCACATACGACATTGGAAGTTCTAGTTTAGGTTACAACACAATACACGCAAAAGCAACATCGGCTCAGTACGCTGACTTGGCAGAGAAATATGAATCTGATGACAATTATGAAGTTGGAACAGTTGTTATATTTGGAGGATTAAAAGAAATTACACAATCTTTTATGGCAAATGATACAAGAGTTGCTGGAGTAATAAGCGGACAACCAGCATACTTGATGAACGATGCTTCAGAAGGACAAGCGGTTGCACTTGTAGGAAAAGTACCTTGTAGAGTGCATGGTATGGTCAAAAAAGGTGATTTATTAACAACTAGTGGAGAACATCAAGGTTGTGCTAGAAAAGCCAATGATCCAGTTGTTGGTTCAGTAGTGGGTAAAGCAATGGAAGACAAAGCAGATGCAGGTGAAAGTGTCATTTTAATAAGTGTAGGAAGGTTATAAATATAGGTATATGGCGTACACAATCAACAAAACAGACGGAACAGTAGTCACTACGATTACAGACGGTACTTCGGATAACACAACCAGTTTAACACTTTTTGGAAAAAGTTTTTCAGGATTTGGTGAAGGTCTAAACGAAAACCTAGTAAAATTGTTGGAAAATTCAGCATCAACATCATCACCAACAGCACCTTTGAAAGGTGAACTATGGTTTGATACAAATGTTAATAGGATAAAAGTTTATGATGGTTCACAATTCAAACCAACAGGCGGAGCGATTTCACAGGCAACGGAACCAACATCTCCATCAGCGGGTGATTTGTTTCATGACACAGATACTGATCAAGTATCTGTTTACACAGGATCGGAGTTTTTATTGGTTGGCCCAGTATTCAATAAAACACAAACTTTATCAGGTTGGCAAATAGAAACACTTGCAAGTTCAGGGGGTGACAAGGTTGTTTCATCAATGTACGTAGGCAACACAAGAGTTGCAATACTTTCTAAAGAAACATTTACTCCAAGTGTATCACAGTCAGGATTTTCAGAAATCAAAGCAGGTTTTACACTTAATTCAACTTTGGGAGCAGTGTTCGAAGGTACAAACACTCAAGCAAGTAACATTGATGTGTCAGGTACAACCAATACTTCAGCAACAATCATAGCAGGTGGTAATTTTTTAAGGGCAGACGCGGCAGACACAACAACAGGTGCTTTGACTGTTGACACAGATTCTGGAGTAATCATCGGTGATGCACAAGAATTAACTATAACGGTGTCTAGCAATGATGTCACAGTAGCACAGACATCTCAAGATAAGGATTTAAAATTTACAGTAAATGACGGAGGCGTCACAAAAACTCCATTACAATTGACAGGTGCAGATGGTGGAGTCGACATTGTAGGAGATGTCACTATCACAGGTAACTTAAATGTTTCAGGAGAATATGAAAACACCGCAGGCGAAATTAATTTACTTAATGACGCATTTCTAAAATTAAACAACGGCGGTGGAGAAACTGATTCAGGAATCATAGTTGAGACTAGCGATACTGATGATGCAAGATTATTTTATGAAACAGGCACAAACAGATGGATGGCAGGAGATGGTGGAAATTATTCACAGTTAATTAGAGACGCAGATGCAACCACAAACGGTGCGACAAGTCAAGGTTCAGTATTAAAAACAGATTCTTCTGGAATATTCACAGTGGCAGGTGTTGAATTATCAGCAGTCGGATCTGCCATAACAACATCAGACGGATCAGACACATCAGTTCCATCTATCGGACAGATAGTTGCATTTGGAACTAAATGGGGTGGATCAGAGAAAACCGTATCAACATCAGATCCATCGGGCGGCAATGACGGAGATTTCTGGTTCAAATACTCGGCATAGGAGAACTGGATGCCAACAATAACAAAAACATTTCTTTACAACGGATTGGTAGAAACAGTTACTATACCACAGGGAACAAATTCTATAGACATTTATCTATGGGGTGGAGCAGGCGGAGCCGGTGGCTCTGATGCAGGTGGTCCTGGAGGAAATGGTGCGGCAGGTCATCATGTCAAAAAAATAGGTTACGACGTCACAGGCAACGTAGGCGAGACCTTAACTATCGCAGTAGGCGGTGGCGGAGGTGGTGGAGCATCGGGAGGTGGTGCAAGAGGTGGCCGTAATGGAAAAAGTTTAACAGGATTCTCGGGCGGAGAAGGTGGTAACGCAGGACCTCAACCCTATTCAGGTTCAGGTGGTGGCGGCGGTGGAGCCACGGTCTTAAAAATAGGTTCTTCCGCGATAGCAGTAGCAGGAGGCGGAGGTTCAGGCGCAGGAGCAGGTAAAAGTTCAAACGGTACAGCAGGGGTAAACACAAACTCGGCAACATCCAATTCACCAGCAACACTAGGTGAAGACGGAAAAGATCACACCGGAGACGGCGGTGGTGGTGGTGCTGGAGGTGGTGGAGCCGCTGGAGGTAAATCAGGAAACGGTGGTAACGGTGACAATGGAGGTACTGGAGGATTCTCTGGTTCAAACACAGTGCCATCCGGAGGATCCGAAAGCAACGGTTCAGGCACTACGCCTGGAGGTACAGGAGAAACATTTTATCAATCAGGCACTGCGGTTGGCGGTGTAGCAAGTAGCGGATCAGGAGCAGATGGTTCAGCCACATTGGTGTTCAACATAGGCGTACAAGCAAATGTCAAAGTAGGTGGCGAATGGAAGACAGTAACAAACATATTCACAAAAATTTCAGGTGTGTGGAAAGAAATTGATGCCGCATTTACAAAGATATCGGGTGATTGGAAACCGTTGTTCAATACGGGGATAACTTTTGCACAAACGGCGGCTGGATTTGGAGACTCCACTGGTAGCAGTTCATCTGGTAGTGGTGGATCTGGTGGCGGCGGATGTTTCATAGCAGGTACTATGATATCAATGGCCGATGGTACATTGAAGCCAGTAGAACAGGTTGACATCGGCGATGTTGTGTCTGTTGGTGGAAAAGTATTTGCAACAGGTAAGTTTTTAATAGACAATCTATATGATTATAACGGCATACAAGTTTCTGGAACACACATGGTCAAAGAAGACGGCGCATGGATTAGAGTAGAAGACAGTAGGCTTGGAGTTTCACTTGGTGATGACGAAGTGATAGTGTATGTGTTTGGTAACGAAAACAGAAGAATAATAATCAATGGCACAGAGTTCACAGACTACTTTGAATTAAGTGAGCAACAAGAACTAATTAACCACGGCGAAGATATCTTTAGTAATTGGCATGATCATGATAGACAGATACATGATAAAAATGTTAATATACTAAATGCTTGATAAAAGTTTTTACCACGGACAGCAGGGAGAATGTTTTAGACAGTTGGATAAACACTGGCAAAACATCAAACACGAATTTGATACCCAACCTAACAAAGTATTTTTAGATCCAGAGGATTTTTCAGACAGTGTACGAGGATTGCCAGACGATTTTGATGATAAATCTGGAGATTACGTTCATGGGCAATGGCGGGCATTAGGTATACAGTCAGGAGAACATGAAGGGCAAAAATTTGATGACTATCCAATACTTTATAGCATACTGAGAAAATTTCCATACAAGACCAATGTGGCAATAATGACTGTTGGGCCAAACACAAAAATTGGTAATCACACAGACAACGAAGGCGGTTGGAGATATCAAATGTGTCTAGACGATGGTGGCGGAGAAAATAGTGGCATGTATGTGATGAATGTTGACACAAAAAAGCAAGAACTAATGACTTGGAAAACTGGTGAAGCGTATGTGTTCCAACCGGACATACAGTTGCACAATGGATTCAATAATAATCCAGGAGAAAGAACAACCTTATTAATTGACTTTTTCAAAGAATCAGAGTATACTAAAGATAAGTTTGAAAAATATTACCAGCACTATTCAGAATGTTTTGAAGGTCTGGATAATCTAGTTGATACATATGAGTCTCGAAAGCAAAAAACCTAGAATATTCATTACAGGACATACCAGAGGTATAGGTAAAGCAATATTTGACTTGTACAAAGCAAAAAATTAT
>MDSZ01094582.1_pt1 | contig 26575 bp, 29 predicted proteins | sample 811201 | NCBI WGS metagenome assembly MDSZ01 (sample SAMN05326647, study PRJNA326480) | marine metagenome | isolation source: seawater | place: Indian Ocean: North | collected 2010 | reverse complement strand
TTGAGGTGATGCAAGTCCTGGAGGTGCCTGGCCAGGTAAAAAGGCACAAAATAATAATCGCAAACGACGATTTTGATATTCTCGCAGTCGCTGCTTAAAAACCAGTAGATGTGTGAGGTGGCAACAACCGATAAACAGAAAGTTGCATGAGATAAGGTTCGCTCGCTCCTTTTAAAAGCGTGCATATTTTTGAGATGCGCTTGCTGGAGCCAAAAACCAGCTAAACTTGTAAATGAATCCCTACAATTAAAGGTTGCGGACGCGGGTTCGATTCCCGCCGGCTCCACCATTGTCTAAGCTTATTTCAAACCAGAGAGATATTTATTTTTAGCTAATTAAGATCCGGATCTAGGTATGGCTTTATCTTCTTTAGAATGGACTTTTCAATTTGACAAACCCTCATTCGAGTTAAACCGAAAATGTCTCCAACTGCTTGTAAAGTTTTAGGACCAGACTTGGCGCTAATTAAAACACAGTTATTGTCCTGTTTGCAGTTAATCCAATTAACACAGTCTACTTTTTTACAAGAAATATCAAGAAGTTCTTTGGCTTCGAAGCATGTTATTTTACTTTTATTTTTCATCTCAAGGATTATTTTAATTTGAGGAATTCAAATGAATAAATTATTCGTTTTAGACACAAACGTTTTGCTTTATGACGCAGACTGCATTTTTGCCTTTGAAGACAACGATGTAATCATTCCACTAATAGTTCTAGAGGAGCTTGACTCCAAAAAGAACAGGCATGACGAGGTAGGAAAAAATGCAAGGCAGGCTGCAAGAAACCTGGATGATTTGAGAATAAAGTCTAATTTAAAAAATGGAGTCAAGCTTGAAAATGGCGGAACACTCCAGATAATGTCACAAGAAGACGTTGAGGAGGATTCTCTTCAAGTTCCAAGAGAGATACAAGGCTCTAAAACTGATCATGTTATCATTCGAATGGCGAAGTATATAGAACAAAAGGAAAATAGAAAAGTTGTCCTGGTGACCAAGGACATCAACGTCAGAGTGGTCTGCGATGTCGTTGGTGTGTCTTGCGAAGACTATCGAAAACACAGGGTCCTAAAATCAGTATCTGGGCTCTATTCGGGTGTTTCAAGAGCCGACGTTGATCAAAAGACCATAGACAGATTTTATACAGACGGAGAACTAGTTCTTACAGATGATCTAATGGATGCCTCATCATTCAAACCAAACCAGTTTATTGTGATGAAAGATAACAATTCAGGTCAAGGCTCTGCAATTGGCAAGTTTATAAATGAAAACAGCCCCATAAAACCTATTATTGACATAAAGTCTGCATGGGATCTTAGACCAAGAAACAAGGAGCAAAAGTTTGCACTTGATTTGCTCTTTGATGACAATATTAGAATTGTAACGCTTACAGGAAAAGCAGGATGTGGAAAAACCCTCCTTGCTGTGGCAGCAGGTCTGGAGCAAGTAATAGAACAGAAAAAATACGATAGACTGATTGTTACCAGGCCGATCGTCTCAGTAGGGAAAGAGATAGGATTTTTACCTGGGACGCTAGAAGAGAAAATGGCGCCCTGGATTGCACCGATTAGAGATCAACTTAGTTTCCTTTTCAAGGGTGAAGATGGAGAGCAGACTCTAGAATGGATGATGGAGAAGAAAACCATTGAAGTAGAAGCCATATCATTCATTAGAGGTAGATCAATCCCTAATTCATTTATGATTATTGATGAGGCTCAAAACCTTAGTGTTCATGAGTTGAAAACAATTATAACTAGAGTGGGAGAGGATACTAAGATAATTTTAACTGGTGATCTTGAGCAAATAGACCACGACTATTTAGACTCTGTTTCTAACGGTTTAGCTTACTGTGTAGAAAAGTTTAAAGATCAATCTATAGCGGGACACATTACACTTATCAAGGGTGAAAGATCTAAGCTTGCAAGCATAGCTGCAGAAATTCTGTAATCTCTCTCTGACGAGATATTTACTTAAGTAAGATATCCGGAGAGTCAATTGGGATCTACAACAACTACAAGCATCGATAAGAACAGAATGAAAAGAATTTATCCTGTTGTTAGGCGCCCAGAAAGAAGAGTAAGCATAACTACTAATGCTTTCGCCGCCGAAACAGGAGAGGTAACTTTTACCAATTCAAACTCAGGAACATACACTTTTAAAAACACATATACTGCAGCGCCAAATGTAGTGATATCTCCAGTAGACTCAGAGTCTAATGATGGAGCCAATGTAGGTGTTCACATTACTTCAATAACTACAAGCGCAGTTGGTCTTCAAGCCACAGCTAACTTTACAGGAAAAGTATCTGTTCAAGTAATGGAAATTTCATGATCATTGAGACAGGAAATCACACATTAACTAACACAAAGTTTGGATCTGTGACTTTTACAAGTGTTTTTGATGAGGCTCCTGTTGTTTGCTGCACATTAAATACTGCAAGTTCTAATCTAGGACACCCTAATATTTACATTCGAAATGTGACTAATACGGGCTTCGAGATTACAGCATCGGCAAAAATTACGGCTGTTGTAGAATACAAGGCTATGCACGGAAACTAGTGGATTAGAAAATGGCAACATCTGATTTTAAAGCAGACAGAATAAGAGGTAATAGGTTCATCCTCTCTGGCTCTAGTGGTAATGAGCCGGCATTCATGATTTATAGCGCATCCGTCGCCAATGATTTGACAGGTGGCATTAAGTCTCCTGCGCGAGGCGGATTTATTCCTTCTACAATAGGCGAGGATGTATTTCTCGTAGTATCAGGAACATCAGGCTCCATGTCAAGAGCGTCAGGTAACAGAGTCAGAGGAACAATGGTGTTCATAGGCGATGTCTACTTTAGCGGTGCTATGAAAGGAAATATAGTTACGGGTTCCGACGGGCCTATAGGTCCTAGAGGACTCCAGGGTCTCACAGGATCAGCTCCGCCAAGCCTTGATCTCTCTTCAAACTCACTTATCTTTTCAATCGTCCCGTCAGGTTCAACAACATCAAACCCCACATCAGTTAAGCTCACAGCAACTTATGTGAGCCAGTCAAATGCTATGGTTTTGGCCGATTATAAAGTATCAGGTAGTGACGGCTCAGACCTCTCAGGAAGACTATCAGCTTTCTCCAATACAAGCACAACATCAGGTGGAAAAGTTACTGGTGATGCATCTGTGGTATTCACATATAACAACGCTGATAGAACCCGATATCCGATCTTTGTAACTGCATCTAGTGACAGCTTTACAAAAACAGTAACGATTTACCGCGTTGCAGAAGGTCCGCAAGGTGATCAAGGTATCCAGGGTATACAGGGGCTCCAGGGTCTCACAGGATCAGCTCCACCAAGCCTTGACCTATCATCTAATGCTCTTATATTTTCAATCACTCCTTCGGGATCATTAACATCAAACCCGTCGTCTGTTAAGATTACAGCAACTTACGTAAGCCAATCGAACGCTATGACAGCTCTTGACTTCCAGGTCTCTGGAAGTGATGGAACTAACTTATCCGGAAGTAGATTTTCTGCATTTTCTAACACTAGCACTACGTCCGGAGGAAAAGTCACCGGAGCAGCATCAATAGTATTTAGCTATAACAATGCTGATAGAACACGATACCCGGTTTTTGTGACTGCATCTAGCGATAGTTTCTCTAAGTCTATTGCTATTTACCGAGTCGCAGATGGAACACAGGGTCCAACAGGTTCCCAGGGAATACAGGGTATTCAAGGACTCCAGGGTCTCACTGGATCCGCGCCTCCCAGTCTAAGCGTTTCCTCAAACTCACTTATCTTTTCAATCGTCCCATCAGGCTCAGCAACTTCGAATCCAACTTCGATTAAGATTACGGCAACTTATGTAAGTCAATCAAATGCTATGACAGCACTCGACTTCCGGGTATCTGGAAGTGATGGAACAAATCTATCTGGAAGCAGGTTTTCAGCTTTCTCTAATACAAGCACAACATCCGGCGGAAAAGTCACCGGAGAGGCATCTATTGTATTTAGTTATAACAACGCTGACAGGACAAGATTCCCGATATTCGTAACTGCTTCTAGCGATACCTTCTCTGAGTCACTAACAATATTCAGAGTTGCAGAGGGTCCCCAGGGTGATCAAGGCATTCAAGGCATCCAGGGTATTCAAGGTGTCCAGGGAGTTACAGGTTCTCAGGGTCTTACGGGATCTGCTGTTCCAAGCTTAGATCTCTCCGCTAACGCCCTTATCTTTGCAGTAGTCCCATCAGGTTCAGCGACATCAAATCCAGCATCTGTAAAGATTACTGCAACTTACGTAAGCCAGTCTAACGCTATGACAGCGCTAGACTTCCAGGTCTCTGGAAGTGACGGAACCAACTTATCCGGAAGTAGATTCTCTGCATTTTCTAATACAAGCACTACATCAGGCGGAAAAGTCACGGGAGAAGCTTCGATAGTCTTTAGCTATAATAATGCTGACAGGACTAGGTATCCAGTATTTGTAACTGCATCTAGTGACAGCTTTACAAAATCTGTGGCGATCTATCGAGTTACAGAAGGTCCCCAGGGTGATCAAGGCATTCAGGGTATTCAAGGTGTCCAAGGCCCATCAGGTGGGGATGGTATTTTTGCTGTAACAGCAGGAACAGGCTTTAGAGGAGAAACAACATCTTCTGTTGCTTTTGCAAATCCTGTAGGGGATGCAGACTCTAATACAGCAGGATTCGGAAAAGGTCTTAATGTTTTCTTCTATGTTTCAGGTTCAAAGAATTCTTCAATGCTACCAGGTGCTCAAGCACCAACGGGTTCTGCTCTCTTTGGAGGAGACTTAGTAGTATCAGGAACGATTCAAGCTCTTGCAGTCCCAGGCGGGATGATGGGTGATACATCTTTGCGAGCCGCCGGATCAATCACGGCGACAACATCAGTTACAGCATCCCAGGGTGGATTTATTAGCTTTGGATTCCAACCAAGTTCTATTCCTGGTCTTACTGGCTCTATATCTAGAACTCCTACAGGTCAGCCGTTTATAGCTGGCGACTCATCAACATCTGTTGCTTATAATCATACAACAAGACAGTGGACAATAGGTGCTGTAGCAGCTACGCTCGACAGCGCGTATGATGGTGGGGGTGCTGCTGCGGGAGCGATCATTAATGCAAATATTCACCCTGTTCAAATAAACAACACTGTTCTTGCAGACGGCGCGCAACAGACTTTATTAGCAGTATCGGGCGTGGCGACCTTTGGAAGTGCATCAGCCCAATACTCAGGTCACATGCCTCCACTACCCGGCTTAGACACTAGTTTCTTTGTCTCAGGTTCTGTCAAGCCTGACCCGGCTGATTATAGAGGACTTATCAACACTGCTGTTTTCGGAGGTGATGTTCTTTACAGTGGATCCATCGGTGGAGCGCTACGGGCCAGCGCTACTGGCTCTAACATAGAGGTTTTAAGAACATACTCACCTCTACACTTCCGAGCAAAGTCCAATACTGCCGTTACAACTACAGCGCTCATTCTAGATAGATCAGGTTCTGTTAGCAGCACTAAAGGCGGAACAAGAATTCTATTTAAGATACCTTACGACAACACGTCAGTTCCAGGTGCTGCGATAGAAGGTAGAAAAGACTCTGCTAGTTCAACTCAAAACTACGGTAGGCTTTCTTTTTATACGCAAAACTCTACGACTAAGCTTGATGAGCAGATGAGAATAGGCTATGAGGGTGTAACTATTCGACCGGACTATGCAGGCACAGTCGACGCCGGAAGCGCAGCTGCTACATTACTTGTCCACGGCGGCTCGCGACCAAGAGCATTCATGGTTAGGAAGTCCACCGGTGCTGTTGGAATTGGATTGAATCCATCCCACGTTCTTCACGTGTCAGGGGCTGCAATCCAGCTCGAAGGACCAATCAAAGCCCCCGATGGTAATAATGCAACACTTGCCAAAATCTACAATATGAATGGTGAGGATGACGGAGCTCTTGATATATACGAGGGCTTAGCCGCAGGATCGCAAGCAAACATAAGGTTAACTCCTAGATCAGGAACACCCAACTATATTTCTGGGTCTGGAGGTATCGCGCTAGGAATCAATACTACATCTCCTCAAAGCGCACTAGAGATTGTTCAAGCTAAAGGAAAAAGCTCTATCGTTCAAACTGGAAATCCAGCAAGATACGGATTGCTTGTTAGGCAAGAAGACACAAGCACGTTAGCTTCAGCAGGAATTGCTCTTGGGACGCAAACCAACAACGTTGGTGCATCAATGATATTTACAGACAAGGGAAGTTTCTCCTCCGGAGATCTTTCGTTCTATGTAAAGAAAAGCACTTCTTCCGGAAATAATCCAGAGCTTGTAATGGCTCTCTCTGGAACAAAAAATGTTACGCTGCCAGGAGAAGGACGATTAGGTATAGGAACAACAAATCCCAGTGGGTCTTTGCACGTAAGCAGCACAGGAAGCGTATCATTAAGATTAGAAGCAGATACAGACAATTCAGGTGAATTTGACGTTCCGTTTATTAAGCTCTTAGGAGATGGCGGTGCTGTTAGAAGTCTAATAGGTCAGTCACCTGGGACAGGTAAAGCTCCTGACGGTCACGATGTTACAAATGCAGTTAGTAATGATCTTTTAATAGGAACCCTTGATTCTTTCGGAGTCCAGATCTTTACAGCAGGATCAGCAGCGATGAGGGTAAATACTCTCGGGTATGTTGGAATCGGCGATCATACTCCTGACACGTACTTAGATGTGTCAGGTTCAAGATCAGACTTTTTAGGTGTTTTTGTTAATGACGGAAATAACGTCAATAAAAAAGGATTAAAAATTCAGTATGGTGACGACGGCGGCTCAGGAACTTCAACTGCAGTTAGTTTCTTTGACGGCGACGGAACTTCAATTGGTTCGATTACATCTACAGGCGGAACTGTTACATACGGTCCCTTCACGGGCGGCCACTACGCAGCCCTCCCAGAAGGTGTAAGCTCTTATGAATACGGAACTGTTGTAAAAATACATTCAACATTTACAGGATCTATGCCTCGCTCGAGGCAGGTTTTCTATAATGTTTCTGAGTCTACGTCAAGTCAAGATCCTGGCGTAATTGGGGTTTATAATACTCCTCTGAGCGGGACAGGTCCATCTGAAGCACCTCACCAAATTTTTGCTCTTGGTGACGGGCATGTTCTTGTTTGTGATGAAGGGGGCGACATTTCCATTGGTGACTATCTATGCTCTTCAAACACTTCAGGTCATGCAATGAAGCAGTCTGACGGAATTCTTAGAAATTACACAGTTGCTAAGTCTACTGAGTCTGTGACTTGGTCTGATGAGCCCGGAAGCACTAAAAGGATAAGTTGCACATATCACTCCGGATAGCGGAAAATCAACTTAATTTAAAAATCTTAAATGTCCTTGTAGAATAAGGCTGTCTAGCAATGTAAATGGAGAGCCTAATGGATTTTAATCAAAATATTTTTGGTGGGTTTAGCTTTAATAACAAAAAGCTAATTACTCCTGACTCCAAAATAGTTTTTGTTTCTGACATGTTCGCCGCTGATTATACTGGTGGAGCCGAGCTAACGTTTCAAGCTTTGATTGATTCTTGCCCAACTGAATATGACAAAGTTCACGCTAAGGATGTAACAATCCAGGTTTTGGAGGAGGGAAAAGATAAATATTGGATCTTCGGAAACATATCTGCTTTAGACACAAGCTTATTGCCTACAATCGTAGCAAATCTCCAGTATTCTATAGTTGAATTTGATTATAAGTTTTGCAAGTATAGATCGATTGAGAAGCACAGAGAAATAGAGGGAAAACCATGTGATTGTCATGACCAGATGTGGGGAAAAATGATATCAGCGTTTTTCTATGGTGCACGATCGCTCTGGTGGATGTCAGAAAAGCAAATGAAAACCCACCACGAAAGATTTCCTTTTTATGGTGAGCGACACAACACAGTGCTTTCTTCTGTTTTTGACGATGACTTTTTTGCATCGGTAAAACTTCTTAATAAAAAGCATGAAGGAAAAAAGAATGATAAGTGGATTGTTTTAGGTTCCACATCATGGATAAAGGGAGTAGAAGACTGCAAAAAATGGTGCGAAGAAAACAATAAGGAATATGAAGAAGTCTGGAATCTACCCTATGGAGACTTATTAGAAAAGCTAGCCCAAAGCGAAGGCTTGGTATTTCTACCTAAGGGTGGCGATACTTGCCCTAGAATAGTCATTGAAGCTAAAATGCTTAATTGCAAACTAGCATTGAATGATAATGTTCAACACAAAGATGAACTATGGTTTAATACGGATGATAGGCTCGATACTGAGTCTTATCTTTATGCAGCACGCTCAAGGTTTTGGAATGGAATAAAGTCAGATATGGAATATTCACCAAAGATTTCTGGATACACGACAACATTAAACTGTAATCGTCACAACTATCCTTGGAGGCAAACTATTGAGTCTCTTTTAGGGTTTTGTAACGAAGTTGTTGTGGTAGATGGGGGATCTGATGACGGAACATGGGAAGAGCTTCAAGAGTGGTCAGAGAAAAATGATTCTTTGAAGGCATATAGGCAAGAAAGAGACTGGGAGCACAAGAGATTTGCAGTTTTTGATGGGGCACAAAAAGCTTTGGCAAGATCTTTATGCACACAAGAGTTTTGTTGGCAAATGGATTGCGATGAAATTGTTGATGAAAGCCAATATCAAATTATAAAGGACATATGCAAAAACTTCCCAAGCAATACCGACTTAATTGCTCTTCCCGTGATTGAATACTGGGGAGGCCCAGAAAAAATTAGATTTGATGTTAATCCCTGGAAGTGGCGCCTAAGTAGAAATAAACCTTACATTACACACGGAATACCTTCCAACCTAAGAAGATTTGATGAGTCAGGAGATCTTTATTCTGCACAGGGTTCTGACGGTTGCGACTACATTAGAAATGACAGCTATGAACCTGTTCCGTTTGGAACTTTTGTTACACCTGATGTGGAGCAAGCTCGTCAGATGTGTGCAACAGATGAAAATGCTAGAAAAGCTTACGAGGCTTGGCTAAATCAAATTTGCGCAGGATTTCCAGTTGTTCACCATTTTTCCTGGTGGAACCTAGAAAGAAAAATAAAAACTTATCGAGACTATTGGGGCAAGCACTGGAAGTCGCTGTTTGACAAAGAAGTAATTGATACGCCAGAAAACAATATGATGTTTGACGCTAAATGGGAAGATGTTACAGATGAAATGATCCGAGATCGAGCAGCTCTTATGAAAGAAAAGCTTGGGGGCTGGATATGGCACACAAAATGGGATGGCAATCAGGAAACTGGACATCTAAGTCTAGACATTAATCTTCCAAGTAATATTCAAAACTGGCCAGGATTTAAGCTTTGAAACTCTATATAATATCTCCCTGCTTTAATGCAAAGCCTAACATTGAGACACTGATAAATTCCATAAAGGCTCAGAACGATGATAGATGGCATCACATTATAATTGACGATATTTCTAGTGATGGAACCTGGGAAGAAATAGAGCGACAAACTCAGGGTGATGAGAGGTTTACTATAATAAAGAACTCCTCCAAGAAGTTTGCACTTAAAAACATAGTAGACGCTTGCCTAGAAATAGAAGAAGAAGACGCAGTAATAGGTGTCGTCGATGGCGACGATTCTCTATGTAATCCAGACACCGTATCAAAAGTATTAGAACAATACGAATCAGGTCACGATGTTGTATGGACTGCACATAGGTGGGATGTAAATGGAATGAATATTTCAAGGGCAATGCCTGAGAAAGTCAACCCATATCAGTGGCCCTGGTGCGCTTCGCACTTTAGGACTTTTAAGCTAAGCATATTAAGAAAAATAAATGTCAAAAACTTTCAAGATATGAATGGCGAATGGTTTAAGAGAGGCTATGACCAGGCGCTACTTTTACCAATTTTATCTTTGACAGAAAAGAGAAAATACATCGATGAAGTCTGCTATCTATACAACATTGATTCTGCGTCAATACCCAGCGAAAAAAGGGACTGGTGCGAGTCAACTCAAATAGCAACAGTTAACTTAGTCCGATCACGTGGTTTTTTAAAATGAAAATATTTTTTGACAACGTTGACTTTACTTCACCTTCTGGACCTAACTCCTTTGCCAGCAAGCTAGCCAGCCACTTTTCCTCTCTTGGGCACAGGATAACTCATGAAAATCCTGCAGTTCAGCTTTCATTTATACAGGCAACAACAAAGATAGCACCCATGATACAGCGCCTAGACGGAATCTACTTTAATTCAGAGCAAGATTGGAAATCTCTTAACAAACCTATCAGGCAAACTTTTGATCTTGCAGATGGTGTAGTTTTTCAGTCTAATTTTAATAAAGCTTTGACAGAAAAATATTTTGGCAAAAAAGAAAACTCTGTAGTGATTCACAACGGAACTAAATTAAGTCATATTGACAAGATACAGCCTCTGAGCCATCCAGAAATTGATAAGTTTGAAAATGTTTGGTCATGTGCATCTTCTTGGAGGCCCCACAAAAGACTTTCCGAAAATGTAAGATATTTTTTAGAAAAATCAGGGCCTAATGATTGCTTAATAGTGGCAGGAAACAACCCAGATACCCCTCTTGACATGCCCAGGATATTTTATGCAGGAGTTCTGGAATGGGAGCAATTAATCTCGCTATACAAGAGGTCAAAATATTTTCTTCATTTAGCTTTGATGGACCACTGCCCAAATGTCGTGGTTGATGCCAGAGCTGCAGGATGTAAAATTATATGTAGTTCATCAGGCGGGACAAAAGAAATAGCTGGAGACAATTCTGTGATCATACAGGATATGGAGTGGGATTATTTACCCTTTAAGCTTTATGAGCCTCCTAAGCTAGACTTTTCTGTTACTCAAAAATATAAATCTACCGTCAGCTGTGATATTAATGATACAGCACAACAGTATTTAAGTTTTTTTGAAAGATTTGCACAATAATGAAAAGCTTTTTAGAACTTCCTAGCTTCAAGAAAAAGAAATCTGCAATATTTTTAGGATGTGGGCCATCGATAGAAAATTTCACTGCCGAACAGTGGAAGTTTATAAAAGATAATTTTGATGTGTGGGCTTCAAATAACTGGATTGTTAACAAAGATATCATACCAGACTTTTATCACTTAGAGGTAAAGATGCACAGATCTGGGCAGCTTATGGTTGATATGCTCAATCTAAAGCATGAAAGCTATAAAGATGTGTGCTGGATTCTTGATAATACACGACCCTACTTGCTGCAATTTATAGATCCTAGATATTTTGAAAATATTTTCTTGTATGACAAAGTGTATCGCAATGGTGAGTCGGGTGCATATGAAATAGACAAGAAAAAAGTATCAGTAAGCTGCAATGCTTCTTTGACTGTTATTTTGGATATTATGCAAAGAATGGAATATGAGTCTATTAGTTTTGCAGGAGTCGATATGACGTCAAGTAAATACTTCTGGACTGATAATCCAAAATATGAAGAATATCCTATTCCTGACATTATGAAGTCGTGCAAACCAGATGAAAGACCCCCAGACTCTTTGCACCCTACTTTTAAACTCAAAGATTTTATTCCTGAGTTTTGCGAATTTAACGGCATAGAATCTTACAACTTATCCCCTGAAAGCTTACTCAAAGAAAGAATGAAGACTTGCAAACTCGAGGAGATCCCTAATGTTTAATCACGTAAATTTCGGTGATGCCTTTGCTGGAAATAATGGCGAAGGACCTAACCCTAACTTTGTTCAAAAGAACATAGAGGGATTCGACATGACGCTAGACCCTTCAGACGGAGGAATATCTCATGTTCTGTATCATGTAGGCGTTCGAGAAAGAGCCTTCATGTCACTTCTACATTCTATTGTTTCCCCCGGAATGGTTTGCTGGGACTTGGGGTGTAATATTGGATACACAACGCTCTTCATGCTTAGGAATGTAGGACCTGACGGATTTGTATATGCTGTTGATCCAGACCCGAGAAATCTAACTCTAGCAAATATAAACTTTAATAGCAATAATTTCAACGAAAGAGTTGAGGTTACACAGTGTGCAATCTCCGACCACAGTGGAAAATTAGATTTTTGGATGGCAGATAAGCCCAATTTAAACAGCGTAAGCCAGACAAAGCATAGCACTGATAAAGTAACAGTAGACTGTTTTAGCGTCCCAGACTTCTTAGAAAATAGAAAGTATCCAAATTTTATAAAGATGGATGTGGAGGGGCATGAGGTGAAGATCTTTGAAAGCGGCTTGGACTATTTTTCAAAGAATGATGGAACCACGCATTTTTTAGTAGAGGTTCATCCCCACCTCTACAGTAAAGAAAATGATTTTGAAGCAGTCCTTGCAGAATATTTTAAGCTAGGTTTCAGGCCCACATTTGTGGTATCTACCCCTGTCCCACAACCTCAACTTTTTAAAGAAAGCGGATATGAACCCATTGCTTCTATTCCTACTGACGGATTTGTCAGAGGTGTTTACAACAACATTAGCAATGAAGATCTATTGAAATTTGCATGCAGAGAAAATATGGAAGGCGATAGCAAGAAAATTGTAAGAAGCTTTATGCTTTCAAGAGGAGTTTGAAGTGAAACTAGGCCTTGTCGGCGTTGGTAATATGGGAAGAAATCACCTTAGGGTGATGAGGGAAAATTTAGACTTAGAACAAGATGTCCTCATCTACGACCCTGCACATAAGGACTCTCTAAAATACGAAGAGTTTTTGACTAAGTGTTCTTCTCTTGATGGAGTGTCAATTTGCTCACCTAGTCACACACATGCGGATATTTCATATGATATCTTGAAAGAAAATCCTAATATCAAGCTTTTAATTGAGAAGCCTATTGATACAGATCCTGAAAAAGTTAAGAAGCTTCAAGAGTTCAAAGACCAGATAATGGTAGGCCATATTGAAAGATTTAATCCCGCTGTTATTGCTCTTAAGAAAATGATACACACTGGGCTTATTAAGAGCATTTATTCCATGCGAACTAGAAGAAACAATAATGTCACTAGCAGAGAGATGACTAATATTTCAAAAGATCTTTTAGTTCACGATTACGATGTTTGTTGTTATCTGACTGATAAAAAAGCAATATCAGGAACTCTCCTGGAGCAGTCTACTCATTCTGACGGAAGGGTCGACTACTCAGAGCTCTGCACAAAGTTTGATGGTTTCCTGGCATCTTGCACTGCCAATTGGTTTTCTCCTATCAAGGTAAGGGATCTCACATGCCATTCATCCCAAGGAATAGTGAGGCTTGACTACATAAAACAGTCGCTTTCAATAGTAGATTTACAAGGTAATGTTACAGATCTTAATGAGTTTGTTAGAAGAGGTGAGCCGCTAGCTGCAGAAATTAGTTACTTTTGTTCAATGATAAGAGATAACGTTAAGCCTTTGTGCACAATAGATGAGGCACTTCATGCTTTAAGCGTGGTAGGAGGTTATAATGAGAATATTCACGTGGTGTGATCCCAATTATTTTCATTTCATGAATGCTTTGATAAGAAGCATCAGATATCACAAAAATGATAATCATATCGTAGCCCTTCTTATGGACTTTGCACCTGACCAAAAAGAAAAAGTTCTTGAAATTTTTAAAAATGATTCTAGGATAGAATTCATATGGGATAATGGCCAAAACTTCAGCGATATTAAAGTAAGAAACAACGTAGAGTATTACAGGAACTGTAGGCCCAGATATTTTATAGAACAGCTTAAAAAGTCCCCAAATGGTAAATTATGCACTTTTGCAGCAAACGGTATTATCTGGACAAGTCTTGAATACATCGAAAAAACTTTAGAAAAAAATGATTTTGTTTTTCTTGAGAGGCAAAAGCCAAATAGATTTTCTGATCACCCGGAAAAAATAGGATCAATGGAAGAATTAAATGAATTCATGATCGACACAGGGCTTACATTTCCCGAAGTTTTTCCCACTTCAACTTCTAAAATTGTTCTCTTGGGGACACATGCAATGAGAAACAATGAGCATACAATGAAAGTTCTTAATAGGTGGAAAGATCTTGTAGAAAACCCAGTAGATTTAAGTCAAAAATACTCAGATATGAACCTTTTCGTCCAGTCTTACATAGAAGTTCAAAATGAAATCGGCTGGCAGCTAAAAAAAGATACAGGGCTTGGAATACCAAGAGCTCAAAATCCTTTCTGTGATACCAATTTTAGAACTGATAAAATATGGTTTGCAAAAGGAGATACCAAGTTTTTAAATCAAAAATACCTTCAAGCAGTTGAATTTTTTTCAAACTATGAGTATAGTATCTAATAAGGGTTTTCCTGCAATGGAAAATATCTGGAAGAGATGTCGAAAGTATGAAAAAGCTAAGAATCGGGGTCTTTGCATATAATTGGCCTCATTTAAAAACCCAGACAGGAATCCTTAACTTATGTGCTTCGGGCTTTAAGCCTGATGTTGTGATCGGTGCTGATCCCGTAGATCTTAACTTTTATAAGTCAAAAATAAGGGTTGCACCAAAGGGCTTGTATATTAACGATACTAGAAAACTCTGCGATCTATTTGAAATAAACTACAAGGTTATGATTCACAACAGTGTAGATTGTGCCAATTTGATCAAGGATTTAAATCTTGATATTGGAGTTATTCTAGGAGCTAGAATATTAAAGAAAGAGATAATAGATTCTTTTAATGTGGGAATCATTAACATGCATCCAGGTTTGCTGCCAGAAAACAGAGGATTAGACAATCTTAAGTGGGCAGTTATTAAAAATATTAAGCAGGGTGTGACTTCCCACTTTATCAACAGCAAGATAGACATGGGGAAAATGATCCTTAAAGAGGAGATAAAAGTCTATTCAGATGACACTTTGGTTGACATTCATCTTCGCCTACAAAGCAAAGAGCAAGAGCTAATGATCAAAAGCTTAGAAAAAATAGAAGGTGATGATAGTTTATCCAGTCTAGAAACTCTAGATAGCGGCAACAATTATCACAGATCTGTCCCGCCAGAATTAGAAAAAGACTTACATAAAAATCTCAATGAATATCTTGACAGATTTGGAGAAATATAAAATGCCAGCAGTAGTTAGAAATATATTTGAAGATTATGTCAAAGAAAGATTTGACTTAGAAGATTGTATTGCCGTGAATAACGGAACTTCGGCTCTCATTGCACCTCTTTGGTCACTAGACCTCAAGCCAGGTGATGAAGTTATAACTACTCCTTTTACTTTTATAGCAACTGCAAATGCTATTGTTATAGCAGGTGCAACACCTGTTTTTGTAGACATTGATCCTGATACATACCTCATAGATCCAGCTAAGATTGAGTCTGCGATAACTGACAAGACAAGAGCTATTATTCCAGTTCATTTATATGGCCGTGTTTGCGAAATGGATGCTATTAATGAAATCGCCAACAAGCACAATTTAGCCGTAATCGAAGACACAGCGCAGGCTTTTGGTGCTGAGTGTCATTGTGGAAAATATGCTGGAATGGTGTCAGACTGCGGAACTTTCTCATTTTATAAAACAAAGAATATATCAACGTTTGAAGGTGGGATGATATGCATTCCCAAAGGATCAAGGCTTGATTCCAAAAAAATAAGATCAATCTGCGACCAGGGACAAGTTGGCAAGTATAATCACGAATACATAGGTTTTAACTTTAGGCTAGCGGAGCCTCTTTGCTTGATGGCGCTAGAGCAAATGAAAATACACATGACAGGTATCAAGGCAGAGCTTGGACTAAGAGGACCTGAGCAGGGACATTATCCAGAAGTTGTTTACAATCAACCCGCATATAAGAATTTAGGGATAGGTGGTGATTGCCCTATTGCTGAGAGCGTAGCTCAAAAAATTAAAAATATGAATTAGGATTGCTAAGTTATGAGCGATATATTTGAAAACATCCAGGAAAAATTTGACGTTTCAATAAATTCAAAAGAATATAAAAGTCTTTTAAATTACATGAAGAGAAGCGATATCATTATAGTCACGGGAAATGGTGGAAATTATTCAATAGCATCTCATGCTGCTTCTGATGTTACACGTCTAACTAATAAGTTTGTAATATCAATGGACAGCATGAGCTATTTTTCTTCTGTTGCAAACGACTACGGGTATAATAATATTTTCACTAGGTGGTTTGACAAAATGGAGTCGACTTTTACCAAGAAGAAAAATGTAAAAGTATGTGTAATCGGACTTTCCGGTTCTGGTAATTCCAAAAATATTGTTTCTTCTCTTGATGGTGCCCGTGATAAAGGATGGGACTCTATTTTAATATCAGGGAAAAAATCTATATGCTTACCTGAGGGAATTGACGAGCTATGTATTGATTGCGAAAGCTTTCACACGGCAGAACTTGTAACACTTATGTTGTTTTACCAGCTAGTTCATGACTTAGGACATGAGTGCCCTACGATCGACAAAGAAATCAGAAGAAAGTCAAAAGCCCCCAAAGCATTGAGGGGCTAGGATGAAAAGAGCTCTTATTACTGGCGGCTCCGGCGGCATCGGTAGAGCAATACAAGAAAAGCTTTCTGATTTAGGATATAAAGTTTTTTCACCTAGTAGAAAAGCGCTAGACGTTGTCTCTGAAAAATCATTGCGTAGCTTTTTCGAGAGCGCTCCAACTTTTGATTTAGTTATAAACAATGCAGGTGATATCCATGTTGGTTCTTTTGTAGACACAGACAAAAAAGAATGGGAAAAAATAATAGATATAAACTTGATAGGGACTTACCGAGTATCACATGAGGCTTTATCAAGAAATAAAAATGCCACCATTATCAATATCTCCTCAATGTCAGCATATCAATTTTTTGAAAACTTTAGCTCTTATGCCAGTTCAAAAGCAGCTGTTGTCGCAATGACCAAGTGCATGGCCAAAGAGGGTATCAAAGCTTACGTCATTTGCCCGGGAAGCGTCGATACAAAGTTTAGGAAAAAACTAAACAAGAATCCATCTAGTCATGCAAAGAAGCATATCAATGATCCTGACATGCTTTCTCCCAAAGATATAGCAAATATTTGTGAAGAAATAATTGATGAAAAGTATCTGGTCGGAAGCAGCATTCTAATTAGAAAAAATGATATTTTTGAGGTGAGATAAATGTCGTATTTTAGTATCAGCAATACCGAGCTATTTCTTAATAAAAGCTTTTCAGAAAGTGTATCAATTTCTTCTTACTCCAAAGATTATCGAGCAATATTTGAGAATCTTCCCGTAGCAAAAACTTTTGAAAATGAATTCAAGAAAAATAATATAGTTGTTATCGATAAGAACGTAGCTCAGATTTATCGAAAGGATATTACTTCAAAAATACCTGCCGATGATATTTTCATAATTGATCCGATCGAAGAAAATAAAACTATTGATACTGCGCTGGAGCTTATAACCTTTCTTAACCAGAAAAACTTTCACAAGAAAAACAACATAATTGTCATAGGTGGAGGAATAACCCAAGATATAGGATCGTTCGTAGGAGCGTGCTTTAAGAGAGGCATCGATTGGACATTTATCCCTACTACACTTTTAGCTCAGTGTGATAGCTGCATAGGATCAAAGTCAGGTCTAAATTACGATGGCGTAAAAAACCAAATTGGTCTTTTTGCTCCGCCTAAAAAGATTCTTATAAACCCTGTTTTTCTAAAGACTCTAAAAGATGACGAGATAAAGTCAGGCCTAGGAGAGATTCTTAAGGTTTATTCAATGGCAGGAAACGATCTTTTTGAATTTTATTCGAAGAGGGTTACAAAAGGATCTGTTCAAAAGTTTTCTAGCTGGCAAGAGTTAATTTGCATGAGCCTGAGCGTAAAGAAAGCAATTATTGAGCACGATGAGCTAGAGAAAGATATTAGAAGAGCACTTAATTACGGCCATACTGTAGGGCACGCGATTGAGACTTTGACTCAATACAGCATTCCGCACGGACAAGCAGTTGCTTTGGGAATGTATGTTTCTAATTCTCTCAATAATACTCTTTCAAAAGAACTGGAAGAAGAAACTTTATCTCTTGTCTCTAACAAGAATCCTTTGCGTAATATTGACTACAACCTGATGAAAGATGTCTTAATGAGAGACAAAAAATCAGTGGGTGAAGATATAATGATGGTATTTGTCGACCCAGAAAAAGGTCACTCCAGACTTGAATACGTGAATGTTCATCATCTAGTTTCTCAAATTAAAAATGTAATTGAGAAAATGTTGTGATAAGATAGTTTATGATAGTTGCATTACAAACCGCTCGAGCTGGAAGCAAATCAGTCATAAACAAGAATATAATGTTAATGGGTAAGAAGCCCATGTATCGACATGCGCTGGACAAAGCAATAGGTTCCAGTAAAATAGATCACGTTTACGTCAGCACAGACATACAGGAAATTATTAATTCAGATTCAGCTCAATACCAGGCTTTTGAAAGACCCCAGCATTTAGCTCAAGATGACTCTTCCCATCAAGATGTAATGATACACGGAATTGACTGGATAGAGAAGTCTTTGGGAGCTCAGGTTGAAATCATAGTGGTTCTTTTAGGTAATTCCCTGGGTTCATCTTCAGAAGTCTTAGATGATGCAATTAAAATGCTCCAGGATAATCCAGATGCCGATTCTATAGTTAGTGTATCTGAGTTCAACATGTTTAATCCTTTTCGAGCTCTCAAGATATCTGGCGGACTAATAGAAACGTGGCTAGAGCAAGATAAGATAAGCGAAATGAAAACCATTAGAAATGTTAATGACAAAAAGTCCGCCGGCAACATTTACTTTGCAAATGGATCTTTTTTTATCTGCAGAAGAAGCGCAGTATTGTCTAAAGAGGGTAATTTGCCATTTCCCTGGTTGGGAAAAAAGATTCTACCCTGGGTAGAAGAAGCAGCAATGGAGATAGACGCTCCTTGGCAAGCAGAAGTTTTAAAAAGTATGTTAGGAACAAAAAATGTCTAAATTTAATAAACTTGACTTTAGTGAAATTAAAACCCCGCCAAGAAGCAAAAACAAGGTGAACGCAGTTGCTGACTTGTATTTAAGTAAAGGACAGCAGGAAGCCATTGACAACATTCATCTCGAGAGATGGGATGATAATACCCCGGGAATGACAACAAAAGATGCCAAAAGATGGCTTATATACAAGGACTATCATCACGAGCTCTTGGTTTGGCACAAGTTTTTTGAGAATGTTTTTCATGATAGAAAAAATGAGTCTGTTCTGGATTTTGGGACAGGTGCAGCATGGAGCTGCGTTGTCGGGAAAGCCCTAGGGTTCAAAGAAGTTAAAGGTCTTGATATCAATACTCAAGAAGTTTTAGACTGCTTTCCTCTTTTTCATAAAGAAAATGGAGCAGATGTCAGCTTTTGGGACGGCACCAAAATGGAATTCGAAGACAGCTCATTTGAAAACATAGTTAGTAAGTCTGCTCTGACAAAGCTACGGCAAACTGACTATGACACTGTAATAGAAGAGCTTGTAAGAATATCAAAACCGAAAGCTATCTGGTATATTTCCCCTCCGTATATGGTCTCTAGAAGCTTGAAAAATATGGGATTTGAAAACGCGAAAAAGATCCTCCAGAAAGGAATAAAGATCATGGCATGGGATTACCCAAGAGAGCAATCTCGATTTGCAGATGAAGAACTAAAAGACCAGGCTTTTGTTAGATACGTTCAAGAAAACAAGCACAAGATCAGCTTTGACTTGGGTGAAGTTGAGATCAATCTTAATGTCTAGCTCCAAAGGATTAAAAGTGCTAGTTCTCTGTAGAGGTAATTCTCTTTCTAGAATTAGAGAGGTCAAAGACGACAATTTTGATCTAGTGTGCCTCGTGAATGAGTGGGGCAGACAAGTCTTTATGCAAAAAGAATTTAAAGAAATTCTACAAGGTAAAAAAGCTGTTCATTATCTTAATAGAGAACCGCGGCTTTCTTGGTTTATGGGCTTAGAGAATATCGTAAGTGTAGAAAAATATATCTTAAACGTCCTAGAAGGTGAATTTAAAAACTCAACCATCCCGGGAATGATATCAAAAGTAAAAAAAGATGCAAAAGTTGTCCCTTTAAGCGAAAACATGTATGATCACGGTTTGAAAATACGGCCAGATAGAGCATCTTTTCCATCAACGGGTGTTCTGGCTCTAGTAGACTCTGTGGTAAATCAAAAAGCGACCGACGTTACTGTAATCGGTCTGGACTTTTTTGAAGACAGTTACTTCAGCGAAAATAGCTTTACACAAAAGAAAGAACCCGGAGAAAACCAAAAGAAAAAAGGTTCTAAGATGAAGAGCTTTGTTTCTGAGTTTTTATCAAATAATCCCGAAGTAAATTTTACTTTTATTACCAACTCAAGCTTTGACCCGAAGCTTAATCATGTTTCAGTAAAATGAAAGTTGTTGCACTAATACCTGCAAGAGGCGGAAGCAAAGGTATTCCTAGGAAAAATCTCAAGAGTTTGTGCGGAATACCCTTAATAGGATATTCTATAATCGCAGCTCAGAAGTGTGATCTTATCGATGAGGTTTGGGTGAGCAGTGATGATGAAGAAATACTAAGCTACTCTAAATCTTTGAATGCTAACACTCTAAAGAGGCCGAAAGATATATCCACAGACACCAGTAGCTCGGAAGATGCTCTCATTCATTTCTCGAATCATGTTGACTTTGATATCTTGGTGTTTTTGCAGGCAACGTCGCCCTTAGTGGAGAGCACATTTTTATCTGAAGCAATAAATTTACAAAAAAGAAAAGATGTAGATTCTGTTGTTGCATGTACTCTAGACCACGGTTTTTGGTGGTCTAACTCTACCCCTCACTACGATCTTGAAAAAAGAAAGATGAGACAAGAAAAGGGTGAGCTGATGCGTGAGACAGGAATGTTTTTTATTACATCAAGAAACGCGCTTCTAGAAACAAGGTGCCGTCTTTCTGGTAACATATCTTGCTATGAAATACCAAAGTGGGCTTCTTTTGAAGTTGACGATACAATCGATTTTAAGATTGTAGAATCTATAATGCTCAGACGAAAGGTTTTTAGTGATGAGTAAAGTTTTTATGATAGCAGAAGTTGGAATCAATCATAACGGTGACATGGCCATTGCCAGAAAGCTAATTGATATGGCAGTTGAAGCGGGATGTGACGCTGTAAAGTTTCAAAAAAGAAACATAGACAAGGTTTATACGCAAGAATATCTCGCAGGACATCGAGAAAGCCCCTGGGGAACCACTCAGCGGGAACAAAAAGAAGGCCTGGAGTTTTCCAAGCTACAGTATGATGAAATAGATGAATATTGTAGGAAAGCTAATATTAAATGGTCTGCTTCTGCATGGGATGTAGATAGCCAAAAATTTCTTCAAAATTATGATCTTTCTTTCAACAAGGTTGCATCTGCTATGATTACGCACGCAAACCTACTCAGAGAAATTGCTAGAGAAGGAAGGCATACTTATATCTCCACTGGAATGTCTACGTTTGAAGACATTGATAGAGCTGTTAATATCTTTAAAGAAGAAGATTGTCCATTTACTCTCCTTCACGCTGTCTCCACTTATCCCTGTAATGACAAAGACTGCAACCTTAATATGATAAATACCCTAAGGGATCGTTATGGTTGCGAAGTAGGTTATTCTGGTCATGAGAGGGGAATTACGCCTTCTCTAGTAGCTGCATCGATGGGAGCTACTGCCATAGAAAGGCACATCACCCTAGATAGAACAATGTACGGATCGGATCAGTCTGCGTCTCTTGAAAAAGAAGGGATTAGAAGGTTAGTCAGGGATGTTCGAAACATGTCTAGTATTTTAGGTAGCGGAGAAAAAGTAGTTCTTGCTGAAGAAAAAGAATGCGCCGATAAGCTTCGATATTTTAGCGTAGAAGATTTCAATTGGTAAAAAATGAAATCTGTTTTAAGCGGTAAAAATGCTTTTATTACAGGAGCATCAGGGGGCCTAGGAAAAGAAATCGCAGAGAGTCTTGCATCCTTGGGTGCTAACCTGTTTTTGGTTGCAGGATCAAGCACGAGCGATGTTGAAAATCTTTCCAGTAGCTTGTCTAAAAAATACTCAAATCAAAAATTCTTTTCTTGCGCTTTTGATCTATCAAACATATCTCAAATAGACTTTCTAACGAAGAAAGCCGAAGAGAGCATGGGCAGTATTGATATTTTAGTTAACTGCGCAGGAATTTTTCCAGTAGGCTCACTTGAAGAATCAGACATAGAACTAATAGAGAAATGTTTTCAAGTGAACGTGATCGCTCCTTTTGTTTTGTCAAGAAACTTTTCTTCTAAAATGAAAGAAAAAGGGTGGGGAAGAATAGTAAACATAGGATCTTCTTCTGCGTATGCAGGCTTTCCAAACACTTCTGTTTACTGTTCATCAAAGCATGCATTACTAGGTCTTAGTAGATCTCTTTTTCAAGAGCTTAAAAATTTTGGAATAAGATGCATTTGCATCTCTCCTGGTTCAATTAAGACAGAAATGGGAAAAAGCGTAGTAGGTCAGGACTACGATACTTTTATTGACCCTAAGGAGCTTGCAAAATGTGTTGCTGAAATTACTTCTTTAGACGGAAACATGATTTTAGAAGAGATACGAGTAAACAGGATGTTTGTTCAATGAGCTATATTGAAAATATTTTTTCTCTTGTTGGAAAAAACGCCATCGTCACAGGTGCTGCAAATGGCAATGGTAAAGAAATTTCTCGAGGGTTGTGCCACGCAGGAGCAGATGTCTTGCTTGTGGATAGAGATGAGGCGGGCTTAGCTAGGTCAAAGTCACAGATAGAAAAAAGCGAGATTCCGGGAAAAGGAAAAGTTTATACTCTGTGCTGTGACATTACTTCATCATCTGACCTAGAATTAATGGATAACTTTTTTAGCAAAGTTGATATTTTAGTTAACTGTGCCGGCATAACCAGAGGTGGAAGTATTTCACAATACACGGACAAAGACTGGGAAGATACACTCAATGTTAATCTGACAGCTTCTTTTAAGATAATAAGAATGCTATCAGAAAAAATGCCTTCTGGAAGCTCAATTATTAATGTGACTAGCTTAAACTCTGAGATGGCATTTCCTGAAAATCCAGCTTATGTAGCATCTAAGGGCGGCCTTAAAATGCTTACAAAGTCTGCCGCTCTTGATCTTGGAAAAAGAGGGGTAAGAGTAAACAGCTTAGGGCCTGGATATGTAAAAACTGCAATGACAGCTAAAAGTTGGTCTGATGAGAATATGAGAAAACAAAGATCAGATAAAACCATTCTAGGAAGGTGGGGCACCCCCGAAGACTTAGTAGGAGCTGCAATTTTCTTATCTTCTTCTGCTTCTTGTTACGTCACAGGTCAAGATATATACGTCGACGGCGGATGGCTAGCGAAAGGACTCTAATATGACTCTAGAAATGACCCATGTTGATAAAGGATGGGGATGGGAGAGGTGGATAGTCAACAAAGAAGAGTATTGCGGTAAGCTTCTATTCTTCAATAAGGGCAAGAGGTGCTCTTGGCATTATCACAAAATCAAGGATGAAGTCTTCTACCTACAGTCAGGGAAAATGGTCGTAAAGTTTAGTGAACAAGATGATCTTGAAAATGCCGAAGAGCTAATACTAAATCCAGGGGAAAACTTTCACATTTACCGGGGACTGCGCCACCAGATGATTGCACTCGAAGACTCAGAATTGTTTGAATTTTCAACACAGCATTTTGATGAAGATAGCTATCGAATAGTAAAGGGTGATTAGTTGGATAATTTTGTCACCATTGATCTTGCTAAGTTTTTGAGAATGCAAGAAAAGGATGGAAGGTTTTACTCCTATCAAACGTTTGCAATGCTTCTTGCAATTGAGAATTTTGCAGGAAAAATGATTTCGGCATAGATGTTTACAGGGAGTGGATTATCTCGAGGAAAAAAAGAAATCCAGATACTGCAGTCTCAGACTTTCACCAGCTTGTCCTTTCTTTTGATAAATTTGGATTCTTACCTAGTTTTCCCATTGAATATGACGACTATGATGGTTTGATGACTGGGGGAACACATCGTCTTGCCTGCTCAATGTTTTTTCAGATAGACAATATACCCGTCATAGTAAAAGCAAGATCAGATGAAAGAAGAAAAAATCCAAAGTTCTACGGAATAGAATATTTTAAAAATCTCGGATTAGATGACAAATATATTTCGGCTATGACCACTAAAAAAGAAGAGGTTTTTCAAAAGATAAAATGATATTTTGTGTGACTTTGTGGGCTGCAGCTAAAGAATTTTTTAATGAAATTGAAAGTGATCTTTCTGGAGGATTTCAAGTTGTAGACTCTAGAGATTATTATTTTTCTACATGGGAAAATTATGACCAGTTTATTTTAGACATTTATGAGCCTGATAGTATGCCTACTTGGAAAATTGAAAAGAAGGTTGAAAGAATGAGGCAGTATAAACGCGTAGCAAGAATGATAAACATAGACATTCCCAATCCAAACTATCGAACTAAATCAAACGGCATGCCAATTTCAATAGTTACAGAAAATATTAAAAGAGCTATAAGAGAAAGATATAGTTTCTTGAAGACTTTTGAAGGGAAGCCTGATGTCATAATTCACATGGGCGATACTCATGATCACACTTCTTACCTGAATGAAGTTTTTGAAAAACATGGAAAACCCATGAAGTGCAAGCTTGACATAGGCAGTCTTCTTTCTAGTCTTAAAAAATATGAATACTTTTTAATCAAAAGAGACACCCCTTACAATCCACCTTCTTTTCCTAGCAGTTATGCTGTCGGAAAAGACTTAGATGTTATAGTAAAAAAAGATGACCTAAAGTCTGTGAAAGAAGAAGTCACAAGCTTTGCGGAGAAAAATAAGGGCAAATTTAACTTAAACATCATAGAAGAGAAAAACGGATTCAGGGTTCGATTTGAAGAAAATGATATGCTTCACTATCAGATAGATGTTTCAACATCAGTTCCGGGAGTTAGTGAAAAATTTCTACAAAAATGCTTCGAGGAAAAACTTTTAGTAAACAGAGCTTTTTATGAGCTGCCTACTCGATATGAAGCTGTTTTAAGAGTTGCTTCTCTTTCAAGAAAACCCAGCAAGATTCACCACTATGTCTTTTTGAGAAACAATATAAGCAAAATAGAACTGGATGTTTTTGAGGATAGTAATCATAGGACAATGGTTGAGGAATTTATAAGGAGCAACTCTTAATGATGCACTACTGTTTCGATATTGATGGAACTTTATGCTCTAATACTGAGGGAACTTACGAACAAGCTAAGCCCTTTTACGACAGAATTAAAATTGTCAATAATTTATATGATGAAGGGCATCGGATTATTTTGTTCACAGCTCGTGGGTCTACAACAGGAATAGACTGGAGAGATCTCACAGAGGATCAAATGAAGTCTTGGGGTGTTCAATATCATGAGCTTCACTTAGGGAAGCCCTACTATGATATTTTTGTGGATGACAAAGCTTTTAATGACAAAGCTTTCTTTAAGGGGTCGGAAAATTGATTATAGGAATATGCGGCCAAGGATTTGTTGGAACTGCTGTTAGAGAAGGATTGAGAGACTTTTATGATCTAAAGACATTTGATATCTCAAAAAAAGAAGATTTCGCAGTTGATACTCTAGAAGACCTGGCATACCAGGCAAAAATAATATTCCAGTGCTTACCGACTCCTATGAGAAAATCAGGTGAGTGCGACACTAGGCTTGTAGAGAAAACTGTATTGGAAATAGATAGTATTTGCAACGACAGCGAAGCTTCTTGCGAAATAGTAGTTATTAAATCGACTGTTCCGCCTGGAACAACTGAGATGCTGAATTCAAAGGTTCATAATATTCAAGTTGTTTTTAATCCCGAATTTCTAACTGAAGCAAATGCAATCAACGATTTCAAGAATCAAAATAGAATAATATTAGGTGGGCCACGCCCAGCTACTTCTATTTTAAAAACTCTATTTTCAAAAGCCTTTCCAAAATCATCTATTATTAAAACAGGATCTAACACCGCAGAAATGGTAAAGTATTTTACAAATTGTTTCCTGGCAACAAAAGTTAGTTTTTCTAACGAAATGAGGCAGATTTGCGAAAAGTCCAAAATAGACTATGATAAAGTTGTTGAATACGGTCTTTACGATCAGAGAATAGGGAATTCACATTTATCTTCTCCGGGTCCTGATGGATCTTATGGATTTGGAGGCCACTGCTTTCCGAAAGACGTCAACGCCTTAATGTTCTTGGCAAGAGAGAAAGGTGTAGATCCTAGCGTTCTACAAGCAGTATGGAACAAAAATCTGGAAGTCCGTGCACCCGAACATCGTGACTGGGAAACAATGTCGGGTAGAGCGGTATCGGAGGATTAATGAAAGCTCTGGTTACCGGCGGCTGTGGATTTATCGGTTCTCACGTTGTTGAAGAACTCCTGTTAAGGGGAGATCAGGTTCTCGTGATTGACGACGAGTCTGCAAATGAGAACCACGAGTTTTATAAGTTTAGCGGAGCTGACTATTTCAAGCTTGATATCTGCGATGATAGAACTGCAGATCTCTACAGGGGTGTTGACGTCGTGTTTCACCTTGCAGCAAGATCGAGAAT
>MDSZ01130531.1_pt1 | contig 26577 bp, 16 predicted proteins | sample 811201 | NCBI WGS metagenome assembly MDSZ01 (sample SAMN05326647, study PRJNA326480) | marine metagenome | isolation source: seawater | place: Indian Ocean: North | collected 2010 | reverse complement strand
TTTCAAAACCCTAAACTTTGTCTTTGGGGTTTAGGGTTTGATATGTTGCCTCTTTTTCTTTCCCTCTCTCTCGATCTTTCTGAAGAGCTTCTTTTGTGTTTTCCCTCTCGCACCCAAAGTCATATATTGCACTTCATTGATAATGATGCATGCGTGGATAATAAATATAGTATCTAAGTTTGTCATCGTAAATAAAGACGCCATACAAAAGAAGACGAGAACAACGACAACAACAACACCACCATCGTCACGCGTAGATAATAATAATGGGTCAAATCGGCGACGAGCCTTTGTACCCTCCATCGGACCCGGCGCCATCGGTCCGAACGGTGGTGTCCAACTTCGACGCCTTCGATTGGGCGATGGTGATCGCGAGTCCAATCGCCGCCTACCCGTTCGGTTTTTGGGCGGGCGCGAAAACGACGATACCGAAAGGCGCGGGAGTGTGCCTGAAAAAACCTACCGCGGTGACCGCGGCGATTTGCGGAGGCATGGCGGGACTGTTTTTAGCGATGGAGAACTCCGCGGGGAGGCTGATGGGGTTTCGGAAATAATAATAACAACACGTTCATGATGCACGAAGAGAAAAGGAGAGAGAGAGGACTCAAAGCTCGAACGTTCGAGAGAGCCCGCTTTCAAAGCCGCCGCTAAAAATCGATATAGAGAACCAACAACGACAAAAAATAATGTACCATTAGTAGTAGTAATAGTAGTCGTACACATCGTACTCTCACATCATCATCACCTCTGCTTTGAGTTTCGACGTTTTCGTCAAAGTCGCGGGGTCTTAAAAGCTTTAGTACGAAGAGACTTTAGAAAGACTTTATAAGGGGGGTTTCGTGATTCCAATCCAATTCCACACACAAAAACATATCGCTTGATTAGTCGACCGAAAACTCTCTTTGTCGTCGTGTGTCGAAGAAGAAGAAGAAGATAATGATGATGATGACAACGAAGAAGAAGAAGCCTTTTCCGTCGTCGTCGTCCGAGTTTTCGTCGTTTTCGATCGATGTTCTCTTTGCGGCCGTGTTTGCCATCGCGCGCGCGGAACGCCGAAGTTCTTCTTCGTCGTCGTTGTCGTCGTCGCCGCAGGGGTTTGCGCGTCTGTTCGTCCACGCGACGGTGCTCGCCAGCGGATGGCGGGTCGTCGCGGAAGGGTCCTCCTCTTTTGTTGAGACGACGTACCGATTCGATCCCAAAGGCGGTTTGCGGGAGGAGGATGCTCTCGATGATGATGATGATGATGATGATGGGAAGAGGAATGTGCTGACGGTGCGGTCGTTGGACGTCGGGCGAAAGAGCGTGAACTTTACGTTTAGTTTCGAACACCGCGAAGAAGAGGAGAGACGGATGGACAAAAACGAGACGGAAAAAAAGTATAGCGACGAGGAGGAGGACGACGTGAAGACGCTGTTGGTCTCGTGTCCCGCGGACGACGAAGCTTGGAAAAGCAGTTCTGCGACGGCCGCGCGAACGTTTGGGGAGGACGTCGTGAAACTGATGGTGAAAGAGAAAATAGTGGAGTTTGGCGAAGCGAAGGAGAAAGAGTGCACGAAGTGTAAAGAATGGGAACGACGCGAACGCGAACGGGAGCGCGAAAACAGAATAGAAGGAGGATACCCGAACAGGGAGGATCCGTTTCGCAGAGGACAGCCGCTGTTTCCTGGGCAGCCGTTACGTCCGGGGATGGGACCGAGGATCGATCACATCGGGCCACCAGATATGCCTGATTTTGGAAGAGACTTTTAGATTTCATAGATAGCATCGCTCTCTTTCTGTGTGTGATGTGTGTGAGAGAGACAGAGAGAAACAAAACCGCGAAGAAAGCCGCGTCGAGTCGTGTATACTCGAACGAGTTGTTGTTGTACCTATAAAAATAACTGCAAATAAAACTATGTATACTAGTACTTCTAACTATTCGTTTTTGTTAAGACATGTGCTGCCAATGCCTCAAAGGAATCGCGGCAAACAAAATAAGCACTAATACAATTGCAGCTATCAACACGTTCTTCCTCGTCTTCCTCGATTCGCCGAAGCACCAAGGAACATCTAACGCTTTCGAAGCCGCTCGAACGACGACGTTGCTCTCTCTTCGCCTTCGAACGAACGCATCCGTAAACTCATCGAACCTCACGTTCGTCGTTTCTCCAACTCCGCTCCCGCTTTCCTCGTCTAACCGAGAGATTAAACCGTCCATCGATGTCGCGCTTATCGACCGATTGTGTTCGTGGTTGCGATACTGACTCACCGGGCGTCCGCCGGGTAGGTGTCTCGTCGGCGTGTGCGGCAACTCCGAAATCGTATCTCGACTTTCTCCCGTCCGGGTCCCCGTTGGCGACGGCGACGACTCCGCGCTGCTCCTCGACAGGTGGTTCTGACGTTCCTCATCATCATCCCTCCTCGTTCGTCTCGTCTCCCCGCTTTTACCCGTCGTCGTCGGTGGCGTCGCGAAAGACGCAGAGCGTGTCGAAGAAGCCGTTGGACGAGGCGACGACGACATCATCTCCTCGTCCAACTTCTCGTCGTCGTCGCCTTCAAAGTCCCTTCGTCCTCCCTTTTCGTCGAACGAGTCGTTCAGTTCGACCGCGGCGAAGCCTCCTCCTCCTCTGCGATCGTCCATGTGCTTTTTGACGACGACGACGGCGTTCTTCCGTAGTCTACTCACAAAGGGGCAAAGCGTCAAAAGTACAGTCCAATTCTCCAAAAATCGAGATACTCGTACAAAAAAAAAGAAACGAAAAAAAAAAGGAGAAAGATACGTAAACCCTAAACCCTAATCAGTTGGTGGAGTCCTCTTTCTTCTGTAAAAATACGTTATTCGGGAAAGAAGAGAGCTATTTATTACTACGACTTTTGTGTGGAGGAGTAGGAGTCACAAAGAAAGACTTTGGAGAGGACAAAGAAGAAGAAAGACACGCACCAAAAGACCACAATCATTATCATGGCGGATCGCAGCGTTCAGACCCCGACGATTCAGACGACGACGACGACGACGACGAAGAGGAGGAGGAGGAGCTCGAAGACGAAGAAGAACGACGATGGGATTTTGGGCGGCGACGTTGGTCTCGTGGTCGCAGCCGTCTGCGTGGCAATCGGCGCGTGGTTCGTGAAGAAGAAGAAGAAGAAGAAGAACGAAGCGACGATGAGAGGAAAAAAGAAGACGACGACGACGAAGAAGAAAAACGCGGGAGGAAAAACGAAGAAAGCGTTCGACGATGGCGCGAGGAATGCGGCGACGCGAGGCGGTGGAAGTAAAAGTGCAAATTCCAATTTACCCCGCAACAAACAACAATCGAACAAAAAGTCGAAAGCGAGAAGAGAGGAGAATAGGATGAAGAGAGAACAGAAGGAACAACAGCTGAAAAAAGACGTGGAAAACGCAAAGAAAGCGGGGTCACAAACGGGGAACCGCGTGCCGAAAAGTAACGACATGATGGGCGGAGAAGCCGGGAAGACGTTCACGACGACGAGCCACGTGAAAGTCCCGGTGTGGTACGCGGAACATCGAGAGAGGACTGGGAAGAAAGACTTGTGAACGAGCCAAGGTAGTGCGCGGAGAAAGAGCGTGTTTTTTGTAATTATATCCCGCGAATGTGTTGCCGGGCTTCACGACGACGACCACGACGACGATAACCACGGCGGCGGCGTACAGTTTCGTTTCGTTTTGTTTTGCCACGTGTTATTTTCTCTCGTTTTTTGGATAAAATCTCGCTTCACAAATTTTCCTCCACGGGCGATACGATCATCGACATGTATCAATCGCTGCACGCGAACACTTATCGCGCTACGTTTCCGCAGCACACGTGCGGTACCTCTTCTTCTTCTTCTCGTTCTTCTTCTTCGACGTTCTCGTCCACGTTGTCGTCGTTCAGGAAGAATTCTTTGAGAGCAACATGTGTACACAAAAGAGCTTTGGTTTCCAAATCTTCCTCCGCGTCTAAAAGGTGCGTTCAACGCGTCGCCGCGGAACAAACGTTCCAAAGAGGAGAAGCTTTGGACGAGAAAGTGACCTTATTCGGCATCACGCACACGCAAAAAGAGTACGAAGCCGCAGAGTTCATCTTGAAATCGAAACCGAAATTCGTGGTTTGCGAAACCGCCGTCTCTGCTGGACACGGAGAACAACACGGAAATGTAGTCATGTTCGAGCAAGGCGTGCAACAGATGATGATCAACCCTGAGTTGGACGAGGCATTAACGTTTGTTACACGACTGGCAGCGGAGATGAAATCAGAAGTGGATAAAGATGTTTTAGTTGGAGATTTTTGGTTGTCCGTGCGCGAACAGTTGCCGGCGGAACCCATGGTGTACGCCGCGGCGATGTACGTGGACGCGAAGATTGTCTTTGCAGATAGGCCGAAAAGAAGCACGTACGGGAGATTAGTCACCGAACCAACGTTAGAGGAGTTGGACGAGGCGTTTAGCAAACAGTCGGAGAGAAATTACAGGTTACTGTTGCCGGAAAGTGATAAGTTGAGACAGGAATGCGATTCGATCATAAGCGAGAACGATGCATTTCAAAAGTACATCATCAACGAACGCGACCAAATCATGACGTCGAGCATTCGTAAGTGCGTGACCGAATGTGGTGGAGAGAGCACGGACTCCGTGGTTGCAGTGGTTGGTGCGGACCATTTCGAAGGGGTAAAAAAGTGTTATAAAGACGTGTTTGGTGCGAGCGAAATGGAAGCGAAAGTATCGGAACTGTTGGAATGTAAAGACGTTTCCTCCGTAGATAACCCTGGTTTACGATTAGCCATCGCGTTGCGAATGCTCGGTTTGCGATGTTCGCCAGATTTAATAGAAGATATCATGCGTTCGTTAGAGAAGGACGTCGCGGAATTAGACGATGCAGAAAAGGAAAAATACGAATTGAACTCGGAGGCGTTTGGATCGACTCGCATGCTGTTAGCGTTGGTGGACGACCGAGAAGTGTTCGACGCCATGGTCGCGGGCGTGAGTAAGAGTGATTTTTGGGAAAGATTGGCCAAGTTTCGAAACATGCGACCGAAATACGGTGGGAACGGTATGGACGAGGCGAACATTAACGAGCTGCGTTTAGCGAGCATGGTTGGTTTCTAATCTAATCGTCTAAAATACCATAACTATGGATTATTCCGCTCGTCTCTCGACGACTAAAACGACCTCGTAATCTCCAGCTTTTCCGTTACTCCGTATAGCTTTCAAACACGTCTCAAATTCTACATCTATCAAGAGTTTTAACCTTTCTTCGTCGACTTCTCGTTCGCGTATCTCCAACGCCGAGCGCACGGTACACATGACTCTGTTAAAACCTGGTCGCCCGTTTCCTCCGAGTAACAAATTCCCTTGCCCGTATTTCATCGTCGGTATCATTCCAGATACCGCTTTGATGATGTCGCCTTCTTTAAATGGTGACGATGTGTCCGTGACTTCGGTTATCTCTACGCCATATTGCGTAGGTTCAATGATTATCCCGAGCGGAGGATATTGCGCGTGTTGTACCACTCTCGAAGACGCCGAATGCACTCTCACCGAGACGTTCGCGGCTGTCTCTTCGTCCAGAGTCGCGGTTATTTCTCTGAACACGAAGTGGGGCCGAGACGACGACGTAAGCGCCACGTTTCCTTGGTCCATCTCTTCACCAACGTCCGTCTTTGACGACGACGACGACGACGACGACGACGGTGTTCCGCGCAACACGGCGTCCAACGCGTCCAACGCGTCCAACGCTCTCTCTCCCTCGACGCCATCATCGCTACCATCGCCGCGCACCGCGCGCGCGCTTCTCCTTCCGCGCGGTCCGCCCTTTCTTGCAACCACTACTGCGGTGAGGACGGCGGGAGGAGGACGCACGGGGAAGAGCGCCAACATTTACTTAGTATAATGATGTCTTTGTAAACAATGGTCCAAATGCCAAAGAGAAAATATCTCTTCCAATAATTAAAAAAGTCCAATTGAAAAAAAGCGTCATTATTTATTACACACACACACATAGTATTTCGTCCCATCATGGACCAGCTCGCGAAATACGTCGCTCTTTTTTCTTCCGCGTTCATCGTTCTCCCAGCTGGACGGGATATCGTCGCGCCGTTAACGGAAATTCCATTCATGGGCGACGGTAAGATGTTATCGTTGATGAATATGCAAGGCAAAGAGGCTCGACAGATGATGTGGGGCATATGGGGCGTCAACCACGTGTTCGTGTCCATCTTGAAAGTCATCGCGGTGCGAGAAAACGATCAGCGAATGATGAAAATGCTCTTATGGACAGTCCTGCCGACTCTGTATTTCTTAATCGCGAACAACGCGAACATGGCAGCGGCCGGGGGAGATATGATTGGATTTGTGGTGTTGATCGCAGCTCAAACGGTCAGTTTGAGCTATTTGGCGTTTAAGAAAGACGGACGCCGACGAAGCTCGAGAAAGAGGAATTAAATACGCTCTGTGTTACGTAAACGTGCCCAGAAACTGGCTCGAAACGAAATCAGAGTGCTTTTTTTTTCGCCGCCCACGATTCACGAACAGGTTCGAAAGCATATTATTATTAAGGTGGTTGAAACGTCGACTATAATTGAGACTCACTCGTTAAAAAAATCTGTTTCGCTCGGGTTTAATTAAATGCACGCAATTCTTTCGTTTTTGCTTTTTGTTCAATTAGTGTCCCCCCGATGAGTCAATGTCTCCTTGAGAAGAAGCTCTCTTTTAGACGTGCGACGGGGGTACGCACAGACGCCGTCTCTCGCGCGATTAAATAATAACCCAACATTTTTTCTGTTTTCCAAAAAGACAAAATAACGATCATCGGATGTTCTTTACTACGAGAGCTAAATTATTTGCTGTGCATCTTGGTACGGCCAAGACGATAAACCCTGTTCAGATTGCACCGGCACTTTTGTTGATGCAAACAATTTTACTTGTCGAAACAGCATACAAGCGGGGCTAGTCGAGTCCACGTCTGGAAAAGACTGTATTTCATTTACGGTGAGTGAATCTGAGTGTTCTGCGGTCGGATTACATTACATTTCCGCGTCATCGAACAACGGCTGGGGGGGTCCAGCAAATACTACTGACACGGACACTACCCCCTCCTCTGCACTTGCACTTGATGGTCTTTTTGGTCTTATTTTTGCGAGTGTGGTTACCTTCTTGTTTGTATAGTGGGCGCTTGCGTTCCGTCGTTTATACGTTTTGAGACGAATCTTAATAAAAATACGAGTCACGAGAACAAAAAAAAAGCAAGAGGGAGAAAAGAGACCGTTTGTTGTTAAAAAGATAAAAGATTTTATAAACTACTAACATCGTCGCGATGGTTCTCTCCTCTTTCTATATCTCGCGCACTCCGCGCCGCCTTTTCACCGTCAATGCATTATTTTTTTGTCGCAGCTCCCTTCTTAGTTTTCTTGTCCTTTTCTGCTCGGTCGTTACTCTCGGCGAGTTTAGCGGCGTCGAGTAAATTTTGGTAACTCGACGTCGGTCGGAAAGGCACGAAACCTCGAGGACTGGCGCCGTCTTTGCTCGTTCCGTTTTGTGGTTGAGATGCGCCACCGCCAGCCATGATGCCAGCAGCGTTGGATGCCATTTGCGCGGCAATGGCAGCTTGTTGCTGCTCGAAATTCGCCAACGCTTCGGAAGATACCGTCCGTTTGACTAAGTCGCCGACGGATGAAATTCTTGGCATGGAGGGAATGCGAAGCATACCTTCGCCAACTTCTGTTAAATTCACGTTGCTTGGCCCGGCGGACATGAGCAAATTGCTCATACTACCCGAACTCTGTTTTGGCATGAACGTGTTTGCTCCGGCAGCAACAGCGGCAGCAATCGCGGCGGCGTTTCCAGCGGAAGTGTTGGTTAAGTTGTCCGCGCTCGCGCTTTGGCGCATGTTTGTCATGAGCATCGCGCTGACGTCCACGCCTTTCTTCACCAACTCTTTCTTCAAGACGGAGTTTTCGCGGAACACTGTTTCTCTGGCCTCTTCGCTTTGGCGATATCTTTCAAGCAATAACGTTTGCTCTCTTTGTAAAGTCGCGATTTGTCCTTCTAATTGCGCCACGTGATCTAATTTACGTCGTCTAGAACGTCTAGCGGACTCTCTGTTCGATAACATGCGTCGTTGGCGACGAATTTCCGCCATTTCCGGGTTGTCGTCTTCTTCATTTTCTCCCAGTGTTCCGTGGCCGTTCTTCTTCACTTGTTCGGTGGTGTTATCTTCCTCGGACGCGTTGTCTTTATCTTTGCTAATTTTACTCTTCTTGTTGCTACTATCGTCGTCGTCTTTTTTTGGACTTGTCTCTTTTCCCGTCGTCGTTGCGCCCGGTTCCGTTCTCTTGTTTGTATTTTCTCCTCCTTTCTTACTATTCTTTGCATCGGACGCCGCGGTAGCCATCGCCAACGCCTCTAACCCGTCGTTCGTTTTCATCGTTCCTTTCTTGGCGTTTTGTTTCTTTGCTGCGTTGTTGGTGGAACCTTTCGCTTTTGAATCAGTCGTCGTCGACGGGTTACCGTTCTTGGTCGACCCTTTCGGTCTCCCAGGCCTACCGGTCCCATTTGTTTTCTCATTTCTAGCGCCCACACTCGGTGGTGTGAATCCTGTTGTCGTCGTATTCGCCATATTTTGCATGAACTGCTGTCCCAAATTCGCTAAATTCGGATTGCTCCCCCCGAAAGGATTTTGCATCAACCCGAGCATGTTGCCCGGCGTCATCCCAGCCACGCCCGCGTTCCCGCCGTTTGCCATCCCGGACTGGAAAAACATCGTCCTCAACATATCCAACGACGCGACCTTTGGAATTCCTTTGGGGGGGTCTCCTCCGTTCACATCCGTCGGTGACCCGTTCGTAAAATCCTGTCCAGATCCGCTTCGCGCCAATACCCCGTCGTTGCCTCCTCCTCCACCCGCTCCCGGCGTCGTCATTTTGTTGGTCCCATTCATCATCGCTTGCGCTTGCGCAGCCGCGTGTGCTTGAAAAAATTGTTCAAACTCCGCTTGGCTCGGCGTTTTCGCGATCGTGTTCGGGTTCATCGCCGCCGTGCCGATAGCCGCCGCCGGGGAGTGTCGAACGAGCTGTGCGACCAAATCTTCGTGCGATTGCGTCGGCGTCATCTTATTCGCGTGCGTCGCATTCGTCTGCCGCTCCTGATGATGATGTTGACGATGCGGATGCGATGCGTCGTTCATGGCCACGTATTATTATTTCCGTCGTAAGATAAAAAAAATCCCGTTTGACAAAAAAAAATGACGCGCGTCGAGAGAGCCGACGACTTCGACGAACACGCGACGAGTAAACGCCCGCTCGCGCGAGGAATTCGCGCCAACGATGCGGGTCTCCGAGCGATGCGCTCGGTTCCCTCGTCGTTGCGGCGTCGCGCGACGACCACAAATAGGCGCCTTTTGAATGCTGCGCGTACTGCGATTACCCACGTAGGAAAAAGGTAAAAAAAAAAAAGTGGAGAACTGTAAAAAAAATGTGACTCAAAAGAACGGGTCGAAGAATTTGTGGACGGGAAGTACTCGTAAAGAAAAAAAGAGATTAAAAAGAAAGAGGATTTTGAGTAGTAGTATTACCAAGGAATCTCGTCGCCTTTGTAATCGTACCAACACCCGTTCAATGGTCCGTACTTGCCTTCCATGGCCTTGATTAAACCTTTGGCGCACTCCGGGGTTTCGATTAAGCCTCGTTTTTCGGTCATGTCGGTTTGAACCCAACCTGGGTGGAGTAACATGCACGTGCAATCAAACTCTTCCTTTAAATCTATGGACATGCTCTTGTTGATGATGTTCAATGCCGCTTTTGACGCTCTGTACGCATAGCCTTTTCCAGAACCGTTATCGTCTACGCTCCCGACTTTAGACGTGACGTTCGCAATTAACGATGGACGGTTTAAGACGTCGTGTTTTAACAACTGTTGCGATACGATGAGTGGTCCAACCGAGTTCACTCGAAAGACTTCCAACATCTCATTCTGATCGACGACGTCCCACGTCCATTTTTTATATCCTGGTTCGGTGCCAATAATTCCAGCGTTGTTCACGATCACGTCTAACTTGATGTTTTCCTTCGATAATTCCTTGGCCCATCCTTTTACGCTCGACTCCGAACCGACGTCTAACTCGGTTATTTTCACCTTCTCCTTCCCATATTTCGTTTGCAAATCCAACAAATCTTTCGCTTTGGAGACGTCTCGAGCGGTCGTGACGACCGTGTTGTCGTTCTCCAACAGCTCCTTCGCTAATTGTAAGCCAATCCCCCGATTCGACCCGGTCACGCATATCGTCAAATTTGTCAGCGCGTCCCCCGGGACGTATCCCGCACTCATCGCGGTCGTTTCTTCGCGCGACTTTGACACGTGCGTCTGATTATATCTAAAGGTGGTACGAAGAAGAACGGTTCTGCTTCTGCTTCTTTCGATGAGAAGAACTCCACCGCGTCGAGCCGTCGCCGCCGTCGCCGTCGCCGTCGCCGTCGCCAAGCGCATGAAAAAAAAAAGAGGACGCGCGCGTTTAAAAGTAAGGATGGTATAAAACCACTACCACACTTAACGACGCAGTATGTATTAATGCATCGTGCAAAGGCACACACGGCTTCACTTTTTCACTGGAAAACAAGGGGAAAAACATCCATTTTGATACCCTAAACACAAAAGGAGAAAATTTTTTCCCAGAATAATTGGCCTTCCTCTTCTTTACTTTCTTGACGCGGGAGATCGCGCTCTTTCGAAGCGCTCGCGGAGGATGGAAAGGCACTTTTGACGGAGAAGCAGTAGAAGAAGAACAGGAGGAGAAAGAAGAGGGCTTCTCGTCTTTCTTTCTTTCTCGTTCTCGTTCTCTCGACTCTTCCAAGAGATCTTTATTACTTTTTTTCGATGTAGATCCAATTATATTCGTTCGCCGAAACGAGGGTAAGTTTCTTTGAGATCATCCACTTTTGATTCGATGACATCTGGTTTGATTCGCGCAGGGAAAAGGAGAAAAGGATAACAACAACACGACAAAAAAAACAGCATCATGCGCCAGCACTTTCCAGTTTTGTACGCACGATTATCCCGTTTATTATATTTCGTCGACACTCCAGATACGTACGTACGCTTCTTCTGAGAAAACAAGAGATCATCTTAGTACTACACTTGCCCCGGACACCAAAGGAAGAGAAAAGGAAAAAACGTATATTTATACGCGACTGTACACGCAGTACACGCTCGAACGAACGAATGAACCCAGGAATCCAGAAAAAAAGGTTATTATCACGTTTATGCGCGCGCACGACACGATTATATACTCGACACGCTGTATTTCGCTGTATTCGCCACGCGCGGCTTCGATTATACTATTCCCGATGAGATTATCCAGAACCATTCCCTGCAACAACAACAACAACACTGTATTGTTTACGCTTGTACGCTTTGACACACATTTACACACACGCTGTTAGAAATAGAAGTGAGATGTTTGATTTATTACACGTTCTTAGCACAGCAGAAAAAGGTTTGGTTTCAACGGATTTTCAGTTTATAGGAATAAAAGATGAAGGACAACGAGCAATACGCAACGGAAGCTTTATCATGGATTACATGGAGAAATGTGAGAATTATATATTCAAACTGTATTTGTTTTCTACAGCAGCAGGAAGGATAAGCTTTACGGAAGATTCAATATACACATAGGACGAGGACAAAAGCGCCAAAGCTGGACTGAGGAATTATTTTTTACCCCGGAGTAACGTCGTAACTCGATCGTCAACTGACACAACACAAATTTTTACAGGTGGAGCAGCAATCTCGTCAGAAAACAGGAAGATTCCGGATAAAAGATACGTTCTATGCGCTTTACATTGTCTTTTACATCCGTTTGCCCACTCATCAAGTTATGTTCGATCGTCGACATCTCTCTGCAGATTTTCCGTCGCAACGCTTTATTGGCTGCTATTATGTACAATTTATTTTACACACTTGGTTTGCATTATTGGTTTTTTCTTTTTTTGATTTCGTTCCCGCGATTTGGATTAGAAGAATACACGACAACAACACACATCACCACGCAGGAAACAACAACTTTATTTACACTTTATGGTATACGCCGCGCTTGCGCTTGCTTTTGAAAAATTCTTATAGTATTTATAGTACTATCGGGTATTGACTTAGAAATTTATTTTTGGATGAAGTGGTGTTTAGTAAAGGTTTTCAAAACGACAAATGATGTTTGGAAAAGAGAAGTAAATTGGTATTATGGTAAATGAACGGACCGTGAGGACGGGTATCCACGGAATAACAATGAAATTATTGACAATCAATCGGTAAAAGCTTGACGTTTTACGTCTCACTTTGTGGTTTTTTAGGAAAATTTACAAAATGTCCCCGATGACGACTGCGAAATGCAGTCAGAGGGGCTTTCTACATCTGAAATGGTTGCGATGGAAAAGTCTCTTTCGTCGCTGGGTTTCGAGTACCCATCGGATGCCTTGCAACTTTTTATTTTTACTATAATTGACTACACTGTACAGCGTAATTCTATTTCAATCTATTACGTAAGTACTACATAAGATACATTTTTATTTATAGGTACTACTACTAGCTAATCTATACAAGCTAAGCTTGTACAATTTCGTTTCCTTCATCATCGGAATCCGCGCCATCATCCTCTTCTCTCTCTTCGACATCGTTTAAGAACTCAATTGCTACCAACGGCAACAGCGTGGTAAAGTTACATATGGCGACCAATTCGAACAAATGGTCAAAATTATCCGCAGTCACGCCTAATTTTTCAGTCAAACCAGCCCCAAGAAACTGCGACGTCACACCACCAAAGTTGAACAGCGACATCAACGATGCAAACAAAGTCGCTTCGACGCCTTTTGGACAGATTTTCGCGGCTAAAACCAACACCGGCAAAAATGAAATCTCGCCGAGCACAGTCAAGACGGCGCTGTCAGTCAACGCGAATAGTTCATCGCTGATTCCTAGTTCACGGTTATATCCCGAGACCAACAATAATTGGGTCGACCCTAATGCGGTCGCTAATATCGCAGAATACGTAAACATCTTTTTCAAAGGGACGTATTTGAAGTAGGCATTGTACAATCCAACGCCGCCTAAAGCCGCTAACGAACGCGCGAAGGATACTCGGCCTAAAAACTCTGGGCTAAAATGTAATTCGTTCGTGGAAAAGTAAAACATAGCCGACCCAGGAGAAGGTGTTGCTTGCCATAAATACATGAACAACGCGGGACCCCAGATTTGTTTTTGTCTGACTACGGACCATAACGTTGAAAGCGTTTCCTTGCCGGCTTCCATGACGCTTCCGTTATTGTTATGTTCCATTTCGAACGCCTTCGTCTCTTCACTCCCAGCGATTACAGCCACCTCAGTACTTTTCCTTTCTTCTTTCACCAAAAAAGCCGCACCGGCGATCATCAGCGGAAACACCGCCGTGCACGCAAACACGAACGCGCTTCCTTTCTCCTCCACTAATTCGCCGCTAAAATAGCTACTCGCTATGCCACCAAACGCAACCATCCCCCAACACAAACTTTGTAACGACCCCGTCGTCGACTTATCCTCCGACTCCCTCGCTCTTTCGACGACGATTGAATCGATCAAAACATCTGAAAACGCTATGCTCAGCGCACCAATTGCAAACAGAAAACTCGCCGTCCATCGATTATCGACTACGGCGACGCCTTGACTCAGCGTCGACCACGCGACGCATCCGAGCACGCCCATCAAACACAAATACGACTTTCGTTTGTATCCAAACAAAGGGATCGTATCGGAAATAAACCCCCAGAGTGGTTTTACGAGCCACGGTAGCGATGACACGGACGTCACTACCGCAGCTTCCGAAGGCGATAAGTGCAACTCATCTTTCAAGAAAAACGATTTCGCCAGCGCGGCGAGACCGACGACGCCTTGGACGAAATACACCAACGCGATGGCGGACGTTTCCGGGGTCATCGGGACGCCAAAAAGTGTTTTCTGCGTCGTCGTCGCGGATGTCGAAGACGCGTTCGTCGCCGTCGTTCGCGCTTTTGTCCTCCCTTTCCTCCTCCTCCTCCTCGTCACCCAAAAAACATCATCACCGCGCGGTTCATCGCACCCCGAAAAGCTCCCGCGCGGTCTCGTAAAAGACGACGACGAAGACGAAGACGCCATCCGTCGCGCACGTTCGCGTCCTCCTTTCCTCTCGACGCCTTTTGCGCCCGTCATCGCGAGAGGACGACGACACACGTGCAACGACATCGTCGTCGTCGTCGTCATCGTCCGCGATTCAATCCGACCACCAAAAGTACGCATCAAAAAGAGCGCCACAAAAAAAAAAGCACCACCCACCAGCGCGGTAAAAATGAACGGCGCTTTTTGTCCGAGTAAAAGGAGTCCTTCGACGCGGGGTGGGTGGTGGAACGAACAATGACGACGACGATGTTTATCCAAAGACTTTATTAATCTACGTACTTCTGTCTCGTCTCCAAAAGGTGGGAGGAAACCAAAAACGCAATTTCTGAAACCCTAAGCAAAAAACTGCCCAAAGTTTTTGCAACTTTTGCATTCTTTCAGTGACCAATTACATCAAAGAGACGACGACGACGGGGAACAAAAACAACCACCACCGGAAGAAGAAGAAGAAGAAGAAGAAGAAGAAAGCGCGGAAGCGAGATGAGCGTGGTGGTGCACAAATCGGTGCTTCCACCGACGGGCGCGGACGAGTGCGTCTCGTGCTTCTTCACGCACGGACCGCACGCGAACTTTGGAGCGGCGATGTGTAACACCGATGATGATTTTGGCGAAAGGACGATGGACGAAAATGTCGTCGTCGCCAGTGGCAACCGTTTGACGATCTACGCCGTCGCGAGAGGAAAGAGAAGACACGAAGAGGAAGAGGAGGAGGAGGAAAAGAATAACGAGAACGTCCGATTGGAAATGGTGTCGGAATTCGACGTGAACGGAACGATTTCTGATTTATGCGTTTTGAAACACCCGAAACGATTCGCATTGTCGGAGGAAACGAACGCGAACGTGTTGAGAGAGAGTTCTTCTTCGAAGAAAAACGCAGGAATTTCGGGAAGAGATGGACGAAATAAGAACAGTATTCAACAACAAAACGTGGAATATTTAGACGGCCTATTGGTGACTATTCGCGAATCGAAAGCTGTGTGCGTGTGTTGGGACCCGGAGACGAGAAAGTGCGTCTCGACGAGCTTACATTTTTGGGAGGAGTTTGCCGGCGCTAAAGGGAATAAAGGTGCGACAACGACCGGCATAGATGGAACGAGTTCCGGGTTGAGGATAAGTAACGTACCTATAGTTGGCAGAGCGGATCCAGAAGGACGGTGCGCGGCGGTGTTGTTGCGGAACGAGGAGAAGGCAAAGCTTAAGATCATGCCGGTGAGCGAAACGAATACCAACAATAGTAATAGTAGTGGTCAGAAAAAGAAAATCAAAGGAGGAGGAACGGTGCATGTGCCAGCCACGCTCGGCAGTTCGTTTGATTTAGACGTGAGAAAGATATTAGGTCCGTCAGCAGCGTTCGTCCGTGATTGCTGTTTCTTACACGGCTACGGCGAACCAGTGTTGATGATTTTATACGAATCGAATCTGCCGACGTGGAGTGGGCGATTATCGTTGCGGATGGATACGTGTAAGTTAGTCGCGGTATCAGTTGATTGCACGAAGAAGAAATATACAATCGTTTGGACGAGAGACAAGTTACCGGCGTCGGCACACTCGTTATTCCCGGTTCCCAACCCGTTAGGCGGCGTCATCGTGCTCTCCTCTGGTCACATTTTATACGAGTCCCAATCGTCCTCTGCTACGTACATTAGCGATGTCTTAGGAAAAGGAGGACCCCAGGAAGGGAATTATGCGGAAGAAATTGCACGAACTAACGGTGTGGAAGGTCAAGCAGCATATGCAAATCCAGTTCCTCACGTGAACTCGAACAAAAATGTGTCGAGTTACGAGACGACACAAAACGAATTTCAAGTGCAACTCGACGCGGCAAAGATTGAAATGATTAGGGAAAACGTGGCGATAATTAGCTCAAAAACTGGTCAGTTGATAACGGTTATTTTAGAAACTGTGGGTGGTGCTGCCTCGGCTGGGAGTAAAGTTGGTCGTAGATGTAGACGCATACGCGTGCAAAAATCCGGGAACGCCGTTTTAAGTTCCGGCTTGGCGGCGGTTGGTAAAGATTTACTCTTCATCGGCTCGCGCGTCGGCGATTCGCTTTTAATCGCGTACGAGAGGAAAGAGAAAGGAAAGATTGGTGATTTGAAAATGTTACCGGAGAAGGAGAAACAAGAAGAAGAAGAAGAAGAAGAAGAAGAAGAAGAAGATCCATATGCGGACCCAGAGGAGAACGCGAGGAAGCGCAAATCGTCAAAAGGTAAAGACAGTGTTCCGAAAATTGCCAAGATGGAACCTCCGCCTGTACCAGAACCAGGCGCGGAAGATGATGCGGAGAAGAATGAAGACGACGAGTTAGAGGCGTTATTGTACGGCACATCCGTCGAAGCTGCCGGTGGTGTCGGTTTGAACGAATACGAAAGAACGAATAAATCGACGACGATGACAACCAGAGGAGAGTCGAAAACGTTCGCGTCTTACGTCGACCGCGACGATACGTTTGAATATAAGTTCTCCGTGAAGGATTCTTTGTTGTGTATCTCACCAGTTGTTGATTTAACTGTTGGAGCGAGTGCTCCAGTCGGGACTGATCTCGATCCGCGAACGGAACTCGTCGCCGCGTGCGGCCATGGTAAAAACGGCGCGTTGGCGATTTTAACCAGAGGTATCACTCCTGAGCTCGTCACCGAGGTCGATCCTGGCGCTTTGCCTGGATTGCGAGCGTGCTGGGCGACTCGGACTGAAGACGATGACGATGGAACTGTTAGACCGAAACGAAAAGACGAACTGTATGATGAACACTTAATATTGTCTTTATCCTCCACGAAAACGACGATGGTTTTAGAAACCGGCGAGGAGTTAAAAGAAGTTTCCAAGGACGTTGATTTTATCGTCGCAGAAGAGACGTTGGCATGTGGACGAGTATTCAACGGACGAGCGATCGCGCAAGTGACGAAGACGAGGATTCGGTTCACGAGGAAAGGAAAGAAGTTTGCGGCGGACGATATCGATATAGCATTTTTAAGAGGCGGCGACTCCCATATAACTTTAGCGATCATTCAAAACGATGCGATTGCGTTGAGACTTTCGGACGGATCTATTAAGATTATTCTTAAAGACACAACGACAAATACATTTACACTCCTCGAAAAGAGCGAGGAGTTGTTTCCATCCGACGACCATTCAAGCATGGGGAACGACGTGACGGCGTTTACGTTATATGACGATTCGGTCATGTGTGCAGACTCTTCGGGTGGTTATGGATCGAATAGAGCGCCTGGTTGGCTCGAGCGAACTGCATCTGGTAATTATGAAGAAGATGAGAGCATGAAGAACGTTGTGTTTGCAACCGTCTCTCGCGACGGCACTCTCGATTTATACAGTCTTCCATCTTTGAAGAAGCTCTGGTCCTCTGGCGGCGTCTCCGACGGTCGCGAAATCCTTGCACCGAATTCTTCTGGCATAGACAGCATCGATTTCAACGACGATAGTGATGCTGAAAAATATGATGTGTCGGATATTCGCATGGACGCTTTCGCCAACGCCGCTCACGAACGGCCACTTTTGACGTGTTACCGTGCCGATGGTGCGGTCTTGGCGTACCAAGCATTCAAGGCGCCGTCTTCGAACGAACTTCGATTCGCTCGCATACCGATTGAAATCGAAACTGCCGGGAGTGAACTTACGAATACCGACGTCTCTATCCAAGGTGGTTCGAGATTAACACGAATTGAAAACATTGGCGACGGTAGAGGCATCGATGGCATCTTCGTTTCCGGTTTAAATCCCATCTGGTTGATCGTGCGCCGGGGTCGAGTTCTCGCGTTACCGACCCGTGGCGAAGGCGGCGCGAGAATCGCATTTGCACCCTTCCATAACGTCAACTGTCCTAAGGGTTTTATTCTAGCCACTAACGAAGGTGGCATACGCGTCTGCCGTCTACCGGGTAAAATGCACGTCGAAGCCCAGTGGCCGGTGCGTAAACTCGCGCTTAGATGCACACCACGAGCGATTACGTACATGAACGATTTCAAGTTGTACGCTTTGGTGACTTCCTCGTCCATCCCGTGGAAAGATTTTGATATTGACGAAACTGATTCACACGCGAGAGCTTTATATCGCTTCCGGAAGGAGAAAGCAAAGTCAGAAGGTAACATCGTTCAACAATTTGCCATCCGTTTGTTAGTCCCGGGTACGCTCGAAACGGCGTGGCAAAAAGCAGTCGAACCTGGTGAACATATTCTTTGCATAAAGAACGTACAAATTCGCGACCAGTCTACGGGTGCGTTGCTTTCTATGCTTGCTATTGGTACCGCCATACCTGGTGGCGAAGATACCCCGTGTCGAGGAAGAATCTTACTCTTTGCAATCATGTGGGAACGCGCTCGCGACGGCGGCATTCGATGGAGAGGCGAATTGAAATGCGAGAAACCGTCAAAAATGGCGTGTTCGGCAATTGAATCTGTCGATGGGTCATTAATGGTTGCGATTGGAACCAAGTTAACCGCCCACTCCTGGGACGGTAAACACTTAAACCCAACCGCATTTTACGATACGCCTTTATACACGACTACGTTGTGCTGCGTCAAGAACTTCCTCTTGTGTGGCGACTTGCATAAATCCATCCGCTTTGTTCGATGGAAAGACTCACAAGGAGAAAAGACCTTATCGCAACTCGGAAAAGATTACGAAGATCTCGATTGCATAGCCTCTGAATTCATGATTGACGGTGGAAGCTTATCCTTGTTAGCGGCTGATGCCAACGGCAACGCGCACGTCTTTCAATATGCGCCAAAATTAGCTGAATCCTGGAAAGGCGATAAGCTTTTACCGAAGGGCGGATACCACGTGGGCAGTTTAATCCGCAAAATGGTCCGGTTCCAAATCGGCGTCGGTGAACAGAAACAAAACAGACACGCGGTCTTCTTTGGCAGTTCCGATGGTGGCTTAGGCATCTTCTCTCCGGTGGACGAACACACCTTCTTGAACTTGGAAAAACTCCAAGACGCCATGCGATCCAACATCGTTGCCTGTTCAAACTCCATCAACCCATTCGGTTTGAACTCGAAAACCTACCGAGCGTTGAAATCATCTGAAGGTTCCGTCGCGAGGCGAACCCCTCCGCGAACCATCGTCGATGGCGGTTTGCTCTCTAAGTTTGAGCATTCTTTGTCGATATCGGCGCAAACGTGCGTCGCCGCCCGCGCCGGTTTAACTCGTGACCAAGCTTTGTCCTTGGCTCGAACGATCATAGCCGAACAGTCGTTCATGTAATAAATCATGTATGTGTTTGTTTAGTTCAGTACATCTCGTTTGCGCTTTATCACAGTATCTTATTTATCACATTTATCATCTTTTTCCTCCTTATTAAACTCTCACCTTCTTGTTTTAAGGTTTAGGGTATATTTGTAACGATATTTTTTTTCTTCGTTGACTGCGTCACGTCAATCGCATCAATCGTTAGAAAAACACCTTGAACACCAACGTTATTACTTCGTAACGACTATTTGCGAAGTTATTTTGCAGACGTTTACCGAATCAAACGAGTAAACACACATATAATCACAGCTTTCGCGTTTTAAACTTAACGTTTCAAACGCACGTATACGAGCCACAAGCGCTTTAGACCAATCAATCAATCATCTTTTTGCTGCCGCACGTAGCCGCAAAAATCATCATCTACGAAATCAATCGCGAGGAGTTACACTCATTGCGAACGAATAAACTTGAATTAAAGACCGTGTTCCGTTGAAGTGTTATTTGATTTGCACTTTGATTTGCGTTTTGACTCATTTATAGTGATTCATCACCACTTGGATACGTTTACACACATCCGAAAGTTATAAGAGAGAAGAAATTCTCCTTTTATTGTTACGTTAGAAGAAGAAGATTTATTTACAAGAAGAAGCGTCAAAGATGGAACTCGACGGTGATAGCGACAATAGCGACAATATATACGGTAAAACTGATTTCGTTGAAGAAAATTGCTCGTTTAACTTTGTCTCGGACATCCGATTGTGGGGAAGTTCAAGCCGAGCAGAAGGATTGAAACAATTTTTCGACGTGTTGACTGTACGCCGAAAGTGCGCCTGACATCCTTTACCTTGATTTTAGAGTAAAAGGAGTGAGAGCTTATCCTTCTTCGCAGCAGAAGCGTAAATAAACGCTAAAAGCCGCGACTTAATATACTATATTTGTTGAGAGATACAAACAAAGAAAACTTTTCAATAATGCAGAGCGAACTTTACCCGTCGCCGCACTTTGAAGGGGTCGAGAAGCGCGTCGAAATCAATTTTCGCGTTGCCGCTGACGACAGTAAGAAAGATTCTGGTGAAATTATTCCAGTTGCAGGTGGTCTGCGCTGCTTACCACGCGCCGCACTTGACGTGTGTATGACTGCCGCCGAATGTGAGATTGTTTCAGTACGATCGAACGACATGTTTGACGCGTACGTCTTGAGCGAATCGTCTTTGTTCGTCTTTGCGGACAAGATTGTGTTGAAGACGTGCGGAACGACGAGATTACTCTCGGCTGTGGATCCCATTTTGGAACTCGCGGCTTTAAATGAGCATGTGAAATTGTTTCCATCCTCGGTAAGATTTACGCGCTCCACGTATTTATTTCCGGAAGAGCAGCGCGAGCACCACGTTTCATTCGCGGACGAGTGCGAATTTCTCGAGAGCAGGTTTGGCCACTTGGGGTCAAACTCGAGCTATGTCATGGGTTCAAACTTTGACGATGCGCAGTGGCACGTATACGTTGCCGGAGATTTCGTCGAAGAAGAGAAGATTGGGGCATCCTTATCTGTGGAATGTTGCATGACGTCTTTGAACCGAGAGCACTCGCAACATTTCTTCCGCGAGAATTTACAAGAAAAAGGGGTATTGGCGATCCCGTTTGTCAGTTCTTCGAAAACCACGCACGATTCGGGCATTCGAAGCATATTCGAAACGTTCTCGATCGACGATTACGTCTTTGAACCGTGTGGGTATTCCATGAATGGTTTGAATCAAGAAGAATTTTCCGGCGAATTTTCTACGGTTCACATCACTCCGGAAGACGGATTCAGTTATGCCTCCGTAGAACATTCCAACATCGATTTGAAAGCGAACAGTGCCTTCTCGGTGTCAAAATTTGTAGAGAAGTGCGTGAATGTGTTCCAACCGGGTAAGATTACTTTCGCGGTGACCTGCCACGGCGGCCAGAAAACTCCCAACGCGTTGTTTTCCTCTTTAGTGAGCAAAGATTCGTTCACTTTAGGGGGAATGTACTCGAGCCCGACCGTGTGCTTTCAGCAACTGCCGAAAGAGCAAGGCTTCGTCGCGTATTTGACGTTTGTCAAGACTGACGTCGAAGAGCGCGAGCAACGCGAAGGACTTGTCATCTCAACCGCTGGTGATAAATTCGTCTCGTCTCACGATCCTCGCAGCGTAACGCCAATGTGCGTTTTAGACGTACGTCCGCTCCGATCCTCCAGCGATTCTGAATCCGACGATTCTTTGAGACACTCATCTTCTTCGGAAGCGTCGTTTGTGTCTTACGGTCGAGAGGAAGCCAGATCGACGATGGAAGTCGCCAACTGAATTATATTATATCATTGTTTTTTTTCGTGGGTGTATTACGCTCGAAAGAAAAGAAGAGAAGAGAAGAGAAGAGAGAGAGAGAGAGAGACAAGAGACAAAAAAGAGACTCTTTTGGTGTTGTTATTTTACAACGAAAAATTTTATTTTTTACTTTCCTCTTTTTTTTCCTTCTGTGACTTTTTAAAATTTTTCGACATTTTTCATACCCTAAATAAACGTATTAGAGGCGCGGGGTCTTTTTCTTTTCAATCTCGCTTGTGTTCATTCTTCTCTCTCTCTGAGTCGTCAGAACACAAAGCAGCGACACCACCACCGCGCGTCACAGAATAAAGAGTTGGAAAACAACAAGAAGACCAAGAAGACTTTTTTTTACTACGCGTTTGATAGTGTTGCGTCGATTGAAACGAACACGCGAACACGTATTTACTACTACATCTCTTTGACATCATCAAATGTCTCGCCAGCAATTGCGTGGCGCGTCCTCTTCCTCTCCCGAAGAAGAAGAAGAAGAAGAATCTCAATCGTTGCTCCCGAGCAGGGAGGTCTCGACCACGCGAGGAGGAGAAGAAGAAGAAGAACTTGTTATAGGAAAGAAATCCACGCGAGGTTTCGCCAACGCTTTGCGCTTTCACGCGCGCGTCGTCACGAGCGGCGTCGTCATGTTTACCATCCTGTCCTCTCTGATCCTGGTGAGTTTCACGACCGGGTATCGTTCCGGGGTTGCGACTTTGACGAGCGGAGGAGGAGGAAGCGGGGTTTTCTCCGAATTGGGTGGTGGGAAGAACAAAGGAGGGTCGTCGTCGTTAGGCCACAAGTCGCACGCGCACCACCACCACGGAGGAGGAGGACAACAACACGTCATCGACGTCCCGTTCGCGGACGACAGCGACAAGCACAACTACAAAGCGTCGCACGGAGGCAAGTCGTCGAAAAAGAAGAACAACCGACACAAAGAGGAAAACTGCGACCCGGCAGAGGCGGACATGGCGAAAGGCATCTTCGCGTACTCGGATCCAGAGTGTTTGAACGGAGAAACCGCGGGGTGCTCTGGAGATCCTACCAGCGGGAATCCGAGCACGTGCCGATTTTGCAACACTTTGATGGCGCAAGTTAAAACGCCGACGTGGGCGACGTGTCCGCAATCCGTCTGTAAGAAACACGGCGTCATGGGGTGCGAAGGCGACTCGGTGGAAGACTTGGAGTGGAAGTCGTACGTGGACGATATTCGCAAACACAACAAACGCGTGGAACAGATTGGTATCACGAGCGCGTGCGAAGGGACGCCAGCTGATCGCGAGTTGGGGAGGTTCATGTTCCACGACGCCAAGTGCGGAGAAAAATTGCTACCGGCATGCGACGGGAACCAAATGACGCAGTGCCGATTTTGCTCGGCAGCGAAGAAAGCGACCGCGGTTAGCATGACGTGGCCGACGTGCCCGGACGTGGTCTGTGCCAGATGGGGGGTCAAAATGGATCATTGTGAGCTGCCCTTGGCGATGTACCAATTACCAACGAAAAGAGCAGAAAAGAATAGAAAGACAAACGAGTTTCCGGAACCGAGAGTGGACAACGTGAAAACGGAAAAGCTGCACAAAAAGTCTTGGAAAGACGCGGAGGATTTGATCGCGAGCGAAGACGCGAACAAGTCAAATCGCGACCACATGCCAAGATCGTGGAGAATGGGAGACGATTACGCCGACATGCAACGCGTGGCGAAGAATTTCATCACAAAGATGTAAATTTTAAAAGCGTTTGTCGACGAGAAATGGAAATAACCACCACCTATGTATTCATAACAAATCACAAAAATTGTTCTAAATAATCACTGTCCTCCGCGTTGAACTCCGTTGATCAGCGGATTGCTGATGACCAAATTAGCCACTATTTCTGGTTTTTTCTCGCCGAATTTACCAGTTAACACGACCAGAACTTGGTCTGCTGGTCTAATGCGCATCGGGAGAACGCCGACGATATCTTTCGATATTATTTTTCCCGCATCATCACTTTTTAAAGCCTCCAAAACACTTTCTTCTTCCAATCGCGTGAGGTTCAAGAACGCACCGCTCATTCCCCTCGCTTTCTTCAGTAATTTTGTTCGTTCAATCCACGAGACGCTGTTTTTCTTATCCTCTTCTTCGTTGCTGTTCTTAACATTTCCAATTTCGAGCAACTTTTGAGCAGCTTCGTTCGCGGATTCGGACGACGCTTGAAACTCAATCGATACCATCGTCGGATTAGGAGTACCTGCTGATTGTTTGGTCGTCAGATGACGTTTGTTTCCGATTTCAACCTTCACTTCAAAGCCAAACTCTGGAAGGAAACACGCTAAATGTTTCCTCCCGACGATGCGGGCTATGGCCACCGTAACCGTCGGATTTCTCGTAAGATGGTAACAAAAATACACGAACGAGTGTTCGTCTTGCGCGGCTTTTGCTGAGGCTTTCTTTTTGTTGCACTGAGTAGCAATTTGTACGCACGACGACGTAGATTTAGGAAGCAAATAATCCACCAACTTGCTACTCTTAACAATATCAGACGAGTTCTTTGACGATGAAAAGAACGAGAACATCTTCTTTTTCTTCTCCTTTCTATTTTTCTTTTCATTTTCTTCCACGACCAAACTCGCGCGGAGTAAACGGTGGACGATGATGTCGGGATACCTTCGAATCGGAGACGTAAAGTGCGTGTATCTATCGAATGCCAACGCATAGTGGCGCCAACTTTCTTCTTCTGGAAATTGCCCGGTACAAAAATACTGCGCCAATTGCATCGGTTTCGTTGCTAATAAGTTGATGATTTCGTAAATGGCATTTATGCCAGTACCACCATTATTGTCCGGTGAGTCGTTCGTTAATGATGAAGATGACGCCATTCTTTGCGTGGACTCGCGCAGGCGCTCTAAACTTCGGTGTAAAGCTCCACTTGTGCTGCAATCGAAATCTTGTAAGCCATTTGCTCGCGCAAACTCGCGCAGCTCAAACATTTTCTTTTCGTTCGGTGGCGGATGTAAACGCAACAAAGCGACGTCTGGGAAATAGTCCACGATTCGTTTCGCCACGCGTCTATTCGCGAACAACATTAAATCTTCAATCACGCGGTTGGACTCACGAAGCTCGTAATGGAACGCGCATTTCGGCAACTTGGTATCTTGGTCGATTTCAAAACCAATCTTCGCTTGGTCTAGGCGCACCGAGCCATTCTTGATGCGATTATTGCGCAACGTTTTCGCCACAGACCGAAGCAAGCGCACGGACTTTACAACTTCGAGAAGAACGTCACCTTTCCCAGATTGTTCTATCTTTGCTTCTCCAGTTATGTTTTCCTTTTCGGCGTTTGCAATCGCTTCGTCCGTCATAGATTCATCCAACGCGTCCAATATTCTTTGTGCGTCTCCATAAGATAGTTTCGCTCTGCTTCGCATGACGCTTCGACCGAACCATTCTTCTAAGATTTTACCATCGGATTCTCGAATGAGCCACTCACACGACATCGCATATCTGTCCACGCCCGGATTTAACGAACACGCGATTTCACTCAAAAGCCTCGGTAACATCGGCACGACTCGATCGCATAAGTAATTCGATGTCGCTCGAAAAAAAGCTTCTTCGTCTAATGGGGTGTTCGGTTGCACAAAGTGCGACACATCCGCGATGTGTACGCAGACGCGAATGGTGTTTTTATTTATTCGTGTGGCGAATAACGAATCGTCCAAATCTCTTGCAGTTTCTGGATCAATCGTACAAGTGCCTATATCGCTCCTGAAATCTTTCCGCGGCGGTTCTTTTTCGTCTTCGATGATTTTGTTGCTTCCTATCTCAATGCCGTTGTCGTCGTTCCACTCCTTTGGCAGACACGCGAGCACTTCGTCCGTAAACGGTTCGTCTTTGATGTCGTTTTCTAAGAGTATTTTTACGGTGTGCGATTCGATGCTATCGTTCGGACCGATGACGCGTTCTACCGAGCACATGCGCGACAAAGCACCTCTTGCTTTTCCCTCCACGTCTACCATGGATGCGAATACGATTACATTTTCAGGTACGTTTTCTAAATCTTTCAACTCAGAAAGCGATGCGTCGATATCGCACGTGGGCATTCTCGAATCCGTCGGTTGTAATTGAAAATTCTTCTTCTTCGTGTTTGTGACCCCCGCGTTATCTTTCTTTTCGACAATGTACCCGACTAACCTCTTCCGCCTTGGTGACGGCTCGATGACTTTCACCACCGTCCCGAGCGGTCGCAAGAGCTCGATTTCCGCTACGCCGTCCTTCGTATTATTAGTAGTAGTACTAGTAGTACTACCGCTGCTATTTCTGCTAAAAAAACGGCACGCCTCCTCGTATGCTTTTTGTACCTCTTCCAAGTTCCCACTCACGTCATTCCCGTATGCTTCTTCGAAGCGTTTCGCTCTCTTTATTCGATCGCCGAACCTTACATCTTTCACGGAACACTCCGCCATCATCTGAAGTATCGTCTCGTCGCCGCCGGGGAACGACGTCGACGTCGACGACGACGACACGCCATGACCCCGTCCTTTTCCAGCATGTCCCCGACGTCTATTTGCCTCTGTTTTACTCTTTTCTCTCAGCTCTTCTCTCAACCACTCGATTGGCGAGTCGAGCGTAAACTCAACCTCGTCTTGGTCCACCGGCGAGAAGACAGACGCCATCATCCTTCTTCTCGTTATTCCCTTCTCGTTCGCCTTCCCCTCGTCGTTCGCGCGCCGCCGACCGCCGAGTCGAAACTTAACATCCATCGGTAAGAACGCCACGGAGACGTACGCTTCCGACGGGTCGTGCGGGTTCACGCGAAACGTGCCTCTGAACCTCGTCGTCGAAGTCGAAGTCGTCGTCTCTTCTTCCTCTTCTTCTCTTTTGTTCGTCGTCGTCGTCGCCGTCGTCCA
>MDSZ01031665.1_pt1 | contig 26581 bp, 28 predicted proteins | sample 811201 | NCBI WGS metagenome assembly MDSZ01 (sample SAMN05326647, study PRJNA326480) | marine metagenome | isolation source: seawater | place: Indian Ocean: North | collected 2010 | reverse complement strand
TCTTCTTTCTTTTTGGTTTCTTTAGTTTCTTCTTTCTTTTTGGTTTCTTTGGGTTCTTCTTTCTTTTTGGTTTCTTTGGGTTCTTCTTTCTTTTTGGTTTCTTTAGTTTCTTTTTTCTTTTTGGTTTCTTTAGTTTCTTCTTTCTTTTTAGTTGGTTTTCCTTTAATTAGATCAATTGTTATTTCATGTTTAACCTCCTTATGTAGTATTAAATTGACTTTATATTCACCTAATTTATCAGTTTTCCCATTAATCAAAATATTTCTTCTATCGATATTAAAATTTTTCTTCTCTAATAGATCTGATATATGCTGTGTTGTCACACTACCAAATATTTTATCTTCTTTACCTGCATTTACTGGAATTTTTAAGATTAAATCACCTATTTCTTTAGAAAGTTGATCAGCATCATTCTTTATTTTTTCTAATTTATGAGAAGTTTGTTTTAGATTTTCATTAAGAATTTTTCTATTCGATTCATTTGCAATTTCAGCAAACCCATTAGGAATCAAAAAATTTCTAGCATACCCATTTTTAACTTTAATAATATCATTTTTAAAGCCACGTCCAGGAAGATCTTTTTTTAAAATAATATCCATGATTAATTATTTGAATGAATCAGAAGAAAATGGTAATAGAGCTAAATGCCTAGCTCTTTTAATAGCTTGAGTTACTTTTTTCTGATATTTTTGACTAGTCCCAGTTATTCTTCTAGGTAAAATTTTACCATTATCATTAATAAACTGATAAAGAAAATCAGGGTTTTTATAATCAATATATTTTATTCCACTTTTTTTAAACCTACATATCTTTTTTTCTTTAGATGCAGATCTATCAATACTTTCATTTCTTAATGCTGAATCAAAGTTTCTATTTTTCATTTTTTTTCTTGTTAAATTCACCTTTTGATCTTCTTTCATTAAATATTAAAGCGTCTTTACATAATGATACAGTTAAAAACCTTAGTATTGAATCATCTCTTTTAAATTCAGTTTCAAAATTTTTAACAAGATCAATATTTTCTGATGAATACTGAAAAAGATGATAAAAACCTGTTTTTTTATTTTTTATTGGATATGATAAGTTTTTAAAGCCAAGGTTTTCATTACAAATAATTTTAGCTTTATTATTTTCTAACAATTTTTTGTATTTATTTACTGTTTTATTTTGCTGTTCTTCTGAAAGAACAGGATTCATTATAAAAACAGTTTCGTAATCTTTAATCATGCTTAAATTTTAATAACCTGCAAATCTAACATAATGAATTAATAAAATAAAAATTATTTTATTATAAATTGATCTTTTCCAATTAAGTAATTTTCAGTATAAATCTCTACAGAATAATTTCCAGGTTTAAATTCTATATTTTTAATATAATCAAAGGATAAAACTTGATTTTTTTTATTGAATAATATTTCTTTTTTTAGTGTATAAAAGATTTCTCTTTTTTCAAATTTGAATGACCCTGAACCCTTAGAAATATCATATAAAACATTATTATTGGGTTTAATTATTCTAATTAGGATATTTTTAACTTCTATTGGAGCTATATTATTCTCAGCGATATCAACAATTATTTTAATTTTATTTATTTGTCTACTTCTAAATGTATTTAAAATTTCCTTACCTGATCTAGTTATTCCAAAAACTTTTAAAGAATTTAATGTTAATTTAGAAGCTAAATCAACTTTATTTTCTAATTCATTTTTTGATTTGTTAATACTACTTATTTCAGAATTCAGTTCATTTATTTGCTCTTTTTGAACTGTATTTTCTTTGAATAGTTCTTCATTGATTTTTTTAAGTTTATTTATTTCTTCATCTTGAGCAATTAATAGCTCTCTATAGCCATCAACTTTAGATTGAAGTCTATTAATTTGAGAATAGGCTTTTCTTCTAAATTCTTTTTTTTCTGATTCTAATTTTTCTTTTATAGTAATTAATGTATCAATTTCCCCACCAAGTTGAGAAATAGCAAGTATTTTTTTTCCTAATTCTATTGATATAGAGTCCAATTGATAGTAAACAGAGTCAAGTTCTTTTTGTTGATTTATTCTGTTATTTTCAGAAATTTTATTTTTATAAATTGAAAAAAATAAAAGTAATGCAAAAAGAATACTTATTGTTCCTAATATATAGACTATTTTTTTATCTTTCATATATAAATATTAAATGATAAAATTAGATCATATAATTATAAAATAATAATTGTAAATTTTTATTTAATTAAAAAATTGAATGTTAAAATAGAAAAATCTTGGAAAAAAATATTAAATAGTGAATTTAAAAAAGAATATTTTAATTCTTTAGTTACATTTCTAAAGGATGAATATAAAAATAATATTATTTATCCGCCTGGTAAAAAAATATTCAGTTCATTCGATTATTGCCCATTTGATAAGGTTAAAGTTGTAATTATTGGACAAGACCCTTATCATGGAATTAATCAAGCAAATGGTTTATGTTTTTCAGTAAATAAGGAAATAAGAATTCCACCTTCATTATTTAATATTTTTAAAGAAATAAAAAGTGATGTTGGAATAGATATTCCTAATCATGGAGATTTAAAAAGATGGGCTATTCAAGGGGTTTTATTGTTAAATTCTATTTTGACTGTAAGACAAAATTTACCAGGATCTCATTCAAATAAAGGTTGGGAAAATTTTACAGATAAAGTAATTTCTATAATTTCAAAAAATAAAAATAATATAGTCTTTTTACTATGGGGAAGCTATGCGAAGTCTAAATTAAAAAACATTGACCAAAATAAACATCTTATTTTAACTTCTTCACATCCTTCTCCATTTTCAGCTTATAATGGTTTTTTTAATTCATATCATTTTTCTAAAACAAATAAATACTTAAAAAAAAATAATATTAGAGAAATAAAATGGTAAATAAATTTAAGTTAGAAAAAAGTGGATTATTAATTTACCCTAAATTATTTTCAAATAATGATGGAAATAATATTAATGGTCCATCTTTAATAAAAGTTCCAAAGTGGATTAAATCTCCATTAGGAAAATATTATTTATATTTTTCACATCACAATGGCAAATATATAAGAATGGCATATTCCAATAAAATAATTGGACCTTATACAATATATGAAAAAGGGGTTTTAAATATTAAAAATTCTCCAGGTAAAGATCATATAGCCAGTCCAGATGTACATGTAGACTCAAAAAATAAAATAATTACAATGTATTACCATACCTGTTTTAATGAAGGTCAATATACATTAGAGTCATTTTCAAATGATGGAATTTTTTTTAAATCTCATAATATTATATTAGGCTCTTACTACTTCAGGGTATTTAAATTTAAAAATCAGCTTTATAGTATTGCAAAAGGAGTAAAAAATTATGGGGAAGTTTATAAAAAAGTAAACAATGAGTGGAAAATAATTTATAAAAAATTAATTAAAAATATTAGACACACTGCTATACTTGTTGAAGATAACATAATTTATTTGTTTTACTCATTAATAGGTGAGTTACAAGAGTCAATATATTGTTGTGTTCTTGATATTGATAATTTTATGGTTACAAATAATTACAAATTGATTAAACCTTCATTAGAGTATGAGGGATTTAATTTTCCTAAAGAAAAGTCAAAAATAGGAATGGAAAAGAAATTTGTTAATCAAGTCAGAGACCCAGGAATTTTTATTAATAAAAATGATAAATATTTATTGTATTCAGTATCAGGAGAAAAAGGAATTGCTATAGCTAAATTTATTTAGTTAATAATTTTAAAAAATCTATTCCATCTTATTTTATCTAAGAAGCTTTCATTTTTATCAAGTGATAACCATATAAAAGATGCTTCACCAACAATATGATCTTCAGGTACAAATCCCCAAAACCTTGAGTCTTCTGAATTATGTCTATTATCTCCCATCATGAAATAATAATTTTGTTTGAAGGTATATTCATTAATTTGATTATTATCAATGAAAACTTTGTTATTCTCAATCTTAAATGAGGAGTTTTTTTCGTAATCAGCTATTGTTGAACCATAAATTTCGATATTTGATTTATCTAAAATAATTTTATTACCTTTTTTTGGAATTACTAATGGTCCATAAAAATCTATATTCCATTTTAAATCATTTTCATTTGGAAAAACGGAATAATTACTTTCATTAATTGAAAATATCTGAATTTTAACATCATTAATAAATGATTCATTTTTCAATTTCTCTGCAGTTTCATCACTACAATCAATGTAATAACCATCTACAGACTTGGAGTAATCAGATATATTATATTTTTTAAATATTCTTTTGTTAATTATTTGATCTGTTTTAATAAAATATCTATGTTGCAAATCTAATTTATTGTCTATAATATTATTATTTATGGATAATTTAGAATTATTAATATTTATGGTATCACCCGGTAATCCAACACATCTTTTAACATAAAATGTTTTTAAGTCAACGGGTCTTTCAAGTTCTCTTGGATAATTAAAAACTACAACATCATTTCTTTCAATTTTACCAATACCTGGTAATCTGTAATATGGTAATTGAATCCAATCTAAATATGAAGGTATATTAGTACCCCAAATCACTTGATGAGTTAAAGGTATTTGAAGAATTGTATTAGGTATTCTTGAACCATAATTGAATTTATTAACGAATAAAAAATCACCAACTAAAAGAGATTTTTCCATAGATGGAGTAGGGATAGTAAATGCTTCGAATGTAGACCATCTAATTAATGAAGCTACAATCACTGCAAAAATAAGAGCATCAAACCATTCTTTAATTGATTTAATCAAAATACTAAAATTTAAATTTTAAACTAATTCCAAAATTATGATTATATCCAAATTTACTAATTTTAGGGGATAAACTTAAAGAAATGTCATTTCCAATATCAAAATCATTAAGATGAGAAAAAACATGAGCATCAACAATATTGAGTATATAATATACTCCAGTAAAAATTATTAATAAATCTCTATTTCTTCTCCAATATTCCATATTCCTTTCGAGAGACGATTCAGAAAAATTTGGATATGGATTAATGGTTAACTCACTGTCATCTGTTTGAGCAATCAGTGCGCTTCTAAACTCTTTATACATATTATTATTAAATTTTATGTAATGACCAATTAATAAATATCCACCATATATAACTGGTAATTTCCAATACTGTTTATTATAAACTTGACCTAACCCAGGTAAAATTGCAGATAATAATGGTGCTTTATTATAATTTGAATTTTGATTATTAATTAAATTTGAATCCACAAAATTAGAGGACAAGGAATCAAAGGAAGCTAAATCTTGAGAGAAACTTTTAAAATTCAAAAAGATTATGAAAATAAAGTATTTAAAATTCATATAAATCATTCAATCAATTCAATAATACGATTTAGATCATCAATAGATTCAAAATAAATTTCAATTTTACCTTTTTCATTATTGCTACTATCTATTTTTATTTTTGTGCTAAAAAAAGATGATAATTTAGATTCCAATTTAATTAAGCCATTATTTTTTAATTTTTTAGTAATTTTTTTCTTAACAGAGTTCATTTTTTTTACTAAGCTTTCTACTTGTCTAACTGATAGTTTATTTGAAATTATTTTTTTATAAATAATTAACTGTGACTCTAAATTTTCTATGGTAATTAATGTTCTAGCATGCCCCATTGATATCTTTTCATTAATTAAACCTTTTTGTATAAATGGAGGTAACTTTAGTAATCTTAAATAATTATTAATAGTTGATCTATCTTTTCCAATTCTTTCACCTAAATCTTCTTGACTTATTTTACATTCATCAATCAATCTTTTATATGATACAGCAATTTCAATAGAATTTAAATCTTCTCTTTGAATATTTTCAATAAGTCCCATTTCAAGCATTTTTTGTTCATCAGCTTTAATTATATATACAGGTATTTTTTCAATTCCAGCAAGTTTACATGCTTTAACTCTTCTTTCTCCAGAAATTAATTGATACTTATTATTATTAATTTTTCTGACAGTTATCGGCTGTATAATTCCTTGAGATTTTATGGAATTTGCTAATTCTATTATAGTTTCCTTTTTAAATGACTTTCTTGGTTGAAACGGATTTGAAGAAATTTTACTTAATAGAATTTCATTAAATTTATTATCTCTAGAAATGTTTGACTCTAAAATATTTTCTTCATCATTTTTTCCTAATAATGCATCTAAACCTCTACCTAAAACTTTTTTTTTACCCTTCACTATTTACTGTAATTTTATTTTTTGAAATTAATTCTTGTGCCAAATTTATATAGCTAATTGAACCTTTACAATCTGCGTCATGATAAATTACAGGCACTCCAAATGATGGGGCTTCACTTAATTTAACATTTCTTGGAATTATGGTATTAAAAACTAAGGATTTAAAATGCATTTGTACTTCTTCTACAACTTGATTACTAAGTCTTAATCTTACATCATACATACTAAGTAAAATTCCCTCTATTGTTAATTTATCATTTAATTTTGATTGAACAATTTTAATAGTATTTAATAACTTACCAAGTCCTTCCAAAGCAAAATATTCACATTGAACTGGAATAATAACAGAATCTGATGCATTTAAAGAATTTACTGTAACTATTCCAAGAGACGGTGAGCAATCAATTATAATAAAATCATAATTTTTTTTGACATTTTTTAAAATATTTTTCATTCTATATTCTCTATCTTCAATGTCTACCATTTCAATTTCAGCTCCAACTAAATCAATGTGTGATGGTACAATATCTAGATATTTTATTTTTGTATTTAGTATAGCTTTGTTAATGGAAATATTATTAATCATACATTCATAGATGCTTTTTTTAATTTTTCTTGGGTCATGCCCTAAACCTGAAGTTGAATTAGCTTGGGGATCGGCATCTATTATTAATGTTTTAAATTCTAAAGCAGCCAAGCTAGCAGATAAATTAATAGCAGTAGTTGTTTTTCCAACACCCCCTTTTTGATTTGCAATTGAAATAATTTTTGCCATATGGATAAATCTATTAACTAATTATTAAGAATTATTTTCTTTTCAAATTTTTTTGGTTTGCTTTCATTGCTTCTTCAAATCTTAATTTAAATTTTGATTTATTTTTATTTAAATTTTGTTTTCTGTTAAAGTCTATTTCTTTTTTTAATTTTTCTTCGTTTACAAGTGTTTTAAATAAATAAATTTGACCATAAGAAATTATGTTTGAAAGAAAATAATAATAAGTTAATCCTGAAGAAAAACTATTAAATATAAATAAAAACATAAATGGTAAAACATATTGCATTACTTTCATCGGTCCTTGCATTGTTTGCATTTGTGTATTTGCCATATTAATTAATAGCGTTGATACTGTCATTAACAATGTAAATAGACTAATATGATCACCATATAATGGTATTGAAAATGGTAAGTCTAAAATAGAATCATAGCTTGAAAGGTCTTCAGCCCAAAGAAAAGATTTATTTCTTAATTCAACTGAATTTGGTAAAAAATAAAATACGGAGATCAATATTGGTAATTGAAAAAGAATAGGAAGGCATCCGCCAAGAGGATTTACGCCTGTTTTTTGATAAAGTTCCATTATTTCAACTTGTGATTTTTGCATATCACCAGGATATTTTTCTCTTATTTTATTAATTTCTGGAGTAAGGATTTTCATTTTAGCCATTGAAATATGTGATTTATATGTGAATGGAGTAATTATAATTCTTATTAATATCACCATAATAAAAATTATTAATCCATAATTACTTATTGATTTTTCCAAAAAATTAAAAATAGGAACAATAATGTATTTATTAAATGAATTAACTCCCCACCACCCTAAATAAACATTTCTGTCAAAGTTATATGGTAATTTTTTTAAAATTTCATATTGATTTGGTCCAAAGTAAAATGAAAAATTTAAATTTTGATTTTCTATATCAAGATCTGTTTTAATAATTGAATTTTTTATAAAAGATGTGTCTTCATTATAAATTGTTTTTAATGTAGTGTTTTTGAAATCTTTCGAGTTAATAATTGCTGAAGAAAAAAACTGTTGCTTATTTGAAATCCATTTTAATGGTTCTTCAATATTAATTTCTTCAGTTGAAGTAGATGATGCTGAAAGATAATCATATCCATTTTCTTCATTGTAATAATAAATTGATGTAACAGTCTTTTCATATTCATAATTTTTTTCATGATGAATAATATTATTAGACCAATAAAAATTTAAATGCTCAAATTTATTAAAGGATCCAAGATTTATATTATTAGAGATAAGATATCCATTTTTTGGAATTTTATATTTAATATTTATTTTACTTTTACTATCTGGGTTAAAAAAAAATGATACAAAAATAGAATCATTATTGTTTTCAATATTGTGTTCAAAAATTAAAGAATTTAAATTTAATATTGAATCTCTTCTTTTTAAAGAATAATTTATAAAACTAGAATTATCATTAATTAATTCTATAGGATTATTTTTTTGTGAAAAATGATTTTTAAGAACTATTTTTTTAATATGTGCTCCTTGGTTTGAAAAAGTAATTTTTAAGTCATTATTTTCAACATTTACATCTTTTTGATTTTCAGAATTTATAATATTTTCATTAATAAAAGAATCATTTTTTTGATCATCTTTTATTATTTGCTCATCAATTTGTTCAGTAGAATTATTTATCTCTTCTTTTTCATATTCTGGAACAAAATATGTGTAATAAGTGATTAAAAGTAAAAGAATTAATAGATAACCAATAATTTTATTATTTTCCATTTTTTAATTTTACAATTGATTTAATAAAGTTAATAAATAATGGGTGTGGATTTAATACAGTGCTTTTATATTCTGGATGATACTGAGTTCCTAAAAACCAAGGATGCTCTTTTAATTCAATAATTTCAACAACACCAAGTCTTTCATTAAAACCACTTGATTTCATTCCATGTTTTTCAAATTCATCTAAATATTTATTATTAAATTCATATCTATGTCTGTGTCTTTCTTTAATAGTATTTTTTCTATATGAATTAAAAGCTATTGAGTTTTTTCTGATCTTACACTTATAAGATCCTAATCTCATAGTTCCTCCTTTAATTTTTATACTTTTTTGATCTTCCATTAAATTAATAATAGGATTTTTAGTTTTTTCTTTAAACTCAGTTGAATTTGCAGATTTAATTTTTAGAACATTTTTAGCAAATTCTATGCATGCACATTGCATTCCTAAACATATCCCAAAGAATGGAATTTTATTTTCTCTAGCAAATTTAGCTGTTAATATTTTACCGTTAATCCCTCTTGACCCAAATCCAGGAGCAACTAAAATACCATTTATTTTTTTAAATTTTTTATATATATTTTTTGAATTAATTTTTTCTGATGATAACCAATATAAATTGATTTTAGTTAATAACTTGACACCTGCGTGAATTAGTGATTCAGCAATTGACTTATATGCATCATGCAATTCAATATATTTTCCAACTATTGCTATATTTACTGTATTAGAAGGGTTTTCTAAGTTTTTTAAAAATTTATTCCATTTATTTAAAATTATTGGTTTTTTATAATTAAGGTTTAATTTTGAAAGAACTCTCTTATGTAAATTTTCTTTCTTCATTAACAGTGGAACTTTATAAATGGAGTCTGTATCAATAGACTCTATAACATCTTTTTTTAACAGATTACAAAAAAGAGCTAATTTATTTCTAATATCTGTATTCAAATTTTGTTGTGTTCTACACACTAATATATCAGGTTGAATTCCTGCTTCTAATAGTTTTTTTACAGAATGTTGAGTAGGTTTTGTTTTAAGTTCGCCAGAGGCATTAAGGTATGGGATAAGGGTTAAATGAATACATAAAAAATTATTAGAGCCCAAATCAAATTTTGCTTGTCTTACAGCCTCAAAAAAAGGTAAGGATTCAATATCTCCTATGCAACCACCAATTTCTGTAATAATTATCTCAATATTATTTTTTTTACAAATTTTGTAAAAACTATTTTTTATTTCATCAGTGATATGAGGAATTACTTGAACAGTTTTACCTAAAAATTTACCTTTTCTTTCCTTGTTTATTACGTTATTATATATTCTTCCAGTAGTTACATTATTATCTTGAGAAGTTTTTATATCTAAAAATCTTTCATAATGTCCTAAATCTAAATCTGTTTCAGCCCCATCCTCAGTTACATAACATTCTCCATGTTCATATGGATTCATTGTTCCTGGATCTATATTTAAGTAAGGATCAAACTTTTGAATAGTAACTTTATAACCAGCTGATTTTAATAAAACACCTATAGAAGCTGAAATAATTCCTTTTCCTAATGAAGAAGTAACGCCACCCGTTACAAAAATGAATTTCTTTTTTTTCATTGAATTTTATAGTAATGTAACGGGATACAAAACTACAAGATTTGAATTTAATTTTATGTTTTTTTTTTATTTATTAAATCAATACAATAATTTATTTTTTTTATTTTGAGGTTATGAATTTTAAAGAAAAAATTTTTTTAGATGAAGGTTTTGTAAAACTTTTAAAATTAATAGATGCTTATAGGTTAAATTCTAATATTGAGATTTACTTAGTCGGTGGATACGTAAGGGATTTAATAATTAATAAAACATCAAAAGATATTGATTTTTTAACAATCGGAAAACCATATGATTTGGTTAACTTTTTATCAAAAAATATTAAAAACTCATCCTATTCCATATATAAAAATTTTGGTACAGCATCATTGAAATATAAAGATTATATTTTTGAATTTGTTGGATCAAGAAAAGAGTCTTATTCCGCAGAAAGTAGAAATCCAAATGTAAAGGAAGGAGATTTTAAAGATGATATTTATAGAAGAGATTTTACAATAAATTCACTATCAATTTCTTTGAATAAAAAAAATTTCGGTTTACTTCTAGATTTGTTTGATGGTAGAAAAGATTTAAAAAATAAACTGATAAAAACTTGTCTAGAACCTAATATAACTTTTAAAGATGATCCACTGAGAATGTTAAGAGCAATTCGTTTTGCTTCTCAATTGAGTTTTGATATTGAAAGTAAAACTTTTCAAGGAATTACTGAAAATAAAGAAAGAATTAAAATACTATCATATAGTAGAATCTCTGATGAATTAAATAAAATCATCATGTCAGAAAAACCTTCATATGGGTTTAAATTATTGCTTGCTTCAGGTCTTTTAAAAATAATATTTCCTGAAATGGATAATTTAAAAGGGAAAGAAAAAATTAACAATCATACACATAAAGATAATTTTTACCATACTTTAAAAGTTTTAGATAATGTATCGAAAGTATCTAATTCTCTTTGGTTAAGATGGGCTGCAATTTTGCATGACATTGCTAAACCATTAACTAAAAGATATAATAAAAAAGTGGGATGGACTTTTCACGGTCATGAGGATTTAGGGTCAAAAATGGTTCCAAAAATTTTCAAAAAATTTAATTTACCTACTAATCATCACATGAGATTTGTTAAAAAACTAGTTAGATTACACCTTAGACCAATAGCATTAGTAAAAGATAACATAACTGATTCTGCAATAAGAAGACTTTTATATGAAGCAGGGAATGATATTGATAAGTTAATGATATTATGTAAAGCTGATATCACTTCAAAAAATCATGAAAAAGTAAAAAAATATTTAAATAATTTTGCTATTGTTGAAAAGAAAATGGAATTAGTTGAAAAAAACGATAAAATAAAAAATTTTCAACCTCCTATAAGTGGTGATGAAATAATTAATACATTTGCAGTCAATCCATCTAAAATTGTAGGTGAAATAAAAGAAGAGATTAAGGAAAGTATTTTGGAAGGAAAAATTAAAAACAGTAAAAAAGAAGCTTACAGTTTAATGTTGAAAATCGGGGAAAAAAAAGGATTAATTCCTAAAATATGAAAAAAATATATTTATTAAATTTTTTATTTTTTATAGTGTTCACCTCTTTTACTCAAGAGAGTGAATTTGATATTCAAAAAAATATTTATAATAAATCTAAGTTATATAATGACCCTACAGTATCTATTAATGCATTATATAAAATGATTTCACTTCAACCTGATAACTTAAACTTACTAGATACCCTTCTAAGGGAATATATTGGAGTTTCTAGGTGGCCATCTGCATATATGGTATCAAGAGAAATTTTATCAAATAACCCAAATAACTTATTCGCATTGGAAGTATCTTGCATAGCACTTCAAAATTTGGGCTTAAAACAACAATCGTTAAATGAATACGAATCTCTTTATTTAAAAACTGATAGAGAGGATGTTTTATATACTATTGCTTTTCTTCAGTATGAATTGAAAAATTATAATGAAAGCATTAACAATTTAAATATTCTCTTAGAAAAAAATTCTATTGATTCTATTAGAGTAAGCGTTAATATGACTGGAAATATGACTCAGCAAATACCAATGAAATCTCAATTACATTATTTAAAAGGAATAATTTATGAAGAGAAAAATGACAACGAAAATGCAAAGATCCAATTTAAGAAAGCAGTAAATATATCTCCCGATTTTGAAAGTGCTATTAAAAAACTTGAAAAGTAAGATTTAAATATAATTAATACTTGTTTCCTCTACTCTTCCTCCGGTGCAATTTAAGATTCTTTTATTGAATTTTTTTATTAGCTCATAATTATGCGTTGCCATTAAAATAGTAGTTCCTTTTTTATTTATTTCAAGAAATAATTTAAATATATTTTCAGATACTTTTGGATCTAGATTTCCAGTTGGTTCATCTGCTATTAAAATGATTGGGTCATTTATTAAAGCTCTAGCTATTACAGCTCTTTGTTGTTCTCCGCCAGATAACTGATAGGGGTATCTATTTGCTTTATCCTCAAGTCCAACTTTTGATAAAAGTTTAAATACATTATCATTCATTTTATTTTTTTTCCAACCTGTTGCTTTCATAACAAATATCAAATTTTCAGCTATACTTCTATCTTGAAATAGTTGAAAATCTTGAAAGATTATTCCTAATTTTCTTCTTACAAATGGTAATTCGGATTTTTTTATATTTTTTATTTCATTCCCATCAACATTAATTGAACCCATTTTTAAGGCTAAATCACCATATATTGTTTTTAATAGTGAGGATTTTCCACTCCCAGTTTTGCCAATTAGGTAAACAAATTCACCTTTATTTATTTTAAAATTAACATTATTTAAGATAGTACTATAGCGATGAAAAATATTTGCATCTTTAATATCAATCACTGTATTTATATCATTTTTCATTTTTTGATTTTACTTTAATTAATTTTCCATATTCTAAACTATTAACTAAATCAATTATTTTTTTTTCATCATTTAAAATTTCATATTTTTTAAATTTTTCAATAGGCCTATCAGCCCTAAAATAATCAACTAAAATCATCTTTTCATCTCTTATTTGAATGTAATCAGGAATTTTTGCTTTACCTTTTATTTTGAATAACCACATATTAAATTTAAAAAAAGGCAAACTAGATATCGCACCGCTACAACCACCTACCCTTGCTTCCTTCCGGACCTGGGGGGTTTAGTGGGAGCTGGTCGTATCAGTTTGCCAATCAAAATTAATAAATTCAGCCTCTCCATGCATTTTATTTTTAATAAATTTATATGTAAAATAAATTTTATTTAATGACTAGACATAAATTTATCATATTAATATTTTTTTTATTTATGGTATTAGATTCTAAAAATATTTTTTCTCAAAAAAGTATTTCATTAGGTATTAAGGCAGGATTTTCTCAAACCGGAATAAATCTTCAAAATAATTTTTTTCCAGTTATAATTGAAACTTCAAATTTGAATTCTTATAACTATTCAATATTATCTGAAATTATGAATAAAAATAATGTCGGTGTAAGATTAGAAATAAACATGGTTAAAAAAGGATATTTTCAGGAGTTTTCATCAGGAGAAAAATTATTTTCAAAAATAAATTATATTAATATTCCTTTCCTGTTACATTATTATTTATTAGATAATAAACAAAATATTTATATTAATTTAGGTCCTTATTTGGAGTATTTATTAAATGTTAATAATCAAAATATTCCATCTAGTATAAATGCATCTGAAGTTTATTTTTTTAATGAAAAAAGAGACAATAAATTGGGTTATGGTCTTAAATTGTCAATAGGATTATCTACTTTAATGAAAATGAATAAAATTCAATTAGATTTTTCTTATATGTATAATTTTAGTAATCTTATATCTCCAGATTATAAATCTGACTTAGTACCAGATGTTTCAAATTTTAATACTTTATCTATCTCTTTAGTATATTTGTTTAATTTTACTAAAAATGAAATTTAAATTCTTAAAATATTTTCTTACTCTTTCAATACCATTTTTGGCATATGTTTCATTTAATTCAACTGGAATTTTAACATATGCTCCAATTTTAGAGGCTTTTTTACTAATTCCCCTTCTTGAGTTGTTTTTTAAACCATCAAGTAAAAATATTTCTGAGGCTGAGGAGGAAATGGCAAAAGACGACATATCATATGACATTATTTTATATCTTTTTGTTCCTCTAATATATTTTTTAATATGGGAATTTTTAATATCAATGGGTGATCCTATATCTATCTCTGATAAAATTGGTAGAATTTTATCAATGGGATTAATATGTGGAGGTTTTGGTATAAATATTGCCCATGAGTTAGGACACAGGAAAACAAAATATGAAAAACTTTTTTCTAAAATATTACTGTTACCTTCTTTATATATGCATTTTTTCATAGAACATAATAGAGGTCATCATAAAAGAGTTTCAACTAAAGAAGATCCTTCATCAGCACGTTTTGGTGAAAATATTTTTTCTTTTTGGTTAAGAGCAGTTTCATTTGGTTATTTGTCTGCTTGGAATTTAGAAAATAGTAGACTTAAAAGGAATAGAACTAATATTATTTCTTTAAAAAACGAAATGATTATATATCAGTTAACTCAAATTACTTTTTTGGTTTTAATATATTTTATTTTTGGACTTCAGATTATGCTATATTTTATTTGTTGTTCAATTTTTGGTTTTCTTCTTCTTGAAACTGTTAATTACATTGAACATTATGGTCTACAAAGAAATAAAAATGAAAGTGGAAAATACGAAAGAGTTCAACCATTTCATTCTTGGAATTCTAATCATCCAATAGGTAGAATTATGTTATTTGAATTATCAAGGCACTCGGATCATCATTATAATGCATCTAGAAAATATCAAATTTTAAAAAATCACGAGAATACACCAGAAATGCCAACTGGATATCCTGGGATGATGATTTTATCTCTTATACCACCATTATGGTTTTATGTTATGAATAATAGGGTTAAAAAAATTATTCATTGATTTTGTAATTTGATTTCTAGGTTATAATTTCGTTATATGATAAAAATAAATACTTGGTGGTCTTATTTTAATTTTATGTAAAGCAGATAGCTATAAGTATTTTATATAAATAAACCCAAGCTTGAAGCTTGGGTTTTTTTGTTATGAAAGTAAAGACAAAACATTTAAAAATAATTTCAGATATACATACCCCAGTTGGAGTATATCTTAAGCTTAGAGATTTATATTCTAAAGTTTTTCTGTTGGAAAGCTCTGATTATAAAGGATCGGAAAATAGTTTGTCATTTATATGTTTTGATTCTAAAGCTCAAATCTCAATTTATGATGATATTGTTAAAATGATATTTGGTAAAAAGGAAATAAAGAAAAAAATAGAAAAAAATAAAGGAGCAACTTATTATTTAAACTATTTCATTAATCATTTTAAAGTTGAAAAGAATAAGTTTGATTATCCATCAAATGGTTTGTTTGGATATATTTCTTATGATTCTATCAAGTATTTTGATAATATCTCAATCTCAAATTTAAAAGAGATTAATATACCTGAGATTTTATATGATGCTTTTAAATATGTAATTGTTTTTAACAATTTTAATAATGAATTAATAATATTCGAACATCTCTATGGTAATGATGATTTTTCAGAAATAGAAAAAATTAAAAATATAGTATCAGGAAAGCCTGTAACTCCTTTTCCTTTTAAAAGAAATAATAAAGAAAAAATAAATTTATCTGATACAGAATTTAAAAAACTAGTTGATACGGGTATTAATCATTGTAAGCTAGGAGATGTTTTTCAAATAGTATTATCTAAAAGGTTTTATCAGGGCTTTCAAGGTGATGAATTTCAGGTCTATAGAGCTCTAAGATCTATAAATCCATCACCATATTTATTTTACTTTGATTATGGAAGTTTTAAAATTTTTGGTAGCTCCCCAGAAGCTCAAATTGTAATAAAAGATGATAAAGCTAGTATTTATCCAATTGCAGGAACATTTAAAAGAACTGGTGATGATGAATTGGATAAGAAAGAAGCTGAAAAATTATCTAATGACGCAAAAGAAAATTCTGAGCATGTTATGTTAGTTGATCTTGCAAGGAATGACTTGAGTAAAATATCAAAAAATGTTGAAGTTGAAAGATTTAAAGATATTCAGTTTTATTCTCATGTAATTCATCTAGTTTCTAAAGTATCTGGTAAGATTTCATCAGATAAAAAAATAGATTTGATTTCTGGAACTTTTCCTGCAGGAACTTTATCAGGTGCCCCAAAACATAAAGCAATGCAGCTTATTGAAGATTATGAAAATTTAAGTAGAGAATTTTATGGTGGGGCCATTGGATTTATGGGATTCAATGGTGATTTTAATCATGCAATAATTATAAGATCATTTTTGAGTAAAAATAGAAAATTATTCTATCAAGCTGGAGCAGGAATTGTTTATAAATCAGATAGAGATAGTGAAAATCAAGAAGTTTATAATAAAATAGAAGTTTTAAGAAAAGCTATTCAAATTGCAGAGAAAATATGAAAATTTTAGTTTTAGATAATTATGATAGTTTCACTTATAATATTGTACATATTTTAAGACAATTAGATGATATAGATATATCTGTAATAAAAAATGATAAAATTAAAATAAATAATGTTGAGACTTTTGATAAAATTATTTTGTCTCCCGGACCATCTCTTCCTAAAGATGCAGGAAAAATGAATGAATTAATTTTAAAATGTTATAATACAAAACCAATACTTGGAATATGTTTGGGACATCAAGCTATTGCAGAAAATTTTGGTGGTAAATTATATAATATGAAAGAACCATTACATGGAGTTCAAACTGATATTTATCTTGGTAATGATTACATATTTGATGGTATTCAATCAGAAATAAAAGCATGTAGATATCATTCATGGTCTGTAGAAAAAAAATCTTTTCCTGAGGAATTAAAAATAATTGCCAAGGATTGTGAAGGTGTAGTAATGGCTTTATCTCATAAAAAGTACGACTTAAAGGGAATACAATTTCACCCAGAATCAATTCAGACAAAAACTGGTTTTAATATGATAAAAAATTTTATAAATAATTAGATATGAAAAATTTATTAAAAGATTTATATAATCATAAGGTAATGAGTAAAGACGAATCAAAAAGCGCTTTAATTTCATTAACAGATGGTAGTGCTAATAGTTCTCAAATTTCTTCTTTTCTTACAGTTTTTTTAATGAGAGATATAACCTCAGAAGAACTTGATGGTTTTAGAGAGGCTATGATTGAGTTGTCTGTTGATTTAGATATTGATGGTGATGAATTGATTGATTTATGTGGAACAGGAGGTGATGGAAAAGACACATTTAATATATCTACAATTTCATCATTTGTTGTTGCAGGTGCTGGTATAAAGGTATCTAAACATGGAAATTATGGTGTTTCTTCTTCATGTGGCTCATCAAATATTATTTCTCATTTAGGACATGAATTTTCTAAAAATATTGATTCATTAAGATATAGCCTTGAAAAATCAAATATTTGTTTTTTGCATGCACCACTATTTCACCCATCATTGAAAAATATTTCTCCAATAAGAAATGAATTAGGAGTAAAAACATTTTTTAATATACTTGGGCCTATGGTAAATCCTATTCAACCTAAAAATCAATTAGTAGGAGTTTTTAATTCTAATATTTTTAGATTGTACTCTCATATTTATAGTAAAACGGATAAAAATTATTGTATTGTACATGGTATTGATGGCTATGATGAAGTTTCTTTGACTGGAGCTTTTAAATTATTTTCTAATAACCATGACATAATGTTAGAACCTAAAGATTTAGATTTTAACTTAATTCAATCTGATAAATTAAGTGGAGGAAAAAATATTCAAGAGTCTTCTAAAATCTTTTTAGATATTTTAAAAAATAATGGTACTAGAGAACAAGTTGATGCTGTTTTAGCTAATTCAGGATTAGCAATTTATTGTTCTAAAAAACTTTCTTCAATAAAAGAGGGTATACAAGTTGCAAGAGAATCATTAGAGTCAGGAAACGCATATAATTGTCTAAAGCTTTTTATTGAAAACAAATGAGCATATTAAAAGAAATACTCCTAAATAAAAGAAAAGAGATAGATTATTTAAAAAAAAATAATCCAATTTCTGAAATTGAAAAATCTCAATATTTCAATAGAAAAGTCATATCTATTAAAAAATCTTTAATTGAAAAATCTGGTATAATTTCTGAATTTAAAAGAAAATCTCCATCTAAACCAAATATAAATTTAGATGCAGAAGCTACAAAAATTACCAGAGGTTATGAGCTTTCTAATTCTAGTGCAATATCAATTTTAACAGATTCAAAATATTTTGGAGGATCAAATGAAGATATAACTTCTGTTAGAAGTGAAATAAATATTCCAATTTTAAGAAAAGACTTTATATTAGATGAGTATCAGGTTATTGAGTCTAAATCTTTAGGTGCTGATGTTATATTATTAATTGCAGCTAGTTTATCTAAACAACACGTTAAGAATTTATCAAGATTTGCTAAGTCTTTTGATCTTCAAGTAATTTTAGAGATTCATTCAAAAGATGAATTATCTTATTTATGTGATTCTATAGATGTAGTTGGTGTAAATAATAGAAATTTAAAAAAGTTTGAAACAAATATTAATAATTCAATAAATATAGCTGGCATGATTCCTTCATCATTTTTAAAAATATCAGAAAGTGGAATATCTACTTCTAAGGAAATTCTTCGCTTAAAAGAACATGGATATGATGGTTTTTTAATTGGTGAATATTTTATGAAAAAAAAAGATCCTGTATTTGCATGTAATGATTTTATTAAAAAATTATGTTAAATAACTATAAGATTAAAATTTGTGGTTTAACAGATGAAAAAAACTTTTATAAGTTAAAAAAATATCCAATAGATTACTTTGGATTTATTTTTTATGATAAGTCTCCAAGATATATTCTAAATAACCCGAATCATTCTTTTATTAAAGAAATTAAAAATAAGGTTGCTGTTTTTGTTAATGAGAGGATAGATGCTGTATTAAATATTTTAGAGGTATATAATTTTTCTTATGTTCAGCTGCATGGGAATGAGAGTAGTGATTATTGTAGAAAACTGAAGGAGAAAGGAGTTAAAATAATCAAGTCATATTTAATTATGAAAGAAGAAGATTTAAAAAATATTAAAATGGACAAAGAGTCAGCTGATTATTTTCTATTTGATTATAAAAGTGATAAATATGGAGGCTCTGGAAAAACTTTTGATTGGGAAATTCTTAATAATAAATTTTTTGATAAACCTTATTTTTTAAGTGGAGGTTTGTCATTAGATAATATCAATAATATTAATATGATTAAGGATAAAGAAAAGCCTTATTGCTTAGATTTAAATAGTAAATTTGAAGAATCCCCTGGTATAAAAGATATTGAAAAAATTAGTAAATTATTTAATTTGAACTTATGAAATACAATGTAAATAATGATGGGTTTTATGGTGATTTTGGGGGTACATATATTCCAGAAATGTTATTTTCTAATATCGATGAGCTTAGAAAAAATTACTTAAGTATAGTTGAGAAAAAATCTTTCACTAAAGAGTTTAATTATTATCTTAAAAAATATGTTGGTCGACCTACACCATTATATTATGCTAAAAGGTTATCAGAAAAACATGGATCAAAGATTTATCTTAAAAGAGAAGATTTATGTCATACTGGAGCTCATAAAATTAATAATACTATAGGCCAAATTCTATTAGCTAGGGAACTTAAAAAATTTAAAATAATTGCAGAGACAGGTGCAGGACAACACGGTGTTGCAACAGCAACAGTATGTGCACTTATGGGTATGGAATGTGTAATTTATATGGGTGAAGTGGATATTGAAAGACAAAGGCCGAATGTAGAAAGAATGCGAATTTTAGGAGCTGATGTTAGGCCCGCTACATCAGGTAGTAAAACCTTGAAAGATGCTACTAATGAAGCAATGAGACACTGGATAAACAATCCTGATGATACTCATTACATTATCGGATCAGTTGTTGGTCCTCATCCATATCCTGATATGGTTGCAAGATTTCAATCTGTCATATCTGAGGAATTAATTATTCAACTAAAAAAAGTCGAGGGGAGGGATTATCCTGATTACATAATAGCATGTGTAGGCGGTGGAAGTAATGCAGCTGGTATATTTTATCATTATCTTAATAATCCAAAAGTTAATCTTATTGGTGTAGAAGCAGCTGGTCTTGGAGTATCTACAAATAAATCTGCTGCAACTACAAAACTTGGTAAAAAAGGAGTTTTACATGGTAGCAAAACATTATTAATGCAAGATGAAAATGGACAAGTAACGGAGCCTTATTCTATTTCAGCAGGACTTGATTATCCGGGGATTGGACCTTTACATGCTCACCTTTTTGAGTCAAAAAGGGGTATGTATATTAGTGTAGAAGATGATAAAGCTATGAATTCAGGAATTGAGCTTAGTAGATTAGAAGGAATTATACCTGCCATTGAAACTGCTCATGCATTTTCTATTTTTGATAATATAGATATAAGAGGAAAAGTTGTTGTAATTAATTTATCAGGTAGGGGAGATAAAGATCTTGAAACTTATATTAAATGGGGAAAATATTAATATGAATAGAATAAATAAGTTATTTCAAGAAAAAAAGAACAATATATTAAGTATTTATTTCACTGCAGGTTATCCATCTTTAAATGATACTGTAGAAATTATAAAAACTCTTGATGAATCTAATGTTGATTTAATTGAAATAGGTATGCCGTTTTCAGATCCTATAGCCGATGGTCCTATCATACAATATTCTTCTAATGTAGCAATTGATAATGGAATGAATCTACATGTTTTATTTAAACAATTAGCTAATATTAGAAAAATAACCAATATTCCAATTATTCTTATGGGATATGTTAATCCAGTATACCAGTTCGGTTATGATAAATTTATAAATAAGATATTAGATTGTGATTTGGATGGCATGATCTTACCTGACCTACCTTTTGATGATTATAAGACTCAATTTAAACCAATTTTTGTTAAAAAAAACTTATCATTTATTTCTTTAATAACACCTAACACATCTGAAGATAGAATTAAACAAATTGATGATAACACTAACGGTTTTATATATATGGTTTCCTCATCATCAATTACAGGTAAAAAAAGTAGTTTTAATAAAAATCAAATTCAGTATTTCAAAAGGATAAATAATTTATCCTTAAAAAACCCTAAAATAATCGGATTTGGAATTTCTGATAAAAAATCGTTTAATGAAGCATGTAAATATTCTAATGGGGCAATTATTGGTACGAATTTCATAAAATCACTAGACAAAAATGATTTATATAAATCCATAAGAGAATATATTAAATTAATAAGATAAACTATTACAATTCCTTTACTTTCAGAATGAAACTTAAATTTTCCCAATTAAAAATAATATTATTATCCTCGATTGAAAAAGTCATGTTTTCAAAAAATTTGTCTGATTGAGTAGGTACAACCTTTAATCTTAAAACATCTTTATTAGAGTCGTAATCATAAGACCCCCATTGTTTTGAAACACTATTAAAAATTACAGTCCAATTATCTTTTCCAGGTATAGTAAAAAATGAGTATTCTCCCTTTTCAAGAGGACTATCATATATAAGTATATCACTACTTATTTTAATTCTGGTAGCTTCGTTGGCACCTGTTCTCCAAACTTTGTCATAAGGTACTAAATCACCCCAAATTGATCTTTCTCTAACTCTTGGTGAATTGTAGTTTATGAGTATTGAAGTATTCCCAACTTTATCTTGAACTGTTACAGGTGGAGAGGGCTTTTGTTTGGAACCACAAGAAAAAAAAATTAAAATTATTAATGTTGATATATTTATATAAGTTTTCATAAAATTTAAAACGGTAATTTTTCATTAATGTTTTCTTCCTCATCAGAATTATTCACTTTTTGATCTAATTCTTGATTATAATTTTCATTTTCAAATTCAATTTTCCATGCTTGTAAAGAATTAAAATAATTAATTTTACCTTCTTTATTTGTCCATTTTCTTCCTTTAATATTTAAATAAACCTTTATTTGCTCTCCAATATTAATTTTATCAATCAGATCACATTTATCTTGAATAAGTTCAATTTTTATAAATTCTGGATATTCAGGATTTTCTATGTATTCTAATACAAACTCTCTTTTTTTAAATGTCTCAGTTATTTGGACTGTTTCAAATTTTTCTATTAATTTTCCTTCAATATTTATCATATGTCAAATAAAAAAAAAATATTTATTATTCTATCAATTATTTATATAATTTTTTTGATTTTTATAATTTTAGATTTTTCTAGAAGATCAACTTTTCCTTGGCAAAAAAAACCTATAACTATGGTTGAGAAATTTAATTTAAAAAAGTCCATTAACTTCAATATTAATTTTATCAATAACAAATTCTAAATCTTTTGTGTTTTTTATAAAATCTAATTCTGTAACATCAACAATTAAAATTTTATTTAGATTATAATTTTTAATCCATTTCTCATAAGATAAGTGTAAATTTTTTAAATATTGTATTTGAATTGATTTTTCAAAAACTCTATCTCTTTTTTCTATATTATTAACCAATTTTCCAATATTATTATTTCTTAAATAAATGATTAAATCTGGAGGTTTAACATATTTAATTATAGAGTTAAATAATTTAAGATAATTATCGTATTCTCTTTTTTTTAAATACCCAGATTCATATAGGTTTTTAGTAAAGATTACCTCGTCTTCATATATTGTTCTGTCTTGAATAACAGGTTTTTTAGAATTTAAAATTTTTTGATTTTGCTCAAACCTATTATTTAAAAAATAAATTTGTAAGTGAAAAGACCATTTATCCATGTCTTTGTAGAAATCTGATAAATAAGGATTATTTTTAACTGATTCTAGTTCTAATTTCCAGTTGTAATTTTTTGATAATATTTTAGCTAATGATGTTTTTCCAACGCCAATATTTCCTGCTATTGCGATATGTTTTAGATTTTTTTTCAATTTAAAATATAAAATTACAACTAATATTTAAACTTCTTCCTGGAGCACTTATACCCGAAGAATAAGTTCTATAATGGACGTTGAATATATTTTCAATAGATATAGACAGATCTAATAATGAATTGAAATTTATATTAGTATTTAAATTATGTGTTAACCATCTTAAACTTCCATTGGAGGTGTATAAATATAGTTTATTCAATTCACTAGGGGAAAGACTATTCAATTCTTTTTTTCCATTGTAATTTATAAAGTAGCTAATTCTAAATTTATTTTTATTAAATGAAATTGAGCTTTTACCAAAAATAGGAGATATATGTCTTAATGGTTTGTTGCTAATCAAATCTTTACCATCATTATAATTCAACGTTGAAATTAAATTAATGTATTTATTAAGACTAAGATTTAATAAAACACTATAACCCCATACATATGCTTTTCCAGTATTTAATATTGCTTGAACTCGACTCATTTCCCCATCATATATAATAGAATCTTTTCCATTAAATTGGTAATTTCCTCTTACCATTGCATTATTTAATCTCGAATAATATATTGATGCCTCTATTTTATGTTTATTATTAATTATTTTTCTAAAGTTTATTTCATTATTAATTGAATATTCTGGTTTTAAGTTTATGTTTGGAACTATAATATTTCCAGGTTCTGAATCAAAAACTTTACCTATATCATCTAAATTAGGTGCTCTAAACCCTGTAGAAATTAGGTAATTAAATTGATGATTTTTATTAGGTAAATATATTAAGCCAATATTTCCATTTATTGCTTTAAATGTTAATTCTATCTTTGAATATGGAAAATTAAAAAATTCTTTATTGCTAAATTTTGAATTTAAAAATATAGAAGAGAATCTGCTTCCAGCATTTAATTTAATTTTTTTGCTAATATTTTTCTTATAAGAAATGTAAGAAGCAAAAGAATTATATTGTGATCCACCATCTGGATATCTTGTTGATGTACCTGATAAAGAATTGTCACTTATATTTTTTATAAATGCGCTAGAATTAATTTTATTAAATAACAATTCAAATCCATAATATATTTCATTTTCATCATCAAATTTTTTATCAAAATCTAGATTAATAGTGTAAATATTTAATTTTTCTGTTCTTGATCTTAATAAGTTACTTTGATATTTTCTATCATACCTACTTTCATTTATTATTTGGTTTGAAATATTTATCGACAATGCATCATAAAATTTATTTATATTGAAAAATGATAAATTAACTTTATTCATTAAAAATTTTTGAGGACCATAATACCATTGACTATATTTTGGTATAAGAAAATCATCATACTGAATTAACCTGTCATATCTAGGTATATCTGATGAATTTGAATAATATATATTGTATGAAATTAAGTTATTTTTCAAAAATTTAAATTTAAATTTTTGAATTAAATTTAATTGTGAATAACCACTATATTTTTGAATATTATAATTAGTATTAGTTATAATTTTATCGGTGTTTCCTACTTCTACAAATTCTAATCTTTTACCAAAATCTGGATGTTTTTCAGTTCTTTTATTTCCTGTTTTTAGATCGTCAAAATTCTTAAATGAAATACTAGAAAATGAAGAAAAGTTTTTATTTCTTAAGGAAAAATTTAAATTAAAATGTTTTGAGTTTGATGCACTATAATATTTAATTAAACTGTTACCATTAAAATTCAATTTTTTTTCTGCTGAAAACTTTATTTTTTTAGTATGAAAATCCATTACACCTCCAATAGCATCACTTCCATAAATTACAGATGCAGGACCAAATAAAACTTCTGCTCCTTCTAAAATATTTGGATCAATTGAAATTATATTATGTAAGTTTCCACTTCTATATATTGCATTATTTAATCTTATTCCGTCAAGTACAATTAGTATTCTATTTGCTGAAAACCCTCGAATCATAGGGCTTCCACCACCTAATTGACTTTTTTGAACAAAGACTTGACCAGTTTTTTCAAGTAATTCAGCGGATGTTTCTGGGTTTAAATATTTTATTTCATTTTCAGATAAATCTAAAATTTGACTTGATATATCACTTTTACTTTGTTCCCATTTATTTGCTGAAATTACAATTTCATCAATTTTAAAAATTTTTTCATTTAATTTAATTATAAAATTATTCTTAATAATTTCTTCTAAATTAAGATTTATTTTTTCGTAAGATGGATGTTGTATTATAATAACATCATTATTATTGAATATTTCAATATCTGCCTCACCATTCTTATCAGTAATAATTCCATTTTTTTTTAAGTTATCAAAAATAGAAACGAAAGGAATGGGATTGTTTAAATTATCAATTACTTTGACTGTTTGAGAAAAAGATAGATAATGAACAAAAAATATATAAAATATAATTAAATATTTCTTCATCTTTATTTTTTATTATTTCCATGCTAAAGCTGCTGCACCTAAAATTGCAGCATCTTTCTCTTCAAGTCCTGATTCCAAAATTTTTACTTTATTTTTATAAAATGGCAATAGGTTTTTTTCAAAATGAAAAATTGTTGGTTTTAAAATCCATTTACCAGAATTTGCCAAACCTCCCGTTAAGATAATAGCTTCAGGTTGTGAAAAGCTTACAAAGTTTGCTAAAGATTTACCAAGTATTTTTCCAGTATATTCGTATGCTTTTACAGCAATTGGATCATTTTTTTCAGCAGCTTTTGTAATATCCTCACCATGTAATTCATTAAATGGAACTTTTCTAAAAATACTATTGTCGGTATATTTTGCTAACATAAACATTATTGTTCTTTTAAGTCCAGTTGCAGAAACATATGATTCCAATCCACCTTTAATTCCTAAACCTGTTAATCTACCATCTTCTTTTATAGAAAAATGGCCAAGCTCACCAGCGAAACCATCATAACCTTGAATTAGTTTACCATTTGATACAATTCCACTCCCTAGACCTGTTCCAAGTGTAATTACAATAAAGTCATCAAATGATTTTGCATTTCCATAAAGCATTTCTCCCATAGCAGCACAATTTGCGTCATTTGATAATTTTATTTTCACGTCAAAAAAATTACCTAATTTTTTTACTATTTCTAATTTACCTTTCCAATTTAAATTAGCTGGTGTTTCTATAGTTCCCTTTAGTGAATTTGC
>MDSZ01085791.1_pt1 | contig 26587 bp, 16 predicted proteins | sample 811201 | NCBI WGS metagenome assembly MDSZ01 (sample SAMN05326647, study PRJNA326480) | marine metagenome | isolation source: seawater | place: Indian Ocean: North | collected 2010 | reverse complement strand
CCCCAAGCCGTCCGTTCCCTATCAGCACCTCTACACCGACACAGACGGTGTCAGCCGTTTCCACGAATGTGCGCTGACCGACTATGAGCTGAAGGGCGTGGGCGATGCCGATCCGCAGTGGAACGACAAGATGGAGCGGAGTGAGGCGACGGTAGTGTTCACCGTCCAACCGGTGGGCTGGGTCGGTGACTGGCATGAAAACCCGGCCCCGCAATGGATTGTGGTCCTGTCGGGCCGCTGGTGGATCGAAGCGATGGACGGCACCCGCATTGAACAGGGGCCAGGCGAATTCTCCTTCGGTGGCGACCAGAATTGCGTCGAGAAGGACGGTAAAAAGGGGCATAGATCGGGCACGATCGGCGATGAGCCGTGCCGCCTGATGACGGTGCAGCTCTATCGCGATCCGGTCGGCCCCTGCCAGTTCACGTGACCTTCGCGCGGATCGCGGCGTTCCGCCTGGTGACGCAGCAGCCCCAGGCTTTGCTCGGCTTCTACGCTGCGCTGGGTTTCACGGTTCAGCCATCGCAGCCGATCGCGCAGGACGAGCTGGCAATGCTCGGCATTGGCGGCTCGGGCACGCGCTGGCCGATGCGGCTGAGCGCAGCGGCCCTCGACCTCGACTGCTACGACGTCGCGGGCCGGCCCTACCCCACTGGGGCAGATGCCGCCTCGATCTGCTTCCAGCATCTGGCGCTCGTCACCGATGACGCCGGGGCCACTTGGGCGCGGGCGGCAGCCGTCGGAGCGACGCCGGTCAGCCGTGGCGGACCGGTGACGCTGCCGCCGTCATCGGGCGGTGTCACGGCGATCAAGTTCCGCGATCCGGAAGGGCATCCGCTGGAACTGCTTTGCTTCCCCGATACGGCCGATACGCACTGGCGCGGCAGCGGGATGCTGGGTGTGGACCATAGCGCTATCGTCGTCCGTAACCTCGCCGTAAGCAAGGCCTTCTATCTCGCTCATGGTCTGACGGCTGGCACGACTACGCTCAACCAGGGGGCTGCGCAGGCGGTTCTGGACGATTTGGAAGATCCCATCGCGGACGTCGTGGCGATGATGCCACAATTCGGCCGCTCGCACGTGGAGCTGCTGCACTATCGTCAGCCTGAACACCCTGCATCCGCTCCGTATTCGGTCAACGACGTGGCAGCGACCCGTATCATCTGGCGTGGCAACAACGCAGCGCTGTTGCGCGACCCCGACGGACATTTTCATCAGGTGGGCGGCTGACTATGCCGCGCCGCGCTGCACGACGGGACGCGACAGGAACAGCGCGCTGTTGACCACGCCCAGATGGGTCAGGGCCTGGGGCATGTTGCCGATCAGTCGCCTGGTCGGCACATGGAATTCCTCGCTCAACAAGCCAACGTCATTGCTCAGACCGATCACCCGATCGAGCATGTTCGCAGCTTCCTCACGGCGCCCTTGCATCGCCATGCAGTCTGCCAGCCAGCAGGAACAGGCGAGAAATGCGCCCTCGTCATGACCATCGCCCAGTGCGGTCTTTCGCCGAACGAGCCCGCCTTCCATAAGCTCCCGCTCAACCGCCGCGATCGTGCTGACGATCCGAGGATCGTCTGCGGGTAGAAACCCGACGAGCGGTAGCAGCAGCAAGGACGCATCCAGCGCTTCGCCATCATATCGCTGCACGAAATGCCCACGGCTTGTGGAGAAGCCGCGTTCGCATACCGTCTGGTGAATATGCGCGCGAAGCCCCCGCATTCGCCCGATCAGTTCATCGGGTGCGGCCGCGCGCATGACATCGCTTTCGACAAAATGGTTGATGCCGACCCATGCCATCGCCTGTGAATAGGTATAGCAGCCAGGATCATCGCGGCTTTCCCATATGTCTGCGCCCGGTTTGTCCCACGCGCCTTCGAGATATTCGATGAGCGCGATTTCCACTGCTATGTCCCGCGATGTCCGTTCCACTCCGGCCCGTTCGCCGACATGGAAGCTGTCGATCAGTTCGCCGTAGACATCCAACTGCGTCTGGTTCGACGCGGCATTGCCGACCAGGACCGGGCGGGCGCCGTCGTGACCGGACAACCATGTCGCTTCATATTCCGCCAACCGCCGACTACCATCGATCCGGTACATGATGCGCATGTCGGCAGGATCACCCGCGATGGCTCGCAGGATCCAGTCGCGCCAGCGCACCGCCTCTTCGCCAAAGCCGGCGTTCAGCAGTGCGGTCAGCGTGAAGGTCGCGTCGCGCAGCCAGCAATATCGATAGTCCCAGTTCATTGATCCGCCAGGCACCTCCTGCAATCCCATTGTCGGCGCCGCGACCAGGCCGCCTGTCCGCCGGTCGATCAACGCCTTGAGCGTCAGCAGCGAACGCTTGAGCGGCGCGCCCCAGCGCCTGGGCACGTCAAAGCGATCAATCCAATCGCGCCATGCCTTGTCAGTCTGCCGCAACAGCCGGCCGGCGTCGGGCTTCTTGGGCAAATCGGCGAACGAAGGCGCATAGGGAAGTGTGAAGACGAGTTTTTTCCCTGTCTTGACGGAAAATGTGGCATGCGCTTCCCCGTTTTCAACTTCCATCTGACAAGGGGCATGCAGGACCAGCTGATGCGGTCCTGCATCTGCGCAGAGTCCGCCGTCGAACGGTCGCATCCATGGCGGCACCCGCCCATAATCAAATCGCGGCCTCAGCAGGCTCCCCATCTCGACCCTGCCGGACAAGCCCTCGACAATGCGCACGACCATCGGTTCGCCATCATGCCACGGCATGAAGTCGGTGACGCGAACCCTGCCACCCTCGGTCGTGTAATCGGTCTCCAGGATCAGCGTGTCGCCGCGATAGCGTCTTTCAACTGCGGTTACATACCCTGTCGGTGCGATCTGCCAGCAGCCATTGGCCTGATCGCCCAGCATCGCCGCGAAGCACGCGTCGCTGTCGAAGCTGGGCAGGCAGAGGAAATCGATGGACCCGTTAACGGCGACCATGGCTGCCGTGCGTCCATCGCCAATGAGGGCATAGTCAGAGATTGGTGACGCCAAAGGTCAGGCTTTCAGGTCAATGGCGAGCACGCGCGTGCTCGCCGCGATGAACAGGCGGCGGTGATCGCTACCGCCAAAGCACAAGTTGGACACCGTCGCATCGAGCGGGATGTGACCGAGCGGTTCTCCTGCTTCTGAATAGATATGGACGCCGTCGCCGGCACTCGCCCATAGCCAGCCGCGCTGGTCGACTTTGAAGCCATCCGGATAGCCTTTATCGGTGTGACAGAAGCGTGTGGGCGCCCCCCATTTTCCCTCATGATCGGCGCAAAGGCGAAATACCTCGCGCCTTGACCCCGCCTTGAAGCCGGGTACTTCACCCAAGGACACAGACGTGTCGGACACGTAGAGGACCCCACCTTCCGGCGAAAGCGCAACGCCGTTCGGCTGCTCGAAATCGGCTACGCGCGCGAGCGCAGACGTCTCGGGGTCGAAGCGATAGACGCTGCGATGATCGAGGGCCGGTCGGGCGAGCGCCCCCTGGCTGGGCATCGCAATGCCGAAGATGGGATCGGTAAACCAGATCGCCCCATCGGGCGCCACAGCCACATCATTGGGCGAATTGAGGCGCTTGCCCTCGAAATGGGTGACGATGGGTACGGGTACGCCGGATATGTCGGCATCTGATCGGCTGATGCAACGGCGACCATGTTCGCAATGCCATACCGAACCGTCTGCGGCGATGGCGTTGCCATTCATGAACCAGGTTGGTTCAAGGACAGTCTCAACACGGCCATCATCCTCATACCAGGCGTTCAGGCGTCTGTTGGGCACATCGGAGAACAGAAGGCGCCGGTGCGAGGTCTGCCATACCGGCCCCTCGGCATGAATTGCGCCCTCGTGCAGGACCAGCATGGGAGCCTCTGACGATATCTGATACGCAAGCCTTGAATCAAGAATCCGGACGCCTTCGAAACTTTCATCCTGCGCGATGCCGCCGGGGCGCCGCAGCAGGCGTCCAGGCAGCAGATCGGGAGCGTGTCCGTCACTATATGGTTGATCCACGCAATCCTCCTTCTGCATCAGAACCATCCGCAGGCCTCTTCGTGCCATGGCTGGGCGATCACATGGGCTCGGTCCGTTTCAGGGTTCAATAGGGAGATTCAGGGAATCCCTTCCGCCCGGAATGACGGACGAGCCGATCGCGCGTTGCCGCATGCGTCCCGGGTGCCCGACGAGCCCAGCATGGGTAATTGGCATGTGTGGATAGGACATTGCTCCTCAACGGGTTGCGCCCCGCGCCGCGAAATGTAACAAAACATTGCAGGGGGCGCCGCAAAACGAGACTGTTCCATGGCGCAAGATGACGACACAGTTCACTATGATGGGCCTTCCGGCGGATTTGGTTCGCTAAAGGGGGTCGCGCGCATCTTCGGCAAGGAGTGGGCGACGCCGATGGCGCTCGAAACATTGGCGCGGCAGAACAAGCCGGGCGGGTTCATGTGCGTTTCGTGCGCCTGGACCAAGCCAGAGCATCCCCATCCCGCCGAATTCTGCGAGAATGGCGCCAAGGCCACGCTGTGGGAGCTGACCACGCGAACATGCACGCCTGCTTTCTTTGAACAGCACAGCGTCACGGAACTTCGCCGATGGAGTGATTATGATCTCGAGCAGGCCGGCCGCCTCACGCACCCGATGCGCTACGACCGCGGCACCGATCAGTATGTCTCCGTCAGTTGGGACGAGGCTTTTTCCGCGATAGGCGCTGAACTTCGTTCGCTGGACCCGAAATCGACCGTCTTCTACGCTTCCGGTCGCGCCAGTCTCGAAACATCCTATCTATATGCGCTCTTTGCCCGCCTGTACGGGCACAACAACCTGCCAGACAGTTCGAATATGTGTCACGAGACGACGTCTGTCGGGCTGAAGAAGGTGACGGGTTCGCCAGTCGGGACGTGCCAGCTCAAGGATTTCGACCTGTGCGATGCCATCTTCTTCTTCGGGCAGAATACGGGCACGAACAGTCCGCGCTTTCTCCACACGCTCAAGTCCGCTGTAGAGCGCGGCTGCAAGATCGTGACCTTCAACCCCGTACGGGAAAAAGGGCTGCTGGAATTTGTCGACCCGCAAAACCCCGTGCAGATGGTTACCCAAAAGCCGACGCAGATATCGTCTCTTTACTATCAGGTGAAGCCAGGGGGCGACATCGCCGCCATCATGGGAATGATCAAGCATGTCCTGGCCGTCGAGGATCGTGTCATGGCCGAGCAGCAACGGCATGTGATCGACCACGACTTCATTGATCAGCATACGCAGGGTTTTGAGGCGCTCGTGGAGAAGGTGCGGGCCACTGGCTGGGATGAGATTGAGCAGGAATCCGGCCTTAGTCGGGCCGACTTGGAGATAGCCGGACAGATATATTGCGACGCCGAAAAGGTCATTGGCATCTACGGCATGGGCGTCACCCAGCATGTCCACGGATCGCAGACGATCGGCATGCTGGTTAACCTGCTGTTGCTGCGCGGCAATATTGGGGTCGATGGCGCGGGAATATCGCCGGTCCGCGGGCATTCGAACGTCCAGGGGCAGCGCACGGTCGGCATCTCCGAAAAACCGGAGCTTGTGCCATATGACCGCCTCAGAGCCATTTTCGACTTCGAGCCGCCATCCGAAACAGGCGTCAACACGGTTGAAGCTTGCGAGGGCATGATCGACGGCAGCATAAAGGCATTCGTCGGGCTTGGCGGGAATTTCGTGCGCGCCATCCCGGAACGGGATAAGATGGAGGCGGCATGGACCAAAATGCGGCTTACCGTCCAGATCGCGACGAAGCTCAACCGCAGCCACCTCGTCAATGGAGAAATTGCCTATCTGCTTCCTTGCCTGGGCCGAACCGAGGAGGATATGCAGGCAAGCGGCCCCCAGGTCGTGACGATGGAGGATTCCTTGTCGATGATCCATGGATCTGTAGGGAAGCGCAAGCCCGCCAGTGAGCATCTGCTGTCGGAACTCGCGATCGTCGCAGGCATGGCCAAGGCCACGCTCCCGCCCAGACCGTCTGTTAAATGGGACGAGTGGGTCGCCGACTATTCCAAAGTCCGGGCCTTGATCGAGGCAACCTATCCGGAGAAGTTCGAAGATTTCGAAGCCCGTAAATTTACGCCGGGCGGCTTTTTCAAGGGCAATGCAGCCCGCGAACGGATATGGAAGACGCAGAGCGGCAAGGCGGAATTCACGACGCCCACCACGCTGACGAGCATGGGCGTGCCCGACAAGCCGGGGCGCTATCGCCTGATCACGATGCGATCCAATGATCAGTTCAATACGACCATTTATGGCTATTCGGACCGCCTTCGCGGCATTGAGGGCACGCGGGACGTCTTGTTGATGAGCCCTCGCGAAATCCTTGCTGCGGGACTGAGCGAGGGGCAGATAGTCGGACTGGCAAGCGATGCGGATGACGGAGTTGAACGGCGGGTGGATGGCTTGACCGTGACGCCGTTCGACCTGCCCGACGGCTGCGTGGGCGCCTATTATCCGGAGATGAACCCGCTCATCCCGCTTTGGTATCACGACAAGCTGTCCAAGACGCCCGCTGCCAAGGGCGTCCCGGTGCGGATCGTCGTCGCTGACGACGCACCCTGACCAGCATGTCGGCAAGTGGGGGATTGCTCCAGTGGGGGCGGATGGCGTGCTTGGCGGCCCTTCTGCTTTTGCTTGGCGGTTGCGGGGCGCTGGACCTCGGGGTCATGAACCACGCAGGTCCGGTGGCGGCCGAACAGTGGCGTCTTTACAAGATCGTTGCGGTGGTTTTGATCTTCGTGGCTGGCCCGGTGCTGCTGCTCGTGCCGCTGATTGCCTATCACTACCGCCTGGACAATAAGGATGACGCCTATCGGCCCAACTGGGGCTTCTCCTGGTCGTTAGAGGCGCTGATCTGGCTACCGCCCATTGCGATCGTTGCAGGTCTTGGCGTGCTGCTCTGGGACACCACGCACCAGCTTGACCCCTACCGGGCGCTGCCCTCCAAACAGCCGCCGCTGGAGGTTCAGGTGGTGGCGCTCGACTGGAAGTGGCTTTTCATCTACCCGGACGATGGCATCGCGACCGTCAATCAGCTGGCAGTGCCAGTCGGACGCCCTGTGCATCTCAGCCTGACGAGCGGAACAGTTATGCAGTCCCTGCTCATTCCCCAGCTTGCCGGGCAGATTTATGCGATGGCGGGGATGCGCACGCAACTCAACTTTGCCGCGGACAGACCGGGCGTCTATCGCGGCCTCAATACCCAGTTCAATGGTGCCGGCTTCCAGCATCAGAAGTTTTCCGTCGTCGCCATGCCGGACCGTGAGTATCGACACTGGCTGACGCGTCGGGCCGCCGATGGGCAGCCGTTTGACGACAATGTTTTAAAAAGCCTCATGCGAAAATCGGTGGCGCAACGTCCCCTTTTCTTCTCCAAAGTGCCGCCTGGCCTGTTCGAACATATGATGATGGCAAATATGCAGAAGGAAGAGGCTATCCGATGACGGATCCGGTGTGGCCTATGCTGTTGGGGCGGTTCACCTGGGATTCGCTGCCTTTCGTGCGGGCTTGGCACAATCCGACGACAAACGAACTGATCGCGGCTGCGGCGGGCGGAATCGTTGTGGTCGGCGGCATCGCGGTTCTTGTCCTCATCACTGTGTTGCGGCGATGGCGCTGGTTGTGGACGGAGTGGCTCACCAGCCTGGATCATAAGAAGATCGGCATTCTCTACATAGTGATCGCGTTGGTCATGCTGGCGCGCGCGCTGGTGGAAGCGAATCTCATGCGCTTGCAGCAAGCGGTTGCCGTCGGAAATCCGGGCTTCGTCGCGCCTGAACATTTTGCCGAGCTGTTCAGTACTCATGGGTCGATCATGATCTTTTTCATGGCGATGCCGTTTCTGACCGGTCTCATCAACTATCTGGTTCCGCTTCAGATAGGGGCCCGTGACGTCGCCTTTCCTGTATTGAATGCGATCAGTCTTTGGCTGACAGCCGCGGGGGCGGCCCTCATGATGGCCTCGCTGGTCATCGGTCGGTTTTCGACGGGGGGCTGGAGCGGGTATCCGCCCTTCACCGAAATCGGCTTCAATCCGGGCGTTGGCCCGGACTACTGGATCTGGGCCGTCACTCTGGGTTCGCTGGCATCGACGATGACGGGGATCAACATTGCCGTCACGATCTACAAGATGCGCTGCCCGGGAATGAAGCTGATGCGCATGCCGCTTTTCACCTGGACCAGCCTTTGCACCGCCATCCTCATGATCTTTGCGATGCCTCCCCTCACGGTCGCCACCGCGCTCCTGGCGTTGGACCGCTATTTGGGCTTTCATTTCTTCACGAATGCACTTGGCGGCAACATGATGCACTACGCCAATCTCTTTTGGATGTTTGGGCATCCTGAAGTCTATATCGTCATTCTGCCAGCCTTTGGCATCTACTCCGAAGTCGTCTCCACTTTTTCCAGCAAAGAGCTGTACGGCTATAAATCACTGGTAATCGCAACCATGGCTATCGCCGTGCTGTCCTTCACCGTCTGGCTCCACCATTTTTTCACCATGGGCCAAAGTGCCAGTATCAATGCGGCTTTCGGCATTGCCACCATGGCTATCGGGGTGCCGACCGGTGTAAAGATTTACAACTGGATCTGGACTATGTTCCGGGGCGAGGTGCGTTTCACGACCCCCATGATCTATGCGCTAGCCTTCATGATGACATTTGTTCTGGGCGGACTGACCGGGATCATTCTCGCTTTTCCTCCCCTCGATTATATCGTCCACAACACGCTGTTCCTGGTGGCGCACTTCCACAATATGCTGATACCCGGCACGCTTTACGGCCTGCTGGCAGCTTACACATTCTGGTTTCCCAAGGTGTTTGGATATCGGCTGGACGAACGCTGGGGCCGTATCTCATGCCTGTGCTGGATAGTTGGTTTCTACCTGGCGTTCATGCCGCTCTATGTGCTCGGCGCAAGCGGAATGGCGCGCCGTACCCAGGCCGTCATGGAGACGGCCTATCGGCCTTGGCTCTTTATGGCCGAAGCTGGCGCACTGATCCTCTTGTGCGCCTTTGCCGCATTGATAGTCCAGCTTTGGGTCAGCATCCGTAGCCGCGGCGCCAATGATGTTTTCGTGGGCGATCCATGGGATGGCCGCGCGCTGGAATGGTCCGTGTCCGCCCCACCGCCGGAATTCAACTTTGCCCGCCTTCCTCATGTGGATCAGGCGCACTGGTTTTACGACGCGAAGCGCAAATACGCGCCCTACGCCCCGCCGATTGCCTATCATGACATATGGATGCCCAGGAACAGCGCCGTGGCGCCCGTCATTGGTATCGCGAGCGGCGCTGCGACCTTCGGGCTTGTCTGGCACATGTGGTGGCTGGCGATTTTCGGCCTGATTGTCATTTTCGCTGCGGTCGTCGCACGCAGCTTTGTGCGAGACACCCATCGCGTCATCCCTGCATCCGAAGTGGCGAGGATCGATGAAAGCTGGCGCGAGGCGACGGCCAGGGCGCAGCCGGTCCCGCGGGAAATCGAAACCAGCCCCGCCAATCAAGGCCTGGCCCTGGTGCGATCATGAGCGCCAGCGAAACCAAACATGCCGGCCTGAACCTTGGCGGAACGGACGCCAAAACCCATGCGGAAGCCGAACATGCCATATTCGGTTTCTGGATCTTCCTGATGAGCGACGCTGTGATCTTCGCTCTGCTGTTCGCTACCTATGGCGTCATGCTGCCTGCCACGGCGGGAGGACCAACGCCAACGAGTGTGTTCAAAATTGGGCCGACATTCGCGGAAACGCTGCTGCTCCTGACCAGCAGCCTGACATATGGCATGGCCTCGGTAGCGATGAAGCATGGTTCGCCTTTAGGCGGAATTCATCGCTGGCTGGCGGTCACTCTTCTCCTGGGCCTGATCTTCCTCGCCTTTGAATGGCACGATTTTTCTGACATGTTCGCGCAAGGAGCCTACCCGACACGAAGCGGCTTTCTATCGGCTTTTTTCGGACTGGTTCCGCTTCACGGCCTGCACGTCATCGCCGGCATTGTTTGGATTCTGGTGATGATGGTGCAATTACGCGTCTTCGGACTCGACGCGCGGGTCAAGATCAACCTTCTTCGGTTGGGACTTTTCTGGCATTTTCTTGACATCGTGTGGATCGCGATATTTTCCACAGTCTACTTGCCGGGTCTCCTGCCATGAACGGGAACGACGAAAGGCGGGCGGAAGTCCGTTCCTACCTTGTGGGATATGCAGGGGCCATCGTGATGACGGGCGTCGCCTTCGCCATCGTGCAATGGCCGATTGCTTCGCCAAAACTTACCTTCGCGGCGGTGCTGACGCTGGCCTTTACGCAGATCGTGCTCCAATTTCGCTGTTTTCTGCACATCAGCCTCAGACGATCTGCGCGGGACGATCTTCAACTCATCCTGTTTTCGACTCTTGTTGTTGCGCTGATGGTGGGTGGCACCTTGGTGATCCTCCTGAATCTTCGCGAGCGGATGATGTGATGCGAAGGGGGATCAGCCCGCGCCGTCTTGCTTTTTGACCAATGCGCCAAACTAGAGGCCGCTAAAGGCGTTCTGCATGCCAGCGCAGATGGTCGGCCATGAAGGTCGAGATGAAATAATAGCTATGGTCATAACCCGGCTGCAAATGCAGGGTCAGGTCGATTCCCGCTGCTTCGCAAGCTGCCGCCAACAGGTGTGGCTTGAGTTGATCGTTCAGGAAATTGTCCGCACTCCCCTGATCCACCAGCAGCGCGCCGCATCGCGCGCCATCCTCGATCATCGCCACCGCATCATGCTTGCGCCACGCTGCCCTGTCGTCTCCCAGATACCCGTCAAGCGCCTTCTGTCCCCAGGGCACCTGTGATGGCGCGACAATCGGCGCGAAAGCGGAAATGGCCTTGAACCGATCGGGATAGGCAAGGCCGATCGTCAGCGCGCCATGGCCGCCCATGCTGTGGCCCATGATGGATTGCCGGTCCCGATCGACGGGAAAATGGTCCGCGACAATATCGGGTAGTTCCTGCGTCACATAGGACCACATCCTGTAATGCCGGCTGTAAGGCTCCTGCGTCGCATCGACATAAAAGCCCGCGCCGAGGCCGAAATCATAAGCCCCATCAGGATCGTCCGCCACGCCTTCGCCCCGGGGGCTGGTATCGGGTGCGACGAAGATCAGGCCAAGTTCCGAACATAGCCGACGATATTCGCCTTTTTCCGTGACATTGGCATGCGTGCAGGTGAGGCCCGACAGATACCAGACGACGGGCAGCGTAGCGCCTTCCTCATGCGGGGGCACGAAGACCGAAAACATCATGTCCGTACCAGTGGCTGACGACGCGTGCCGGTACACGCCCTGCACGCCGCCAAAGCTTTGGTTGGTGGAGACGGTTTCGATGGTCATGATTTGTCGCTCCGGGAAGATAAGCCTTGGAAAAGAGGTCAGGTCCAGGCCAGGGTGCCGCACCGATGATCAGGCGCTCCTGCCCTTCCCGACCCTGTCGGATCAGAAGACCACGACCGATCGGATGCTTTCGCCCGCGTGCATCAGATCGAACCCCTTGTTGATGTCTTCCAGCGTCAGGACATGGGTGATCATCGGATCAATTTCGATTTTGCCGTTCATGTACCAGTCCACGATCTTGGGCACGTCCGTGCGCCCCTTGGCACCGCCAAAGGCGCTACCCTGCCAAACCCGGCCAGTCACGAGCTGGAATGGACGGGTGGAAATCTCCTTGCCTGCTTCCGCCACGCCAATCACCGTGGAAACGCCCCAACCGCGATGACATGCCTCCAGCGCCTGGCGCATGACTTCGGTATTGCCGGTGCAATCGAACGTGTAATCCGCCCCACCATCTGTCAGCGCAACCAGGTCGGCGACCACATCCGCAGTGTTTTTGCCTGCCGGATTGTAGAAATGGGTCATGCCAAAGCGTTTGCCCCATTCGGCCTTGTCCGCGTTGATATCGACCCCGATGATCCGGTCGGCTCCGACCAGGCGGGCGGCTTGCAGGACATTGAGGCCGATCCCGCCCAAACCGAAAACGATCACGTTCGAACCGGGCGTGACCTTGGCGCTGTTGATGACAGCGCCCACTCCCGTCGTAACGCCGCAACCGATATAGCAACTCTTGTCGAAGGGCGCGTCCTCGCGAATTTTTGCGACCGCGATTTCGGGGAGCACGGTAAAGTTGGAGAAGGTGGAACAACCCATATAATGAAAGATCGGCTGGCCCTTGTAGGAAAAGCGGGTCGTGCCATCAGGCATCAACCCCTTCCCCTGGGTCGCCCGGATCGCGGTGCACAGGTTGGTCTTGCCCGACAGGCAGCTTTTGCACTGGCGACATTCGGGCGTGTAAAGCGGGATGACATGGTCGCCAGGCTTGACGCTGGTGACGCCCGGCCCGATGTCCCGGACGACACCCGCGCCTTCATGACCTAGGATCGACGGGAAAATGCCCTCACTGTCAAAGCCGTCCAGCGTGTAGGCGTCTGTATGGCAAATGCCCGTCGCCATAATCTCGACCAGAACCTCACCGGCTTTCGGTCCTTCCAGATCGACCTCGACGATTTCCAGCGGGGTCTTGGCGGCAAAGGCTACGGCAGCTCTCGTCTTCATGCTCAACTCCTGGACTTTGGTTTGGGCGAGGGCCGGCATGGCGACCCTCGGCCTCATTCACATGTTGAAATCCTGTTATCAATATCCCGCCGACGCGATAAGGCCTTGGGCAGGAAATTCATCATGCCGCATATGGGATAATAGCATGTCATGCTGGGACGGGATCGACGAATTTGTCGCAGTCGCGACCGCCGGCTCTTTCATTGGTGGAGCGAGGGCATTGGGCGTGTCTACATCGCATATCAGCCGGGCCATACAGGATATGGAACAACGACTGGAGACTCAGCTTTTCCACCGCACCACCCGCGTCGTCCGACTGAGCGACACCGGCCGGTCGCTGCTCGACCATTGCCGGCAGCTGATCGCAGACCGGGACGACATGCTGGCGCTTATCCACGAGGAAAGCGAACCCCAAGGGGAGTTGCGGCTCACCTGCTCCACGGCCATGGGCGAACGGTTTCTCGCCCCCATCATGCGCCGCTTCGCCATGCGGCATCCCCGGTTGAGCGTCACCCTGGATTTGACCAACCGGGTCGTCGATCTGATCGTCGAGGGATATGATCTTGCGATCCGCACGGGCGCGCTGACGGACACGCGCCTGATCGGCACGAAGATCGGCGACCGGTCTTTTCTGACGTGCGCGGCCCCCGCCTATCTCGACGACCACGCGCTTGCGCCCACATGTGTCGAGGACCTCGACCGTCATGACTGTGTCGCCGGGACAAGCCCGACATGGCATTTCAAGGTCGATGGCAAGGCGCTGCTATACCGGCCCCAGGCTCGTTTTCGCTGCAATAGCGGCCTGGCGGTGGTGGATGCGTGCCTGGCGGGCATGGGTATCTGCCAGCTTCCGGAATTTTATGTCCTGCCGCATATTCGGAGCGGTCAGTTGAGGCTCGTCCTGCCCGACCTTCGGCCGGACGAAGAACCGATTTGGGCCGTCTATCCCCGGCGCCGGCATTTGATGCCAAAAATTCGCGCTGCTATCGACCATATCCGAGATCAGATGTCGGCGGAGATGCGCTGCATCTAGGCGTGATTGCGGGCGTTCAATGCGATTGCCTATGGGCAAGACATTATCTGGAAAAACGGGATTTAGCGTAGCGCATCGCTTACCCTGCCTATATGTGGAGTGGTGATCCCATATGGAGGACGATGACCGTGGTTCCTGCGCTGCGCATAGCGGCTGATGACGATGTCGCCGTGCTGACCAGTGCCATAGCTCCGGGAGAAACGGTGTCGGGCGTGACCGTGCTTCATCCGGTTCCGGTCGGCCACAAGCTGGCGCTGCGCGACCTTGCAGCTGGTGAACCGGTTCGCAAATATGCGCAGGTGATCGGCCAGGCATCGCAATTTATCCCGGCGGGCGCGCATGTCCATGCCCACAATTTGACGGTAGGGGGCCGTCCACCCACGCCATCATCTTCGCTCGCAGCCACCATCGCTGCTCCTGTTGCGCGCCCTAGCCCCGACAAAACGGCGTTCGAAGGGTATCGGCGCGCCGATGGCCAGGTTGGGACGCGCAACGTCATCGGCATCATCGCAAGCGTCAATTGCGCCGCAACGGCGGTGCGTCGGATCGCGCGCAGGTTCGAGCAGGACCTTCCCGGCTCCATCGACGGCGTCGCCCCCTTTACGCACAGCAGCGGCTGCGGCATGGCCAATTCCGGGGATGGCTTCGCAGTTCTGGAACGGACCTTGGCCGGCTATGCACGACACCCGAATTTCGGCGGTGTGCTGATGTTGGGGCTGGGATGCGAAGTTGCGCAAATCGACGCGTTGCTGGACCGTCACGGCCTGAATATCGGCCCGCGCCTGCGCACGCTGACGATCCAGGACGCCGGCGGCACGGCGGCGGCGATCAATCAAGGCACCACCATCGTCCAGGAATTGATTGAGGAGGCTGCTGCCGATCACCGACAGACGTGCCCGGTGTCCGACCTTGTCCTTGGCCTCCAATGCGGGGGATCGGACGGCTGGTCGGGCGTGACCGCGAACCCGGCGCTTGGCGTCGCGACCGACCTGCTGATCGCAGCCGGCGGTTCGGCCTATCTGTCGGAAACCCCGGAAATTTACGGGGCAGAGCATCTCTTGATGGCGCGCGCGGCTGATCCAACCGTCGCCCGCGCGCTTCAGGACAGGATTGCCTGGTGGGAAAGCTATGCCGCTCGCAACGGCGCCAGCCTCGACAACAATCCATCACCCGGCAACAAGGCGGGCGGGCTGACGACCATTTTCGAAAAGTCGTTGGGCGCGATCGCGAAGGCGGGCAGTTCGCCGCTGGTCGACATACTGCTCTATGGGGAGCCGCGGCGTACGCATGGCCTGAGTTTCATGGACTCGCCAGGCTATGACCCCTGTTCGGCGACCGGCCAGATCGCGTCAGGCGCCAATGTCCTTGCATTCACGACCGGGCGCGGGTCGGTGTTCGGGTCACAGCCTGCGCCTTGTCTGAAACTGGCCTCCAATGCCGCGCTCGCCAAAAAGATGGCGGACGACATCGACATGGATTGTTCGCCTGTTCTCGACGGCATGTCGCTCGAGGACGCAGGTGCGTTGATCTACGACCGCATCCTATCCACCGCGTCCGGCGCACCGACCCGGTCGGAAATAATCGGCGTCGGTGACTTCGAATTCGTGCCCTGGCAACTGGGGGCGTGGATGTAATTGCATATCGCGACGCGATGATAGGGACTGGCTTTGGCGCCGCTCGCTGCCGTCCCGCTATCGATAATGGCCCATCGTGACCTTGAGGACCTGGGACCGATCTGTAAGGTTCAGGCCATAGTCGGTTTGGTCGCCATTCCATATCCGCGTCATTTTCCATGTCCCTTGTTCGAACCGGCCTTCCTCGACACGCAGCATGATGCCGTTAGGCGGAGAGTCGGGCGCGGGTTCGAACGTGACACGCGCATGATCGCCGACCAGCAGAAATTCGTCGGCGGCTAATTGGATCAGGGCAAAACCGCCAACCGGCTCAGCGGCGGCAGCCGGCGGTTCGGCCGCGAACATTTTCCATTCCTTCATACCGAACTGCCACTGGCCCCATTCTCCAGTGATTTTCCAGTTGCCCATGATGGTAGCCACGGGCGATCCGTCATCGGGCTTGGCGCTACCCCAGGTAGGATGGGCATAGGAAAGACGCGCCCAGTCCCGCATGATTGACCCTATCATTGCATAGGGCAGCGCGAATGCGCCGATCACCTTTTCGTCCAGCGCCTTGGCGCCCAGCGGGTAATTAAAATAGCCGCTGCGATCCATGCCGAAAGGCGCAAAGCCGATCGCCCCTCGCCCGATCGCCTCATAAAAATACCGCGCGAACAGAAGGGAATTGCCGATTTCCGGCACCATCAGCGCATTGTCAGTCCGCGCATATTTATCGAGATATTGGACGACGTTGGCGCTTTTACCGTCATAGATGTCCGGTGCCTGAAAATCGATGGATGGGGCAGCGGCTTTCCAAATGTCGAGCACGTCCTGCTGCGGCCCGCCGCTGGCCACGCCGGCGGGGTCGGGGACGTTTGACGGCCCTGCCAATGATGCATTGACATACATGGGAAGTGGCTTCACCGCTTTTCCCGCTCGCGCGATGGCCTCTATATAGGCTGCAACATACCATGTGTTGAATGCCCGGTCTGCCTGGTCTCCAAAAGCCTGCGCCCACGTGCCCTGCTTACCCGTTGCACGCGACAAGGGTCCCGGAATTGAATGGGCGAACAGACGATCGCCTTCCGGGCCATAGTCTCGCGGGACACGATAGCTGCCGGTTTCATTTTCAACCTGCACCATGATGACGCTGTTCTGCGCATCGTGATCGCGCAGATATTCCATGAGCTTGACGAAAGCCTTTCGGTCGGCCGCCAGCGTCTGCCCGCCATGGGGGCTCAGCACATCATGGTCTTTGCCCTCTTTCGTCTTCATGCGCGGAAAACGCTTGCTGTCTAACTTCACCCAGTCTGGGGTATAGCTGTAGCCAGTGTTTTTCCAGGTTCCGAACCAGAGTAATATCAACCGCTTATCATGCTTCCTTGCCTGCTTCAGCAGCGTCTCGAGATAGGAAAAGTCGAACCGTCCTTCGACAGGCTCGACCTGTTGCCATGCAACCGGAATCTCCAGCGTATTGGCGTGGATTTCTTCCAGCACCGGCCAGACGGTATCCAGCATGGCAGGATAGTTGACGGCGTTATTGGCCTGAGCACCCAGTATCAGAAATGGCGCATCATCGACCATCAGGGCATGCCTGCCGTCCCGGTGTTCCAGCCGCGGTACTGAGGTCGCTCCATCCGCCGGCTGTGCAGCCGCAGCGCAGAAAATGAGGAGCACCATGACGGCAGGGCCAAATGCACGATGCATCACTCTGTCCCTCTGCGGCTTATTCGGTGCAGTGATCAACATGGTTTCAAATGTGATCAACGCTTCGGCACTATAGCCTGTTTTTTAGTTCTGGGGCGTCTGCGTGGCGTACAGCGCGTGGTGTGTGAGGATGTAGAGCGTCCTGCCATCCTTGCCCCCAAAGACCAGTTGCAACGGGCGTTCGGGCACGTCGATCCGGCCAATCTCCTTGCCGTCCGGCGCGTAGACGAAAACCTGTCCATTGGCGACATAGACGCGCCCCTGCGCATCGGTCGCCACCCCTTCCCCGCCACGGTTCGCAAAGGGCTTGAGATCGGTCAGCGTGCCCCCGGCCCCCACTAGCCCGCTATAGGTGCGGTTCTCTGATCCGTTGGTGACGAACACCCTCTCCCCCGGGCGCGCCTGAACGAAGCCATAGGTGTCGAGCGCATCGGAAAAGCGCCGACCGCGATGGTCCGTTGGTCCTTGTGAGAAAACCCGCCATGCGGGAAGCGCGACGGACCCATCGGGCGAGACATATTGCTGCGTCTTGGGCTTGGCCATATCGCGCGCGAACATCTCTTCCAGGGTGGTGAAACGATAAGTGGCGGGATCAATCTGATCGCGAAATTCGCCATTGTTCCACCAATTGACGGGCATGGTGACAATCGCGTCCTTGCCCCGCGAGACAGGCGTCGGCGCGATGACGGTCATCTGCGTGTCTGGCGTGCCGGGCTTGAAGCTGTAGACTGTGCCATTTCGCCCTTGCGACGAGAGCACGAGCAGATTGCCGGATTTGTCGATCGTCAGATTGACTGGATCGAGCGCGGCGTCGCGGATGATCTCTAACCGCCCCGCGTCGGACCAGCGCCAGATGCGCTGGAACTGACGATCGATGAAGTACAGCCTACCATCGGCATCGACCGCGCCGCCGCCGATGGAATGAAAGTCATCAGCCAGTTTCTCGACCGCAGCGCCAAAGCGGGACGGCTCGGCGGCAGCAGGCGCACCCGTCACATCCAGCACGGCAAATTCGCGCTCCCGCACGTCGATGCCGTGGGTCACGTCCTGAATCGCGTTGGAATAGGGAAATTTGGTAACGCGCAGGAATGTGGCACAGCCATTTTCGTCACAGGTGCCAAGGCCGCTTTCGCCGTTCACATGCACATTGCGGAATCGGATGTCGCGCGCATTGTACAAGGTAACGGCCGCAGGCGCGGCCTTGCGCGTTCGGGTGACGCGATAGCCGTGAAAATTGGCGACAAGGATATTGTCGGAATCGCGAATTTCCAACGCGGTGGCGTCACCGCTTTCGCCCCCCTCGCCTTCGGTCTGCGGGGCCAGCAATTCCCAGTTGGACACCCGATTCAGCGTGATTTCGCTGCGAACATGATGTTCGACAGACGCCTGGATGATGCGTCCGGGTGTTTTCGTGTCGGAAATCAGGATGCCAGGATGCGCGAAGGTGCTGGGGCTCCAAATATTGGCGAAGGTGCCACCGCCACCCTGCGTCACCCACAGGCTGGCATATTGCCCGTCCCAGCGCCGCGCCGCGTCCGGGTCGCCCGTGGCGTTATTGTTGTAGGGATTGACGCGCGTGCCATCGAACAGGTTGGTGCCATGTCCCCCCTGGAACTTGACATCGTTGACCATGGATGTCGCGCCAGCCTTCCACAACAAGGCAGTTGCCCGCTGGTTGGCACCATTGCTGTTGATGCCGATGCCCTGGACGATGGCATCGCCGCCCTGCGCGCTTTCGATGACAGCCTTGGGCGCGCCGACGCCCTGGAACCCCGGCGATCCGTCCGGCAGGACGATCTGCGTCAGACTGGGGTGCAGGCCGACCAGCACCGTATTAGGGCGCAGGCGCAATGTATCACTGACGCGATAGAAGCCGGCTGGCAGGTAGACGACGCGATGCGTGTCGATCGCCCTTTGCAATGCGGCGGTGTCATCCGTCCGGTCATCCCCCTTCGCGCCCAGCGCGCGCACGCTGACCCAGTCCTTGACCGGGGGCAGCGCGCGGATCGCGGCGTCGCCCGCTTCTGGCAGGGCGTCGAGCGCTACCGCCTTCATGGCCGTTTCATAGCTGCCCATGCGCCCGGCGGCCGGCAGCGTCAGTCCGTAGGTGAAACTGTCGACCTTGTAGGTCGCGCCGGGCCCCTGTTGCGTTCGGCCGCTTTCGCGGAAACGGGCAAACACCGACATGTTGGCCGCCACGACATTCTGGAAGCCGACCTGGGTGTAGACATTATTTTCGTTGGAAATGATGACCCCGGCCCTGGAGACATTTTCAAAGCGCATGTCCTGGCCCCACAGCCAATCGCCGTAGCCTTCGTCGATTTCGATGCCGACCGGCGTGTCGCGGATCGACACGTTCACCATGGTCAGTCCAGCCTCGTGCTCGCGAATGGCGGCATCGCGTTGGCCCTCAAAGCTTGAATCGACCAGGGCAAAAGGCCAGGCTGGAGAGGTCTTTTCCGCTAATATGCCATAGCGGCCGCCATAAAAATGCAGGTCTTCCGCTTCATTGGCGACATCATAGAGACCGGCGAGGCCCGATCCGATGTGGAAATCGACATGGGAGACGAAACTATGCTGTGCCGAATGAAAACGGATCGCGGTGGCGGCTGGATTGCCGTCCAATATGCGAAAATCGATATTGGCGAGCGCTGAATAGAAAGTGCCGGGATTGGCGTCGGCGATATCCTTGTTGAACGGAACGCTGCCTGCCGGCGGAAACGCCGCTGGTGACGTGCCCTTGTCCGTTTGCCGCTGGCTGCCGGTAAACATCAGCATATGGGCGACCCCCCGCTGAAATCCTGGCGTATTCGCGCCAAGGAGGATGATCGGCCGTTGCGCGCCAATGCCGAAAATCCGCACGCCGGGATACAGGAATAATGTCCGGCTGATGCGATAGGTGCCGGCGGGCAGGAAAACGATACCGCCCCCGGCAGTCGCGGCTTGGTCGATCGCTTGCTGGATTGCGGCACTGTCGTCGGCACGACCGTCGCCTACGCCCTTCACTGTGACGGCGCGGGGTTCATCCGGGGCCGTCATGTAAACGGATGGCGACGCCAGCGCCGGCTGCGCGCCCGCCAGGCACAACAGCATGGATGCGCAGGCTCCACTCAATCCGTATTTCATGCAATGCTCTCCACTGGGAAAAATATGTCCCGGCCGTGCAGGGCCGGGACAGGTGGGTGGGGACCGGGAATATCAGATCAGAAGTTGAAGCGCACACCCGCACGATAGATGCGGCCCAATGTGTCATAGAGCGCCGGGTTGATGTCCAGACCGGTGTTGGTCTGCGGCGATGCGACGGGATCTTTATCGAACAGATTGTCGACCTTGCCGTAGATCGATACCTGATCGGTGATTTTGTAGGTTGCGCCCATGTCCATGTAGAAGGCGCCCTTCATCTTGTTATAGTTGATCGTCGGGTGGTTGCCGGTCGACACGGGGCAACTGGACTGACAGACGACATATTGGTTGCCAAAAGTGCCGTCGCTGAACCAGCGTTCCTGCACCGTCAGCGTCAGCTTGCCGGTGTCGTAGGTCTGGACGGCCAGCCATTTCCAATCCGGGGTGGCGCCATTATTGGCCCCGGCCTGATCGACTGGGTCGACCCCGGCGATGCCCGCATCGACGATGAACTTGCGGATGTGAGTGCCCAGCGCGCGAACGGTGAAAGTGCCGGGCAGGCCGAGCGGCTGTTGCCACTGGTAGCTTGCCTCTATGTCAAAGCCACTGGTCTTCCAGGAAGCCAGGTTGAACGGCTGGACGTTAACGAAATTCTGCTGCTGGTTCGCATTGTCGAGGCTGAATCCCCCGCAGAAGGCTTGATTGCCTTCAAAGCAGAATTGCACGATCTGCTGCGCGGAAAGGCTGGACACGACGCCGTTCAGCTTGATGTTGTAATAGTCGAAGGACAGGCTCAGGCCAGGCGCCCAGGACGGCCGGGCAAGGACGATGCCCACTTCGGTGTTGCGCGCAATCTCCGGCTTGAGGTTAGGGTTGCCGATCGTGTTCTGGAAAGTCGATACGGCGACGTTACGGAACGGGTCGTTGAAGTTGGGCAGCGTCGTCACGGTCGGCGCGGCAAACAGTTCCGACAGGTTCGGCGCCCGCACGTCGCGCGATGTGACGGCGCGCAGGCGAATGCCGTCCAGCGGCGTGTCCCATGTGCCGCCGACCTTCCACGCCCAGACCGTGCCGGATGTGCTGTAGTGGGTGCCGCGGCCCGCCGCATTCAGGTTCGCGCGGCCCGCCCCCTGGCTGTCGAACAGCGGGAGATTGATTTCCAGGAAGCCTTCATAAACTTCATATTTGCCGCGGCCATTTTTGTAATTGCCCGCCGCCCAGTTGCTGCCGAGTTCCGAATTGAGGAGCGGATCGGCCGGATAATTTTCGTCATTGGGGCTGAGCGGCGACACGCCCGCCCCATAGGGATCGGCGTTGACGCGATAAAATTCGCGCCGATATTCAGCACCGAACGCGACTGCGAGCGGGCCTGCCCATAGCTCGACCGGTTCGCCCGAAAAGTTGGCGCTGACCACGTCCTGCGTCAATTTGGTGTGCTGGAACGGGCCATTTTCATGCGGCGCGACATAAGCCAGCGCTGACGCGGAAGGTGTGAAGTTGCCGAAGATGTTCATCGGCACACAGCCATTGGCCCGCGCGACCGGATCACGGCACACGACTGCGCCGTTCAGGTTAATGGCATCGGCCGCTGCGACATAGCGATTTTGCAGGACGATATCGCGGACGCGAATGTCGGAAATGGTGATACCATGTTCATAATAGGCGTCGTAATTCCAGTCAGTCCCGCCCAAACCGAACTGTCCCTTGAGGCCGCCGACGAAGCGATATTGCTTACGATCGGTATAGACCTGCGGATCGGGCAGTTGCGCGTTTGAAGAGCCGAAACCGAAGCTGGTGATGCCTGCTGCCGCGCACTGGTCGCGGATCGTCTGCGGCAGGAAGGCATTGTCGCACTGGACGGTCAGGTTGGCGCGGCCATAGCCGGGGCTTGGCTGGTTGTTGGTCTTCACCTGCGCGATATTGACCGTCAGATAGGCTTCATTGTTGTCGGCAAAGTCATAGCCGAGGCGCGTATAGCCGTTGATCCGCTCCAGCGATGACTTGAGCGATGCGCCAGAACCTGGCGCGCCCGAAAGGTCGCCGCCCTGACAGAAGCTGTTGCCCTGAAAACAATTGCTAACCCGACCGTTGCCGAGTGGCTGGCCATTCGATCCATATTGGAAATTATAGGGCGTGCCGTTGGCATCGAAGGCAATGCCCTGGAGCGGGCCATTGTTGATCAGGCCATAGCGAGCATATTGGTATGGCTGCGCATAGTCGCCATAGACATATTGTGGCAGGCCATTGTTGGTCTGCCCCGTATTGAACAGCGTCGTTGCGCGATACCAGTCGCGGCTGCCGGCAAGGTCGGTGCCGAAATCTCCTGCGTCCACGCCGCCTTCATGGTCATATTCGCCACTGACGACGAAATGCAGCCGTCCATCCATCGCCGATGTACCATAGGCCGCCTGGACCAGCGCGGTTTCATCGTCGCCATATTTGGTAATGCTGCCCAGGATGTTGCCCTTAAACCCTTCAAATCGGGTGTCGGTGATGAAGTTGACAACGCCGCCAACCGCGTCCGATCCATAGGAAGCCGATGCGCCGCCCGTCACCACGTCAACGCGCTTGACAAGCAATTGCGGAAACATCGAAATGTCGGGAACGCCGGTCACGTTCGCGCCGACGACACGCTGCCCATCCAGCAGGGTGAGGGTGCGGATGGTCCCCAGTCCGCGAAGGGAGAAGGAGCTGAGGCCTTGCTGGCCGCTCGACGTGCTGAACGTACCGGTGGCGGCGCCCGTCGATCCCTGAAGCGACGGCAACTGTGCGATTGTGTTGAACACATTGGGCTGCGCGTTATTCGCGATCTGCTCCTCGCCGATCACGGTTGTGGGCGTGGGCGCGGTGAAGCCGCTCGTCGTGATACGCGATCCGGTGACTACGATATCCGCCGCTCTCTGCTCGGACGTGGTTTCAGCTTCGTCCTGGGGAGCGACGTCGGCGACGGCCTGTGCGTGCGCCAGGCTCGACAAAGCCATGAACGTTACCGCTACCAGACTTGCGCCCATGCGATGGCGACTGATGGACTTCCTCACCTTCCTTGATCCTTCCCTCTGTCAGCCGCCCTCCCAGGGTCGGCCTCGCCTTGTGCGGCGATTATCGGTGTTCCTATCGCAGCTGCGGTTCCAGGGCACTTACGACATAGGTCGTAGACGCCCCGAAAGCGCCTGATTTCATGGCTTTGCCGCGTACAGCGCGTGATGCGTCAGGATGAAAAGCGTTCGCTTGTCCGGGCCGCCGAACAGGATCTGAAGTGGACGATCGGGCACATCGATCCGACCCATCTGCGCGCCGTCGGAACCGTAGACAAAAATCTGTCCATTGGCGACAAAGACGCGCCCCTGTCCGTCCACCGCAACGCTTTCCCCGCCGCGATTGGCGAAGGGCTTGAGGTCCACAAGCGCCCCACCCTTTCCGATAACCCCGCTATAGGTGACATTTTCGGATGCGTTCGTCACGAATATCCGCTCACCCATTTTTCCACTGACAAAGCCGTTCGCATTGAGCCCGTCGGACCAGCGCCAACCGGTGTGATCGATCGGCCCTTGCTGCCACACGCGAAAAGCCGGCAGCGCCAGGCTGCCGTCGGGGGACACATATTCCTGTGCCTTGGGCGTGCCGACGTCGCGCGCGAACATTTCGGCCAAAGTCGTGAACTCGTAGCTTTTGTGATCGAGCTGATCGCGAAATTCGCCATTATTCCACCAGTTGACTGGCAGCAGCGTGCGCTTCCGGGCGGCAGCCCGAACCGGGGTCGGCTGGATGAGCGTCAGCTGGTCGAGCGGCCCTTCGGGATCTATCGAATAGACTCCGGCCTTAGGACCGAGCGAAGAGAGCACGAGCAGGTGGTCCGATGCGTCCACCGCCAGATTGACCGGATCGAGCGCCTGGTCACGGACGATCTCCAGTCCCTTCGCCTCGCTCCAGCGGTGGATGCGCTGGAACCGCCGGTCGATGAAATAAAGCGCTCCCTTCGTGTCCACCGAGGCCCCGGAAATGGACCAGAAGCCATCTTCCAGCTTCTCGACCGGCGCCATGCTCGCAGTAGGTGTCGGAATCGTCCGGCCGGCCGCGCCGATGTCGAGCTTGGCGAACTCCCGCTCCCGCACGAACAATTTACGGGACACATCCTCGATCGCGTTGTCGAACGGATATTTGCTCGCACGCAGGAACGTTCCGCACCCTTCATCGTCGCAGGTCGCATAGCCGCTTTCGGCATTCACATGGACATTGCGGAAACGAATGTCGCTGGAGTTATACAGCTTCACCGCGCTCTTTTCGGGCGCATAGGTGCGGGTGACGCGATAGCCGTGATAATTGGCGAACAGCAGATTTTTCGAATTGCGGATGTCGAGCGAAACGGCATCCGGCCCATCGCCCACTTCCTGCTCAGTCTGGGGCGCCAGAAATTCCCAGTTCTGCACATTGTCGAGCACGAACTCATTGCGGGCATGATGTTCGACCGACATTTCATAGACATGGCCTGGCGTGCTGGTATCGCTGATGTAGAAGCCGGCCTGGGCAAAGCTGTTGGGGCTCCAGACGTCTGCAAATGTTCCCCCGCCCCCATCCGTGACCCAAATGCTGGGATATTGCGCATCCAGCCGATGGTCTGTCACGGGGTCGCCGGTATGCACCGTCAATGATCCCAGCATCTTGCCATCAGCGGTGGGCGTGCCGCCTCCGCCCATGATCTTGACGTCCTCTACCAGGCTTTTTTCGCCCGACCGCCACAAAAGGGCCGACGCACGCGGATTGACGCGGCCCGTGAACAACCCCAGTCCCGACAGGATATTGTCCCCGCCCTTGCGGCTCTCCAGAATCGGCAGCACCGACCCCAGCCCGGCATGACGCGGATTTTCGTCGGGAATATAGAGTTGCGTGATGGCAGGGTGCAGGCCAATCAAAATACTGTCCGGCCGCAGCGTCAGCCTGTCCGTGACCTTGTAGAAGCCGGTCGGAAAATAAAGGATCGGATGGGCATTGATCGCCTTTTGTATAGCGGCGGTATCGTCCGCCTTGCCGTCGCCTACGATCCCCAACGTGCGGACATTGACCCAGTCCTGCATCGGCGGCAGGTCGCGAATGGCAGGCGCGCGCCGCGCCGGCAGGGCGGGCAACGCCTCGATATCGGCATCGGTGCGATATTCGCCGACATGACCCAGATCCGGCACCATCAAGCCATAGGAAAAGGACGCGACCTTATAGGCATCGCCCTTGCCATCGACCGTGCGCCCGCTCTGGCGGAAGCGCGCGAAGACCGGGCTGTTCTTGGCCAGCGCATTTTCGAAACCGATCTGGGTGAAAACATTGTTTTCATTTGAGATGACCACGCCTGCTTGGCTGACATTTTCGAACCGGACATCCTTGCCCCACAGGCTATCACCATAGCCCCGGTCGACCTCGATCCCCACCGGCGTGTTGCGGATGGCGACATTGACCATGGTGAGATCAACTTCATGCTCGCGGATCGCAGCGTCGCGCTGGCCATCGAAGGTTGAATCGATCAACGTGAATTGCCAGGCAGGAGAGGTCTTTTCCGTCACGATGCCGTAGCGGCCGCCCTGGAAATGGACATTCTCTATGATGTTGCCGGCCTGATAGACGCCGGCAAATCCATCGCCCAGGCGAAATTCCATATGGCTGAGGAAGGCGTGCTGCGCCATGTGGAAGCGCACCCCGGCAGCCGCGGGATTACCCGCGCCAATCTCTATATCGACATTGCTCATCGCCGAATAGAAAGTGCCGGAATTGGCATCGCGCACGACCTTGTCGCGCGGAACGATGGTGGGCACCGGCACGGGCACGTCGCCGACGCGATATTGATCGCCGCCGCCAAACACGATCATCGTCGACACACCCTGTTGGAAACCGGGAGTTCTGGCCCCCAGCAGGATGACGGGCCGCGTCGGCCCCACGCCATAGATGCGCACGCCTGGCGGCACGATGAGCGTGCGGGTGATGCGATAGGTGCCCGAAGGCAGGAAGACCATGCCGTGGCCGGTCTTGTCACGCGCGCTGTCGAGCGCTTGCTGGATCGCGTCGCTGTCATCCGCCCGACCGTCGCCCTTGCCCGCGACGGTGACGGCGGTTGGCTCCTGGGGCGCGGTGGGAAAAACCGAAGGTTCGGCGGCATGTGTCGCGTTCACGCCTGCCATCGCGGTTGCGGTCAGCAGCGCCGCCATGATGTTGCGTCGGATCATCATCGCCTCTCCCAAATATCATTGCATCCAAGGATAAGGGCTAAAGGAGCATGGCGGCTGGGGCACTTGCGACAAAGGTCGTAGTTTTCAGGGGTTGGCCCCAGATCCTATAGCATGGTCGACCATGGCGATGCCTGTGCAGGGGTTGTCGCACCGATTGCGAGGACCTGCTTTGCCGCCCCTATCCGCCTCTGACACCACCCCGCATTTTGCCGTCATCGTCATGGGGGTCAGCGGTTGTGGTAAATCCACGCTCGGATCGCTGCTCGGAACGGCTCTCGGCGCCCCCTTTCTGGAAGGGGATG
>MDSZ01214413.1_pt1 | contig 26609 bp, 24 predicted proteins | sample 811201 | NCBI WGS metagenome assembly MDSZ01 (sample SAMN05326647, study PRJNA326480) | marine metagenome | isolation source: seawater | place: Indian Ocean: North | collected 2010 | reverse complement strand
TTAAGTTTCGATCCCCAATAATCGAAATCACCTTCAGGTGCTGCAATTCTTAGGAATACATATGCGGAGAAGAGTCCTCCGAAAAGCATAACCTCTGATGCTAAGAATATCCAAACACCAAGTTTGCTATTGTTTAATCCCGTATCAGGTCTTTCTTCTAGAATATATGGAATGTTACTCATGGCGCTGTTTGTGGTAAATAGTCTTCATCTTTCCCAGGTACTGAGTATTCATAGGGGCCGTGGTTAACTTCAATTTCTGAATCAAAATTAACATGAGGAAGAGGTGGGCTAGGCGCTGACCATTCAATGGTTGTTGACTGCCAAGGGTTTCTTTCTCCTGTTTTTTTACCAAGGAGGGATATTATCAAATTAACTATGAATGGTATTTGTGAAGCACCTAAGCAAAAGGCAGAGATGGTCATGAATTCATTCCACTGTAATATGTCAGACGCGTGTGCATATGTTTGACCACCATCATACATTCTTCTTGATAGACCTGCTAGCCCTTGAATGAACATTGGCATGAAAATACCATTCATGAAGATAAGAGATGGCCAAAAGTGTAGTTTTCCAAGTGGTTCACTCATGTTCTTACCGGTTATCTTTGGAAACCAGTAATATATGCCTGCAAATAATGCGAATAAGGTTCCGGGAGCAACGACATAATGAAAATGTCCAATTACGTAATACGTATCATGAAGAAAAATATCTGAGGCTGCAACTCCAAGTGGCAAACCAGTTAGGCCACCAATCCCAAACATAGGTAAAAAAGAAAGTGCAAAAAGCATCGGGGTATTAAATCGTATGGATCCACCCCAAAGGGATATGAAGAATGCTGTGAGAACAACAACAGATGGAATTGAAATAATCATTGTCGTTAGCTGAAAGAACGCGCTCATGGATTGACCCATGCCAGTTAGGAACATATGGTGTGCCCATACTATGAATGACATGAAACCAAGGAATGAGATGGCGTAAACTAGTGACTTGTATCCCCATAGCGGCTTTCTTGTATTATTTGCAATTACTTCTCCGACAATACCAATCGCAGGTAGAATCAAGACATAAACCTCAGGATGCGCTAAAAACCAGAAAAGATGTTGCCAAAGTAGAGGAGACCCTGAACCGTATGCTTCTACGGGACTACCAGCATAGACCAGTCCACTTGGAAGGAAAAAACTAGTTCCAGCTAGTCTGTCCATCAGTTGTAGTATCGCAGCAGATTCAAGTGGTGGAAAAGCGAGGATAAGTAAAAATGATGTTACTAACTGAGCCCATATGAAAAATGGTAATCTGAACCATGTTAGACCAGGCGCTCTCAATTGCACAATTGTTACAATTATGTTCATGGAACCTAAGAGCGAAGATGTTATGAGAAATATCATCCCTAATAGCCACATTGTTTGTCCAGACTCAAATATGGATAGTGGAGGATATGAGGTCCAACCAGATCTAGCGGCACCTTCAGGTGTGAAAAAACTTGCCATCATTACTACGCCACCAAGAAAGTATGACCAGTAACTAGCGGCGTTTAACTTTGGAAATGCCATGTCAGGTGCGCCTATTTGCAGAGGGACTAGATAGTTTCCAAATGCTCCAACTGCTAGAGGAACAACACCAAGGAATATCATGATGGTACCATGCATGGCTCCTAGCGTATTGTAGTTTTCAGGAAGCATTACACCACCACTTTCCGAAAAGAAAAGGCTTCCTATGTATGGTATGACTTGTTCTGGATATGCTAACTGGTAGCGCATTATCATCATTAAGATGAACCCGAACAGCAAGAAGAATAAAGATGTGATACCATATTGAAGTCCAATAACCTTATGGTCAACTGAAAAAATATACTTCTGTATGAAATTTTCTTCGTGGTGATGGTGTTCGTTATACAATTATTTTCCTAGAATTTATTAAGCCTGATAAACAAGTATTAGTCTATGGTAGTATCATAACTTTCTTCAAAGGTTTCGGTACCAAGCATTCTAATGGCATCCCAAGTCATTTTGGTACAAACTCTAGCACAGACTTGGCACCCGGTACATTCGTTGAATCGTACTTGAACTGGAGGGATTACAGGGAACTCGTATTTGTCACCGGCTACTGGTTCAATACAGTCAACAGGGCAGAAAGGTACACACGCTTGACAGCCTGTACAGTTATCCTCGTCAACTACAGCGATTAGCTTAGGACGTTTCGTCTTTTCTCTAGCGTAATCGGGAAGTTCAGGAATCCCTTTGAAATAGTTATATATTGGTGCCATTATTTCTTCTACGATTACTAAAAGTTAATTAATTATCTAATCAAAAATAAACGAAATTTATTTGAGTATGTATTTTTCTATTACCCAGCCTGCACCAAAGAGAATTGAACCTCCAAGCAGTAACTTGGGGTCCATGAGACCTGGAAATTTTACAACAAAACCAACTGCTATCATGAACATACCTAATAATTCCAGTGCTTTAGCTGCGTAATACATTGTTTAAATCAACTATTTTCACCAAGTTGATCTATGATCGATAATTGCTCGATAAAAGAATTATTTTTTAACCTCAATGACCAAATATGGTGAATGTATGCCGTGATGAATATTAGGTGATGAACCCATAAAGGCGAGATTTGGTTTTCTACTGCACCAATATGTATGAACCACCCACCAACAAATAGAATCGTTAACATTAGTTGTGGAAAAAGTTTCATTTTTAATTCTCTTTCTCGTTTCCATAAATTATTTTCACCTAAGCCTGATTCAATCGCACTCTTTATCGCTTTACCAGTTGTGATGAAAAAATACATTACCAAAGTTTCTGTTATTGTGAAGATTAGAATCATAAAAAGAGCAAACCTTGTGTGACTCGCTCCAAATATATTAAAGTCCCAAAACCCACTCGCACCAGTAAGGGTTAAGTTGAAAAAGTTTATAAACATCAATAGGTAACAGGTTATCATGAATGCGTACATTAGAATATAAATTTTGGTTATTATTACACCATAAAATTAACTAGACTACCAAGATAATTCATAAAAGAACAAAATTATTTTTCATTTTAAAAGGATCATAAAAATTTGGTAAAATTGGATATGTAATAATGTTATAATAATAATTTTAAAGGATTTTCATGGAATATAAAAAATCATTACTTACCTTTCTGATGTTAGCTATCACAGTTACATCCATTGATGGTGGGACTCTGAAGGGGCACGTCAAATATGATGGGAAAGCTCCAAAGAAGAAAAGACTCCGTATGGATGCTGATCCAGTATGTGGGTCTGCTCACTCTTCTCCAGTTTTGAGTGAGAATTTTAAAATGGCTAGTGATGGCTCTATGGCAGAGGCATTAGTTTACTTGAAAAATGTTTCTTACAATGGTGGCATACCATCGGAACCAGCAGTCCTAGACCAAAAAGGTTGCATCTATGTTCCTCACGTATTTGGCATGGTTGCAGGTCAAGAGCTTCTCATAAAGAATAGTGACGCTACCCTGCACAATATTCATTCTATGCCAAAAGTGAATAAAGAGTTTAATTTTGCTATGCCAAAAGTTGTAAAGAAAAAGAAAGCTACTTTTTCAAAATCGGAGCCTAGCCCATTTTATATAAAGTGTGATGTTCATCCTTGGATGAAGTCTTGGGTACTAGTCTCTGATCACCCTTATTTTGCTGTAACAGACGAAAAAGGAAAATTTTCCATAGAAGGAATTCCAGCCGGCACATACGAAGTTGTTTGTTGGCAGGAAAAATTTGGTAAAAGAACACTTTCTGCAAAGGTCACTATAGGTGATGGAGACACAACCAAAGATTTTGTTTTCACTCGACCAAAAAAGAAATAGACAAATTGTATGTGTTAAAAAAAAGGCGGATATTTTCCGCCTTTTTTATTTCCAGAGAGTCAATCAGAATCAATTTCCTCTGTCTACTTACCTTTTTTGTTTCTTGTGGAGCGAAAGAGGAAATATACGATGTGAAAGGTACTATTAGATCTATTGATATCGAGAGCAAAAAAGTAATTATTGCTCACGATACCATTCCTGGTCTGATGATGCCGATGGTAATGCCATTTCCTGTACTTGATTTAAGAGAGCTAGATCAAATAAAAATAGGCGATAGTGTCCATTTTAAATTTATTTGGACAGACACTTTACCTCATGCGAATAGATTTACAGTCTTAGGTAAAGGTCATATTCCAGAGTATGATGATTTTTTTAGGGAAGAATATGATGAACTTAAGGTTGGAAAATTATTTGATGACATAACCCTATTAGACATTGATAGTAGCGAGGTCAAATTATCACAAAGTGATGGAAGATACAGGTTTATATCATATATTTTTTCTAGATGTCCCATGCCTAATATGTGTCCAGCCGTAATAATGAAAACAAACATTCTAGCCGATACTTTTTCTAAATTCAAATTAATCGATTTTATTCTAGTTAGTTTCGATTACAAATATGATAAACCTTCAATACTTAAACGGAATTATGCTACTTTAACTAACGGACGTGATAATTTAAAATTATGGTCTAGCAGCGGGAAGATAGATGATGTTTATAAACTAGTAAAACAATCAGGAGGAGAATTTTGGGGGGTAGAAGAGGACAAGATCGGTCATACTTTAAAATCAGTATTAGTTGGTCCAAATCGAGAATTACTAGCGACATGGGACGGGGAGGACTGGAAGGTCAAAGAGGTAGAAAACGGAATAAGAATGTTTATGAAATAAAAAACACTAAATAAAGTCTTGAGTCCTCTTACCTCATAAAAACTAAACTTTACCAATCATCGTCTTCGTCATCGCCCCAATCATCTTCATCATCATCCCAATCGTCTTCATCATCACCGTAGTCGCTACCACCATCGCTATCGAAGTCATAACCATTCTCATCAAAATATGCTTTGATTATATCATCAATATTTGTCTTACCTTTTATATTCCACAGGTAGTCCCTAAGTCCATCTAGCATTGCCATGGTATCACCATCTAAGGCAACTAATGCACTACCCCAGTCACTTTCTGCTCCATCCATAGAAAGAATTTCGCTGTCGGGGACATATGGCGCAGGCATTTTTGTTCCTGGCATTATTTGTTGGGGATTTTTTAACCACTCAGTTACCCATCCCGCATTTAGACGCTCTTTCGTTAGTGCTAGATTTGGTGCCCAGGTGGGAGCATCTCCAGTAGGAAATTCTTCACCATAAAAGTGACAACTGTTACACTGGCCGATTTCGTGCAGTTTCGCACCAGCAGCAAATTCATTACTTTTAATATCAAACTGATGAATACCTCTATAATTTATGTTCTCACTATCTATGTGTTGGAAATATGCGATAATCGCGTCCCAGTCTTCATCATTTATTTGATGAAAACTAGGCATCTTGACTTGCAGATTTGGTCTGATTATGGATGGGTTATTAAAAAATGACAATAACCAATCAGGGTTTGCTTTTCGACCTTCAGAATTTAGGTTTGGTGGACCGTATTCTGGTGGGCCTATATGTTCAACTAATTGTCCACCACGATTCTCAATTAGGTGGCAACCTTGGCAGTTATATTGTTTGACGAGTCGATGTCCTTTTTTATACAAATCTGGATCATTATTGTGGGCCTTAAGATTTTCATTGACTTTATTGGAGTTGAAAGCAAGTACAGCGGTGGTGATTGCCTCAATTTCTTCTTCTGAAAAGTAAAAGTTAGGCATCTTTAATAGATCTAAATGATTACTTTCTTTTCCACGATCGTAAATTCGCGGGGTTCTTAGTTTATTTTCTATCCAAGCATGCACGGTGTGTTCGATGTCATGAAAAAGACCAAAGTCAAACTTGCCTACAGGTTTCGATCCCTCTTCAGTGATTTCAACACCAATTGGTTTTGCATCATCAAACCCGTCAATATGGTGGCAGCCAAAGCACCCGTAGTGTCGAATACTCTTTTCTCCAATGAAATTTAGCTTATCTTCTTCGCTCATTTTTGAGGCTTTTGATAATGCGAATTTTTCAGGATTTGATTTTTTTAACCAATTTACTGTTAGCTCATCAAGAACATTTTTATCATATTCATGTGACGGACTATTATCAAACTCTTGATTTTTATCTTGAATTAAATAGGAGGTTATGTCCTTTGCTTGCTGTGGTTCAAGTCTAAGGTTTGGCATTTTGGTATCCGGCATATATGCTTGAGGGTTCATTAACCATTCGTATAACCACTCAGCAGACACCTTGGATCCTATGCCAACAAGGTTTGGGCCATGTACTTTCGTGAGGTTTTGATAATTATCAATGTGAGGTGCATTTTCAGGATTTTTTTCGTTTACATGGCATCCCATACATCCAACTGCACTAAAAAGTTTTTCTCCATTGATTGGGTCACCAAGATATTTTAGTTGGTTTGCATTAGGAGATGAGTCCTTACCTTCGAATAGGTATTTAGTTATCCCTGCTATCTCTACATTGTTATACTCAGTAACCTCTTCACTTTCTTGGTTTGGTTGTTCAAAAATAGATGGCATTCTTGTGTTATACCTGAAATGCCTTGGGTTCTTGACCCATTTTGCTACCCAGTCTTCGGTCAATTTTTCATTGATTCTTTTGAGATTTGGACCTGACTTTGCTAGTGTAGGCCAGTCAGCATTGTGGTGACAACCATTGCATCCTGCCTGGTCGATTAACGTGAGTCCTAAATTTATCTTTTCACCGCCTGCTAGGTCACTTGTATTCGAGTGACATTTAAAGCAACTTGCTTCTGTATATCGCGTTGGAAGCATTGGAGTTAACCAGTGGTGGTTTACTTTCCAATTGTGTTCTTTTTTCCAGCGTGCTTTATCTTCAGGTGTGTTTGGTGTATGTGAGGAGGAGACAAAAGACGTTCCCCTTGATCGTCCTCCATGACAACTTGTACATCCAAAATTATTCATTGGGTGAGGTGACTTTGATGTTATGTATAGATCAAGATTTGGATGCGTTGTGTATGGTTGAGGAGCATCAGAAAAATCAGGATTGTCAATTCCTAGATGACAACTAGTACATCTGTCAACTACAGGTACAGCTGCAAAATTGACATCGTATTTAACATCAGCAACTACAATTTGATTAACCTTATAATAAGGATCTAAAAAGTCTAAAATAGGCAAATCTCTGACAATATCACCGAGTTTGTTTGCCATTGTCATTCTGCTTCTGTCGAGTTTGCCTAGCTTATTTTTTGTAAGAGTGAATTGTTTGGTATACTTATCTAAATCATCTTGCTTATCTTTTACAATTGATTTTATTTCCTTGATTTTTGATTCAATTTTAGTTATTTCAATTTCAGTATCTTCACGCTCTAGTCTTAATATGTCAAGTTTATTTAATGCAGAATAGTATTCATCTCTATTAGAGGGACCGTGTCCACCATGTGCATTGTCTGCTTCGACCAAATACTTGAGTGCCTCAACATTTGCTTTTTGGCTTTGGAACTTCATGTTTTGATTATAGTGCTTATCCTTTAAATCACTTAATTGATTCTTTAGTTCACTTAATTCATCACTTCGATTGTCAAATTCTGTTTGTGCAACTGCAAGAGCATTTTCATAGGCTTCCTTCTCTACACTAACTTCTTTTGCTTGTTGCTCTAACTTCTCTTGCGCAACTTGAACTTGCATCTTCCTAAATTCTCTTTGATAGTCTTTGAATTCATCATCATTATCGTCAACAAATACCCAAACTGTTGCAGCTAAAAATATAATCGATGAAATGGCGAACCATTTATTCAGTAGGGTAATATCCCAATATCTTTCGTCGTTTTTAAACATCTATTCGCAGAGTTTCAAATGTTAAAGAAGTATTCTGGTATGGAAATAAAATATTTCAGGTTAACTACCCATCTTAGGTACATTTTCAATGGGAGTGAGAGCATAACTAATCCAAATATCATTAAAGATACAAATCTTGTAGGTCCATATGCTTCGTACATATCCTTTAATATGGTCTTCGCAAGTATGAATGGTAAAATAAATAGGTAGCCACCTACAGTTAAAAATCCTAAAAATTCTCTTAAAAGAATATTTTCTGGTAGTCCTTTTCCAAGCAACTTTACCCAGAAATATTCTGAAAGATTAACACTATTAAGTGCAACTACTTTGTGAGTGTCCCAGTATTCAAAAGGGCCATAAAAGTTCCAATTAGGTCCCCTAAAAAAAGTGCCGAGTACAATGAGGAATAGCCATAGTACGATCCATCCATACATAAAAATAAAAATACCTACTCTTCTTTCCTTAAAAGAATAATATCCATCACCTTTTTTATTGATATCCATATATGGAATTGCCATAAGCCCAACAACGCAAAAAATAGGAAGAACAATTCCTGCTATCCATGGATCGTAATAGACTAACATTTCTTGAAGGCCTAGAAAATACCATGGAGCTTTTGAGGGATTTGGCGTTGCAGCTGGGTTTGCAGGTTCTTCAAGAGGTGCAGGAACCAATATTGACCAAACGACAAGAAAAACAGTAAATAGAATCAGTGCAATGAATTCTATATAAACTAGGTCAGGCCAAACTAAAACTTTATCATCAGGGTCATTGTATTCAAGTGGTTTTAGACCTTTTTCTAATCTTTCATCATTGATATATGCTTTATGCATTGCCACCCAGGTAAAGAAGTATATTGAATAAACCATTAGTACAATAGGGAAATTATCTGCCTTAGTGAGGATGACATTGAAGTTTTGATCCATATATCCTACGACAAAAAAGAAAGTGATTGCGGCCATAGCTGCAATGAGTCCAGTTTTGGTCCATAATAAGTGGAAACCTAGCTTTCGATTAATTTTATCAAACCAGTCGGTAGGAGGGAAAAGAATAGGGGTGATAACGGTTAAAATTGAAAAACTAATTGTTGGTGAGGATAAATAGTCTACGGTATGTTTGAAGGTCTCTAACATTTATTCATTCCTTTAAAGGGGTCCTGAAATACCACCATCTTTTCTAATTCGCCAGAAATGTACAGCCATGAATATCATCATGATAAATGGTACTGCTATGCAATGAATCACATAAAATCTTAAAAGAGTGGCTTCTCCAACAAAGCGCCCCCCAATAAGAGCAAATCTTACATCCGAACCAATATGAACTAAATTAATATCCCCAATGGCTAGGAGACTCGCTCCAGGTCCTTCATGCCCAATAAAGGGATGAGCTCTTGCCATATTAGAGCCAACGGTAACTGCCCAAATAGCCAACTGGTCCCAAGGCAAAAGATACCCTGTAAATGATAGGAACATCGTCATCGTCATTAATAAGACACCAACTCCCCAATTAAATTCCCGGGGTGGTTTATATGATCCGGTCATGAAAACTCTAAGCATATGCAACCACACAACTAAAACCATTGCGTGAGCTGCCCAGCGATGAAGCTCTCTCATAATGCCAAGAGGCACTTGCTCAGTAAGATCGATGATGTCTGTATATGCATATTCAACTGTGGGTCTGTAGTAAAACATCAGTAAAATTCCGGTGATAGTCAAATTAACGAATAAGAAAAATGATAGTCCTCCCATGCACCAAGTATAACCTAATTTAACTGCGTGTTTTGGTAGTCTGGCAGGATGAAGATGTAGAAATACGCTTCCTAATACAGCATGCATCCTCTGTCTTCTGGTTCGAGGAACACCAGACCGTATAATTGACTTCCAGACCTGTGACTCACCTAATGTTTCTAAAATTGATTTCTTATTATTTTTTTCTTTAGCCATTTTTAATGAATTTTGTTATTTAATTCTTATACTTTCAAATATGATTCTGGATTTTCCCATTCTCCCTTTTCCCATTTAAAACTTTTAGTTTTATCAACTAATATTTGGCCATCATTTGATAAACCTATTTTAAATCTTTCTAATGGCCTAGGAGCAGGTCCTTCAAAATGAATTCCGGTCATTCTAAATCCACTTCCATGGCACGGGCATTTGAACTTGGATTCAACAGGTAGCCAATTGGGAGTACATCCAAGATGGGTGCAAACTGTTGATAGAGCAAAAATGGATTCTTCATCTCTAACAATCCATGCATTATATTGTTTTTTAAATTTGACATCCACTGAATTTTTTGAGAAGTCTTCAGGAAAACCTATTTTGAAGGTTTGAGGTGGCTCAAATAATACATTAGGAAACAAAAATCGCACGATCATTGTAAAAAAACCACCGGTAACACCAATATACGCAAGCCACCCAAGAGATAACCAATTGAAGAAACCCCGTCTATCAGTTTCAGGTCCTTTGTAGGCATTTTCAGCTGAAGAACCAACAGCTGCATTTGGGGTCATTTTTTCTTCTGTCATATGCTATATTATCCTGTCGTACGATTTTTCAAGTGTTTTTATTGCAGCATTTCTAATAGATAAATTATCATCATTTTTTGCTAAGTCTAATAGTAAAGGTTCAAATTGATTATCTATCAAAAAGGATGATGCTTCAATTGCGGTAAGGATAACCTTATTTAATTCTTTGCCATCTATATTAGGAAATGTGGTTAAATAATGGCGATTCATCAAATTTTGGATAATAGGTACTGATGCTTTATCACCCATTTTTGCAAGTGCAATGGCTGCATCCCATCTGATATTTGGCTCATCATCCTTAAGCAAGCTTGTAAGTGCTGGAATCGAACTTTCATCACCAATAAATCCTAAAGACATTGTAGCTGCTAGCCTTTCATCTTGGTAATCAGATGAGTTAATTATTTCTATAAGTCGATTTATCGATTTTTTTGCCTTGACCATTCCAACAGCTTGAATTGCTGCTAACCTAGATTCCCGGGCTTCATCATCAAGTCCTTTTATTAGTTCTTCAGAATAAAAAGCATCTCCTGTGGCTCCCATTGCAATAGCAAGGTAAGAACGGACGAGAGGATCATCATGTATGGCGTGATCATAAGCTGAAATCATTTGATCTTTAAATGTTATTTCTTCGGGAATTGTTTCTGGGTTATTCAAAACCTTTGAAAGTTCATATGCAGATTGCCATCGCTTAGTTGCAGATCCTAATTTCACTTGGTTCAATAATTCAGATGCATCTGTTGTTTCATATGTAATGAATCTAAATAGTAAGAAAAATATTGCACCAAAAATAGCTATCATGAATGGTATCAAAAAGAATGAATAAAAGAGCGTATAAATGCGGCTCGACTCATTGACCTTTTCTTCGATATGTACTGTGTTGCTCATAAAATGATAAAGTAGAGATTACAAATTTATTTAAGAACTAATATTTAGACCAACTAGAAAAGAATATTTTTTATTTATCATCAATTATAGACCTTATCTCATTAATATCCTTTTGTAGAATGCTTGTTAGTCTCGAATATTTTCTAACTTGTTTTTTCAATTTAAATATCTCACTCATTAAAATTATTGAAAATAATAGGACTAAAATGGAAATTAACGGTATTGCTTCCATTATTTAATGTCTTTTTCTGCTTTTTCAATGTCTTGTTTCAATTGCCAACCAAGAAGAACAGGGAAGAAGAAGAGAATTATGCAACCGAGCAATAATATCCCTACCGCCCATTCTAAATTCAGCATTAGCCATTCAAGGGTTAACCATTCCATATGATCTTATCAAAAAACCCAGGTTACTAGTGTAACATAAATAATTAACAAAATTGTACATGCTATCATTGAAATCACCTGAGTTTTTGAAATAACTGTTTTTTGTGGTTCAGTCATTATGCTTTTTTTCGTTTGGCTTTAACAATTGCTGCTTTTATTTTTCCTCGAAGTACCCTGTCATCAAGTGCATTGATTTCATCCATATCGCCTTCCAATCCTCTTGCAACTAATCGCTCCATTTTTTGTTCATCAGTTTCGGTTTGACTGGGTTCATTATTTTGGGTTGATGATTCTTCATTTATTTCAGGAATTGCAGGACGTTCTAGCGACCCTCTTTTTATTTTGACCAACATTGCTTTTACTTTACCCCGCAGAACCTTGTCTGTTTGTGCGTTGATTATATCCATGTCACCATCTAGCCCTTTATTGACAAGAAAAGCGACCTGGTCATCTTTGCTTAATGCTTGCAAACCACTTTTGGTTGTAGCTGAAGAGTTTGCATTTTCTGCTTTTTCAGGGCAAGCAGGTACGGTACCGGTTCTTTTTGCCTTAACTATTCCTGCCTTGACCATTCCTCTGATGGTTTTTTCTGGTATTCCATTTACATAGTCCATGTTGTCCTGCATACCCATGTTGATACCATAGTCTATGTAATCCTGCCTAGTTTTGAAACCTCCAAACTCTGAAACTGAAGAATCCTCACCTGTATCATCCTCATCTGGTTCAGAAAAATTGATTTTTGGTACAATTTGGTCTAATCGTTGAAGAATTTTTGATTTTTCTTGCCAATTAAACTGGTCAATTATTGAAAATAATCCGCTTGAATATCTTTTACATGTAATCCAAACACCTAATTCGGATTCTTCAATAGAAAAATGTACATATTCGGTAACGAAAGGTGTCGTCTTGAATGAGAAACCAAATTGCTTGTATTTTTCCATTGTCATAACCCTACAGGTAAACCACGGGGCAATTGTCATTGGCCTTATTTTAAAGTAAGCACCTGGCTTTAATTCCAGTTGATTAAAGGAGTATTTATGGACATATCTATCCGATTCAACTATGGGCAACGCCCTTTGTATGCCATGAAACCATACATTATACATGTCCAAGGATGTAATCATATCCCAGATAATTTCTTTTGATGTTGAGAAATGGTGTTCAATGTGGCTTTCACTTTTAAAAGGGGTCCAGTCAGACCAAGATTTACCAATGCCATTTTCAGGAATTTGGGGGAGTTGTAATGCTACCTTCTTTTGTTCTATTCCATCAAAGTCTAAGTCTTTCGAAGAATAATGTTTAGTGCTTCCATCTGAAAATTGAACTTCAAAAGTAGTTGGATAGAAAAATATTTTAGCTACTTTTCCGCTTTGTCCATTCTCTCGAACAGTACAAGTTGTTCCTAATTCTATTCTATTTAGAATCATATTTAGTTAATGGTATCATCAGTCTTGTAATTAATAATTATAAATATATTAAGGTATAAAAGTTAATCATTTGCTGATAATATTTATCAAAGAATTTCAATATTAAAAGTTTATGAAAACAGGTTGCCAATCGTTCTAATTTTACTAGTTAAATATGAAATCATTTAGAACATTTGCCATATTATCAACCGCTCTTACCTATTTATTAATTTTTATCGGTGGCATGGTAAGAGTCTCGGGTGCAGGAATGGGATGTCCTGATTGGCCTAAATGTTTTGGGCGTTGGATACCTCCGACCCATATTAGCCAAATACCTGACTACATAGACCCTGCAAAATTTAACATTGTGCTAGCTTGGATTGAATATTGTAACCGTTTATTAGGTGCAGTTGTTGGTTTTACAATATTAATTACCTTAATCATTGGTTTGAGATACTATTCAAATGTTAATAGGATTAAAGTACCATTAATTCTAGCTTTTGTTTTAACCTTATTCCAAGGCTGGTTGGGCTCCGTACTTGTTGACACTTTACTTAATCCTATTACAATATCACTTCACCTTTTATTTGCTCTGATAATTGTTATGCTTTTATTATTTATAAGTCAGGAATCATACTATATGGAACATCCTGAATCAGAGGTAAAAAGTATTTATCCCGATGATATGAAAAAATACTTTTTATTGATGGCGCTAGTATTATTCGTGGAGATAGTTCTTGGAACTGAAATAAGAGGCGGTCTAGAAATGATAAGAAAAGAGAATCCAATGGTAGAATCACAATTTCTTTTAAAGATGCTAGGACCTTTCAAATACGCACACACTATACTAGGATTTTTAATTACTTTTTTATCGATTTACATTTGGTACAAGCTAGTAAAAAAATCTGACAACCCATCGGTATTAATGGTACAAACATCTACTGGTATAGTGTTGCTAATACTTTGTCAAATAGTTCTTGGAGAAATACTTGTTTTTTTTAAAGTTATTCCTTTGATTCAACTTTTCCATTTATGGATAGCCTCTTGGATATTAGGCTTAGTTAGTATTCAGTATGTTGCTTGGGAAAGGTCGGTAATTTTTTATGAATAGATTTTTTTACTTTTTAATAATTTTTGTTATTTTGCTTGGCCTTGGTGCTGATTGGGTAATAAAAAAAGCAAATAGATCACATAACATTCCTGTTTTAAAACCGGTGCCGGAATTTTCATTTCTTAATCACAGAGGGGAGAGGTTTTCTGAAAAGGAATTAAGGAATAAAATAACAGTTTTAGATTTTATGTTCACGAGTTGTACGGGGCCGTGCCCATTGATGACCTCGAATATGTTAAGTTTGTATAATGATTTTACGGGTGTGAAAGATGTACAATTCATATCAATTACTGTAGATCCAATTATTGATACTCAAGATCAATTGAAGGAATATGCGAAAATTATAGGGGTGTCTGATAATCGTTGGCATTTTCTTAGATCCGATATTGAAGCTGTTAAAGTATTAAAAAGAGATGGGTTTATGTTATTTGCTGATGATCTTCCACAAGGTCATGCAATTAAATTCATCCTCATAGATCAGAATGGGAATATTAGAAAATATTTTGATGGCACTGATAGTGGAAGTAATGATGTTTTGAAAAAGGATATTGTAAAATTAGTAAATGAATACAGGTCTTAATTGAGAAGAACTCCAAAAAAAGCGTCCTCCAAATTAGAGGCTTATTTTGAGCTTACAAAGCCAAGCATAACATTCCTTATTCTAATTTCAACTGCTATTGGTTTCTATCTTGGTGGAGATGGCATAGAAGACTACGGAAAGTTCTTAATTACCATCATTGGTTCATGTTTAGTTTCTTCAGGTGCTGGTACACTTAATCATGTTAGTGAATTTGAATCAGATTTGTTAATGGATCGTACAAAAAAAAGGCCGCTTCCTACTGGTATGATTAGTTCTAAAAATGCAAAGATATTTGGCATTGTTTTGGTTTTTTCTGGAACTGGGATATTATACCTTTATCTTAATTTTTTGACTGCGTTTTTAGCTATTTTAACAACATTTTTGTACCTTTTCATTTATACACCATTAAAAAAGATTACATGGTTGAACACTTCTATTGGTGCTATTCCTGGTTCAATTCCCCCATTGGGTGGATGGGTAGCCGCAAAAGGAGTTCTTGATCCAGAAGCTTGGATATTATTTGCTATATTGTTTCTATGGCAACATCCTCACTTCTATGCCATAGCACTTATGTACAAAAATGATTATGAAAAAGCAGATTTTAAAATGCTTCCAGTTGTTGAACCAGATGGAAGTAGAACTAATCGTCAAATTATCTGGCATTCAATTTTATTAATTCCTGTATCATTAGTTCTAGTATATGTACAGATTTTAGGGATGATATATTTTTATGGTGCCTTACTATTAGGGTTGGGATATCTACTTTCAGGATTACTTATGATAAGGGAGTTTAATATGCACAACGCTCGTTTTTTATTGAAAGCCTCCGTGATTTATATTCCTGCACTTTTTGTAACAATTCTAATGGATAAAATTTTATGAGTAAAGATTCATTCTGGACAAAAATTATTTATATAGTTTCAATAGTAATAAGCTTAACGGTTGCATTCCTAATACTTGGGCCAAGGCCTGATGGTATTGAAGGGAGTTTAGATGTTTCTGCTTTACCATTTGTCAATGCTTTTTTAAATGGCCTCACCACTATATTCCTGGTTTTAGGATATATACTTATCAAGCAAAAAAAGCGAGAACAACATAAAATTGTTATGCTTATTTCCTTCTTCACATCCTTTTTATTTTTAGTAAGTTATGTGATTTATCACTGGTTTAAAAGTGGTCCAAAATCATATATAGGTGATTTCCAAACTGTTTATTATTTTATATTGATAACACATATTTTTTTGGCTGCGATTATTATTCCACTTGCACTATTTACCCTTTATAGAGGATGGACATTGCAAGTGGATAAACATCGGGAAATAGCAAAAATCACATTCCCGATATGGCTTTATGTTTCGGTTACAGGAATCCTAATATTTTTAATGCTTTATTAGTTATTAATATTTTATCATTTACAATTTTTTCACCATTCCGCCAAATTGTCTCTCAATTCTAAATCCATGTTTCGAAAAGAATTCTTGCGCATAAAAGCCAACAGTAATCACATTTATTCCTGCATATTGCATGCGTTTAAAAAAATCGGACATGATTCTCTTGCTGAGATTAATATTTCTATATTTTTTTCTAATTGCAACCCACTCAAGATGAATCTTGGTCTTTTCTAAAACTCGCCAATATAGTCCTCCAGCGAGCCTATTGCGATTATTGAATGCAAGTAAAAATTCGTGTTTTGAAGTAAATTTTACTGACAAAGATGACTGTTTTAACAATTTATGAAACTTTGCAATCTCCTTGGGCATGAAAGGAGGACGAAGTCTGTATAGCTTTCCATCTTTGCATTCTGTTTGCGATACTAAGTTCAAACGTGCTTCTTCACCATAGGTTGTTGTTACAAGCTCGATGTATTCAGCAGGGTTAACATGAGGAAATAACATTTTTGCCAAAAAGAATTTTTCCTCTTCACTCAAATTTATTTCCAACTGAATTTTTGATAATCTGTCTTGGATGTTCCAGGGGCTTATAACCTTTTTTCTCATATCATTTATTATTGATTTGAATTCATCGAATAAATCATCTCCGCTTTCTTTAAAACTGGTCATCATAAAAAACCTTACTCTTGTTTCTGGATATTCATCCAAAAGTTTATCAAGTCCATAATCGTTATATAATTCTTGTAAAATAGATGCCTTTGCCTCCAGAGTTGCTTTTGGGTTTAATTCTAACCAACGCTCAAACCTTAATGAGGCAAATACAACAGGTTTAGTTAAAACACCATATCTATTAATGTCATCTAAAAATTGATTGATTCGTTGTTTCGTAAGTCCAGTTGCTTCACATTTACGTTTTACAGAATTAGATTTAAGTTCTAATTTCAATTCATCAAGAATTTTTATACCCTGTCTTACTTTAAGAGCTTGTATAGTAGCTGTAAAAATGACTTCCCAATCTGACATATGACTAAGGCCAATATATTTTCTTTCTGTTTTGATAATATAATTCGTGTATAGTGATAGAAAATGTTCTGACAAAGATTTTACTGGTCTACGCCTTGAAATTGAAATTAATCTTGTACCTGTTTTATAATCATGGTGGGGGATTATTAAATTCTCAGTGGTAGGAGGATTTATTGTTAATCTAAGATTCGATCTGTTCCAAAATTCTTGATATGCCTGTATTCCACTCCATATGAAATGAAGCCACCTCATTTGCCATCTGTCAACTTTAACTTTTTTATTTATTTCAATCTTATTTCGATCTAGATATTTATCAAGGGTTTCTCCTTGAATATATTCCTCTGTAAATAAATCATGCTCTGGCCAATAGCCACCAAAGTTTTCAACAAGAGAATCATCTTTTAGGCCTCTGCCCATTTTGATTAGCCATATTGTTTCATCATCTATAAAATCCCTATTTAAGCCCTCATTTAGGTTTATTACTAAATTATAGCTACCAAAATTTCTTGTAGCGACTAGAAGTCTAAATACTACCTTATTGTTCCTAGTACCTAAATGGGTCACCCAAATACCCTTTTTAGGAATATCATTTAAATCAATTAAATGGTTTTTTGAAAAAAGGAATATTGATTCTTTGATTAAAGATGTTTCGCTAATTGATTTAAGAAGGCGTTTTCTATGTTTTTGTCTTATGTTATCATCAAAAGTTAAAACATCTTTCCAGTTGTACTCTTCTCCTGTTTCATAGTCGACTGCAATATCAGGGGAATGTCCTAGCCATGAACGAAATCCTTTTACTAATAAATAATATGCCTTCTGTGCAGTTGAAAAGATTGGTTTGGGCGCATTCTTTAATTGCCAACTAACTATTTCAGACCTTGCCCAAACGAAACGTGTAGGGTGAATTATTCCAAATTCTGCGATTAGTAGTAATAGAATCTTAATAAATTCATTTTCATTTTTTTCAGTTTCGCTAATATCAATTTTTGATTTTTGCAAATAATTGATTAAGGAATTAAAATGGTCATCATTTGTTCTTTCTATGGAAAAAGTAAATTCATCTGCAATCTCAGAATTTATATGAGTAACAAATATTTCATGTAGTGTGCCAACAAATAAATCACCTTTTATAAGTGGAGAAATTGCTTCTAATAATTTTATTCTAATTAATGGAGTAGAATGTTGAGAAAGCATTACAAATGTATCAATTATAACCGTTGACCAATTACCCAACTCATTATCAACCACATATTTTATTTCATCAATTGAACAAAAATTCTCTTTCAAGTAAGATCTAGTTGCATTGTGGAGTTTGTATAATGCGTTATCAGTTTGATATTCTTCTTTTTCATTATGACTATTTATGGATTCATTTATCTTGGTTAATTTTATTTGTTTTATGGTTTTTGGCTCTTTAATTCTAAAGATAGTGGGGCCAGTGAAGTCTGTTAATGAGAAATTGCCCAGCCAAAGGTTTGGAGATTGAATGAATGAATCCAAATCAAGAATATCTGTTTCTATTGTGTAAATATAGTCTCCAATTATGATTTTAGAATCATTCCATGATAATATCATAGATTTTGAACTATCGCTAATCGAAAGATGATTACCATCCCAAAAAACATTACTGTTTAATGTACCAATTTCTCTAATTATCCAATTTGGGATTTTAATTTCTTTACCTTTGTTATAAACAGATAGGTGATTTTTTTCATATAGCGGTTCAATGATATCTTTAAAATTTTTCAATATTGTTTTTCTTACAAATGTTTTTTTGGGTGTAAGCTCACCTTTTTCCTCAGAAAAATCTCTTTTAATTATTGCATAATTAACTATTCTTTCATACGGGGATAGAAAACTATTAACAGATAAAATCATTGAACTATAAGTTTCTCTAATTTCATTAATCGTTTCTTGATTTAATTCATATTTTGAATTAATAAGAGTAGGATGATTTGGATAAATTAGTACGGTATTATATTCCTTTCTGTCTCCAACCAAGAACACAGTTTTAATTGATTCAAAATCTTGAAATAAGTTCTCAATTTTTTGTGGCGCAATCGTTTGGCCTCTGCTGTTTTTATAGATATCTTTTTTTCTATCTAGAAAAAAATAATGCTTGTCTTTTTCCATAAAAACATCCTTAGTGTGAAACCACTCCTCAGTAAACTCTTCAGAATCATCTTCTTTGAAATAACCATTAGTAACGTAAGGTCCTCTTATGCAAAGTTCTCCATCTTCAGCAAGTTTTAGTTCGATGCCTGGTAGGGCTTTCCCAACTGATTCTCGTTTGTAATCATCAATTGGTGTCATTGTAATACCACCAGTTGCTTCAGTCATACCATAGCCACTTAAAACTTTGATACCGTGGTCCTGAAAAAAAGTGAAAATATCAGGATCAAGGTAACCTGCCGCAGATAGGCCCCAAGCGAGATAGCCTCCAGTAATTTCATTAAGTTTATTTTTTATTTTAAATGTTTTATCAGAATCGATATCTATCTGATTTTCAAGAAGTTCATATAGTTGCACCCATCTTTTTGGAATGCTTATGAAAATTGTTGGCTTAATAATTTGAAAATCATTTAAAAGTGAATTAAAAGCAGGTGACTCTGCAAATGAATAGGTCGCGCCCCAAAAAATACTACCCATTAGTTCAAAATATCTTCCAAAAGTGTGGAAAAGTGGAAGATAACATAGAAAAGTATCTTCTGATCCAATATTTGGTATAGCTAAAGCTCTAGCAAATCTCTTACTAATAAGATTTAATTGATTAAAAGTAATACCTTTCGGATTATCGGTTGTACCGGAGGTGTACATTATTGACTGCGTATTAATAATATCAATTGATGACATACGTGCTTCAATATTAAAGTTTTCAGTTGCATCCCCCATTTCAAGAAATTTTTCCCAACCAATAAAATCACTTTGATTATTATGATCAAGTGATATTGTTTTTAAAGAATGGAATTGCTTAATTTTATTCCAATGCTTATTACCCGATTTTCCACCAACAAATAAATGCGTGATTTCACTGTGTGCTAAAATATATGAAATATGTTCTGTTGTAGCATTTAATGGAATAGGGATAATGCGATATCCAAATGATAGACATGCCAAATCAATCAAAACACCATTTAAGTTGTTATTTGTCAGAAGTCCTATTACAAGTTTTTCATCTTCTTTTTCAAAAATTGATAATGAACGAGTCACTTCAATAATTTTTAACCATAGTGATGAATAAGTAATTGTTTTTATTTTACTTTTTTCTATAATATTGAAAGCAATCTTTTTCTCATAACGAACACATCTTTGTCTCAACATAAATCCAGTATGGAAATTTGATTTTTTTATCAATTCAATTAATATACTTAACCACTCATCTGTTTTTTGTATTTTTGATATGTAAGTAGATGTGTTACTTAAGTGTGCCAGATCAAGGAATGAATGAATGATTTCTTTATTATTTTCCTCCTGAATAATTTCTTTCCCTAGTTCGTAAATATTCCCATTTTCAATTTTATTTTCTTTTATAGCATTTTCTGCTATGTTTAATTTTTGTTTTATGGTTAAATCCATAACTAAAGTTAATCACATAGTTTAAATCAATGTCTAATCTAATTGTGATAAATCATGTCAAATATGTACATTCATAAGTTATTTTTATTATGGATGCCCTCAATAGAATAAAGTTTTTAGAAGACCGCCTTCATCGTTTGAGCGAGATAGGAATGGCTCTATCAACAGAAAAAAATACAGATAAGCTTTTTGAAATGATATTAGAAGAAGCTAAGAACATCACAAGAGCTGATGGCCGTACTTTATACTCTATGAATAAAGATGGTAATCTTAAGTTTGAAATTATGCGGAATGACACGATGAATACAGTGATGGGAGGCACTTCTGGAGAGAAAATTCCTTACTACCCTGTAAAACTATGGTTTGACAAACAAACACCTAACCGAAAAAATGTTTCTGCTTATGTAGCATTAGCGCAAAAGACCGTTAATATTGAGGATGCTTACGAAGAGGATGGGTTTGATTTTGAAGGGACTAAGAACTTTGATAAAAAGTCTGGCTATCGGTCAAAATCATTTTTAACTGTGCCTTTAAAAAATCATGAAAATGAAATTATCGGAGTTATGCAGCTAATAAACGCTCGTAATGAGAATGGAGAAGTAATCTCTTTTAATCAGGAAATGCAGGAGCAAATTGAATCTTTAGCATCACAAGGGGCAGTTGCTCTAACCAATAAACGTTTAGTAGAAGAATTAAAAACACTTTTTGAATCATTCATTAAACTAATTGCTACAGCAATTGACAAAAAATCAGAATACACCGGTGGACATTGCGAACGAGTTCCTGTAATTACAATGATGCTTGCAGATGCTGTTGCAGAAATTTCTGATGGGAAATATAAAGACTTCTCAATGACAGATGAACAGAGGTATGAATTGTATCTTGCAGCTTGGTTACATGATTGTGGAAAAGTTGCTACGCCTCCACATATTGTTGACAAGGGCACCAAGTTAGAAACTATATTTGACCGGATTGAATTGATTAGAACTAGAATGGAATTATTAAAAAAGGATCAAGAAATTGCATTTCTCAAACGCAAATTAAATGGGCAATCAAATATTCATTATGATGAGGAATATTTAGCCTCCATTAAGGATATTGAAAATGATATGAAATTTCTCGAAAGCTGTAATATTGGTGGTGAGTTTATGAAGCCAGAATTTCAGGAAAGAGTTCGAGAAATAGGATTAAAAAAAATAAATATATTTAATGAAGAGCGCTCGTTTTTATCTGATAACGAAATTATGAATTTGAACATACCTAAAGGAACACTACTGCCAGAGGAACGTGAAATCATCAATGACCATATTGTTATTACAATCGAAATGTTAGAACAATTGCCATATCCAAAAAATCTAAAAAATGTACCTGAGTTTGCTGGAGGTCATCATGAGAAAATGGACGGAACTGGATATCCAAAAGGTTTGACAAAAAAACAAATGTCTACTCAAGCAAAGATTATGGCTATAGCTGATATTTACGAAGCATTAACTGCTGCCGATCGACCATACAAAGATGGGAAAAAATTATCACAGGCTATGCGAATTATGGGATTTATGAAGAATGAATATCATATAGATGAAGACTTATTTGAGATTTTTGTTAAATCTGGTGTTTACAAAAAATATGCTAAGGATTATGTGGCAGCAAATCAAATAGATAAAGTAAATGAAAATCTAATATTAGACAGTTAATGAAAAATAATTACAATAAAAAAAAGAAATTAAAAATGAGATTAATATCGCTAATGGATGAAGTGCAAGAAGAATTAAAAAAAGAACCTGATGTTGACAAATTTCTTGATGAGACTAAACTTTTTGATGAGTGGGAAGTGTGCATAGCTGAAGAGGAATTTCCAATATTCATAATGGCTGTTCTTAACAATATCAGAAGAGAGAGTATTTTAGAAACAATAATTTCATCAATTATCAATTCATCTGAAACTGAAAACCAAAAATTTAAACAGGGTAAAAAACCAAATTATACCCGTTCGCACTTAGGCGAGCAACCATTTAATTAATTTTAAGCGAGACAATAAAAGCAATTTTATTTTTTAAGTCATGACACCAGACATAATATTTGTATTGGGCATATTAATTCTAGGATTTGTTTTGTTTGTTACAGAACTATTTTCAATCGATGTCACAGCAATGATTTTACTTACAATACTCTTTATTTTAGGATATTTGACACCCTCTGAAGCTTTGTCTGGCTTTTCTAACCCTGCTGTTATAACAATAGCTTTTTTATTTATTATTAGTCGAGCCTTACAGAAAACAAGAATACTTGAATATCTTATTATTCGGATTAGACGTTTAGCAGATAAATCAATACTCTTGGGAAGGGCGGTATATCTTTTTACTATTGGAATAGCTTCTGCTGTTGTAAATAATACTGCGATAGTTGCAATCTTTATGCCAGTTTCAATAAGGTTGGCCCAAAAATATAAAATGAGCCCCTCAAAGATGCTGATTCCATTGAGCTATGCAGCAATATTGGGAGGGACTTTAACGCTTGTTGGAACCTCTACGAACCTGCTTGTGAATTCTATATACATAAAAACACCCAATGTTGAGCCAATGGGAATGTTTGAATTTTTAAAATATGGAATTTTACTAATGACAGTAGGTTTGATGTACATACTTTTCATTGCACCTATGATTCTTCCCTCAAGAACATCTACATCAAGTTTAACAAAAAGTTATCGCTTGGGCGGATATCTTACAGAAATGAAAGTTACGCCTGAATCTCCTCTTAATGGCAGGACATGTCTTGATAGAGGAATAAATAAAAATTATGATGTTATGGTATTAGACATACTTAGGCAGGGGAAAATGATTACCAATATGATAAGGCTGACGAAACTACAAGAGGGTGATATACTCTTCGTAAGAGGTACATTAGAAAATTTTTTGCGAATGAAAGAGGTAGAAAAAGTCACTTTATTAACAGATGAAAAATTAACACAAGAAGAGTTGGAGCAAGAAGATAATGTGATTGTTGAATGCTTAATCACAGATAAATCAGATATAGTAGGCAAAAGTTTATTAGAAGGTGATTTTCGTAGGAGATTTGGTTCATTTATTCTTGCAATTAGAAGAGAAGGAACAATTTTAAGAAAAAAAATAGCTCATCTCGTTTTAAATGCTTACGATACGCTACTTGTTTACGGTCCAAAGAATAAGGTAAAAAGGCTATCAAAAACTGGTGAATTTATTGTTCTTGGGGAGGTCGATGCAGAACTAAGAAAACAAAGGTTTTGGTGGGTGACAATAGTAGCCATACTTGGAACTATAACTCTTGCTGCTATGGGTGTAATGCCGATTGTAAAGAGTGCAATGCTTGGTGTTATCATTTTACTGATATTAAGAATTTTGTCTCCTCAAGAATGTTACCAATCAATTAACTGGCAAGTAATTGTTTTAATATCTGCTTTAATTCCAGTTGGAATTGTTATTCAAAAAACAGGTACGGCAGATTGGATTGCAGGTTTTATTTCAGCTGCAACTCGTTCTGTTTCCTTAGAATGGCAGCCAAGAATGCTTTTAGCTTTATTATACTTTATGACAATATTTCTTACTGAGATATCATCAAATGCAGCAACTGCAATTATTATGACACCTATCGCTCTTGCTGTGGCGCAGCAAATGGGTTTTGAGCCGCGGGCTTTTGTCTTTGCAGTAGCCTTTGCAGCTTCTGCATCTTTTATTACTCCAGTAGGCTATCAGACTAATCTTATGGTATATGGGCCTGGAGGATACAAATTTAGTGACTACATCAAGGTGGGGTTTCCACTTGCATTTATTTTTTGGCTTATGGCAATTTACTTTTTGCCAATATTTTGGCCAATTTAAATGAAATAGAAAATAGGAAGGTTTGAAAAAAATGGAATATGGATATCAACTAAACATAAGCAAGTCATTTGATGAAGTAGATAAAAGAATTCGATTAACTTTATTAGAACAAGGCTTTGGTGTAATTACAGAAATAGATATCAAAAGTACTTTTAAGGAAAAATTAAATATAGACTATAAAAAATTTAAGATTTTAGGTGCATGTAATCCTCAGCTTGCCAAGAAAGCACTTGATTATCAAGAAGAAGTAGCAATGCTTATGCCGTGTAATGTTATTTTTTGGGAAAATAATAATAACTCTGTTACTATTTCATCTATTGATGCATATAAACAATTGTTATTAACAAAAGACTCTAATCTTATTGAGCTCGGTAAAGAGGTTAATCAAATGTTAAAGATTGCAATTAATGAAGTTTAAAATAAATTCATCTGCTTTTTACTTCAAATTTGATACACAAATACAATTGAGTAAAAATGGATAATCAACCAGAATCAGAATCTCGTCTTTCTTCTTTTCTAGATAATCCACATAAGGCATTATGGAAACTTGCAATTCCCATTATGTTTGGTATGGGGATACATACCTTATATAACCTTATTGATATGATTTTCATAGGTAGGCTTGGTGGTGATGCTATAGCAGGGATTGCATTTAACATGCCCATTTTCTTTTTAATGTTAGGTTTGACAATGGGATTAGGTTCAGGGGTAACTGCTTCAATTGCAAGGTTTATCGGTAATAATGATAAAGTTAGTGCAGATAACAGTGCTGAACATGCGCTTGTTATTGCAGGGATAATCGCCTTGGTTTTTACGACTGCCGGATTATACTATGGTGAGTCAATATTAGTATTACTTGGTGCTGAGGGGGGAATCTTAATTCTTGCATGGGAATATCTTTCCGTAATTGTAGTTGGACTTCCTTTTATGGTCTTCTCAGGGTTTTTTAGGTCAATTCTTGCTGGTGAAGGAGATATGAAATTTCCAATGATGATAGCAGGCTTAGGTACCATACTGAATATAATTTTAGATCCGATTTTTATTTTTGAATTGGAAAGTTATGGTGGTATCGGATTAGGAATGGGTATTAAAGGCGCTGCGCTGGCAACTGTTATATCACAATTAATTGTATTTTTGATTTTTATTTATATGCTCTTCATCAAGAATCATGCTTATATTACATTTAATTTAAAAGATTTCATTCCTTCTAGAATAATTGTATGGGATATTGTAAAAGTTGGTCTACCATCATCATTATCGATGATTATTATGGCAGTAGGACAAGGTGTTTTCAATAAAATATTAATCCATTACTCATCGCAAACTGTTGCAGCATATCAGGTGGCAGGTCGATTAGACATGCTTATTTTTTTACCAATATTTGCAATTGCTGGAGGAATGACAACATTGGTAGGGATGTTCTATGGAGCAAAGCAAATAAATGCTCTGAATAGCATTGTAAGATATGGTATGTCAAGTGCTTTTATAATAACGCTAATTTCTTCAACTTTTGTATACCTTTTTGCTGATGTGTTTTCCTCATTTTTTACTGAAGATCAAGAAATTATAAATGTATCTGTAGGTTTTCTTCGCCTAATCTGTTACGTATATCCCCTTGTCGCAATTGCAATAACATCTGGAAGAGTAATGCAAGGTTTGGGTAAAGGATTGCCAGTATTGTTAATTACAATTATACGAATTCTAGGTGTCAGCGCGCCCTTAGGTATTTATTTTAGCTTTATGTTAAACAAACCTGTGCATTGGAATTGGTATGCTATGATGATAGCTGCAGCTATTTCATTTACAATTGCAGTATGTTGGGTACGTTTTGAATTGAAGAAGATCAATAAGTTATATGGAGTAACAATATGAGTGTTTTATCTAATGCGGAAATTCAAAATGATTTAAGAGATCTAGATGGTTGGGAATATGTGGATGGTTCAATCAAGAAAACATTCTCATTTGATACATATATGGATAGTATATCATTTATCAATTTGCTAGCAAAAAAGGCAGAAATAGAAAACCACCACCCAGATATGTACGTGGGATGGTGTAAGATAAATATAACATTTACCTCACATGATCA
>MDSZ01192176.1_pt1 | contig 26615 bp, 32 predicted proteins | sample 811201 | NCBI WGS metagenome assembly MDSZ01 (sample SAMN05326647, study PRJNA326480) | marine metagenome | isolation source: seawater | place: Indian Ocean: North | collected 2010 | reverse complement strand
TATCATAGCGCCGGCTATCATCCCTATTGTACCGAGAAAACCTATTATTGTAGCTAAATCCATTTATTCATCCATTAACAATTTATATATATAAAAATAATATTTTGGTATAGAAACTGCAACTTTAATACCAAAATAAGATTTTTTTTTTTTTTTATAATTTTTTTATTGTTATATTAAGTTATGAAGTTGTTTTTTGCATTTTTTTTTATAAATTTATTTTGGAATACTAATAGTTTTTCGTCAAACTTTATTGATAAAGGATTTTATGTAATTGATCTAAAAAATAAAATTGAATGGCTCAAATGTACAGCTGGACAGCAATGGAGTGATGAAAAACAAAATTGTATTGGTGAACCTGTAAAACTAGACTTTAATGAGATTGATGAAGCAATTAAAATTCTTAATGCAGAAATTGATGGTGAATGGAGACTTCCAAATCGTAAAGAACTTGAAAGTTTGATTTGTAAGAAGTGTGAAACAACAAAGATTGATCTGGAGATTTTTCCTAATACACCAGCCCAACCTTTTTGGACATCTCAAAGAAACTGGTGGTCTCCAAAATTTTTCTGGTCAGTAAACTTTTTTACTGGTCATTCATACGGAAGGTTTGTTCCTGAAAAAAAACTTTTTGTAAGATTTGTAAAGGATCGCTAGTCTTTTGATTTCATAAACTCAAATAACTTAATAAGAAAAATAATAATTCCTAAAAAAAGTATTAGGAATACCCCATTCCATGGCGTTATAAAAGATAAGTAATGTAATTTATCATTTACTGTTAAAGTTAAAATTATTAGAAAAAGTATAGCTGCCAAAAAATATCTTATAATCATGCAGGTTCGACAGTACTTCATTATTTTATAAGGCAATTAATTTTATTTTTTTTACAAAAATTACAAATATTTTTGGCCAGATTCTCATCAATAGTTGTATAGAGAAGTTTAAAAAGTTTTGTTTTTTCATCAAAATAAGTTTCTATTGTAAAACTGGGAAATTTTGGTTTTAGTGTTTTTTCTATAGATTTTTTTAACGAGATTGCATTGTTTTTTTTTGAAAAGGCTCCAAATTGTAGTGATAATTGTCTTTCATTCCTCTTTAATTCTTCAGTTGGATTTTTTTTTGCCATTTCTTTTTGTGCTAAATTATTTGATGAACTTTCCTTTTTTTCTTGAACATCTTTTTTCAAGTCCTCTTTTAGTTTGTTAATGGATTTGACTGTTAAATTTTCTTTATGATTATTTTCTTGGGGATGTTCTTTATTTTTCTCAACTTTATCTTTATCACTATTTTCTTGGGTATGTTCTTTATTTTTCTCAACTTTTTCTTCATCATAAAGATTTTTGATTGCTTCTTTTTCCACCTTTATTGTTGAGATTTCTTCGGTTTTATCTTCTATTGATAATTGAAAATTATCTGTCAAATTTTTAACACCAAGAAAAATTATAAAAAAACAAAACGGTATTAGAATTAAAGGGATCAGTTTTAACACAATACAATATTAGTAAACTGTAGAGCAAAATACCAGAATTACCGTAATTTTTTATTTATTGATTAAAGGATTAGTTTTAGTCATGTTTCTGACACACTTTTCATGTCAAATTTAAATTTTGCATTTTATTAAAAAAAATTGTCAAATTATAATGAAAGGATAATTTAAGATGCAAATATCACAAAATTTAAAATTGAAACAGAGCCAGTCATTAGTAATGACGCCTCAACTTCAACAGGCAATAAAACTTCTTCAATTAAATAATTTGGAACTGTCTAATTTAATAAATAAAGAGTTAGAAGAAAATCCTTTCTTGGAAAATGAATCTTCAGATGAAAAAGTTGAATTAGCAGAGGAAAAAACTGACGACGTAGACGAATCCTTTGCTTCAGGTGAATCTTTAAGTGATGAGCCAAAAATTGATGATTACGAAAATAGATGGGATCTAGATTCTACACAAATCAATTCTAGTAGAGGTTCGAACTCAGATTCAACAGACCCAGGATCAGTTCTTGAGCAAACCTTAGCTGAAAAAATAACACTGAAATCAATTTTAAAAAATCAAGCACAGTTAGAATTTTCCATCGATACAGAAAAACAGATTGCAGAACTTTTGATTGATTATATTGAACCTAGTGGATGGTTATTACAAAGTTTAGAAGAATTAGAATCGTTCAGTGGGTTTACAAAACAACAAATTGAAAGTGTTCTAAAAAGAATGCAAAACTTTGACCCCAGTGGAGTTTTCGCGAGAAATTTAAAAGAATGTTTGTCTTTACAATTGAAGAATGAGGATTCTTTCAATGAAAAAAATAAAATTATAATTGATAATCTTGAACTTCTTGGAGATGGTAATTTAAGGGAACTTCAAAAACTTACTAATATGAACGATGAAGATTTGAAGGAAAGCATTCGAAAAATTAGATTACTAAATCCCAAACCTGGATTTAAATATTCAGAGGAAAATTCAGATTTATTAAGTCCTGATGTAATTGTTACTAAAAACAATGATGCATGGTCTGTTGAATTAAATAATAGCACATTACCAAGGGTAACGGTCAATAATGAATACATAAATGAAATAGAAGCTCTAAGATGTTCTGATTCAGATAAAAAATTTATTTCGGAAAATATTAATTCGGCAAAATGGTTATTGAAAGCTATTGAACAAAGAAATATTACAACATTGAAAATTAGCTCAGAAATAGTCAATCAACAAAAAGAGTTTTTTGAAAAAGGAAAAAAATTTCTTAAACCAATGATACTCAAAGATGTCGCTAAAAAGATCGACATGCATGAAAGTACTGTAAGTAGAGTAACATCAAATAAATTGATATTAACACCCAGAGGAATTTTTGAAATGAAAATATTTTTCAGTGCATCAATCAATAGTACGAATGACGGTGAAAGCCATTCTGCTGCCTCTGTAAGGGAATCTTTAAAGAAGCTTATAACTAATGAACCGTTAAACAGTCCATTCAGTGATGAAGCATTGGTAGGGAAATTACAACTCGAAGGTATAAACCTTGCCAGAAGAACGGTTGCAAAATATAGAGAGTTACTAAATATTCCATCATCATCCATAAGAAGAAGAATGATGAAAATTCAAAATTTGAATATTTAATTTTTAAAAATATTTGTATTAAAAATCGGAGTTTAATTTAAAACTTAATTATATCTAACTTTTTTAAATTCTTTTTCAAAACCTTCTAGAAAATGAGTCATAGGAAATGTTTCAGTTTTGAGTAATCTGTCATTGTCATAATGAGAAATTTCTATGTAAACACTGTTTGTATTAGGTTCTTCCCCTAGATGACCGTTATTGCTAATTTGTTTTTCTAAACTCATATTTTTCTCCTTAAAATTATAGTAATAGTTGCAAATATCCTGCCATTACTAGCTTTTTTCGAAATTAATTTGATTCTTAAATTGATTTCTAAAAAATTCTATTTTTTCTTTTTTACTTTTATTTTGATTAAACAATTTGATATTTTTTTGCCTAACTTCGGCCCAATAGCTTTTTACTTTTGCTAAATATACTGCTTTTTTTTTGGGCTTTGATGAATGATATCTTGATATAGCTTCGTTCCATTTTCTATGTTTAACAAACAAACTTTTAAGAAACTTTGCTGCATATTTAACATTTTTTTCTGGATCTAAAATACTATCTAGATTTTTAAATTCTTTAAAATGGTATTTTAGACTTATCTGCATACAACCAACATCAATATTTTTATGTTTGTCGAAGTTTTTTTTTAAAAAAACTAAAGCGTCATTTTTATTCTCAAAAAACTTTGATTTACCTGATACATTAAGTGTCCATGGCCAAGAAACAAATTTATCATTTTTTTTTGTACCTGACTCAACTAAGGATATAGAAGTTAAAAGTTTATCAGGTAGATTAAATTTTTTTCCGTATTTTTCAGTGTAAAAGAAACAATTTTCTGATGTGTATGAATGCACAGGAGAAAATTGCAAAAACAATAATAAAAAAACAATTATAGTAAGCAGTCTCATCGTACTACTTTCAGCAATAATAATGCCAGTTATTTTCGAAGAATTGAACTACTAAGAAGTTCTCGCCCTAAAGATATAAAATTATAAGGGTTAACAGGTTTTTTATCAACTTTAACTTCATAATGAAGATGTGCGCCTACTGCTCTTCCAGTAGAACCCATTTTTCCAATAATTTCTCCTTCACTCACAAAGTCTCCTTTTTTAACTGCTAATTTATGAAGATGACCATAAATAGTACTAACTCCATGTTTATGGATTATTTTAATTGATTTACCAAATGAGCCATTTCGTCCAGAAAATGCAACAAAGCCATCTGCAGGTGCCCTTACCTCCTCTTGCCATGTTCCTGCCATATCAATTCCATAATGCATTTGCTTGCGTTTTGATTTAGGGTGTATTCTATAACCATAAGGGCTTGATACATAATAATACTGCATGGGGGGTTTAAGTGGTAAAAAAATAATTGCATTTTTAAGGTCTTCAATAAATTGAAATCTCAAAGAAGTATGATCTATTAATTCTACATTATTAATACCAAGGCTTTCACTACCAGCTTTAAGAAAACTTTCTATTTCGTCTAAATTAATATTATCCGGCTTTAATTTTAAAGATCTAAAAACATTAACTAATTGCAATATTTCCAAATCTAATTTTTTATTAAAATGAAGAATTTTCAATTTCTTAGTTCTTGGGGCAACATATGGAATAACGGGTAAATCATTATAAGAAAATGACTTGCTGACTTTTTTGTAAGTTTTATTATCTATCTTTTCATTGTTAAAAGTATGTTCCATAGCAACCATCTCTGGACTTGCAAGGCTAGAAAATTGGTCAAAAATCACTTCATCAGAATGGTTAATATCAAATTTAAAACTTCTACCAAAATTAGATACTAAATTTTTAATATTGTTCAATTTTTCCTTTACTTCTGTTTTTATGTCTGTCTTTTCTTCAGTAATCTTAAAATTATCAACAGGAAATTCTACTATTATGTCGTTGTTTGATTCAATATTCTCATTATTAATTGCACTTTTAGCTATACTTTTTAGTGTTTCGATCTCACTTTCAGTAAACTTATTTCTGACTATTTCTTCGTTTTTAAAAGAAATATAATTAAAAAATGAAGATATTCCAAAAAATATGAATTGAATCATTTTAAAAATAAAGACAAGAGATAATACAAAAGCAGAAATATAATGCTTTATATTAAAAACAATCTCAATTGGCCCTTTTTTAGTAAAATATAAAAATCTTCTTTCTCTCAGGATTTCTCTAATATTATTTGAACTAACAGCAATTCTGCCAAATTTTGGGCTTGATTTAAAATTTCTATCAATAAATCGTCTTATTAGATCCTGCATTTTTATCTACTTTAGATACAAAACAACAACAAGCATAATGTTAGTAAGCAACTGCATAAGCATTATAAGAAGCATCAATTTCCATGAAATTGGATTGCTTACATTTAAGTTGAATTGAGGAAAGGGTTTATCATCATCAAGCTTTACTGTTTTTTTGTTATCGTCAAAAATATTTTCATTTTGATAATCCCTATAAACCTTACTTTTTACCTGTTTTTGTCTAGATTTTAGCCCCGAAAAATCACCTACTTTTTCAATACTCTCATTTTGTTTTTTTTCAACTTTTATTTGACTGTTAGATTCTTTAGCTACTTTATCAATACCAAAGTCTTTTTTTACAGTATTTGTGTTTTTTATTGTCTCATTTACCTCTTTATTTTGAAATTCATTCTTTCCTATTACATTTTTTTGATAAACTTCTTCTTTTTTAACAGCAGATTGTGAGTTACCTGTCATTTGAGTTCTCATTTTTTCAATTCTATCTCTTATATCAATTACTTGTTCAGTCATTATCTTATCATTGTGTATATGCTATTTTTTATGCATTTCATAAGCCAAATATATAATATTAGTACTTTTTTTTTAATTTTTTTTGTGTTAAGCATTATAATTCTTTAAATAATTAAATCAATGTTTTCAAGAGACTCTGACAAGCATAATAAAACAATCACATCCTCGAGTGTTATTGGTGTGGAAATGCAGATAAATGGAAATATCAAATGTAGTGGTAATCTAGTTCTAAAGGGTAAGGTTAAAGGAAACATTGAGTGCGATCACATTAACATTTCTTCTGAGGGCTTTTTAAAAGGAAATATAAAATCCCTAAACGCTACTTTAGGAGGAGATTTTGAGGGTGACGTTTTTGCTGATACACTTGCTATCGAGTCAACTGCAAATATCAAAGGCAATTTATATTATAACACTCTCAGAGCTCAGGGAGGTGCAAAACTTGATGTACAGTTAATTAAAGGTCTTGATGATGAAAAAACAAATATAAAAACACCTAAAAAAAAAAAAAAGAAAGGTTAATAGATGGCAGATAATCAGTCAATAATTGGTAAAGGAGCGATTTTCAAAGGTAAAATATCAAATGCCTCAACAATTGAAATCAACGGAAGAGTTGAAGCAGATATAAAATCAGAAAAGGTCACTCTAGGAAAAAATGCAACGCTTGAAGGGTCAATATCTTCAGAGCTCGTTGTAATATCTGGAAATTATCAAGGAAAAATTAAGGCTGATTCAGTTTGGTTAACTGATAGTTCGGTTATCACGGGAGAGATTAATTACAAATCCTTACAGATGGACAGAGGAGCTGCTCTAAACTGTAAAATAATTCATAACTGGGATGAAAGAAAATTTAAGGGTAAAAAGGTAGATGAGGCTGATGAAACACAAAATGATGATGAAAAATAGCTATTATAATTTTGGAGATTTAATTTGAGTGATATCACATATATAAATAAAGACCTTTTGATGGAAGGAATTCTCGAGTCTAAAGAAGGTCAAATAATTGTTGCTGGAACTTTTAAAGGAAATGTCACAGCCAAATCTTTGATAATAGAGAGCTCATCAACATTTAACGGAAATATAAATGCTGAACATGTCCGTGTTGAAGGTAATGTAAATGGAGATATAACAGCAGATCACTTAGAGGTATCAAACTCAGGAAGTGTTGACGGAAAACTTAAAACGAATTCTTTATCAGTCGATTCTGGAGCTCAAATTTCAGGAAATGTGTCAAGAATCGCTTAATTTTTCTGTTTTTTTTTGCGTCGCTATGCAATTCTCAAAAAACTCTAATGACTTCTTATCACCCTCTATCTTCTGAAGGTTCATTGCTGCAAATCTTCCAGCTGCCATAGATACTGCCCATAAATCTTTTTCACCAATCGCATATTTAAAAAGAATTTTTTCAACTTCGTCTCTGATCTTTATATACTTATCTTTTTTTATTTCATATTTATTGGGAAAGGGAATTACATTATGATTTTTTGACATGTTTGCTTTAACGACTTATGTATTGTAAATTTTAATAAAAAATAATATTTTAGAAGATATTCAATTTATACAAAAGTTATCTGGATTATGAAAAAAAAAAATACTAAGAATTTGCCAGTTAAAGCAAAATCAACAGAGTTAATAACAGTAAAGCAGGAAAAAGTTAGTCCACTTGATATTACACAAAAATTGCATCATTTAAAAAGTAGAGCTGAGGTTCGAAAATATTTACCTGATATTCTAGGAAGAGTACTAGCAAGAATATGGATAGATTCTAACTTTAAAGATGAATTTGCTAAAAGTCCCCAAAAAACTCTTGAATTTAACGGTGTTTACTTACCTGAGGATATGACAATAGAATTTCAGAAACCTAATTCAGATAGACCAAGAATTGTTGTTTATGAACAAAGGCCAAATTCTAAATTCAAACTCAGAGTTCTATACTTACAACTAGTAATGATGGCAGGAAGGTGATTTTAATTAGGTTTATATTGTTTCTTTGTGTATTCATCAAAGTAAATGCTGAGGATTTGATGAATGATGAAGACTATTATAACGAGGGTGTCAAGCTTTACGACGGGGGTTCTTTTGATGAATCATTTATTATCTTTTTTAATTTATCTGAAAAAGGTCATAAAGACTCAATTTTTAACGTAACAAATATGTTTTATGAGGGAATAGGAACAATACAAAACTACAGATCATCGCTGAAATACTGCTGGTTATGTGCCTTGAATGGTAATCAAAAATGTTTAAAAAAAATTGATAAGATTAAAGATAAACTTCCTGAAAAAATTATAGAATCTACTGCTAATGAAATTCCAGTTATCCTCGAAGAATTTTTCATTAAACTTAATGACCCTAAATTTGCATTTAAACTAGGTTTTTGGCACGAGAATTTCTCACCTACACCCGATCTTGAACAATCGTATTTGTGGTATTCTGTATCTGTTAGTAGTGGTATATATAAAGCAATGAAATTGAGAGATAGAGTTGGAGAAGAAATTGAAATAGAAAAACTTGACGAATTACAAAACGAGGCAAAAAATATTATAACAAAAAATAAATATTTTAACTCAACAGAAAACAGGGAAGGAAACATATGATGTACAAAGTTCATTGGATAATTGATGGTATAGCTGAAATTGAAGCTTCTACCAAGGAAGAAGCAGAAAAAAAATTACAAGAGACCTTAGAAGAATATGTAAAAAACTCAGATGAGCTAATGAACAAATTTGTTGCAAAATCTATTCAAGGTACTGCTTATTTGGAGGGTGAAGAAGACAAAACAAAGGAAGACAATAGTGATAAAAAAAAAGATTAATTTGATTTTTTTATGTTTTTTGTTTATCCCCTTTAATATTGATGCTGTTGGAAGAACCTACGCTCCAGAGGAGGGTACATTTGATAGAAGAAAAAGGATAGAAATAAGACCTCTATGTCGTTTAGTAAAAGAAACTATTGTTCCTGACGATGTTATTTGTGAATATAAATCCCAGAAATTTGGTGAAAAAAATAAACAAATATACTTAGGTGCACCTGGTAACACCTGTCAAAAACAAATTGTTTGCCCCAAAAAATGATTTTTTTTGGAAAATCAAAAATTGTTAGAAAAAGAGTCTGGAGCCTTCTCGAACCGGCCGAAGATGATGATAAATTATCTAAATTTACGGATATCTTTTTAGTTTCTCTAATATTTTTCAATATATTAATGGTAATCCTAGAAACTGTTGAAAACTTATATGTAAAATATGAATTATTTTTTAGATACTTTGAGTTTTTTTCTGTAACTATTTTTTCTTTGGAATATATTGGAAGGGTATGGTCTTGCGTTGAAAACAAAGAAAAAAAGGAAAGTGTAGGAAAAACAAGATTGAAATATATATTTAGTTTTTCAGCAATAATTGACGCAATAGCAATCCTTCCTAGTTTATTAGCTTTCTTATTTCCAACTGTCGATTTACGTTTTGTACGAGCATTAAGAATATTTAGACTTTTAAAATTTTCACGGTATTCCAATTCAATAAATACTTTGCTTACAGTACTTTGGGATCAAAGAAAATCGTTTGGCGCAGCTTTTTTTATTCTTTTTATTATTTTAATTATATCTTCAAGTGGTATGTATATTGTCGAAAAAGATGTTCAACCAGAAAAATTTGGAAGTATTCCACAAACAATGTGGTGGTCAATAGTGACCCTTACTACTGTAGGTTATGGAGATGTATATCCAATAACTACAATAGGAAAAATCTTTGGATCAATAATTATAATATTAGGTATAGGCACCGTTGCACTCCCCTCAGGTATTTTAGCATCTGCATTCACTGAACATACTAAAAGAAATCAAAAAAAGTATGAGGATAAACTTAAATTTATGCTATCAGATAATGTAATTGATGATGATGAAAGAAAAGAATTGAAAGACCTTTCTGAAAGGCTCAATTTATCTGATGAAGATATTTCAGCAATTGAAGCTCATTATAAAAATAAAAAAAATTGATTTTTCACCCAACAGCCCCAATAAAATGTGAAATACCTGTGCTCACTCTCCTTGCACATTCGTATAAAGCTTCAAGTTGTCTAAAAATAATTTTTTCTTCTTTTGAGTAGTCAATGTTTAATTCACTTAAGTAATTAGAAGATTCTCCAAACCCTCCGGTAGAAGTCTTTACCTTTCCAGTCGGAAAAATTTTTCTCAGTATTTCTACTGCATCTAAAACATCAAATCTAATCAATTTCGCAATTATCTCATCTCTAGAAGTTCCAGCTTGATCACTGAATTTTGGGATTCTGACAGATAACAGAAATATTTCATGAATTATTGCGACTCTTATTCCATGCATTAATAGCAATTCATCGCGAATTTCTTTTTCTACAACTCTCCCCCTTCCTACTGCTATTCTACCTCTATTTTTTCTTCCCAATAACCAATTTCTTATCTCCATGTATTCCTGATGGAGGGTTCTATAAACTTTATTAAATCTCCAATGAACATCAAATTTTTCAAGTAAGTTGGCAACCTCTTTCATATTTTCACTTCTATTTGAATCAGCAGTTCTAGTTGACCAGGACAACCACATTCCAGGGTCATAGCAATCAATATATGCTTTGAGAACTTCAATATCACTAAAAGCAAAGGCATACTGTACCATATCCATGATCCTTCTAAATCTCTCAGATTTTTTATAATAGATACTAAACTGCTTAGGATTTTTTCTTAAAAATTTTCCAACACCTCCTAATGAATTTGCAAGCATACCTAATTGCTGAAGAATATTGTTTTGCGGAATAGCGCGCGTTTGGCTTGGGTGATAAACTAGAGTTTTTGCTGACCCATCTACAAACCTTTTAACAGCTCTCGAACCAGTTGAATGTGATAAATTTACGTTGAAGACATTTAGTAAAGCAGCATAATTTGGATCATCCATTATTTCAGTATTAAACTGCTTTATAGTATTTACAAATTCTATACCGAAATCTGTTGAATTATAAAGTGTATCGTTAATTTCCGAAGAATTTTCAGTGAAACAAAACTCTAGGATTCTTGCAAGGCATGCCAAGGAAAGGTTATGATTCATAAAATACTGATAACCGTCACCACCCTGAAAACTCATTTCTTGGATTAATTCAATACTCCATTCTTTTATTTTTTCCCTTGTAAAACTACAATTTATATAATTTAGTCTATCTAAAAGAGAAACAGGATGACCTCCTCTTCCTATCGACTCGCCATGTGTGTTAAAAATTAATAATTTTACATCAGGCAAATTATTTTTAGCAAGAACCTTAGCAATCTTTCTTTGAAGATTTTCTATAGATAACACTGCTGCTGATTGTCCCAAATACCTTCCGGCGTCTGAAAAACCTGTTTGTATGCTAAGTTTTTTTCGTGTAATAACATATTTTTTAAAATGGATATTTTTGAGTAAGGAATTCATTACTTCATGTCCAGACGAAAGACCCTTTTCTGTTTCAAAAAGGGGAGATATATCAATTTTCTTATCAACTCCAAAAAGCTTTGCAAAATATAGAGCCGTCATTACAGTCAAAGCATAATCACACTCGGCGATAAGAAATCTTATAGACTGATTCTGGTCAATATATTTAAACATCTGTTTTATGAGCATAAAATATCTTCTAGCATTCATATTTTCCTCTAAAAGACTCCCAAAATTAATTTTCACAGGACTTACATTCTGAATTAGTTTTGAGATAGCTTGTAAATATGTTCTCTTGCTTGATGGATCATTTGGATCACCTTTTAAATCTATCTCTTTAGATATCGCATTGTTTAGTTGATTTGCATTTAGTCGAACTTGAGTTCTTCCTAAACCTAAACCAAAATTTTTGATTTCAATTCTAAGTATTAACAATTCATCACAAATTCTGGTACCATTTAATTTTTCTTTTTTTAAGGTCTCCAGAATATCATTGATTTTTTCAACTAAGAGGTTCGAATCTGTCAAAAGTTTATTTCTATTGGTATACAACAAATTTGAAACGGCTTTTACGTCAATCAAATCACTTAAAAATTCAGGGTTTGAGAAAGATTTTAAAACCTTTTCGTTTATTTTTATGGCATCTAAAAACAATTTTTTTAGATGACTTAGCTTTTTAGTTATTTCTGGTTTTTTTGAAAACTTAATAATATCTGATAAAGATTCTTCATATAATTTTAGTTGTTCTAGTTTAACTCTTAGTCTTTTAGAAAAAGTATTACTCCATGATATGTCTCCTCTTCCATCAACATCATAGCCAACCCAAGTATGTAATCGAAAGATTTGCGGTGAAACTTCATGATAAAAATCAGGGTATAAATCCTTTGAAACTTTGAGAACAATTTTATAAAAACTTTTAAGTGAAGACTGAAGGTTTTTTAGTGAAAAAATTGATAATTCATGTTCAAAATCAAGAGAAATATTTTTCTCAGGTTTTTGTTCAGTTTTAAAAATATCTTTGATAATTAATTTTAATTCATTATCGGAAATTTTTTTTCCATCCTCTGTATTATTTGTTGCAAGCTTTGCCAAATTTTTCATAATTTGAAAAGTCATACCAAAAGTAGGGTGGGCCGTAAGTACTATTCCAAAAATTTCTTTTTGTAGCAATGCGTTAAATTCAGAAAAATTCTTTTTTTGTTTTGCTTTATTAAAAGCCAAAGATTTTATTATAGTTTCAATAGATTTTTTGTTGTCATCTTGATCAACACTTCCCATGTAATTTTTTAGCCGATCGGCTCTGAAACCTAAAGAACCAACCGCTAGTCTTTGGATAAGTGCCTCAAGTGCCGAATAATTAAGTAGGTTTTTTTCTAATCTTCTAGATATATCTAATGCAAGCATTGTTATAGAATTTGAAAATGGATCTTTTTCTGCTCCAGATCTAATTTTATCTAAATCCTTTTGTAAAATTCGTCTTAGCATTTGAGTGTCAATTTCTTTATCGACAGGGAAGCAACTCCAAGTTTCTGGTAGTAAAGGCTTTCTATATAAATCCATCTCAGAATGAGAAAGTTTTCTAATATTAATACTTGTCATTTTACATAAAATCCTTTAGTAAATGTTTATATCATAGTTTAAAACCTTATGAAGTTTTTTTAAAATCAATTATGTCTCTATTAAAAGAAAAAGTTTTAGAAATTCACCATTGGACGGAGAAAACATTTAGTTTTAAGACCACTAGAGATATGGGTTTTAGATTTAAAAATGGAGAGTTTGCTATGATTGGACTTGAGATAAATAATAAACCTCTACTGAGAGCTTACTCTGTGGTAAGTCCAAATCATGAAAACCATTTAGAATTTTTATCCATAAAGGTACCTAATGGACCACTAACAAGTAAATTACAACATATCGAAGTTAATGATGAAATTTTAATAAATTCCAAACCAACTGGCACATTGGTGTGTGATTATTTACTTCCTGGCAGAAATCTATTTATGCTTTCTACTGGAACAGGTTTAGCTCCATTTATGAGCATTTCAAGAGATCCAGAAACCTATGAGAAATTTGAAAAAGTGATTTTAGTGCATGGCGTTAGAAAATCTAAAGAATTAGCTTACATGGATATTTTAAATAATTTAAATAATGATGAGGTATATTCTGAGGTCACCAAAGGAAAATTCAAATATTTTAACACTGTTACTAGGGAGGAATGGCCAAGAAAAGGAAGAATTACTAAATGGCTTAATGATAAGAAACTTTGGAATGCTTTGAAAGTAGAAGAATTTGACCCTACTAAAGATCGAGCAATGATTTGTGGCTCCGAGGAAATGACTTTTGAAATAAAAAAATTTTTAGAGGATCTTGGAACCACTGAAGGTTCAACAAAAGTTCAGGGTGGTTTTGTTATCGAAAAAGCTTTTGCAGAAAAATAAACATAATATGATAAGATTAATATACTTTGACTTTAATTTCTGGAGGGTAGATATACTTCGATTATGTTTAGGGTTTTCAAACACTCCTTATGAAATGATTAGAATCCCCAGAAAAGAATGGAGAGAGAAAAAAAAAGATTTTCCTTTTGGACAATTACCAGTGATGATTATAAATAATAAAAAATTTGCACACACTCACTCTCTTGCTAGATTTTGTGCTTTAAAATCTAATCTATACGATGATAATGATTTAAAAAGAATCATAATAGATCAAGTCATAGATTGGGCAAATGAAATAACTAACAAAATTGCTCCTTCAATAAGAGCTGCAATGCGAGAAAAAAATTTAGCCAAATCAAAAAAATTAAGAAAAGAGTTTATAGATAATGATTTGTTAGAATGGTTTACCTATCTAGAAAAATTGCTAGGAGATTCGTCAAAAGAAAAATTATTTTTCACAGACAGATTTAGTATTGCTGATGTAACTGCATGGAGAGTTATTCATTGGTTTTATTCTAGAAAACTTGATCAAATAGAACCAAAATTTCTTAATAAATTTACTTTGCTTAAGCATTTCTATGAAAGTATGAACAACTTTGAAAAATTCGCAAAACTTCAAGAATATAAAGAAATCGTCAATTAGATTTTTGCATTTTTAATGAAAAATTTTTTTTCATCCAAAATAAAATAAATAACGCAGGAACACCAAGAAAAATAGAAAAGATAAAAAACTTCGTCCAACCAAAGGATTCAACAATAAATCCTGATGGAGATGATAAAACTGTTCTTGCTAGACCCATTATTGATGATAAAAGCGCATATTGTGTTCCAGTATAATTTTTGTTACACAAAGCAGATAAGTATGCAACAAAAGCTGCTGATCCCATACCTCCCGAAAAATTTTCACCAGCTACAACTAAAAATAAGAAATAAATCTCTGGCCCAACATGATTTAATAAAATATAAAGTAAGTTTGAAACAACCTGAAAGAAACCTGACAAAATTAGAGCAGAAATAACTCCAACTTTTCTCACTAAGACTCCCCCAATAAAAACACCTAAAATTGTCATTACAACACCAAAAATCTTACTTGCGTTTGCAATTTCAATATTAGAAAAGCCTAATTTTACGTAAAAGGGGTTTGCCATAACTCCTGCGATAACATCTCCAAATTTAAAGGAAAAAATAAAAATAAAAATTAATGAAATTTTAAAGATTGAATGACGAAAAACAAATTCATAAAAAGGTTTAATGAGATTATTTGAAGGTCTTTTTTTTTTTCTTTTATCATTCTCTATTGGAATTAAGATTATGAGTAACATCAAAATTAAAAGCAATAATGCAACTATTGTAAAAACTAAATTCCAAGCAAAATATGATTTCAAATAAAGGGAGCCAGCACCAGCAAAAATTCCTCCTATTCTGTATCCAAACTGTGTAACTGCAGCACCCGCACCTTGATTTTCATCTTCAAGTATTTCTATTCTATATGCATCGACAATAATGTCCTGAGTTGCTGAAAAAAAAGCAACCATTAATGCAAACAAAGCAGTGATCTCAAGGTTTTTTGATGGCTCACTGAACCCAAGGCCAACAATAGATAATATTAGAAAAATCTGAGTTACAAAAAGCCATCCCTTTCTTTCTCCTATAAATTTACTTAAAAATTTAATATTATAATTATCAATTACAGGTGCCCAAAGAAATTTTATTGTCCAAGGAATTTGAGTTAAGGCAAACAACCCAATTGTTGTGATGTCAATATTATCCCTAGTTAACCAAATAAAAAGTGTTGAAAGAATTAAATATAAAGGGATACCACTCGATACACCCATTATAAAAATCAATAGCTGTTTTCTATTAAAATAAAGCTGTGCGAAATTTTGAATCATAATTGTTGTATTTTTTTTTAAAAGCACAATAATATTAATATGAAATTATTTATATACTATTTAATTTTTTCACTTCTAATTGTCTTTAATCAAAATGTAAAAGCTGAAGATAATGAAGTTCCAAACCTAGTTGGCACTTGGATAGGTAAAAACGACACTCTCTCTGAACAAAGAGGTTATAGATCTTGGGAAAAAAAAGTTGAGATTATTGAACAAAAAGATCGCAGGTTTAAAGGAACTTTCTCTTACACTGACGGCACCAAAAACTTTTTCGGTGTTATACATCCCGATAATAAAACTTTTACATGGGTAGCCTCAAATAGCCGTGGTTATAACATTGGCAAACTACTCGGTAATAACAGAATGAGTGCGTGTTATGTGGAATCTGGTATAGATGCTACTGCGGGATGTGCTGATCTTATAAGAAAATAATTTATCCTACAATAGATCTTTAATTAGTTTAGTTGGTTTTTTCAGAAATTCCTTTTTCGTGCCTTGCCAATGTATTTTTGAGTCATCCACCACAATTATTTCCTTAAAATAGTTCACAGCTCTTTTAACATCTGATGAAACTGCTAATAATGTAATCTTAAGCTCTTTACTTAATTTAGTAATTATATTGAAAATCATATTCGTTTTTACAGGATCAAGACCCGCCGTAGGTTCGTCTAATAATAAAAATTTTGGTTGATGAGATATTGCTCTCGCAATAGCTACTCTTTTTCTCATTCCCCCTGATAATTCTGATGGATAAAGAAAAGCATCATTTTTTGATAAACCAACACTCGTGAGGAGGTTTTGTGAGTTTTCTATTAATTGCGACTTTGATTTGTAACTTAAACTTTTAAACATAATGTTCTCCCAAACCATCATCCCATCAAACAAAGCATCTTTTTCAAAAACCATTCCCATTGAATCAATTATAGAATTAAACCTCTTTTTTTCATTAATTTGAATATTGTTAATTTTAATTGTGCCACTTGATATCTCTTTAAGCCCAATAATTGTCTTTAAAATAGTGCTTTTTCCTGATAAACCTTTTCCAACAATACATTTTGGAGTATTAGGTTTTACTTCAAATGAAATATTTTTTAGAACAATTTTTTGTTCGAAATGAACATTAACTTTATTTAGAAAAATTGTGTTATACATATAAATAATTAATAGTGAATATAAATATAAAACAATTTAGCATTGAATTTAAAAAAGGAACAGTTATTTTAGCTGGTGCTGGTCCTGGATCAATCAATTTAATAACGTTGAAATTAAAAAATGTATTAAAACAAGCAGATGTTATAATATATGATGCCCTTGTTAATAAAGAAATTTTAAAATTTAGTAAAAAAAGTGTCAAATTAATTTATGCTGGAAAAATAAAAGAAAAAAGAGCATGCACTCAATCCGAAATTAATAATTGGTTACTTCAATACTCAAAACTAAATAAAAAAGTTTTAAGACTAAAAGGTGGTGATATTAGTTTCTTTAGCAGAGTAAGCCAAGAAGTGAATTTTTTAAAAAAAAATAAAATTAAAACAAGGGTTTTTTCTGGAATAACTTCATCTCAGGCATCGATACAAAATTCAAATTCCCTTTTTTTTAATAAAACTAGAATATGCAATCTGATAACTGGACATAGAAATATTAAAGGGAGGGGTAAACCAATTGATTATAATCTCATCTCACAGAATGGTGGAAAAATTATTATATATATGGGAGTTGGACAAATTAATGAGATTGTTTTAAATCTCTTAAATAACGGAATAAAAAAAAATGAAAAAGTAACACTAGTATACAATGCCACTCTAATGTCACAAAGATTATTCTATACTAATTTAGGAGAATGTGGTGATTTAGTTAGAAATAAAAGAATTAAATCTCCAGTAATAATTATTATTAGATAATTTTTTATAAAAGTAATTTATGTTTTCAAATTATATTAGATACCGTGCTAAGAGATAAAATAGAATTTTATTTTTTAAAGATTTTTTATTTTTTTTCCATGATTTTTGGAATTAAAATTTCATCTTTCCTAGGAGGGGTACTATTATCATGTTATGGTCTTTTTTCCTCAAGAAATCTTATTGCTTTTAAAAATTTAAATTATGTTTTTCCTAAAAAGAATCATAAGGAAAAAAAAAGAATAGTCAGAAAAATGTGGTTTCATTTTGGGAGAATTATTGGAGAATACCCTCATCTACACAAAATAAATATAAAAAATAACTCAAAGATTAAAGTAATTGGAATTGACAACTTACTTGATCCACTTAAAAACAATAAGAACTGTATTTATTTTTCAGCTCACATTGGAAATTGGGAACTATCTTCTCATCCTCTAACGCAAAATGGATATAAAATCAATTTTATATATAGAGCACCAAATAATAAGTACGTTGATAAATTATTGAAAGAAATTAGACTAAGCTATGGTGTAAAACTAATTAAAAAAGGTAAAGAAGGTGCAAAAAAATGTATAAAGGCACTTAAAGATAATGAAAACTTGGGAATGTTGATTGATCAAAAAATGAATGATGGAGTTTTATCAAAGTTTTTTAATAAGAAAGTAATGACTGCCCCAGCTATTGCAAAATTAGCTTTAAAATTTAAATGCCCAATTGTACCGGCTCTATGTATAAGAGAAAAAGGAACTAATTTTAGAATTGAGTATTTTAAACCACTAAATTATGAATTTATTAAAAAATTAGGTACAGAAAAAAAAATATTAAATTATTTAAATAAAATTATTGAAGGGTGGATTATTTTACATCCAGAACAATGGATTTGGGTTCATGATAGGTGGAAGAATTAAAAATCTAGTATTTTTTTTAAATTAATACATACTCTATCTACTTCAGAAAGTTTTATATATCTCCAATTTTCTAAATTGTTTTTAAAAATTCTAGCTAGCCCCTTTTTAATTGTTAAATTAATAAATTTTTTAATTTTTTTTTTAACGTTTTGTATTGGTATTATATAGGTTGGTTTGCCAGAAGTTAAGCAATCAGAAACCATGCTAATTGAATCTCCAGTTACAAATAAATGACAACTCACTGATAAAATATCCCAATAGGGATTGTAAGCTTTATTAGGAAAAAATAAACAATCATCATTAGCATTTTTTTTTATAAAGGCTATTAAGTTAATTGAGGTTCTTCTTGAAAAACAGTATACTATAGAAAATTTTTTAGATAGACTATTTAATTCCTTAATCACATCAGCCAATTCATTATTTTTTATCTTTGAACTTCTTCCATCACCTCCAATTAGTACGGAGATAATTTTTTTTTTTGAAGGAATATACTTTAGAAGATTACTATTTTTTTTAAAAATCTTCGTTTTATCAACTAAAGTACCAAAAGTAGCTATAAAGTTATCTCTTTCGCTTTTTCCATTTAGATCATGCTCAGGAATTATAATTTTATCAAAATCATCAAGTTTAAAATAAGGGTTTAAAATATGACAATTTTTGCAGTCATGATTATTTCGTTTAAAGATTAAATTAAGAGGGGCAGCAATTCTTCCACAAGAAATTATAAAGTCACTCTTTTGTTTATAATTACGAAAAAAAAAGTTTTCAATACGAAGTAAATAATAAATTAAAAAATTTGGGAGAATTTTTAAAAATCTAAAGTCAGCTTGGAAATATTTAATAATTATTTTTTTTTTCATAATTTTTTTTAATTCATTCACAACTGCAGAACATTGATTAATTCCACTTAATTTTCCATCAGTTATTACAAGAAATTTAATCATACTTTTTATGAAGTTTTTTTATTTTTTTTATGACTAGATATTTAAATGCTAGAGCTAGATAAATCATAAAAAATAATGCAAATAAATTATCACTTAAAAAGTGTCCACCCATAGAAATTCTGCAAAAACTAACTATAAAACCAAAAACTATATTTAAAGAAAAAAAAAGAGGGTTTTTTAATATTAAAGTTCCAACTAAAAAGGAAAATGCTGCTGAAGATTCACCACTTATCCAAGAACAATTTTTTTTGCACTGATCAGTCTTAACAAAAGGAGGGGTGTAAATCTTATCACCTCCAAACTCCTGAACTTGGATCGGCCTAGCTCTCCCCCAGTTATCTTTAAAATACCAGTTTGCAATAATTCCTGACCCAACAATGGGGCCAAAAATAAGACCTATAATTGCAAATCTTAACCTTTTTGTAAGTAGGCTTTTGACTCTTCGTAATTTTTTTAAATAATCAACTATTAGGATAAAAAGAGCAATTATGGGAATTACAACCATTAAGTCTTTTAAAAAAGATCTCAAAATTTTGATTAAATAAATTCTTTCGGAAATAAATTTATCATTTTCAAAAAAAAATTCAGAAAAATAAATATCAAATTTTGGAAAATACAAATAGAAAAAGAAAAAAGAGAAAAAAAAAAAAGAGTTAATTATTAATAAATTCTTTAATTTTAGAAATTTCATAAATCTATTTTGATCCCCTTTTAGGTTTCAAGACATTTAAATATCTAAGTCTTAGAACTATTATAGCTAGAGCAAGAATCAAAATTGCCACAGACTCATAAATTAAAATAGATGGATCTAGATCTTTTTTTTGGAGAATTATTAAACGAGAAATTGCAGTAATAGCAATTATTAAAGGATAAGTAATTCTAATTTCCTCTTGCAACAAGTAAACTCTGATCATACCCATGACCTCAACATAAATAAATAATAACAAAAGGTCGGCTAATTCAACTTTTCTTATTCCTATCATATATATTACTTCAATTGTGAATCCTATTACGGAGCCAAAAAAAATGACGAGTACCGCCGTAACCTGAATTAATCTAATAAGTTTATTTATATCCATCTCTTCATAATCTTATTTATTATTTAGCAAGTCAATCAAACATTTAATAAGCCAATTAATTTCCGTATATTTGTTATAATAATGGAAAGATATTCTCAAAACATCTTTGATTTTTTTATTTTTAAAATACACAGTTGATGTTTGATAACTAGATATTGAAGTAAGAATTTTCTTTTTTAAAAGATAAGAATGAATTGATTCTGAATTCAACCCACTAATTGAAATAGTGTTTATACCAGACAATTGACAATCATTTTCGTGAAAATTTACTCTTTCAAATTTAGAAAGTTTACTTCTGAAATATTTACTTAATTTTAAAATTTTATTTTGAATATTTTTAATTCCATATTTATTTATCTGATTAATGGAGTTTGATAAACCTAACTTTAGTGCAGGGGAATGTTCAAAGACCTCAAAAATTTTTTTTTTTTTATCTATATAAATACGGTCATCTTTAATATAGGCATTATTTAAATCAACCATATATGGAAATATTTTTTTCAGAACTATGGATTTAATATATATGAATCCAGTGCCTCTGGGTCCTCTTAAATATTTTCTTCCAGAACACACAAGTACATCACACAAATTTTTTTTAACATCTATCATTAATTGTCCCACAGATTGACATGCATCAATTACAAATAGTACCTTAGGAAAATTTTTTTTTAAGAATGAACCAAGTTTATCAATATTTAAAACATTTCCACATTGCGATGCTACATGACATATGAAAACAATTCTGGTTTTTCTATCAATCTTTTTTTTTAAGTCTGATTCTAAAAATTTTCCATCAACTAATTTTGATACTTTTATATTTATTTTATTTTTTAATAATTTAATATAATTACTACCATATTCATTATCAAAAATTACAACATTTTCTGGTTTTTTTATATCGACTGAGTCTATGAAAAAATTCCAGGCATATGTCGAATTGGGTATAAAAGAAATCTCCTCACTTTTTGAATTAATTAGTTTTGAAGCATTTTTATAAAATTGACTAATAGATTTTCTATAAATTTTCTCAGTATAATAACCACCATATTTCTTTTCTTCATCCAAGTAGTTTTTTATAATAGATAGAGAGTTATGAAAGGTAAAACTTGAACCAGCATTATTAAAATTTATATAATTCAACGATTAACAACCTTTAATAAAAAAATTGCAAAATATTTTTTTTTGTCTGTAAAACTTTTTATTAATTTATACCCGGCCCCAGATATTAACTCTACAAATTGATTAATTGAATATTTATAGGAGTTTTCTGTATGAATTGTTTCTCCATCTTCAAAAAAGATATTTTGATTAAGCAATTTTATTGAATGATCTTTCTTACTAACTAAATGCATTTCAATTCTATTCCGTTTTGAATTAAAGAAGGCTAAATGTTTATAATTTTTTAAATCGAATACAGTCCCATATTTTTTATTAATACCGTTAAGAATATTTTTATTAAACTGAGCAGTTATTCCCTCACTATCATTGTAGGCTTTTTCTAAAACTTCTTTTTTCTTTTTTAAATCTACACCGATTAGCAAATAGTTATTTTTACCAAGGATTTTTGAAAATTTTCTTAGCAATTCTTTTGCATCCTCCGGATTATAATTACCAATAGTTGACCCTGGGAAAAACCCTATTTTTGTGTTTGTTGTCAAAATATTTTTTTTCAACTGAACTGAATTATTAAAATCAGCACAAATTGCTTTAATTTTTATTTCAGGTAATTTTATTGATAGGTCTTTTGCATTTTGAAATAAAAAATCTTTACTAATGTCAATAGATATATATTCCTTTGGGTTTTTGAGAATATTTAATAGTTTAATTATTTTTTTGTGTGACCCACTGCCAAATTCTATAACGACGGAGTTTTCAGGTAAATACTTAGCAATTGTTTTTTTTTGATCTACTAAAATTTCTAATTCTGTTTTAGTTGGATAATAATCCTTTAGTTTGGTAATTTTCTCAAATAGCATTGAACCTTTTTTATCATAAAAATATTTTGAATTAATTTTTTTTTGTACTGTTGACTCTAATCCCTTAAGGATATCTAAATCATCATCACCTTCAAATTCACAACAACTTATATAATCAATTTTACTCACTAATTTAAGTCCTCTATTAATCTTAATCCACAAAATTGCCATCTATCGGTGGGATAATAAAAATTTCTATAAGATGATCTAATATGATTTTTTGGTGTTGCAAAAGAGCCACCTTTTAGAACAAACTGATTGCACATAAATTTTGAATTATATTCAGTTAAATCATTACTAAAGGGTTTATAATTTCTATATGGTTTATAATTACTAGAAGTCCAAACCCATAGATTACCAAAAAAACATTCATTCATTTGATATTTACCATAAGAAATCTCAGTAAAAAATTGATTATCAAGAAAATTTCCTGATAATTTTGTATTGTTTAAAACAAATTCCATTTCACCCTCTTCAGGTAACCTGAGATTTTTATAATTTGCATAAGCATGAGCCTCAAAATAGCTAATGTGAGAAACAGGGGCATCTTCATCAATTTTTTGCACACCATGTAGAGTATATAAATTATTCAAATCTAGCCAATACATTGGCCTATCAATTTTATTTTTATTTAAATAATCCCAACCATCAGATAACCAATATTTATAATTCTTGTATCCTCCGTTATTAATAAATTTTTTCCAGTCACCATTTGTAACAAAATTAGTAAGTCTAAATGGTCGTAACTGACTTTGAAAAGCAGGAAGTTCATTATCATAGCAAAATCCCTCAGTAGAAAATCCACATTTATGACTTACTTTTTTTGACAAAAGAAATTCATTTTTCGACGATTTCTCAGAAAAGTTTTTATTTATTCTTTTTTTTAGAAAATTTATATGAAATGGATTATTAAAAAAAATATTTTTAATATCCATCAGCATAAGTTCTTGATGTTGTTGCTCATGATTAATACCTAATAAAATTTTAAAAAAAAAATTTTTATTTAATCTCAAAGACAACAATTTATTAATATGTTCATCGACATAATTTCTATAACTTAAAACTTCATTAAAAAGTGGTCTATTTAAAAAACCTCTTCTAGATTTTTCATTAAAATTTCCAATTTTTAAATAGTAAGAATTAAAAATATAATCAAATTTTTTATTAAAAAATCTATAATTTTTAAAGTAAGGTTTGAGAACAAATCTCTCAAAAAACCAGGTAGTGTGCCCAAGGTGCCATTTGATTGGACTGACATATGTATCTGTTTGAATAACTGTGTCTTCGGGTGATAAAGATTCAACTAATTTAAGTGAATAGCTTCTTGTAGTGTTAAACTTTTTAAGGACAATATTTGATTGATTAGTTTGATTAATATCATCCATTATGAAAGTTATATTAATAGAAATTAAAGTAAATTCAAATTAATTGAAAAAAAGTCTAAATCATATCATATCAATTTATTTTAATCTGATTATGCTCTTGTATAATTTCTCATATCTTGAGATATTTTGTTCAATACAAAAATTCTTTTTTATTAAATTCAAACTGTTGCCTCCAAATTTTTCTCTCAGCCTTTTATTTTTAATCAACAACTCTAATTTTAATGCTAGTTCTTTTGCATCGTTTTTTTTTATAAGAAAACCATTGAAGTTATTCTTAATCATTTCACAGTTACCACCTACTCTCGTTGCAATTACAGGTAATTTATTACTCATGTATTCAAGAATTGAATTTGATAAACCTTCTTCATTTGAACATAGAATACCTACATCAGAGTTTTTAACAAGAAAATTGGGGTTATCGACTAGTCCAAGAAATTTAAATTTTTTTTCTAATTGATTCTTTTTTATCTTATTGGTCAATTCATTTATATAATTTTTATTTCCATCTCCAACAATTTTCACAATATAGTTAAGTTTTTTTGGTAAAATTTTTACAGCATCAATTATCATATTATGATTTTTATAAGGAATAAGGTTTGCTAAAAATAAAATTGTTACAATTTTATTATTTTGTTTTTTTTTCTCCTTTGATAATTCAACGGAATTGTAAATAACCTTTATCTTTGACTTTTCAACCTTCTCTTCCTTGATCAATTGTTCCTTTATAGCTTTTGAATTAACTAAAATATATTTCATCTTTCTATGCAGAAACTTAGTTTCGATTAGTTTTACAAATGGTATTTTTCTCTGATAAAAATTTAGTGATCTTCTTGACATTAAAAATGTTATATTTTTAAACAAATAGGCTAAAAAGCCACCTAAAAGATATGAATGGGGTAAGTAAAAATGAAATATAATCGGTGGATATTTTTTTAGAAGATTTAAAATTTTAAAAAAAACAATTATATATTTTAGATAAAATTTTTTTTCTGCCTGTGTTAAATCAATTAAATTAATATTTTCTTTTTTAAATTTTTCATAAAGATGATCTCTTTTGTGAAAAATAATAACCGTAAAATCAAATTTTTTTTTTAATTTTTTTATTTTAAGTAATAGTTGTTTTTCTGTTCCACCTAATCCAAGACTTCCTATTAAAACATATATTTTTTTTTTCATTTTTTTTCAGCTAAGAAGGTTACTACTGATACCAAGTATTCTCCGTCATGACTGATAGAAACATTGGAGGACTCAATATTTTGAATAATTTTTTTTGCCTTACCTTTTAGGTTTATTTTAGGTTGTCCGCTAGTTGTAGTTAATATTTCAAAATCCTTAAAGGTTAAACCCCTAGAAATACCAGTGCCTAACGCTTTTGCTGCAGCTTCTTTGCACGAAAATTTACCTGCAATTTTAATTATTTCATTTTTTCCACTTTTTACTATTTGTTCTATTTCTTTTTTTGAAAACAATTTTTCTAAAAACCTATATTCAAATTTAGAATATATCTTTTTTATTCTTTCTACTTTTACAAGATCTATCCCTTGGAATATTTGCATAATTATTTCAGTTATTTCTTAACCACATACCTGCAACAATATACATCCAGATGCATTGTGGTGTAGTTGATTTATACTTTTTAAATAATTCCCATTTTTTTTTTATATCTTTACTGGCGAAACCTAACTTTTCCCAATCTGATTCATAAAATATTTCTGTACCTTTTTTTTCAAATTTCTTGCTTTTGATCCATTTTTCAATAGGTATAGCAAAGCCCATTTTAGGTCTATACGGAAAGTCTTCATTCGTATAATCAGAAAGTATATCTTTAAGAATGTATTTAGTTGTATTATTTTTTAGTTTGAATTCCTGAGGTAATTTAAATGAATCTTGTACTAACAAATGATCTAAAAATGGAGATCTTACCTCAAGAGAATTAAACATACTTGATCTATCAACCTTTACAAGAATATCATTTGGCAAATAAAACTTTATATCATTTGCTTGTATGGAACTTAGTAGAGATAAATCTTCAAATGTATCAAACAAATTATTTTCTTTTAAGCTTTCATTTTTTAAAACATCATTATCTAAAGTATTTAGCTTAAGGTAAAAGTCTGAGTTGCAATCAAAACTTAATATATTCGAAACTTTCTGTATCTTATGAGAAAATCCATGGATACCTAACATTTTTTGAAAAGGTTGACTTAAAATATCAAAAAAATTTGATGGAATTCCTTTAAGCATTTTTGATAAAAATAATCTTAAAGATTCAGGAGATTTTCTTTTCAGATAAAGAATTTTTTTTGCAAAAGAATACCTATTATAACCTAAAAACATTTCATCCCCTCCATCACCGGATAACACAACTTTTACGTGTGATGAGGCAAGTTTACTTATGAGGTAAGTGGGGATAAAAGATGAGTCAGCAAAAGGCTCATCAAAAATATTTATCATTGACTCAATTTGTTCAAACATATCATTTGAATTTACACTTATTTGGTGATGATTCGTACCTATAGAATCAGCTATTTCTTTTGCATAAGACGACTCGTCATATTCCTTCTCATCAAAGCCTACGGTGAATGTTCTAATTTTTTTTTTTGAATTTTTTTGCATTAACAAACTTACAAGACTAGAGTCAACTCCACCAGATAAGAAACAACCCACCTCAACATCTGCAACCATCATTTTTTTTACAGACGCTTCTAGAGATTTTTTAATATTATCTTTAGCACTTTTGTAATCAATTTTTTCAGAGCTTTCATTTAAGCTTAAAGAAAAATATTTTTTTT
>MDSZ01203955.1_pt1 | contig 26642 bp, 19 predicted proteins | sample 811201 | NCBI WGS metagenome assembly MDSZ01 (sample SAMN05326647, study PRJNA326480) | marine metagenome | isolation source: seawater | place: Indian Ocean: North | collected 2010 | reverse complement strand
ATTGAGGATGTTGGGGATGCCTTTGATATGACGTCTGAGGTGGAAATAAAGGAGCTGAAGAGAACGATCAGGTTGGTTGCTAGGAATCTTGGAACCCATCACATCACTGGACCAGAGGAATACTTCGAGAAGTTCCACTCTGATTTGGGGCTCCCTCCCTCGGTACTTGGTGATGCCAGGGATATCTGGGACCAAGTTAAGGATGACCTATCTTGGCAAGGAAAGAAGCCTTCTGGAATTGCAGGAGTAATCATTTACTTCGCTTCTCAGAATAGCTCTAGCTCAAGGACTCAAAGCGAGGTATGCTCTGTTTCAGGAATAAGTGAGGTTACTCTCAGGGGTCTACTTAAGATTTTGAATCGTATGATTCTGAGTGACTGAGGTCTCGACAAAACCATATGTCCGTCCTGATAGCGAAAAACGGGTCTTTGTTTGCGAATCGGGATTATTGGACTTGGAACGGTAGGTAAGGCTATTCGAAGTGGATTTGATGAGAATCATGATTTATTTTTTCATGATCCTAAACTAGGTACGAAGTTATCAGATGTAACCGAAAACTGTGATGTCGCATATATCGCTGTTCCTACGCCTACAGATGAAGAAACAGGACGCTGCGATACCAGTATTGTCAGATCTATTTTAGAAGATCTCCCGGATGGTTTCTCTGCCATCATTAAGAGCACCGTAGTCCCAGGAACTTCACAAAGTTTTCACGAAGAGTTCCCGCATCTACTAATTGCGTGTTCTCCGGAATTTCTCAGGGCTGAAAAGGCAAGTGAAGACTTCAGAAGACAAGAAATCCTAGTTGCTGGCACCCACCATGAAGAACTAGCAGAGTTGATTCTTAACCACCATCTGGAATCGGGTATTCTGACCAGTGGTGAGTTCTTTCATGTGAGCCCGACACAGGCGGAAATCGTCAAGTATGCGAAGAATTCTTTCTATGCTTTGAAGGTAATTTTCGGTAATCACTTCCAAAGAATAGCGAATCATTTCGGTGAGGATTGGTCGGCGATTAAGGAAATTATCACACATCCACAAGAGCGTGGAATAGTGGATTCTCATTTGGATCAGAGGGTTGGAGACCTGGGATTCGATGGTAGTTGCCTACCTAAGGACACAATCGCAATTAGTACAAGATTCGAAGAATTGGGAATAAGGCAAAATCTGTTCAAATCCCTGTTAGAGGATAATAAGAGACTGTCAGAAGAAAATCAGTAACGATATTCCTCTTTTTTGAAAGGGCCGTTAATTGGGACATTAATATAATCGGCTTGTTCTTTTGAAAGGACGGTCAGTTTTGCTCCTATCTTGGACAAATGAAGTTTGGCCACCTCTTCATCGAGATGCTTTGGCAGGGTGTAAACAATATTTTCGTAAGTATCCCGATTCTTCCAGAGGTCTATTTGGGCCAGAACTTGGTTCGCAAAGCTGGTTGACATCACGAAACTGGGGTGGCCAGTCGCACAACCTAGGTTTACCAGCCTACCGGATGCTAGAAGGTAGATGCTGTTCCCTGTAGAGAAGGAAAATTTGTCAACCTGCGGCTTGATGTTTGAGTGGGTCGCGTCGCTAGCCTCGAGTCTGTCAACCTGTATCTCATTATCGAAGTGTCCGATATTGCAGACTATGGCCTGATCCTTCATTGCCTTCATGTGCTCAAGAGTGACAACATCCCTGTTTCCGGTTGCAGTGACATAAATGTCTGCAACCCCTAGGGTGTCCTCTATAGTTAGGACCTGGAATCCTTCCATTGAAGCTTGCAGGGCGCATATTGGGTCGACTTCTGTAACAATTACCTTGGCACCTTGTGACTTGAGTGCCTGAGCCGAGCCCTTGCCTACATCTCCGTATCCGCAGACTACGGCGGTCTTTCCTGATATCATTACATCAGTAGCCCTCTTGATTCCGTCAATTAGAGACTCCCTGCAACCATAGAGATTATCAAATTTTGATTTTGTTACGGAGTCATTGACGTTTATGGCGGGGAAAAGAAGAGATTCTTGTTCAACCATCTGTTCAAGTCTGTGAACACCGGTAGTAGTTTCTTCGGACACTCCGCTACAATTCTTTACCACCTGGTGCCAGAAGTCAGGGGACTCTGAATTCACCTTCTTTAGTAGATCCTTGATACATTGCTCCTCGTGACTTTCAGAGGGGGTTCCAATCCAGTCGCTTCCATTTTCTAGTTCATACCCCTTGTGGATTAGTAGAGTAGCATCCCCCCCATCATCAACTATCAACTGAGGACCGTGTCCATCGGGGTGACTGAGCGCAAGTAGAGTGCAGTCCCAGTATTCCTCTAAAGACATCCCCTTCCAAGCGAAGACGGGAGTGCCAGAATCGGCGATTGCTGCTGCAGCATGGTCTTGCGTGGAGAAAATATTGCAACTTGCCCACCTGACTGAAGCTCCCAATTCCACCAATGTCTCTATCAAAACTGCGGTTTGAATGGTCATGTGGAGGGAGCCAGTGATTCTTATTCCCTTGAGGGGTTTTTCCTCGGAGTATTTTCTCCTTATGGCCATAAGTCCAGGCATTTCGTGTTCTGCAATTTCAATTTCCTTTCTACCTAAGCCCGCGAGAGATATGTCTGCCACGAGATAGTCATGACTTTCTTCCTTCGCCGATAGGGTTTCAGAGGTATTCATAATACCAGCCGATGATGATGAAATATCAAGTTTTGTAGGAGCTTTTCATACGCCGTCAATAGTTTTAACAGAACACAAGAATGAGACTTAGTTAGGGATACAATGCATAGCAGATTACATATTACCATGAGTTTTTCAAAATTCAGAGATAGTCTCCTAAATTTGAATTCCTTGGAATATTAATTGCTTCACAGCTTGGGTAGGGATTTGATGGGGCAAAATCATTGACAAGAATCCTCCTGTTGTGGTTACATCCTGAAATAATTCCCTTGAATTTTATCCCTCTTTCGTCCAATAATTCCCTAAACTTGGTCAGAAATTCCTCAGTCCTAGATGTAAGAAAAACGATTTCGGCATTTTCTTGGGAGAGTTTTGCCAACACTTCCATGTTTTCCTCGATTGGTTCGCACGTATTTCCCCAGTTCTTGGAGCCGTATTTTCCAGTATTCTTTAGGAAAACCCCGTCGATATCTAAAATGTAAGTCCTAAGACTTTGAGCATATTTATTCCATTCTTCCGCGGTACCCCAATCGAAATATCTACTTGCATCGACAGATAAAACAACAGTTCCATTTGAGATTAAATGAGAAATTATGTGGCTAAAATACAATTCAGTATTAATGTGCTGACTTCGGAAATGATGAAAAATTTCTAACAGAACTGATGATTCAATCCCGTAAACTCCCAAGCAAACTGTAGAAGAAATTACTTTCTTCTCAACGATTGACTGAACTATATTGTCGTCATCTTTCAGAATAAATGATTTCGATGTTAAGTTTGAAATCTTAAGTTCGTGGACATCTGCTCCGACTACGAAATCTGTGGTTTCTGGAAGTTCAAAATCGACTAAACAGTCCGAGTCTTTAACAATAATTGGTCCTGTTATTTCCAGTTTTTCTACACACTTGACTACAGTCTCGGGACTGGAACTAGTTGGTTTTTCTAGAATGCATATTTCGATCTTATTTCCAAATGCCTGATTGATTATCAGATCTGCTTGGAATTTAGCGCAGTGTTCTCTCAGAACAATAATTATTACCCTAGAGAAGGCATCATAATCGAACGACGACAATACTTCTTCGATCATTAATTTTCCATGGGGGTGGGTGAGGAGCCACTTCGGCCTCATGCCAGGAAAACGAGAAGATTTGCCTGCTGCAGGAATTATCAATGTAGGTTTATTCTTTGGGATAGCCATTTTATCCACCTCCTAATAATTTGATTTGTAGTCTCATTTGAATACGGGATTATCCTGTATAGGTTAATTAGTGTAAAGATATCAGCAATTTCAGAAGAGTGTGAATCGGACAATTCCACCATTCTGTGTATAGGGACCATGGAGTCATGCCTATAAGACCATCCGAAAAAGCCGTCTTGCAACAATTTCGAAGCATCAATGATGGGCGAGTCGAGATATGAATCAAGGAAGTCGATAAGAAAAATCTCAGAATTGTGGATAATCATATTCTCCAACGTGAGGTCGCCGTGACAATAGCCTGTTTCTATGTTTAAATCCAGATTTTCAAGCGACCCAAGTGGGAAATTAGGTAATTGTTGGCACTTATCCATAATTATCTGTTTACAGTCTGAGACATTATCAGAATAGTTGCTGACAATGAATGATTCTATCTTTTCGAATAGCCATTGTGTCTCTGAAAATGTAGCACTTGTTAGGAACTCTGAGGCCTTCCGTCCTGGGATAAATTCCATATCTGAGTAGAAAAGTCCTGAGGTATTGAAGCCTTTTTTCAGAATTTTAGGAGAAGAGAAGATTTCGTTTTCAAATTCATCTTGTTTTTCAATCTGGCTCCGAAGTCTTGGATTATAATCCAATGAGGGAGAAGTTTTCCTCACTACATCTCCAATCAATTCAATCTTACATCCAGAGTGCCCGGATAGAGTGATGACGCCCACGAATCCGGACCAGTAGTTCCCAATATATCTCTTTACACCCAAGCCTGATTCAATTAACTTGATTATGTTTGAATACTCTAGGAAGCAATTAATTATCTCGTGATTGAGCGAATAGTATGGGAGAATCGGAAGGGACATTTTACCCGCCGAAGAAGATACTAATCAAGGCCGATGATTTTACTTCAACTCAACCTGATGGAGTATCTTGTAGATGGAAAATGTTGAATGACATTGTTATCAGACAGGATGTCCCGCTTGCATTGGGAGTAATTGGGATTAGAGTGGAACGGGATCTATACAATCAGGATCCAGTGCTAGACTCGATTAGACCCGCAATTGAATCTGGAAATATCGAGCTTTTCAATCATGGATTCTTTCATGAGAAGGGAGCTTTCTTGGGTGCTGATTTGGGCTTTCAACAAGAGGCATTATCCATGACTAATCACTTATGTAAGGAAATTTACGATTTTGAAATAAAATCCTTTGGTGCTCCGTTTAATTTTCTGGATGACAATACTATGAGAGCCTGTTCTAGTCTAGGAATGGAATTCGTATACTTTTACCAAAATAAATTCGGCCTGTTGTCAATTCCAGATAGAGCAAAGACGAACCCTGGAGAAATGAATGGCGATCCATTTGACCCCGTACTAGAAGTTATCACCAGAGAGTACCTGAAGAGAATCAACCAACCAGTAATTTGTCTACAAATTCATCCATGCAGATGGAGTGATGATGGATTTCACGTATTCTCTGAAACAATTGATTGGATGAGGGAGATAGGATGTGAATTCATCAGTCAGACTGAATATATCAGAGATTTTGATGATAGGGTAGAAGAAGAAAGACATCCAAGTTTCGATATTGAAGAGTATCTTTTTCAGATAATTGATAAAAATGCAGAATTGGCAATAAAGAAGCGTAAATCGAAAATAAGATCGAAGAATCTTATAGAAAGATTCGACAGGAGGATTTCCAGTTACACGGATTTATTGACAAGCTACGGATTTAGTGAAGAGAAAAGTGGAAAACCAATGGAAATCTTAGACTTAGGTTGTGGTTTAGGACATATGTCACTCGCCTTTGCAGCGAAAAATAGGATGTCCAGAGTTACTGCAATCGACAAAAAGAAAGCACACATAGAGGTGGTAAATTCGATAATTGAGAAAACAACACTTTCTACCAGGATTAATACAGTTTGTAATGAACTAGAGAAAATGAAGATTGAGGAAGGAAAATATGACGGGTCTTTACTGTTGTTCTCATTGAATTACGCACTGAATCATGAAGATGTGGTCCATCGCCTATCTATGAATTGTAAGAATGGTTCGAAGCACCTTATCAGGTATCACCATGAAGGTCATTTTTTCAATAGAATCCTAAGACTTTCTGAGGAACGCGCTGATGAGGCTGCTAACTGGGCTAGGGAGCACATGGCTTCACTTCTTTATCCGATTGGATGTGATGGATTTGAAAACACAGTACAGGTCACATTGAGTAATGACGTTTTTTCTAAGTTTTTTGAGATAGCTGGATTTTCTGTAAACGAATTCAAACCTAATCCGGATGAGTCAGGGAATTATGTGCAGAGTGGAGAGTATTTACTAACTAAGGAAAAAAATTGGGAAGATTCGCTAATCAACCATATGGGCGATGGAAGTTTTTCGGAGTTGAGGCGTTTGCATGAATCTGGTTTTAGTAGATATGTGTCTAGTTATTTGAATTCTAAGCAACGTGAGGATTTAGATGATCTGGAATACTCCCTTCTCGTTGATTCTGCCTGCGTAGCAAAGAATCTAGGAGTATTGAAATCATTGGAGATAGATAAAATCGAAAGAGCCTCATCCAGAGTTGCATTTCATTCATCGATGGGGGATTTGGAATCAGCGTTGACTGAGTTTGATAATTTGGGAACTGAAAATATTGACTCTTTACTTAGAGTGGTTTTGCTTATCAAAATGGGCATGGTAGAAAGGGCGATTGAGGCTTCTGAAATGATGATTGAGGAATTAGGGTTAGTGACCTACAGTGTGGCTGCGCATAATTATGCTTGTTCATATTCTAATGGAAGAATGAAAGAAACCGCAGAAATGATACTGAGGTCTGAGCTATGAGAATGTATGCGGTAGTTACTGGAAATATCCGATCTCCGGAATACACTAGGCTAGTAATCGATTACCTTGGGATGAAAATGGACTCGGGGAAAATTGATGGTTTGATTTTTTCGACTTGGGATGGCGAAATAGACAAGTTACCTGGGCTAAGGAAATCTCTTCAAGAGATGGGTGCAATATTAGTAGAGTCTCAAGAGCCGAGAATAGTACAGAAAAATGTCACATCCAGCTATACATCTTCGATTTTTCAATACACGGCAATGTACAATGCTAGTCTAGTCATTCCCGATGATGTGATAGTTCTAAAGACTAGGACTGATAGATGTATGGAGACAAATGTAAAGATATTTAGATACCTAGAAAGAGTAAATAATCTAGAAGAAATTGCTGATTATTTTTCCGTATTTCAGTATTCCACAAGAATCCCATTTTGCTTTGAGGACATTACTTTCATCACTGGAGTCAGAGGTTTTAGAGAAATTTTAGACTTCGGAATTCAAAATTTTATAATTGAGAGAAATCCGGCTGCACAAGTATCTTTCTTCGGTTCTGACATCAAACTAGTTGATCCCATTGTTTCTCTAACATTGGACTGTTTCTCATTTCCTAAGTTCAGAAAGATGAAAAGAGCCGAAGTTGAAGACATACTTTCAAATCGAATAGTATTAAGTTCATTAGTCAGATTCTATTGGAGGTACTTCAATTTAGTTAAAGAACGGTTCATTGATGTAGAGTCGAACAAAATAATTGGAGAAAGATTGCCCCCCATTAGCAGTATAATGGGAATTGGAGAGAGAGCTTTCCAATACAGAGGTTTTGATCCATTCGAAGAGTGCTTGTGTGAGACAGAAATAGACGAATTAATCTTTGGAATCGTTGAGGAAATTAAGGATGAAGGGAATGATGCTCATCGTGTTATTGAGCATATCAATGGATTACAAGTGGGGTTTGCAGAATCTGATATTTTCAAGACTTCACTGAAAATTGACAGTCTTTCTTCCCCGCATAATGAGCTTAGTTCGCATTTGTCTTTGGAAGCAAATAGGGCGATTATCAGAGAGTTAGAGTCGAGCAGGGATAGCAGTAGATTGAACAAGATTATCCAGAATGAAGCTAAATCTCTGATAGGTAAGAGCAGAATAGAAGAAGCCTGGACAGTTTTGAAGACTGGAATTTTTGATGGCGACTTTGGATCTCTTGAACTGGCAGTAGAGATGCATCTGCTGGGAAAAATATCGGGAAAGAGAGAGGAGTTGGAGGAGTTCTGCAGATATTTCAATAAAAGTGGTACTGCAGATAAGTCCAGAAAGTTGCTCCAGACGCTCAGTCGAGATTGTTAATCGAGTTACTGTAAGCAATTACTGCATCTTCAGATGGGCCATCAAAAATTATTGATCCGCCATCTAGAACAATACCTCGAGAGCACATCTCCTTGGCCAAGCCCAACGAGTGAGTTGATAGGATGACTGTTCCGGATCTTTCGATAAACATTTTTAGTCTTTCTTGAGCCTTGGCACGGAACTCAATATCTCCCACCCCCAAGGTCTCGTCTATTAGTAGTACGTCTGGCGTAATTCCAGTGATAAATCCAAAACCTAGTTTCCCTTTCATCCCTGTTGAATACCCAGAAAAATTTCTATCGAGGGCGTCTTCGAGTCCGGTGAAATCCTCAATGTCCGCTATGAATTCCCCCATTTGCTCAGGTGTAATCCCATATGCCGGAGCTAGAACTTCCAAGTTTTTTCTCCCCGTTAGAAAGGGCAAGAATCCTGGATTTGTACCTGCCAACAGTACAACCCTCCCCCTAGTTATCAATGTCCCTCTAGAGGGGCGTAAGAAGCCCATTATCAGCCTAAGTAAGGTTGACTTTCCGGCGCCATTTCTTCCTAACAACGCAATATTCTCCCCATTGAATACTTCTAGAGAAATATCTTCAATGGCCTTAATGTATCGCCTAACACCAACATATGGAAACGAAGAGTGTCCGAATTCGGAGTACTCCATCCCAATTCCATCGATAGAAACTAATGTCTCATTTTTATCCAAATCATCACCCAATATTCTTACCTACGCGATTTTAATGTCTTGTAATGAATTGAAGTATTCCACAGCAGGACCCAAAATGGTCTGATATTTCTCCAAGTATCCATCTCCTAAATCTTCAATCATCGAAAGTGAGCTCCGTCGATTCTTTTTCTGGGGGAATACTTTCTCAGGATCTTCATCGATTTCTAGAAATGAGAGTATAGCCTCCCTATTCTCGAACATACATTCTTGTTTGACTCTCAAAATGGGATATGGCACATTGCTCTCATTCCAATTCTGCATGTGCTCGAGAGTTCTGTAAACATCGAAGCCATTATCAATATATTCAGTAATGCTAAATTTTGATACCGGGAGGCCTTTATTTTTACCATGGATAACGTCGAGGTTTCTCCTGTATATGCTCAATATAGCTAGTTCGGGATTACCGATTATGAAAATACCTTTGGAAATAAAACTGAATTGTGGGGGGTAAAGAGAATGTTTCCAATGCATTGTTCCTGGAGAAAAGCGATTGGGGCTGGAATATGGGAACTTCTCATTTATCAGATCGAAAATTGTAGTGGAGGCCACGCCCCCTATTGAATTGCAAACAATCATTGGTCTGAAGTATCTATTTTGATTTTTCATTATATCACCTATTCGAATTTTGTATAACTAGTAGTTGCCCCAATTTGATGAATTCCACCTATATCTATCTATAGAAAGATATCCAATAATTGTCAGCAATGAGAGTGTAGAAAGAATAGCAAATGGCAGATTACTCGCTGTATCGAAGGCACTGGACTCTGTTAGGTTTACTCTTGCCCCTTCAATTAAGTAAGTTAGAGGATTATATGAGTTGAATGTCCTATGTATGCCACTAGTCTGATCGAATCTATACATCACAGGTGAAATGAAAAAAAGTAGCCGATTTACGTATATTATGATATTTGACAAGTCGGGAATCAACCTCACTGTTGGTGCCAGATTAATGAAGGCCCCCTCGATTAGAATTCCAGAGAATAGACATAATAAAATGAGAATCGCAGTACCATGAAAACTAGCTGAAAAGAAGGAGAGTATCACTACGGAAGAGCCTGCTGAAATTAATAATGCATTTACTAACCTTCTCCCAATCAACCCCATAGTAAATATTGAGGTTCGAACTCTCTCGGCCTTAAGACCGGCATTAAAATTCTTAATTCCGACTATTCCAGACATTACTGCTTCTCGATAGACATTATACACAGTTATTCCAATCAGAATATCGAAAGCGCTAGTATTTGCACGAACTACTGTCAAAACGAACGAATATATGGCGGCCATTACAATTGGATTCAACATCAACCAGAAGATTCCAAGCCTAAATCTAGAGCCTCGTGAAATCAAATCACTCCAAATTTGGAATCTAATCAATGCCCACTCTCTCTTGGAAATGAAATTGCCATCAGAAGGAGAAACTTCGCAACGTGAATGATTCATTGTATGGACTTGCATGGTGCTAACTGTATACTGTAGAGGGCGGGTATTGAAAGAATTTCTGAATTCTAATCATAAAATAAAATTGAGAAAGACTAAGTTGAGACTTCATGGGCGAGAAGATGTGGACTCTCGGTTGGGAGACAACGGAGAAGTTGTAATTGCTGTAATTGGTCTTGGTTATGTCGGCCTTCCAACCGCAATAGCGTTTCATAACGCTGGCTTCAAGGTACTAGGGGTAGACATTAATCAAGAGTCGATTAAATCGATTTCTGCCGGTAAGGCGCCTATTTCGGATTCTACTACAGATTTTGATATTCCCGAGATTTCTGAATCCTGGAAATTATCGTCTAAATTTGAGGGATTTTTGTTGGATGCTGATATTATCTTGGTTACAGTCCCTACCCCAGTAAATGAAGATAATTCTCCTGATCTTAGAATTGTTCGAAGTGCAATGAAATCAGTGTTATCGAATATTGAACACAACCAGAGAGTTACTGTCGTTTTGGAAAGTACAGTTTACCCCGGAGCAACTATGGAAATAGTAGATAGCATCAAGAAAGATCTAGGAGAGGAATTTCCTGCTAATATTGAGGTTGGTTACTCGCCAGAGAGGGTCAGCCCAGGAGATATAGGTAGGGGCGCAAAGGACGTCGCAAAGATTGTTGGTGCTAATGACGAAACAGTAGGAAAAATGCTAGCGTCAATTTACAGCAAAATTACGAATGCGGGTTGCAAATTTGTCGGTCCGATAGAAGTTGCCGAGGCGGCAAAGATGGTAGAAAATGTACAGAGAGATATTGATATCGCATTCGCTAATGAGCTGGCAATTATCCTTCCTGAGATTGGGGTAGATGTGGAAAAGGTTCTGGAAGCAGCTTCAACAAAATGGAATTTTCATCGGCATAGCCCGGGAATAGGTGTTGGAGGGCATTGCATACCTGTTGATCCTTATTACTACATTTCTATAAGTGAGAAAGTAGGGAAAAACCCCCTCATAAGTAAATCTGCCAGGTCTGTAAACCGGAATATGCCACGAATAGCATCTGAGCAAATTATCGAAGAATTGAATGGAGTTAGGGATCCAAGGGTATTAATCTTAGGATTCTCTTATAAGCCAGAAATAGGAGACTGTAGAGAAACTCCCGTACTTCCATTAATTGAAAATCTTCTCTATTCGGGAGTGAGAGTTTCGATTTTTGACCCGTATGTTGATGCTGAAGAAATTCCTGATAGCGTTTCGTGGGCAGAGCATCTACTAGAAGAGGAAAATGACTTGATTGTTCTTGCAACCGCTCATCAGCAATTGTTGAATCTTGATTGGAAGATGATGCTAGAAAAATGCTCCACAGATACCATATACGATGGTAGAAGGAAGCTAGATAAGGAGAAAATGGAGAAAATTGGTTGGAGATACAGAGGTATAGGGGTTCCGTAATGAGCAAAGGTTCAGAAAACTATGATGACATTGTTTCTGAAGACTGGGAAAATGACTTTTCTTCAGGGGATGTTCAGTTAATCAAACCAGAAAAAGTAGCAAAAATTCTTCCTTCAGAAGACGCGATTAGTCTGCTAATTGAATCTGGAGATAGAGAAGTTGCGAAATATGCAGTAGTGGACTCCATCTCCACAGGGGAGGAGTATTTTTCGGGCTTAGAGAGGTTGGTACAAGCCTATGAACCGAATAAAAAACACTTACTATTTTTTGAGCTTCTTATCGGAGGTTGCGTTGAGAGGGGGTTCCTAGAGGGTTATTTGGATAGAATTGCTCAGGAATACCTCGAAATTAAAGGAAAAAATGCATCCATAATTGAGCTGCCAGTTTTTGAATTAGTTAATGAGATAGGAATAGAAAATGAGGAAGAATTCGTATCGATATTGACTGACATATCACTTCGTTATTATTCAATAAATCCGGTAAAAAACAGAGATATCTGTCTATCATTCTTCAAGGCTATTGCAAGAATTAAGCCCCATGTGGCAAAGTTATACTTCAGGAATCTGAAATCAAATATGTTTGATGATAGGCTACTTAGAAATGTAATAAGAGAATCCAAGAAAGATGGTAGAATTATTCTAGCATATGAATGTGCAGCGAAACTAGAGGATGAAGAATGGGGCCTCTACGAGATTCAGGGACTAATTCCACAAATATTAGGTAAGTTGGATAGGGATAGGGTGGAGGAATTGGCAGATGTCTGTAAATTTTCCTCGATCAATAGCGAAAGAAGTGGTTGGATAAGAAAAATAATTGAGATGTTAGCTAATCACTCATTGAAAATTTCTGAGAAGCTAGAAAGCTTCATGCAAATGCCGAATTCAAAAGAAGATTCGGAGATTTTAGAATATTTCAGAGAATGGAAAGATGGACTGCCGGAAGGGACGACTTTTGTAGGTGGGAAGTATGAGAGCTTTGACGATTTCACAATTGAAATTGTGAAAAGACCTCTGTATGAGTTACCAAAATTGATCGCTAATCGCCTCAGTGATGTTGGTGATGAAAAAATGAAAGAAGAAATTCAAGAAGTTGTTCTAGGAGTTTTGAAAAAGGATTCAAGAAGAACAAAGGAGATTATTCTGCATGGACTCGATACTTTAGTATCCAAAAATCCTCAACTGGCTGTTGATTTTCTTGACGAGATAGAAATTGGAATGGAGGATCAGAGAGTAGTAAGAAGGCTTGCTATGGCTAATGAGTCGCTGGGAAAATACGAGTCGGCTATTGAAGTTACTAGTGATTCGGAAAATTTGAGAACTCAGGCGCTTAATCGAGAGATTCTGAAAAGGAAAGAATGGCTTGATAATGGCTATGATTTAGAATTTTTTGAGAAGAATGGGTCTTATTCTCCTAAATCTGGGAGAGTGATTTATGCTGCTCATTCGAGTTTACCATATTCTACTTCTGGATATTCAATCAGAACGCACTACATTGTTAAGGAACTTGTTGAAAAGGGACTGGATATTTCAGTTCAATCGAGATGGGGTTTCCCCGCGGACAGAGAAAATCTGAGAGATTTGTATCCCTTGAAGGAAAAGCAAAAAATAGAACGAGTTGAGTATAATTTTGATTATGATTTGGGAGGTTTAAACGAGTTCAAAATGGAGGATTATGTGAAAAGATGCGCCGAGTCATTAATGAAAGAAGCGCTGAAAAAGAGGCCTGCCATTATTCACTCTGCTTCGGATCATTCAATTGGGATTGCTTCGGCTATGGTCTGCAGATCTCTTGGAATTCCTTTCATCTATGAAATGAGAGGGTTATGGGCATTAAGTAGGTCTGCAAATAATCCAGAGTTTAGATTGGATCCAAGATTCAGAATTTTTTTGAGGTTAGAGAGACAGTGTGCAGAGGCTGCAGACCACGTAATTACTTTGTCAGAAGGAATGAAGCAGTTACTGTTAAGCTGGGGGATAGAAGAAAGGAAGATTTCAGTCATACCCAACGGAGTATCCACAGAGAAGATGATTCCAATAGAAAAGAGTGACTCTTTAATTAAAGAGTTAGGTTTACAGAATAAGATTATCTTTGGATATATTGGCTCTTTAGTCAGGTACGAAGGTCTGGAAACTCTAGTTGATGCAGTGAAAACGATTCAAGGTAGCTCCCTAAAGCACATGAGGTTTCTGATAGTAGGAGATGGGACCGATAGAATTAGGATCCAGAAGAGGGTCAAAGAAGCTGGCTTGAGTGGAAAATTTATATTTGTTGGAAGAATAGAACATGAAGAAATTAGTGAATATTATTCCATTATAGACGCAATAGTGATTCCGAGATTGTCTGAAGAGGTATGCGAGCTAGTCCCCCCATTGAAGCCTCTGGAGGCTATGGCGATGGGGAAACCGGTAATCTGTAGCGATGTTGCGCCGTCAATTGAACTGATTAGGGGAAATTTCAATGGGGTACTATTCAGAAAAGATGATTCGGATAGTTTGGCCCAAGTTATTACTGAAGTTTCTTCAAACTTGAAAAAATATCAGGAGATTGGCCATAAATCAAGAGAATGGGTGGAAGAACACAGGAACTGGAGTAAGTTGACTGATGGAATTTTAGATACTTACGTCCTATTGAAGATGAGGGGACTCGCAAGGCAGAAGGAGCATAGAGTAAAGGAAATATCGAAGTTAACGGAGGAAATAGCTGGGCGATATGGGGCTGAATTAGCATTAGAAAGACTTTGTTCCATTATGGGGGCGATTGAGGAGTTTGAAGAAAATAGAACATCAAGGAATGTTTTTCTCGGAATACTGAGGGGTCTGGGCTATTTCAATAACAATCTAGCTATAAAATTTGGAGAGTTGCATATTGGTAGTCTTGGAGACGAGCGATCGATAAAAAGTATGACGACTTTCTACAAGAGATCGGGGATTAATGAGGAGTCTCAAATTTCTAAGATTAGGGAGATGATTCCGAAAATTCCAGATAATTTCGAAGAAATAGTAGTAAGTGAAAATAGGAAAATACGGATAAGAGAATCGCCCTACATGCAAGTTTTTGATATTGATGAAACGGTTGGCGAAATATTGAACGAAGATACTATCTTGTCAATATCTGGAAATTTAATAGGCTCTAAAGGAGAGTCTGGCTCGGCAGCGTTAATTCAATTCGATTTTCTAGATTCTAGTGGAGTTGAGATAGATGGGTCGCCTGGCCTACTTTCGAACTCAAAGAGAGTTGGTTGGTACTCCTATCTAAATCAAAGAGAGTCGGATGGTAGTTTTGTAGTGGAGTTTATTGCGCCCAAGGGCACAAAGAAAGTGCTAGCTGGAGTAAGAGCCTGGAATAATTCTTCACCTTTACATATGCTCCCATATCTAGAAATGACTAAATCTTCTATGGAGGAAACAGTAGAAAACCTGAGGAAATTCGCTGATATTGTGAAAAGGTCCGAATCTGAAAGTGTGGTGTTCATGTTTTCTGGAACAACTTTCGTTCAAGAGGTTAGGGCAAACAGGCCAATTCGACTTACTACTGAGTTGATTAAGAGAGAAATCCCTGTTATTTTCAATTACCACCGCTGGAATCGTAGAGACGAGATTCCGGAAATTATCGATGGGTTAATTCAAATTCCAATAGACATTACCGAGAGAGTCTTGCCATATATCGCTGAATTAGACTTCGGAGAGAAGAAGAAGATTTTTGTTGTTTCTTACCCTCATCCAGCTATCAGCAAGATTCTCAATAGATTCAGAGTACTTGGATGGTCCACTATGTATGATGCAAGAGATGAATGGGAAGAGTTTGAAAAGGTAGGTCAGGCAAAATGGTTCAGAACATGGAATGAAAAATACATAGTTCATAATGTTGACAATGTTACTGCCGTTTCTTGGCCTTTGGCGGAGAAATTAGATTGTTTTTCACCAAATAGGAAGGTGGAAGTCCTTCCAAATGCATTATCTCCTCACTTTCTTTCACCCGATTATATCCAAAAGAGATCTGCACAAGGTAAGATTGGGTATTTTGGTCATCTCACTAGCAGTTGGTTTGACTGGGATTCTTTGATCGAAATTGCAGAGCTGAGGCCCGAATATAGATTCGAGATTATTGGTCACTCCGAACCTGATGGGTTAATTCTTCCAAAAAATATTATTCTTCTTGGAACAAAGACACATGCTGAAATAAATCAAATTGCATGCGAATGGGATGTGGCGATTATCCCCTTCAAAGTTGGAAAATTATCTGATGCTGTTGATCCGATAAAAATCTACGAATATCTAGCATTGGGTTTGCCTACGGTTTCTTTCAGAATGCCGCAGATTGACAATTATCCATTTACAAGAACAGTTGAAGGCATAATTGAATTTTGTGAATCTCTAGATTTCTTCATGGAACAAAGTGTCCCCATTGAGGAAATAGAAAGGTGGTTGAAATCGAACACTTGGGGTGACAGGGTGGATAGAATGCTTGAACTGTCAGACCTTGTATCTAGGGATGGCATTACGTCTATTGGTGAGTGATTTGAAGGTTTTATTTCTCTACAGATATGGGATTCTAGGAGGAGTTTGTACTCAGCTTTATCATAGATTCCGCCACATTAGAAAACACTCTGACTTGGAGATTCACTGCGGTTTTAGAAGTAACAATGGAGTAGATGCAATGTTAGGAGAGTTTGCTAGCCTTCACTTTGGACTGGACGAAAATACCACAAAACATTTTGTTGAAGAAGGAAATTTTGACCTTGTAATAATTATTGATAGTGAAGAGTACATCATTGCACTTAGAGATTGGGAAGGTAGGCCTCCTACTGTAATTGAAGTACATACAAGTATAGAGAGAAATTTGGAATATCTAAATCGTCTAGTTAGCGGAGACCTTGATATTTTCATTACAGTATCGGAATACATGAAGGAAAGAATAAAACACCATCGTAGCGAAGATGTAAAGGAATTAGAGATTCTCAAATTTGAGAATGTGGTAGATTCTGATCTTTTTGAGAGTTCTGACACTCCTGGAGAAGGCCCTCCGGTTCTACTTTGGATTGGAAAAATTGATGATCACAAAGATTGGCGTAAATTCTTGGAAATCTGTGGGGAAGTTTCGAAGAAGAATGAGGTGGTAGAATTTTGGATTGCTGGTGGGCAAACAAGTACCTCAGAAACGGCTCAAGAGGTTTTCGAAGAGGCAGAGAAGAGAGAGATAATTCATCGATTTAGATGGTTTGATAGAATTGAAAATAATAAGTTACCCAAGTTATTGTCTCTAGTATCAAAGAGAGGGGGATTAAAGATTGTAACCAGTCATGGTGAGTCTTTCGGAATGTCAATACTAGAGTCTCTTTTGTGCGGGTGTCCAGTAATATCTTCCAGAGTCGGAGCGATTCCAGAAATTTCACCGACTAATTATTGCTTCAGACTATATGATCTAGGAGACGTATCTAAAGCGTCCGAAATGGCCATAGAATTACTTTCTAATCCGTTTTCTAAAGAAAATCGGGAAGAGATGGAAGAGATGAGGAGTGTGCTTGTAGAGAAATATTCTAGCTCAACGAGGAGTGATGAATACTGGAAATTGCTTCAGGAAATTGCAAACTGAATGACATCGGAAATTCTTGACGCAGTTTTTCCGTCCCAGAACTTGGGAATTTTCCCTTTCTTACCCGACCCTCCCATTATGTCAGAGACCTTTGTAAGAATCAGTTCTCTATCTTTCCCTACAATTGTATTTGTCCCTGTAGAAACAGTGATTGGTCTTTCAGTATTTTCTCTCAGCGTGAGACATGGGATTCCTAACGCTGTAGTCTCCTCTTGAATTCCTCCAGAATCCGTGAGAACAAACTTTGAATGAGAAAGCAAATTGATAAAATCGAGATAACCGAGAGGATTGCAAAGAGTAAGATTTGCCCCCTGAATCAGTTTTTCCATTGAATTGGAGATTAAAAGTTTCCTTGTTCTGGGATGAACTGGGAAAATCATTGGAGCCATTTGCGAAGCCATACATGCTGATTCAACTAAGTGAAGAAGAGATTTTTGGTCATCCACATTTGAAGGTCTATGAAGGGTCAGCAAGCCGAAATCTGCAGATTCCAAATTGAAATATTTCAATATTGTTGATTCTCGAGATTTTTTTAGAGAACGATAGAGTGAGTCTATCATTATGTTTCCAACAAAATGGATTTTTTCCTGTTTTATTCCTTCTTTGAGTAAGTTTTCATTAGCATCGATTGAGGGTGTGAGCAGGAAATCAGAAATTGAATCTGTCAAAATCCTGTTGACCTCTTCCGGCATGTCCATGTCAAAAGAGCGAAGTCCTGATTCAACATGCGCAATTGGAATTCGCATTTTCGCACAGACAAGTGCGCATGCGAGTGTAGAGTTCACATCACCAACAACAATGACCAAGGCTGGATTAATTTCGGACAAAGTCTTCTCAAACTCCAGCATCACTTTTGCAGTTTGTGAAGCGTGGCTTCCGCTTCCAATTCCATAATAAATATCTGGTTTGGGCATTGAAAGATCTTCGAAAAAAATCTTACTCATGTTCTCATCGTAATGTTGGCCTGTATGGACTAGAATCTGTTTCCCTCCTCTGGACTTTATCTCTTCATACAAAGGTGCCACTTTCATGAAATTTGGTCTTGCCCCTACTACTGAAACGATTCGAGACACATATGTCTGAAAGAAAGTTGACTAATTAAAGAGAGTGTGAAAAATATCCAATTATCGATTATAATTCATAAACTTCGATTGACGGGGACCAAAGAGTGGCAACATGAAAACTTCAGTTTCTAGAGAGGGGAGTAAACTGGAATTTCATTTTGAAAGAGATGAGCATGATGACAATGTGATTGAAAAATTGAGATTCTCAATGGGAAAGGAGAGGGTTTTTGTTGATCTTGGAGAAGATAATGAGGAAATTCATCCGGATATCATCGCATTGTGCACAATTCTGCTTTGCAATCCTTTTGTTGGAAAGAGTTTGGAACTACCAATGCCTATTAGTAGAAAATTCTACGATTCAACGAATTCGGTGATTTCGAGATATAAAATCGTGTCAGATATTGACGAGGACCTTGAGCCAAACAATACTTCCGATCAAAATAGGCCTTCTTTGGCATTCAGTGGAGGGGCAGACTCGTGTGCCGCTCTAGCCATAATGCCAGGCAGTACCGTCCCAGTATTTCTAAACAGACCAGAAATTAAAGGGACAAAATATGATCCTCACGCACCACTGGAAATTTGTAGAAAGCTTCGAGATTCCGGGGTTGATGTTAAAGTTGTTGAGACCGATTTAGAATTAATAAGGGCCCCGACTGGTTTTCCTACGGATTTGGCCAATGGAATTCCTGCACTTCTTCTTTCCGGAAAACTTGGACTAGATTCAATTGCCTTTGGCACGGTGCTAGAATCTGCCTATGGAATTGGCCATGAGCGATATATCGACTACAAGAAAGGTGCGCATTGGAGATTTTATTCCACACTTTTCTCGGCAGTAGGAGTAGAAATTTCCATGCCAACTATTGGAATAAGCGAGGTTGGGACTGCAATAATTGGTAGTAAGTCTCCAATTGCAGGAATTTCTCAGTCGTGTATAAGAGGAAAATACAGAAAGCCGTGTCTTAGGTGCTGGAAATGCTTCAGAAAGCAATTACTTGGAAAGTCACTTGGAATAATTGATGAAGTTGAATTCGCCGAGATGATGAATGCAAACGAAGTACAAGTCAGACTCTCATCTTTTCCAATTTCTCATGAGAATGTGATAATTTATTCATTACAAAGGATTGAGCTAGACGATTACCCATTCTTCAACCCTCTGATAAAAAAGTTAGATATGGAAATTGACTTGAATCTGTTAAGCCATTGGCACTCAGAGTCAATTTTCCACGTTCCTAAAAAATACAGAATATCGATTAGAGAAAAGATACTAAAATTTCTAAGTCCTATGGACATTTCACAAGTATATGTACTGAAGACATGGGATATGATGCCTCACCTGCAGAAGAAAAGTACAATTAAATCTCAAAATGATTTGACGACATTCTGGCAGGATTTCACAGGCTGAGATGTTTGATAATCCAATCACTGACATCTTTTGCTCCATTTTTTCTCCTTAGTGTAGAGCAAATCTCCCTCATCGACGATCTTACTTCGGAATCCATAATCCTATTTACTGAAATAAATATCGATTCCTTTGTTCTCTTCCTTATGGCTATCATACAACCAGATTCGACAGCCAATCTTGTTCTAGCAAATTGGTCATCTCTACCGGTTTTTGAATTTGGATAGCAAATCGATGGGATACAAGCTTCGATAACCTCATGATAAGTATTGTAACCTCCGGCAATTATTGCGAAGTCTACATCGGAGAAATATCTAGAATTGGGATAGTCGCGAATTACTCGAACTCTGGGATTTTCGAAAGTATTTCTTTCTCCCAACATTGACTCTCCTATTACTGGGTAAACATTCTCGAAAGTCGAAAGTGCCTCTAGAGTCATGGATAAGTCTGATTCGATATCATTTATCCTACCCGCACCGAGTTGAACATAGCACAATAGTGCTTCTTCTGGGATGCCAAGTCTTTTCCTGAGAGAACCTCTTTCTTCCATTTCGGATTTCTCAAGTAGGAGTATAGGGTTTGTCCTTAAAATAGGTACATTATGCATAAATTCATCAGAAAAACGTTCTGAAACCGAATCTCCTGGCCTAATTATGGCATGAAATGATCCAATGCTATCAACAGGGATTCCTTTTGATCCTTCTTTAATTGCCCCTCTTCTAAGCCATACCTTTAGCATTCTATCAGAGTGAGAATTAATTGCATTTAGCATCCCTCTATATGGATAAGCTCCATCGAAAATGAAGGCTCTGGGCCTGTGCAAAGCGAAAACTAGGCTAAGCATCTCTTCACAAATTGAGTTCCATGCACTTGGATCCATGTCATCGTATCTGTACCTCCCAGGGAGGTGATAGCACACGAATCCTTCATCAGAGAGGATGTGGAGAGTAGGCATAGTTGTAAAGAAAACAATTTCGGTTTCTGGTCGTTCCTTTTTCAACTTCTTTGCGACTGAAAGCATCCGGGTAAAATGTCCGAAACCTACCCCATTGGTAGGAAAAAATACGATACTATTTCGATTTCTTGAGGAGTGAAATGGCAGTTGGAGGTCGAGCTGATTGCTAAGACCTCCTGTCCTCCTCCTCAATAGTTCTACTACCAGAACAGGGATGGAAATAGGAAGGAGTATGATCTTTAGTGGATTCCTAATTGATTCAGAAATATGTTTCAGAATTTGGAAAGAACCCGACGATTGTAGTCTGTTCAATTCCCTGCGATACCTATCTATTTCTAGCACTTCGCTATTCAATTTAGTAAATGAGTCATTTTCATCCACCTCATATTCAACTCTAGAAGGAGCCCATGGCAATAAATCTGCAATTTCCGAAGGTAGGGGAGAAATTGTATTCATTTCCTGGATTAGAGAGACTCTTTCCGTATCGTTAAGTTTGTTCAGGAAGGAGGCGATTTCCTGGGATCTGATTTTTCTCTCCTGCTTACTATCTATCTTCTGAACAATTCTGAATGCATCAATCGGATTACTTGCTCCTAATTCTGCTTTGAATTGATTAGTATGGTGATCCAATAACTTGTACCCTAGTCGCTCTGCTTTCTTGAATGACTTTGCCGAGGAAGAAAACTTGCCGAGTCTTAGCTCACTTCTGGCCTTGATGTCCAAACTCTCCCTATCTCTAAAAAGGAAAAAGGTTAGTCTTGAGCGGCGAAGTGAAGATGAGAAATTTCCCGAATTATATGCAGTTCTAGAGCCTTTGAGAAAATGTGACTTTGCCCATGAAAGGATTCGCACGACTAATCGCAAACGATTCCCTATGAAGAGTTTTCATTTCTCACATGCATTGATTTAACGGACACTCTAATGAAATACTACCTGTATTTCGCACTCACTAATGAAGATTGTATGGATCACTGCGAGAAATTTCAGCAGAGATTTAGCAAAAAGAACAGAAATTGGAATTGGAGAGAGGCTATCTTCGAATGGACACGAAATAGTAATGATTAGTCCGGGAAAGTTATCATCAAAACGCATAAAACATTACAAAATCAAGACATTGAGATTTCCAGGACTAAACACAATCTCTGGGGCTAGAGATGTATCTAGGAAATTAAATTACAATGTAGAGATTTTGGAAAAATGTCAACTGATAATGATTGACTGGAGGTATGTTCATTCTCTAAGGAATTTCCTACAATCAACATCCATCCCCTGGTGTATTATAGACAGAGGACCACCCGCAGATAGGGGAATTTTGAAAATTCTACAGAAAAGATTCTGGAGTAAATCTTGGGAAATTGCAAATAGCTTTGCAATGGGAGGCTTTACGGTTTCAGATGCTCACACTACTTTTGTAAGGAAGAGAAAAACAGTAGAAATTCCAATTCATGCAATCCCTGCTGGTTCAGAACCTAATACCTACCTGGAAAGAAAAAACGACCCTAGAGATATGTTGAAATTTGTCTATATCGGAAGACTGGACAAAAGAAGAGGCGTCAGAGAAATGATTAGACTCTCAGAGAAAATGGTAGAGACCAAAATCAAACATGAGTTCAACATTTACGGGGATGGTGATGAAAATAGAATGTTTAATTTGTTTAGTCGTGAAAATGATTTCTTCAATTTTCACGGTACACTGGAAAGTGAAAAAATTCCACCTTTACTTGCAGAAAGTCATATTGGAATTATGCCTATGCCTGATATTGAAGTCTGGAGGATCTCAAGTCCACTGAAGTTGGCAGAATACTTGTCTGCAGGGCTAGTAATTGTTGGTCCAAAACATTCTGGGAACGAAATAGATGTTGAATTGGATTCTATCATTCTATCGGAAAATGATGACTGGCCAGTGGAAGCAATAGCAAAAATTGAAGAAAAAATATGTGAAGACTGGAGAGAGCTGGCTTCTAAGTCAGTTTCCTATTCTGAGAGGCTATCTTGGAGAAGAATTACCGATGACATGGAGAAATGCCTTATTCGGTGGATGTCATGATTTTACCATTGCTTGGATAATGTAGAACTTTTCTCCGTCATGGTGAATCTGAGGAGGGCCGTGCGGGGACCACCCAGATTCCATCTTCATTGTCACCCAAGTACTAAGCTTATTTGCCGCTGATGCCAAAACAGGCGATGCACTTCTTACGATGATATATCCCTCTTCTATCTCACTTTCACCGTCATCGACCATGAAATTACTATTCGATTCGAGTATTTGATTATAGCGACTTCAGTTGGCTTCTTGATTAGTAATCGTTGAATAGTGTGTTGCTCTCACGAAATCATGACAGGTAGGATCGAGTCAGCAGAAGCGATTGGAAAATGTTCTGTTGAGATTGTGGGCAGGAATAGAGTCGTAATTGGGTTTGAGAAATTTAAGGGTGATGAGTTCGGGGTGAAGATTAGTTTTCTACCAAATCCAGAAATTGCAAACTCCGGAGGAAATCTACTTGCTGATTGGGGTTGGGCTCCTATGAGTCTGGAAGTGTCTAGCCAAAATAAATCAGAATTAGAATTAGAGAGAAAAGCCAACCCGTTTAGAATGGCAATTCCCAAGAGAACTGCAGGATTTGACCCTAGGAAGATTACCATCGAGGCTAGATGGAGTAGCGAATTACTACAAATACTCAATGAGTTGGAGAGAGATGTTTTTTCGTTTGAGATTAGTACCGAGGTCTCAGATGATGAAATCTCACCTGTCCTATTCGACTTTGGCAGGGGAATGAGGTCTGGGGGCAACCCCTCACTAATTTCTAATGCAATTTTGCATAACTCTCAACTGTATACTCCGATTTACCCCTTCCAAGAAAGAATGGGGGGCCATTATCGAACATATGCTGATGGCTCCATACATATTGACAAAATGGGCCCTTACTTCTTTACGTCAATGATTGATTCAAGTGTAACTGGCCCATTACTAAACTTCTCCAGGGTTGATCCAGAAACCTGGGAAGGAATAGAGAGAGGAGGCGATGACCTACTTTATGCGGTGATTCAAAGGGGTGATGAAGAAATTTCTGGGATTTCTCATCAAGCTTGCTTCTTCGAACTTCTAGGACTAATCAGCAAATCCATCCATGAGAAGAAGCCAGCGAATAACGAGAGAATATCGAATTTAGTTGGCCACATGATTGAATCCATTGATGAAGATGGAATGTGGAAACATGATTTTCCAATGAAAATCATAGATAAATGGCTTGATTCTGGATGGACATCATGGCAAACTCAATCCTTAGGAGCAATGGGCTTGGTTAGAGCTGGGGAGTATCTTGGAGAGCCTGGTCTGAAGGGATTTGCAGAGTCTGCTATTGAAGGAGCTATGGAGTCATCAGAACTAACAGTAGAATTAAACGGTTGGAAGATTTTTCGAGGATATTCTGGAGAGTTGGTTTCTTGTCCCTTGAGTTCTCATCTCTATACTTTAATGGCAATTGCAGATTTAGTAGAGGTCAGAGGTACAAAAAAATGGAGGAATCTACTCAAGAACGCGGTGGAACAAACGGAGAAGATTCTGCCCCTATACGATCTTGGAAACACAACTTCGTTCGATTTGAGGCATCTTTTCCATCCGATTGGTCCAAAAACGTCAACCCCCCAGTATCATTCAACACATGTAATGCAGTTGAAATGGTTAGAACATAAATTAGATTCAGACATAGTAAGTGAGACTGCAAAAAGATGGGAGAGTTATCTGTATTGAAGTAATCCAGTGAGTTCAATTATTCGAACTAGGAATGCCATACCTGTATAATATCCACCTAACTAGGACGTCAGTGAATTTTCCACCCTCTATAACATCAATCGCATCTAACAATCTAATGTGGGTGTCGTGATAGCCCTGTCTCGCTGGATTCGGAGGCATTGATTCATTTCCTTCCTGGAGATGCGTGAGGTCGTAAGATGATCGATCCCCCAGATCAAAAAATGGTAGGGACGCTTGGAGAGTCTGGATTCCATCATTGTATAGCGTTTTGGCAAGATCCGAATCTATAATCTTCCATGCATCGTACAGACCCAACAGAGAAAAGATGAATCCGTTGAGTACAAAACTGGGCTTGGGTGTTGGGTATTCCTCATAGAATGAGAATTCTTGTAGAAATTTCCTCTTTGTACCACCCGATTCTACTTCAATCTGGAATGGATGCAATGCCTCCTCTATCTTTGAAACAAGCAATGACTCTAGTTCCTCGTCTCTTTCATTGTCTCGAATGTATGAAAGTAGACGACAAAGGGAAGAGATGCAATAGCCCTGCGCAAGGGCTGAAACCCATCCCTTCTTCATTTTCCCCCCTCTTTCCTTGAAGAATGTGTATTCGAATGAGCAGGGCCAAGTGCCATCTTGGGTTTGATTTTCTAAAATCCACATGCAAGTTTTACGGAAGTTAGTTAGATTCTCTTCATTTGAGAATTCTTGATACTTTGAGTACTGTTCTAGTGCGTATAGGCCGATAGAAACTGGATAGGGGTGAGGTTTGTCTAAATGTGAGTACTGATTGACTGGTATTCCTAACTTTTTATCAAATTGAACTACTTTGTTATTCAAAATATCTGACTTGTGGAGTGTTAGATAACCCTTCTCTGGATTATATCTAGGAAGTCTGTATAGGCCATCAGAAGCAGCTCTTTCTAGAATATTTTCAATCTGTAACCCCCTTCTAGAGGGATTAGTTGGATCGATGAATGGCAATTCTTTTTCCAGTGCCTCTTTGGGCATTATAGGGGATGGATATTGTTCGTTATTTTTTTGTTTGGGGTTATTATCTTCAACATTCTTTTCGACCTCTTCTGAATAATTAAGATTCACCGACCATTTCAGAATCTTAGGCTTTTTTCGAATAGCAATACCGTCTTGAAATGACCAGAAAACGCCGTTAATTGCAGACTTAGAACTTATGGAGTTACACCCATTACTCTTCAGATTCAATTCATTTGATATCTCTAACAATGGGGTAGATCCTAGTGTGGGATGGCATAAATAAACGAAGATAGCGCTCTTATCATTTTTTGATTCACTTATCGAAATAAAATAGTCCTTATCTATCTGTACAAAGTTCCGAATCTCATTTGGACCAAGGTGCCCGATTATTTCTGCAACTTGGGGATTTTTCCTGTCCATTCTAATAAGTCTCGAGCCTGTCTTTGAATGATTGTCATCGGTTGGAAAAATTATGTAATCACCAGAATATCTCTCTGCAGTTCTTCTCCAAAGCTTGGGAGTGATAATTCTTGTATTGTTGATACCAATAATTTTCTTCTCTTCAAATGTAATCTCTGACCAATTAGATCCGTTATCCAAGGTTTCCCACATTCTGCATTGACTATCCGTATCTCCTGAAGATACTAACCACCTCCCAGGAGAGTTTGGGTCACTTTGACAGGTATGAAAGTGCCTTATCTTTCCGCCGTATGGGTCTTCACCTCCGCCAGAAATCGTCAAAATTCTCTCCCAATCAAGACCATCGTTTGAGGACCTAAATACTGATAGATTATCATCTGAGTAAGCATATTCGCCCCACATTATGACTCCATCGGATGACTCGGAGATGCTCCAACTTCCATGCCATGGATGGGGGAAACCATCCGACTCACGAATAAGATTCCAATCAGGAGAGAAAACAGATATCGACCCTCTCTCAGAGCAGTATAGGATATGATTCCCAGAAGATGTAGTGAAGCACTTTTCAGGTTCGAATCCGATAGCGAGCTTTTTCCAATTTCTTCCAAAATCTTTTGAAAATAGTATATTCTCTTTTTGCTTAGCAATTAAAGTCTCTGTGGGCTGCCCAGAAATATCTTCGACGTGTTCTAGAAACACGGTATTGGTCAAAACTCTAGGGGCTTCTACGGTAATTCTTACTTTCATTTTTGACCATCCTACCTCTAGTGAATGGTCTATTATTTTACTAAATTTCATTGAAATCTCCTCGTGGATTTAGCGGATAAGATAGATCATGACATAATTT